>Ga0335081_10009900_pt1 | contig 15360 bp, 12 predicted proteins | sample Lox_Sample_35_FD_206713 | JGI IMG/M metagenome (GOLD analysis project Ga0335081, IMG submission 206713) | Soil microbial communities from Loxahatchee National Wildlife Refuge, Florida, United States - Lox_Sample_3.5 | ecosystem: Environmental > Terrestrial > Soil > Wetlands | place: USA...
CGGACGGCAGTTCGATGCGGGTGGTAGGCCCTGGCGGAGTGGAGGCCGACGGGGTCGTGGCGCTGCCCGGTCCATTCAACGTCGCGAACGCTCTTGGCGCCGTGGTCGCCCTGGTGGAGGCGGGGATTGGGCTGCAGACCGCGGTGGCGGGGGTGGGCGCTTGCCCCGGTGTTCCTGGCCGCCTCGAACGGGTGGAGGCCGGCCAGGACTTCACGGTGCTCGTCGATTATTCACACAAGCCGGCCGCGGTGGAGGCGGTGCTGCGGGCCCTGCGCCCGGTGACCCAGGGAACGCTGGCCATCGTGCTCGGCTGCGGTGGCGACAGGGACGCCGTGAAGCGCCCGATGATGGGCGCGATCGCCGCCCGCTTGGCCGACCTGGCCATCTTCACCAGCGATAACCCGCGTTCCGAGGACCCGCTGGCCATCCTGACGGCGATGCTCGACGGTGCGATCGATGTACCGCAGGCCCAGCGTGCACATGTGATCGTCGAACCGGATCGTGCCGCCGCGATCGCGCTCGCGGTCGGGTCGGTCGGCCGCGGTGACATCGTGGTGGTGGCGGGGAAGGGCCACGAGACCGGGCAGTACGTGGCTGACTCTGTGCTTCCGTTCGACGACAGGCAGGTGGCCGCGGAGGCGCTTGTCCGCCAGGGCGCCCGCGACGCGCCGCAGCGAACTACCCTGGCTGCGTCTGATTCGGAGGACGTGTGATCCCGCTTACACTCGCGCAGATCGCCGCAATTACCGGGGCGGGCCTGGACCAGGTCACTGATCCCGGTGCGATCGTACGCGGACCGGTCGTCATCGACTCGCGCCGCGCCGGGCGTGGCGGCTTGTTCGCCGCGCTGCCAGGTGAACGTGCCGACGGTCACGACTTCGCGCTCGCCGCCGTGCGAGCGGGTGCGGTCGCGGTGCTGGCCACACGGCCCGCCGGGGTGCCCGCACTGATCGTGCCCGATGTGCCCGCCGCGCTTGCCGCGCTGGCCCATGAGAATGCCAAACGGTTGCGCCGGCTAAGTGGGCTAACTATCGCGGGGATAACGGGCTCGGCAGGAAAGACAACCACCAAGGACCTGACGGCGCAGCTTGCCGAGCGGCTCGGCCCGACGGTCGCACCGGAAGGCTCTTTCAACAACGAACTCGGCCATCCGCTCACCGTCCTGCTCGCCGGCGAAGGGACCAGGTACCTGATTCTCGAGTTGTCCGCCCGCGGACCCGGCCACATCTCCAAGCTGTGCGAGATCGCGCCGCCGCGGCTTGGCGCGGTGCTGAACGTCGGGCGGGCACATATCGGCGAGTTCGGCAGCCTGGACGGGGTCGCGAGGGCCAAGGGCGAACTGCCCGAGGCGCTGCCTCCGGGCGGTGTCGCCGTGCTGAACGCGGACGACCCCAGGGTGGCGGCGATGGCGGCTCGCACGGCGGCGCGGGTGGTAACGTTCGGGCGATCAAGCGGTGCCGCCGTCCGCGGGGCCGATGTGACGGTCGGCGGAGACGGCCGTCCTGCCTTCACGCTTGTGACCCCCGAGGGTGCCGCGCCTGTGCGGCTGCGCCTGCGCGGCACGCACAACGTCCTGGACGCGCTGGCCGCGGCCGCGCTCGCCGGCGAACTTGGCATGCCAGTGGATGCCGTCGCCGATGGCCTATCGGCCGCGGTGGCGCGCAGCAAGTGGCGGATGGAGGCGACGGAGCGGCCTGATGGGGTGACGGTGATCAATGACGCCTACAACGCCAGCCCGGAGGCGATGGCATCGGCGCTTACCTCCCTGCGGGCGATGAGCCGTGGCTGGCGGGGGGGGCATGGTCGGCTGCAACGGCGTGCCTTCGCGGTGCTTGGGTTCATGGCTGAGCTCGGTGAGGCATCCGGGCCGGCACACGAGGAAGTCGGCGCGCTCGCCGCCAGGGCCGGCGTGCGGGCGCTGATCGTCGTGGGTGATGAGGCCGCGCCCATGCTCGCGGGAGCGAAGTCGGAGCCTGGCTGGCAGGGTGACCTGCTGCATGTGCCGGACGGGCCGGCCGCTGTGGCGGCAGCCGCCAGGCTGCTCGCGCCCGGCGACGTTGTCCTTGTCAAGGCGTCGCGCGCGGCCGGGCTCGAACAGGTGGCGCTGGCCTTGCTCGGTGAGCCGTCCGGTCACGCACGCCCCGGTCAAGAGCTGCACGGTCCCGGCGAGGTGACGCCGTGAAGACGATCCTCCTGTCGGCCGCCGCTTCGCTACTGCTGGCGCTTCTCGGCACCCCGCTCGCTATCCGCGTCTTCCGCAGGCACGGTTATGGCCAGGAAATCAGAGCGGACGGGCCGGCCGCCCACGCCACTAAGCGCGGCACGCCTACCATGGGCGGCACAGTGATCATCGTCGCGTCATTGCTCGGCTACCTGGTCGGGCATGTCGCCACGCTGGCGCCGATCTCGATCTCGGGCCTGCTTGTGCTCGCACTGATGACCGGGCTCGGTCTCGTCGGTTTCCTCGACGACTTCATCAAGATCTACAAACAGCGCAGCCTCGGCCTGCGCAGCAGCGCGAAGTTCGGCGGCCAGGTTGTGGTCGGTGTGGTGTTCGCGCTGCTCGTGCAGCGTTTCCCGGATGGATACGACATCACGCCCGCGGATGCGCACATTTCGTTCCTGCGTGACGTCGGCGGCTCGATCGGGCCGTTCTTCGTGCTATGGGTGGTCTTCATGATCGCTGCCTCGGCCAACGCGGTGAATCTGACCGATGGCCTGGACGGTCTTGCCACTGGCGCGGCGGGCCTGGTTCTCGCCGCCTACGTGCTGATCGGCATATGGCAGGAGCGCAACGACTGCACGAACTTCCTCGCCTCGCAGTGTTACAGCGTGCGCGACCCGCTCGACCTGGCGATCGTGGCAGCGTCTGTGCTCGGCGCCTGTTTCGGCTTTCTGTGGTGGAATGCGCCGCCGGCCAAGATCTTCATGGGCGACACCGGATCGCTCGCGCTCGGCGGCGTGCTGGCCGGGCTGGCCGTCTGCACCAGGACCCAGCTGCTGCTGGCGATTCTCGGCGGCCTGTTCGTGATCATTACACTGTCGGTCGTCATCCAGGTGGGCTCGTTCAAGCTGACCGGCAGGCGGGTGTTCCGGATGGCGCCGCTGCAGCACCATTTCGAACTCCTCGGCTGGGCGGAAACCACGATCGTCGTCCGGTTCTGGCTGATCTGCGGCCTGTTCATCGCGCTCGGGCTCGGCATGTTCTACGTGGAATGGATGCCAAAGTAAGGCTTCCGGGCGCGCCGGGGGCCCGGGCGCCGGAAACCGGGGATCCCCTCCAGGTCACCCTGTCCCCCCGGGCTCGCGCGGCATCGGGCTCAAGCCCGGTTCGATGATCGCGGTCACTTTTTGGAAGGATACGCCGAAAAGTTACCGTGATCATGGGCCGGGCGCCCGAGCAGCGGAGTACGCGATCATGGGCGGAGTACGCGATGATTGACGGGTACGCGATCATTCAAAGGGTGCCGACGGGCGGTGGGTCGGGATGTTGCGCACGGAAGGGATGCCCAAGCTATGAGCCCCGGCCCGAGCGCGGCGCACGCCGCTGGCCATCGGCGGCACGAGGCGCCTGTTTCGTCACCAAACGTCCCTGCCGGACCCATGCGTCCTTGCCTCGCTGCCGATCGAATCCCCAGCTGGGGACGGCCGTTCCCCGCGATCACGCTTCGACCTGCCGCTTGCTTCCACCACTGGAGACCGCAGGGCCTTTCCCCGCCGGGGCGCTTTCCCTGCCGGGCTTTCCCTCCCGGGCCTTTTACTCCAGGACCCTCCCGCCCTTGGGAGCGGTGCCCTACTTGTAATTCTGGCAGGTCGTCAAGGGCGAGGGGAAGGATGGGCAGGATTGTGTGGATGACTCCGTGACCGTCCGTGCGGAGGCCACATGGCTGGCGGGCCGCACGGTGTGCGTCGCTGGGCTCGGTGTGTCCGGTCCGCCGACGGCCCGCGTGCTGGCAGCGCGCGGGGCCCGGGTGACCGTTGTGGACAACCGCGACGACGAGGAACGGCAGGCGGAGGCCGCCAAACTGGAATCGTTGGGTGTCAAGATCGTTCTCGGTCGGCCCGCTATTACCCTCCCAGCAGGCACAGAGCTTGTCGTCACCTCACCGGGCTGGTCCCCGGACCGGCCGTTGCTCGCCGCGGCGCTCGCCGCGGGTGTACCTGTCATCGGCGACGTCGAGCTTGCCTGGCAGCTGCGGCCCACCCTGCCTGACGGACACAGGCAGGAATGGCTCGCCGTCACAGGCACCAACGGCAAGACCACCACGGTGCAGATGCTCGCTGCCATGCTCCAGGCCGCCGGTCACCGCACGATCGCCGCGGGCAACGTCGGCATCGCACTCACCGAGGTGGTGACCAATCCGGCGCCCTATCCGGTCCTCGCCGTAGAACTCTCCAGCTTCCAACTGCACTGGAGCGCCACCCTGCGCCCGCTGGCCGCGGTCGTGCTCAACGTCGCGCCCGATCACCTCGACTGGCATCGTGGCATGGACGCCTACGCCGGGGCGAAGAGACGGATCTACGCGCCCGGAACCATCGCCATCTGCAACGCCGACGACGCGTGGTCAACTCGGCTGGCGGCGGAGGCGGCGGGCGACGCCGCCGTCGGTTTTACCCTCGGGGTACCCGAACCCGGGCAACTCGGGATTACGGATGGCATGCTTACCGACCGTGCGTTCTGCGCTCCTGGCCAGGCGGCCGGGCTCGCGCCGGTGACCGACGTGCGGCCGTCCGCGCCGCACAACGTGGCGAACGCCCTCGCTGCGGCGGCCCTGGCCCGTGCCTACGGCGTGCCGCCCGCTGCCGTGCGCGGCGGGCTGCGCGAATTCGAGCCTCAGCCGCACCGGATCAGCCTGGTCGGCCGGGTGGCGGGGGTCGACTACGTGGACGACTCAAAGGCCACCAACCCGCACGCGGCGGCCGCCTCGCTCGCCGCCTACCCGGCGGTGGTGTGGGTGGCGGGCGGGCTGCTCAAGGGGGCGGATGTCGACGATCTCGTCAGCGCCGCCGCGGCCAGGCTCCGCGCGGCCGTGCTGCTCGGCCAGGACCGCGCCAAGATCCGCCAGGCTCTCGCGCGACACGCGCCGGATATCCCGGTCGCGGAGGTGAGCCGCACCGACACTGGGGTGATGGATTACGTGGTGACCGAGGCCGCGGCGCTCGCACGCCCCGGGGATACCGTGCTGCTCGCGCCCGCCGCCGCGTCGCTCGACATGTTCGCGAACTACGGCGCACGCGGTGACGCATTCGCCACCGCCGTGCGCAAGCTCGCCGCCGCCTCATGAGCGGTGTGACCGACGGAGCGGAAGCGTCATGAGCGGTGTGACCGACGGAGCGGAAGCGTCATGAGCGGTGTGACCGACGGAGCGGAAGCGTCATGAGCGGTGTGACCGACGGAGCGGGAGCGCGCACGGCCGTGGCCCCGGCCGCCGACACCGGCCCGGCCCCTTCGCCGGGCACGTCATCGGCGACGTCGCCGATGGAGTTGCTCGCGGGGGTGCGCGGGCTGCTTGACCGCCCGCTGGCCTCTTACTACCTCGTGGTCGGCATCGCCGCGCTGCTGCTCGCGCTCGGCCTCGTCATGGTCTTGTCCGCATCATCTGTCCAAATGTTGTCGGAGGGCGACTCGCCGTTCCTTGAGTTTCAGAAGCAACTGTTCGGTGTCGCGCTTGGGCTGCCGATCATGTGGGGTGCATCCCGGCTGCCGCCGACCGCGTTCCGTGTCATCGCCTACCCGCTGATGGGCGTCTCGATCGTGGGTCTGCTGCTGGCGGTGATCCCCGGGGTAGGCGTGGAGACCAATGGTGCGGCGCGGTGGATCGAGATCGGGGGTTTCCAGCTCCAGCCGTCCGAGTTCGCCAAACTCGCTTTCGTGTTGTGGGGCGCCGACCTGCTAGCTCGCCATGAGCAGCACGGGCAGCTCAGCGAATGGCGGCAGCTGCTCGTGCCGCTCATGCCTGGCGCAGGGATCCTGGGCGTTCTTGTCATGATCGGCAATGACCTTGGCACGACGCTGCTGCTGCTGACCATCTTTCTCGCGTTGCTGTGGGTGGCTGGCACCCCGGGCCGCCTGTTCATCGGCATGCTGGCATTTGTCTGCCTGGTCGTGGGGATCCTGATCATTGCGGCGCCATACCGGCTCGATCGCATCACAAGCTTCGTGGACCCGCAGGCGCACGCGGCAACGTCGGGATGGCAGCCGCTGCAGGGCAAGTATGCGCTCGCATCGGGCGGCTGGTTCGGCGTCGGGCTCGGCGCGAGCAGGCAGAAGTGGGGCCTGCTGCCGGATCCGTCAAGTGACTTCATCTTCGCGGTCCTCGGCGAGGAGCTTGGCCTGGGCGGGACGCTTTGCGTGATGGGCCTGTTCGGCGGCCTCGGCTACGCGGGCCTGCGGATCGCACGCCGGGTCAGCGATCCCTTCATGCGGCTCGCAGCGGCAGCCCTGACCGCCTGGATCGTGATCCAGGCGCTGGTGAACATCGGCGCGGTCATCGGCGTGCTGCCGATCACGGGCGTGCCGCTACCGCTGGTCTCGGCGGGGGTCTCGTCGCTGCTCGTCACGATGGCGGCGATCGGCATGCTGATGGCGTTCGCCAAACGGGAACCCGGCGCGGCGGAGGCGCTCGCCGCTCGTGGCCCCGGCACGGCCCGCCGGGCTCTAAGCTGGCTTGGCCTGGACAGGGCCATCAAATAGGGACCTGGCCATGCCCGCCCGACACGTCGCGTCAGCCAACCGGGGCGGTGCTTGGCTGGCGTGAAGATTCACCGTATGCGAGGAGGGAAGCCCGGTGATGAGGGTTGTCCTCGCCGGCGGCGGTACGGCCGGCCATATCGAGCCCGCGCTGGCCCTGGCCGACGCGCTACGCGAGTACGATCCGTCGATCGAGGTGATCTGCCTCGGCACCGAGCGGGGTCTTGAGACCAGGCTCGTCCCGATGCGGGGCTATCAGCTCGCCCTCATCCCCGCCGTGCCGCTGCCCCGGACGCTGACGCCGCGGCTGCTGACGGTACCCGGCCGGCTGACTGGTGCGATCAACGTCACGGCACGGATCCTGGACCGGATGCGGGCGGACGTCCTCGTCGGCTTCGGCGGGTATGTCGCGGCACCGGGATATCTCGCGGCGCGACTGCGGCGCGTGCCGATCGTCGTCCATGAGGCGAATCCACGGCCGGGCCTCGCCAACCGGCTCGGCGCGCGGTTCACCAGGTACGTATACACCGGCCATCCGGACACGCAACTGCCGCACGCGACCTACATTGGCATCCCGCTCCGCCGGCAGATCGCCACCCTGGACCGGCTCGCCCTCGGCGATAAGGCACGGGCGCATTTCGGGCTCCGGCAGGATCTTCCGGTGCTGCTTGTGACCGGCGGATCACAAGGGGCCCGGTCGCTGAACGCGGCAGCGCTTGGCGCCGCCGGTTATGCGCGGCAGGCCGGGATTCAGGTCCTGCACGTCGTCGGCCCGAAGAACGCCGGCGCAGTGCCGATGCCCGCGGACGGTCCGCCATATGTCACGCTGCCCTACGTCGACCACATGGATCTCGCGTATGCGGCAGCCGACTTCGCGATCTGCCGTTGCGGCGCGATGACCTGCGCGGAGCTTACCGCGGTCGGGCTGCCCGCCGCCTATGTGCCGCTCCCGCACGGGAATGGCGAGCAGCGGCTGAACGCGGTGCCGATCGCGGCCGCGGGCGGTGGCCTGCTCGTCGAGGAGTCGCAGCTCACACCCGAGTGGATCCGTGACACGGTGATGCCGGTGCTCCGCGACCCCACGATGGTCGCAGCCATGTCAGCTGCGTCCACCGCGCTCGGGCGCCGCGACGCCGACGCCGCCCTCGCCCGCGAGGTGATGGCGGTAATACGAGGCGAGCGGTGAGCCGGGACGCCCGCACGCAAGGTGCCTCGACGTGGGCCTGGTAGCGCCGGCCGGCCCGGTTCCCGTCGCCGAGCTCGGTGCCGTCCACTTCGTTGGTATCGGCGGGGCCGGCATGTCCGGCATCGCCCGGGTCATGCTCGCCGCCAAAGTCACGGTCTCCGGCAGCGACGCACGCCAGTCGCCGGTTCTGGACGAGCTCGCCGCGCTCGGCGCCGTCGTCCACGTGGGTCATGACGCTCGCCATCTCGGTGCCGCGGACACGGTCGTAATGTCCACCGCGATCAGGCAGGACAACCCGGAACTCGCCGAGGCGCGCAGCCGCGGCCTGCGCATCCTGCACCGGGCGGCCGCCCTCGCGTCCCTCATGCTCGGTCGGCGGGGGATCGCAGTTGCGGGCACCCATGGCAAGACCACGACGTCTTCGATGCTCACCACCGCCCTGCAGTGCTGCGGCGCCGGCCCCGGCTATGTCATCGGCGGCACGCTGGTATCCACGGGGCTTGGCGCTTCCTGCGGGACCGGCGATCTGTTCGTCGCGGAGGCCGACGAGAGCGACGGGTCGTTCCTGCTGCTCACCCCCGACACGGCGATCGTGACCAACATCGAGCCTGACCATCTCGACAACTATGGCACCCTGGCCGAAATCGCCGCGGCATTCGAGCGCTTCGCCGACCGGATCAAGCCTGGCGGCCTGCTTGTCACGTGCGCGGACGACCCGGGCGCTGGTGCGCTGGCGGCGGCCGCCGCCGGGCGTGGACTGCTCCTCCGCAGCTATGGCGAGGCGGCCGGTGCCGACTACCGGGTGACCCGGGTGGCCCCGCACGGCATGGGCGTCAGCCTCCAGGTGCGGGCTGCCCAGCGGCAGCCGTTGGGGATCAATCTCGGTGTCCCCGGCCGTCACAACGCGCTCAACGCTGCCGGGGCCTTCGCCACCGCGGTCGAGCTTGGCTTCCCGGCCGCTGACGTTGCCGCCGCCCTTGGCGCGTTCGGCGGCACGCGGCGGCGGATGGAGCTCAAGGGGGAGGCCGACGGTGTCCGCGTGCTCGACAGCTATGCCCACCACCCCACCGAGCTTGCCGCTGACTTGCGCAGTGCGAGAGACATCGCCGGTGGCACAGGGCCGGGGAAAGGGCGGGTGATCGCGGTCTTCCAGCCGCACCTGTACAGCCGCACAAGGATCTTCGCCGCCGCGTTCGGTGCGGTGCTCGGCCTCGCGGATGAGGCGCTCGTGCTCGACGTGTACGCCGCGCGTGAGGATCCCGAGCCCGGAGTGACCGGGCGGTTGGTCGCGGACGCCGTGCCGGGCCGCCATCGCCAGTTCACGCCTGACCCCGCTGCCGTTCCGGGTGTCGTCGCAGGTATCGCCAAGCCGGGTGATCTGGTACTCACCATGGGCGCAGGCGACGTCACCGCGCTCGGGCCGCTGATCCTGGCGGCATTGCGCGCTCGCACTGGCGACCGCGGCGCCGGCGAGGCCCGGTGAAGTGGCGGCGGCCGCCGGCGGCACGCGTGGCTGCGGACCGAGCGGGCAGCGCGGAAGGTACGGAAGGCGCGGGCGGCGCGGAAGGCGCTAGGGGCGCCGTCACAGCGGGCGATGCCCCAGGCGCTGGTCCGGATGGCGCTGGTCCGGATGGCGCTGGTCCGGATGGCGCCCGCCCGGCTGGCGCTGGGCCCGCGGGCAGGCGGCACAACGGCCAGCGGCGCCCGGCCGATCCCTGGCAGGTCACCTTCGTCCTGCTCGCCCTCGGCGGGACCATCGCGGGCGTGGCCTGGGCGCTGCTCGGCTCCCGTTTCTTCGTCGTCCGCTCGGTAGAGGTCACCGGCCTGCACCGGGTGTCACGCTCGCAGGTTGTCGTGGCGGCCGCCATTCCGATGGGGCTGCAACTCATCCGGGTGAACACCACGGCGGCCAGCCGCCGGATCGATGCGATCACGCAAGTCGAGTCCGCGCGGGTCACCAGGAGCTGGCCGGACGGGATAGCGATAAGCGTCACCGAGCGGACGCCTGTGCTTGCTATTGCCGATGGCGGCAGGTACGACCTGATCGACCGATTCGGCGTCGTCGTGGTGTCTGCTTCACGTCGGCCGCCCGGGATACCGCTTTTCATGCCATCCGGTCCGCTCCGGGCGAGCCCGGCGGTCGGGGCTGCGGTCGCGGTTCTCCATGCGTTCCCCGCGCGGTTGTCCCGCCGCGTGACCTCGGTCACCGCGCCGGCCGCCGACGAGGTTACGGTGCATCTCACGGGCGGGGTGACTGTCGTCTGGGGGAGCCCCGGTGCAGCGGCGGCCAAGGCACGGGTCCTTACTGTGCTGATGCGGACCAAGGCGCGGTATTACGACGTGAGTGCGCCGACCGTGGCGACCACACGCTGACAGGTACCAGCTCAAGTCAGGTAAATCACGATATGCCTGGCGGTCCGCGACACGCCGAGGCCGAACGTGGCCGGTTAGTTGACCCTGCTGCCGAGCGACCCTACTGTCCGTATCAATCGTGAGGTTGACATAACGTTAAATCTCAACTTGAGGGTGAGAGTTGGGTCAGGCAGATCCGCGCAGGGCGGGTCGCGCCCGCCAGCTCGGCCGGCCGACTTAAACCAGCGGAAAGGGTCCTTCCTCGTGGCAGCACCGCAGAACTATCTCGCGGTCATCAAGGTCGTCGGAATCGGCGGGGGTGGCGTCAACGCGGTCAACCGGATGATCGAAGAGGGGCTCAAGGGTGTCGAGTTCATCGCGATCAATACCGATGCGCAGGCACTGCTGATGAGCGACGCCGACGTCAAGCTCGACGTCGGACGCGAACTCACCCGCGGCCTTGGCGCCGGGGCCAATCCGGACGTCGGCTGCAAGGCCGCCGACGACCACAGGGAAGAGATCGAGGAGGTGCTAAGGGGCGCCGACATGGTGTTCGTCACCGCGGGCGAGGGTGGCGGGACCGGCACGGGCGGGGCCCCGGTGGTCGCGAATGTGGCGCGGTCGCTTGGTGCGCTGACCATCGGCGTGGTGACCCGGCCGTTCGGGTTTGAGGGCAAGCGCCGCGCGATCCAGGCGGAGGCCGGGATCGAGCGGCTTCGCAGCGAGGTCGACACCCTGATCGTGATCCCGAACGATCGCCTGCTGTCGATCTCCGACCGGCAGGTCAGCGTGCTTGACGCGTTCAAGGCCGCCGACCAGGTGCTGCTCTCAGGTGTGCAGGGGATCACCGACCTGATCACCACCCCCGGGCTGATCAACCTGGACTTCGCCGACGTCAAGTCGGTCATGTCCGGGGCAGGCTCGGCGCTCATGGGTATTGGCTCGTCGCGCGGCGATGACCGCTCTGTGGCAGCTGCGGAGATGGCTATCTCGAGCCCGCTGCTCGAGGCGAGCATCGATGGCGCACACGGCGTACTGCTTTCCATCCAAGGTGGTTCAGACCTCGGTCTTTTTGAGATCAACGAGGCCGCCCAGCTCGTCGCCAACTCGGCTGCACCCGACGCGAACATCATCTTCGGCGCCGTCATCGACGATGCGCTCGGCGACGAGGTGCGCGTTACCGTGATCGCCGCCGGGTTCGACGAGAGCGGGAGTTCGGCCGCAGCAGTCCCCGCCTTTTCCTCAGCACGGGACTCGGCCACCTCGCCACGGTCATTCGACCCTGTACCCGCGGTCGCAGGCGCAGGTTCAGTGGGCGCTGGAGGCGCGGCGGGCACCGGAGGCCTGGCTGGTACGCAGGGCTTCGAAGCCGGCTACGGCGACGCTGCGGCGGCGTCGGCCCGGCCCTCGCCCGCGGTGGTCGGCTATGGGGACGCTGGATTTTCTGGCAGCACCGGATTCTCGGGCAGCACCGGATTTTCGGACAGCAGCGGATTTTCGGACAGTGCCGGATCCTCGCAAAGCAACGGATCCTCGCAGAGCACCGGGTTCTCGCAGAGCGCTGGGTCCTCGAGGAACGCTTGGTCCGCCAAGAACTCGGGGTCCTCGAGGAACGCTGAGCGCGCGGATGGGGTGCCGGACGGCCTCACCGACTTCGGCGAGACGCCGGGCGATGCGGCTGGTCATTCATCGGCGCGACCCTACGTGGCGCGCTCGGCCGAGCCCGACCCGTCGGCCGCCTCACGCGTCTTCGACGCCGCGACCACCCGGCGTCGGCCGGTGGTCTTCGAGGAAGACGACGATCTTGACGTACCCGACTTTCTCAAATAGCTGATGGGTGTCGCGAGTGCCGTATCGTGCGCTGAGCTCTTGCCCGGCGTGCGCACAGCCATCACCGGTCGGCTCGGCGGAGTCAGCCAGAGGCCCTACGATCCGCTCAACCTTGGGCTGTCAATCGGTGATGATCCCGCCACGGTGATGCGGAACCGCGAGCTTGTCGCGCAAGCGTGCGGTATTCAGGCTGGCCGGATGGTGTGGATGCGCCAGGTGCATGGTGCCCGCGCGAGCTACGTGCGACCCGGCGAGGCCGCGGTGGAGGCAGACGCGGTGTTCACCGACATGCCGCGGGTGGCGCTCGGCGTTCTCGCCGCGGACTGCGCTGCGGTCCTGCTGGTCGATCCGGACGCCGGGCTTGTCGGCGCCGCGCATTCGGGCCGTGCGGGAATGGAGGCCGGCGTGGTCCCCGCGCTCGTCTTCGCGATGACGGCCGCGGGTGCGAAGGCGGCCCGCATGCATGGCCTGATCGGCCCGGCGATCTGCGGGGGCTGTTACGAAGTGCCCGCAGAGCTGCAGGCCCGCGTAGCCGACGCTGTCCCGCAGGCTCGATGCGTGACCCGGTCCGGTGCTCCCGGCCTTGATATCCGAGCCGGAATCTCGGCCCAGCTTTACAGCCTTCATGTCCGGCGGGTCCGGCAGGACCGGCGCTGCACCGCCGAGACCAGCGACCTTTGCTCGCACCGGCGAGACGGCGGGGCCGGCCGGTTTGGCGCCCTGATCTGGCGCGAGCGATGATGCCCGGATGATGTCACCCGCACGTGACCGGCGCAGCGAGCTTGAGCAGAACCTCACCGCGCTCCGCGCCAGGATCGCAGCCGCCTGCGCCAGCGCGGGCCGTGATGTGCGCGAGATAACCGCGATTGCCATCACCAAGACCTGGCCCGAGTCCGACATCCGGCTCCTCGCCGCGCTCGGCGTAACTGACATTGGTGAGAACCGCGACTCCGAGGCCGCACCCAAGGCGGCGCAGTGCGCTGATCTCCCGCTGACCTGGCATTTCGTCGGTCAGCTTCAGACGAGGAAATGCCGGAGCGTCGTCGGCTACGCGGACGTAGTCCACTCCGTCGATCGGCCGCACCTGGTCCAGGTGCTCGCTCGTGAGGTCTCGCGGGCAGGACGAATCGTGACGTGCCTGGTGCAGGTCAGCCTCGATGGCGCGGTCGGCATATGCGGCGCACCGCGTGGCGGTATTTCCCCGGACCAGGCTGTGCCGCTCGCCGACCAGTTGGCCGCACAGGACGGGCTGCGGTTGGGCGGCGTGATGGCGGTGGCGCCCCTCGGCAGGCCCCCTCGGGACGCGTTCGCCAGGCTCGCGGAGGTGGCGGCCGCGATCAGGGCCGGGCATCCGGGCGCCACCATGATCTCGGCGGGTATGAGCGGGGATCTTGAGGAAGCCATAGATGCCGGCGCGACACACGTGCGTGTCGGTACGGCGTTGCTCGGCGCCAGGCGCGTCTTCGTCAGGTAATGTCCCGCACGTGAGGGGTCATGCGACCCTGCACAGCAAGGTTCAGGTTGGCACGTTCATACGGCAGCAATGCTCGGACGCCGGTTCGGACGGCAGGGTTTCGGACAGTACGGCAGGGTTTCGGACAGTACGGAGCAGACTGCATGGCTCGAAGCACCCGTTCCGGGCGAAGGGGCCGTGGCAACAGGGCTACTGAGCGGCGAGCAGCCGATCATCGGCTGCACCTTTGGCATGACGGAGGACTCACGGATGGCCAGCGCGATGCGCAAGATGGCGGTCTACCTCGGCCTCGTGGAGGACGACCACCGCTACGATGACCGATATCAGGATAAGTACGACTCGTACGAGGACTACGAAGGGTATGACGAGGAGCCCGACCGCGCTGATGCCGCTGACCGGCAGGAGATCCGCGCGGGCCGGGCCGACGCCGACCCGGATGGGGGCTACGCGTGGGACGGGCAACCTGACTCCGTCAAGCACACCACCGACCTTGCGCGGATCACGACGCTGCATCCGCGCACGTACAACGAGGCCCGGACGATTGGCGAGCACTTCCGTGAGGGAACTCCCGTGATCATGAACCTTACCGAGATGGTCGACTGCGACGCCAAGCGGCTCGTTGACTTCGCGGCGGGACTGATCTTCGGCCTTCACGGGAGTATCGAGCGGGTAACCAACAAGGTGTTCCTGCTCTCTCCCGCGAACGTGGAAGTGACTGCGGAGGACAAGGCCCGGATCGCGCAGCGCGGATTTTTCAATCAGAGCTAACCGGGACTAATTTGACGTAGAGTCATTTATCCAGCACGTAGGGATACGAGAGAGTAGCATTAAGGTGAGGTGCGCGTTGGGCGTGAGGGCAGGGTAACGTTGTGGGACTCGTGAAGGTCATTCTTGTCTACGCTCTCTCGCTCTATCTGCTGCTGCTCATCGGGCGTTTGGTGCTGAGCTGGATACAGGCGTTCTCGCGGTCCTGGTCACCGAGGGGGATCGTGCTGGTTCTCGCTGAGGCGATCTACACAACCACCGATCCGCCACTTAGATTGCTACGGCGGTTCCTGCCATCCGTCCGACTCGGTAACGTTGCCCTGGATCTGAGCTTCACGGTGCTTTTCATTGTGGTTTTGGCCATGATCAAACTCGTCGGGTTGATTTGATACAGGTACGGTCCCGAGGGACACTCCAAGCGCGCCAAGGAGACGACATGCCGCTGACGCCCGCGGATGTGCGGAACAAGCAGTTCAGCACGACCAGGCTTCGGCCAGGTTACGACGAGGAGGAAGTTGACACCTTCCTCGACGAGGTCGAGGCAGAGCTTGACCGGCTGATCCAGGAGAACGAGGAGCTCCGGGCCAAGCTGACCGAGTGCATGCGGGGTAAGGTGCCCGCTCTCCACAACTCGCCCGTCATTGAGCCCAAGCCGGACCTCATGGCCCCCGAGCCGCCTCCGATGGAGCCAAAGCAACCCGAGCCAGCGATGATGGTTATGCCGCCCGCGGAGGACAACATGGACACGGCGGCTCGGGTCCTCGCGCTCGCCCAGCAGACGGCGGACCAGGCCATCGCTGACGCGCGCAGGGAGGCCGATGAGACACTCGGCAGGGCGCGCCGCGAGGCAGACGAGATCCTCGGCAAGGCGCGCCGCCAGGCGGAGCAGCTCACGAGTGATGCCAGGGCACGCGCGGAGAGCCTCGAGCGTGACGCGCAGGAACGGCACCGCCAGGCCATGGGCTCCCTGGTGCAGCAGCGGGAAGAGCTTGAGCGCAGGGTTGAAGACCTTCGGGCATTCGAGCGTGAGTACCGCAGCAGGCTCAAGGCATACCTGGAAGG
>Ga0335081_10009901_pt1 | contig 15359 bp, 20 predicted proteins | sample Lox_Sample_35_FD_206713 | JGI IMG/M metagenome (GOLD analysis project Ga0335081, IMG submission 206713) | Soil microbial communities from Loxahatchee National Wildlife Refuge, Florida, United States - Lox_Sample_3.5 | ecosystem: Environmental > Terrestrial > Soil > Wetlands | place: USA...
GGTGGCATATTTACCGCCCGTCATCTTATTAAACCACGGTAGTACAAGCTCTTAAATTCTGCTGATGCTGTAGAAAACTTGGTGACCATCAATATCTGAGTTGGAATGATCCTCCGACTGCAACGGGAAGGGATCTCAATATCGGGGGCATTCTTACGGGGAGATTAAGTTGAGATTAGCTTCGCATGCATATATATTATTGATCATGGGACAATCGTTCATAGTTTGGCGTAATTGAGTGTTTCAACTTGGGTATAAGGTGCCTGCCTGCGGAGTTACCAGGCCACAAAAAATGATCGACATTCGATGTTCTCTTCCTTTCTCCCCATGACTGTTATCCACGAGACAAAGAAGAACGACCCGCCCCCGAAGAGACGGAAATTGGACTCAAATAGACATGAGAAATTATCCGGTAGGGAAGGAAGCTCATTCTATCCGTTTACCTTGGTCCCTTCTCCAAACGAAGCCCGGCCTCTGGAGACAAGTTCTGCTACCCTAAAGACTTTTGCCGCTGACGGGCAGTGGATGTTTGGGTGACATCGACTCTTGCCACAGCCACTGTCGACCCCTTGCTCAAGCACTCTCCCTCTACAACGCTCTTTGTAATCCGTAGATTCATTCAAAAACAGCTGACGCCATTGGATATTGAAGCGGGAATGGACTTGACGCATTTGAAACGAGTGCGCAAGACGGGGCGGACAAACGATGACCGCGTCAATGTTCTCGATATCATCCTCTGCTCTGCTTCAACCTTGCCTGGCGAGGAGGAAAGGCAAGAGGTCGTGAAAGAGGCGTTGGAACAGGGAATCGAATTATGCCCTCGTTTGGAAAGGGTGTCGCGATGGCCAGCTTTTACCCCCTCTCAATTATCAGAATTCAAAACTTTATGGCCAACGAGTTTACGGATCGACTCATCACGGTATACTTAAACTTCTCAATGACCCGCTTTTAATTGGGGGGAACAGGCACGTTAGATACCCGGGAAAAGAAGCTTCAATAATGAAACAATTCATGCTTAAAACCATTTCCCTTGCAAGTCAGGGGAACCCACAAGACCTCCCAATAGCATCGCTCCTAACTAACCCACGAACCTCCGAAGTCCTCCTCACGGCCCACGACACTCGAATCTCAACATCCCATCCTCTCCACCATTCCATCATGAACCTCGTTGCTGTCCTCTCGTCCATCCCTCCGCCGGCCGCTGCGATGGAGAACTCGGAAGAAGAACAATATTACGCGCAGGGATATGATGTGTATACAACGCATGAACCATGTACAATGTGCGCCATGGCATTGGTCCATAGTCGAATACGACGACTGGTGTTTTGGAAGGGCATGGACAAGACCGGAGCAAAGGAGGTGGGGTGGATGACGGGCGGTGAGGGAGAAGAGGCCTTGAATCATCGGTACATGGTGTTTGAAGGAGTGGAAGGGGGGTTGGGGGAGGATACTGAGGGGATGGTAGGGGGATTGGGAGAGGGTGTTTGTGCCTGAGGGCTCTGGAATTAATATCGCGACGAGTTGGAAGTTATTAGTTGAGACGAGAACAAATACGAAATGAATCTCCCCAAAAAACAAAACGAAAAAATTCATCGTATTATATTTGCTATGAGGCTCCTTGATCCACAGTGAAGGGAATTTCTTACGTCCAAGTGTGGTAAGCTGAACTAGTAAGATATTTAGGTGCATTCTCATCTTGCTGCGAACGCTTGATTTTCAGTAATTTTTTTTTGTTTCACAAAAAATTCCAACATGCCTAATGAGTTTTCCCCTCATTGCACAACAACCACTGGCAGTACTAGAACACATCTCCCCTTTATGTTGTTTACTTGAATTCAAGGAACAAGGCAGTTTTGAATAGCTATTGCCTTTTCATTACTTCATTAACTGGAGATTTTAATTTCAACTAAACAATTTTAGACCCTAACAATCTTTCTATGAATAGTGTTGTCCAATTTAATAGCCTTTTGTAAAATCATATCGAGTAATATGAGTATGAATGGGAAGCAGATTTCAGATGCTACCTGTTGACATTTTTTTTTGATGAGGAATGGCCAAATTGGAGGAAATTGCAGTCGGTGGTGAAATTTTTTACATAAAAGGACATGAATTATTTAATCAACAGTAAATTTCTGAATCCTGACCGCGAGACGACGTTGCCTGTCATCGCCAGCCTCATTTGACCGCTATCGAGTCTCGAAGAACGGGAATCATAACCATTATCGTTGAGCCTTCGGCAATTCATCCCACCCGTTCCCGCTTCCACTACGACTTACCAGCTCGGCATCTGTATCGCGCGATTCAGTCAACCAGGATTCACCTCATCAATCGTCCATCCCACCACCCTTCCACTTTGATTCTCTATATATCATGGTCGTCCTTCAATATTCTCTAGGGGCTGGAGTAGGCTTCTTCACCCTCGTAGGACTTTGTAGCTTTACTTTACCCGGTCTTGGCTCATTTCTTTCTAGACATGCTGTTAACAGGCGCTGGCGAACAATTCTCACCAGGCAGATTTTTAACTGAAACGAGTCCTTATTCATGGGGTCTTCTCGGCATAGGATTTGACATAGGTCTGTCGGTCGTCGGAGCAGCATGGTATCGCCTCCATTCCTCTCCGTAACTGCTTTTTAAACGCTAGGGGAATCTTTATAACGGGGACATCCATTCTTGGAGGCGGTGTAAAAGCTCCTCGTATCCGAACCAAAAATCTAATATCGTACTCTCCCACCTCTAAAATTTCCTCTCTCCCTCCTCTAAGAAGCTGCCCATTCTAATCGGCTGGGGCTAGGATCATCTTCTGCGAACTCGTGGCGATCTTCGGTGTTATAAGCGCGATCGTCTTCTCCGCAAAACTGGCAAATGTCACAGGCCCCGATCTCTACACTAAATCCAACTACTTTTCCGGCTATGCTCTCTTCTGGGCTGGACTGACGGTTGGGTTGTGTAATTTGGCATGTGGTGTTAGCGTGGGGATCGTAGGGAGTAGTGCGGCGTTGGCAGATGCAGCCGATCCCACCTTGTTTGTCAAGGTGTTGATAGTGGAGATATTTGCTTCTGTCATCGGGCTTTTTGGCTTAATTGTACGTTCTCTATTCCATGTCTATGCTATGGTTGGTTGGAAAGCTAACTCCTGGGGTTTAGGCAGGGATACTGGCTTCTGGCAAGGCATTGGAGTTTGCTTGACGTGCATATTTTCTTCGAACTTGATCTTTATACCCCATCTATCTAATGTAACAATTACAAACTTGCCGTCACGTCCCCTCAATACCCTACCGGAGCAAGTATTGTATCTTCCCTGGGGTGAATCCAACTCAATCCGTGGTCAACAAGCTCCATCGTAACAATCACAATCACCATTTCCAGCGTTAGTAGGGATGACACAATCATGTGTGCAGTCGCGTAAATCCCGATAACCCCCTCTTAAATCCGGGATGCACGTGAGTCCCGTGCAGCACGGCTTTATTTCGTCCGAATTGCGGTCCGCCCGGTGTTTGAGATTAGTACAATAATCGCTCTTGGGGCGATTCTGTCAGGAACGATGAGAGGCGGGACAGTGGGAGAAGTTAATAGAACGAAAAGTTGAATAAATAAGAGCCATCTTAAATCCACTATGTTCGCATTTGCAATACATCTTCTACATCTACCGTGTTGTACGCCTCTGCCCCGTGTCTTGACGGTCATTTTTCAACAGAAAAATTCATTCTCAAGGCATGGGTTCGGAATCTGACAGTGAAACATTGGGGTGAAATGCCGATCTCTCATTGTTTTCGTTCATTCCGGCTCTTTCGTCCCTTCCGTGTCATGTTGCCTTGAACATGCCTCTTTACTCCCTCGGATCAAACGCGTGCCACCAACTTTCGCTTCCACATGCCGACGATGTGCATTCTCCTACCCGTACGACCCTTAACCTTCCAGATGACGAATACCCCATTAAAATTGTCGCCGGGTCAAATCACACCTTTTTATTGACAAACATGGGTGGACTGTACGCAACGGGGGCAAATCGCGAGGGCCAGTGTTTTATGAGAAATAAAGACGTTTTGCTTGGATTTGAGAAGGTTGGGGGGGAGCGGAGGTGGAGAGATTGTGCTGCGACTTGGGAGGGCGGGGTTCTAGTGGATGAAGGAGGGCATGTATGGAGTTGCGGACGGATTAAGAATCATGGAAGCTTGGAAGGCAAGGGTTTTGAGGAACTCTTTGGCCGGCAGGGCAGTGGGGAAATGGGTGCAGGGGATGTAAGAGTCGCGGCTGGGGTCCAACATTTCGTTATCTTTCGCGGTCACGATGCCGTCGGTTTCGGAGACGGGAAAAAGGGTCAATTCGGGACTACCGCCACAACAACTGTAACGCCAGAAGGTATCATATTGCCTGCTTCAGACCTAGAGCAAGTTGCTTGCGGTAAAGACTTTACTTGTATCCTATCATCAACGGGGAAAGTATCCGTCTATACAACATCAACAAAACATAATCTCCAGGCCATCCCCGCTCTTCCGGTATCAATAAAGTCCATCGCCTCATCCTGGTCGACCATCGCCCTCCTCGATGACACCGGAAAAATCCATTCCTGGGGCCGAAACGATCGTTCGCAGGCTCCACCCATCGAATTACCCGCAATAGCCCAACTATCTGCTGGAAGTGAGCATTTCATCGCCCTGTCTCAAGACAAGAAAGTCTATGCATGGGGATGGAATGAGCATGGGAATTGTGGCCTCGCAACATTAGAAGATGTATATACAGTCCATGAGCTCAAGTTCCCTCAGGACGAGGTGCCAGTATACATCGCCGCCGGATGCGGAACAAGTTGGATTTGGACGGAGAAGAAGGCAGGGTTAACATGATTTATGAAATGAGGACCAGTGGGACTGGTTCCAACGCCGGAGGGTAGGAAGGTCGCCTGTTGCTCTACCGATGAGCAGGGAACAGCCCTTGCATAACTCCGAGAATATCGTTTGGTAGGAGGCGATAAGCATCTGTAATGCATCAGGTTAGAACCGCAGAGGGTGTGGAAGAGAATTACCAGGAAATCGAGGAAGGATTTGGGCTTTCTGTGTTGGGAGAGTTCTTTCAAGATGTTGGTGTGGAGGTCTGAGGTCGGTGGACTGGGCGAGGATATCCTTAGAGTATACACTGATTCTTTGGAGAGGAGTGGAATCAACGTAACTATTACCGACAGAAACCGTACGGGCTTCGGCAGGGTTATCTAGGATCATTAGACTCCGTCCACCGACGGTAGGGAGGAGACCTGAAATTCACGGTCAGAATGACGCTCGCATTTGATGTTTTCGTGAGCTGAAACAAACGTTTCCCAATCCTTATTAATCTGGTCGATATCATTCAATCCGTCCTCATACACATCAATCGGTTGCGGCACAGTCGATGCAACGCGTAAAGAATCCTTTTGTCCAGGAGGCTGCAAGATCACACTGGCTGCTTGCTCATCCTTCGTCGGTATGCGAAAGGGTAATAATCCGTGGGAATCCGCCTCGTACTTTTCCGCCGCAAACTCAAAGACTCCTAATTATGAATACCGTCTCAACTGGACAGTGGAGGAGATGGGGTGGACCCTTGAATTTACGGTGGTTGAAGGCAAAGTCTTTGAGGAGGTTGTTCGAAATTTGGACGTTTGAAGCAAACTGTTCGGCGCGAGACGGAGCTGATGTTAGTAGTGGGAAGGCGAGGAGTATGAACCTGCGGTATGAACGTCGGGTTTGGAGAAGGGGTATATGAATTGGCTGACCGAAGCACGGAGCTGCATCAGCTGCGGTATTAGTACGGTGCAAATCGAGGGAACCTGCTTGTTGATGCAGGAGATTGAGAGTTGCCAGGGAGGTCAACGTCGCGACTTCCTTGGGGTTGTTGTTTGTGTTTGCTATTCCTCCTCCAGAGGAAGACACCGGTTGTTTCTCTTCCTCCTTGACTTTTGACATTGAACCGCTTTTCGACTCAGAAGCGCCCTGCCGTGTCCAATTTAACGGCTCAGACTGCGGAAAGATCTAGGTGAAGAATATTACACACCTCATACTTCCGCCATATGGTCACGAACGATGGAGATCAGAATATGAACGCACGTTATTCTATCTATGTATATATGTGACGTTCTGAGAAACCTACAGGGAAAGAATCTCCAAGGTGGTTGGCCCTCATCTCAGTCTGAATCCTCACTCGGTCGCCAATAACAACTTTCCTCTCGCCTCGAATTTCCAACCCGGGTAACCTCTCCGTACCCAACCCTTCCAAGTCTTCTCGACAAGACTATATTCCTCGGGATTTTCCAGATCAAAGTTAAAGTGCTCCTTCAACTGATCCATGATGATACGGGGAATACGCAATGTATTCCTCGAAGCAGAATGCAACGGTAAATGGATGCAGAAACACAACATCCCCGGGATTCCCCGCAATCTCATCAAAATCCTTACATTGAGCAATCTTGTCCAAAGCGTTGAAGCCACCGGGCATCACACCCTCCGGATGTTCATACAAATGATTGGCAATCATATTGATTCCCTCATGTGCAATCATCGTCCTGCCACCCTGGGCTTGATTTCCGTAAGCGCCGGAAAAACCAGCAAAAAGCATGCTCCGTCGAATCCAAGAAATGCACAAAAAGGTCCCCGTCGACATGGAAATTCGCCTATTCTTTGGGTTCCTGCCAATTCCCTTCCCACTCCGGGGCTCCAAGATCGACCATGAGTCCGTCAGACCATCGTGTGCTAATGCCGTCGACACCGTTTTCGCGGCCGAGAAGTTCATTAGATACAGTCCCATGGGAAAGAAGAAAATGTTCGGACAGGTTCGAATTTGTAGTTTGGGATATTGATTTATTCTTCTGTCCAGGTTCATTGATCTGATCATCGGAATCATAGCCTGCGTAGGTCCAGATGGTGGCATAGATACCTGTTCGTTGATTGTCTCGAAGGAGAAGGCTGTGGAGATGCGGAGGTAGCCGTATTTCATGAAGTGATCGCTTTGCTCTTGCGTCAGGCATTGGTATTATTTGGCCATGATTGTCAAATCTTGTGTCTGAAAAGCAGTGGAAACGGGGATGACAGAGCCTTCGATAATCGAAGTGCGGGCATGCCTTTTTGAAGTTTTCAGGACGTCTTAAACGCCGCATCGCGGAGTCCCGGGAATTGATTATGTCGATGAGGAGAGGGCACCTCCAAAAGTCGCGTTACCAACAAAAGTGGCATTGATTATTGGGACGGAAATCGTTGACGTTACAAATTCAAGGAGCCCGGTGAAAGCAAATGATTGAGGGTTGTCAAAGTCTCTCGCATAAAATGCACCCGGGCAAGCCGAGCGGGTCTTGCGAGATAACAGATCGGAAACTTCAATTCTGTGTTTATTCTTCTAGATCTGAGTAGATCCAACACCTCTCGCATTTAGATAATCAACTGGGACGTTGGTCCATCCTATTCTCCCAGTGTGTCATGACCGTATTGCATTCCGGCCGATCTTGTCCAGCGACTTTATGGAACTGGTGAATTCTTGGAGTGGGGATGGACAGCAGCTTCTTTTATCGAGAATCAGTCCCTGTTCAATTCCTCGAACTCAGTGTTCTTGTCTTGAATCTCCGCTGTCAGTCGATGTCCCGCAAAACCACCATGGCGTGACCGCATGAAGCCCCATGGCCGCTTGTTTCTCATACAAGTCTCACGCATAAGGCTCCTGCAAGGTCCATATGAGGCCCCCAAACTAGGTGTTTGTGACTTCCAATCGGGCCCTAGCGACCAAGGAACTCGAGGCTTTATCTCATGCTCAACAGATGGGTTTTCAGGTTGTAATTAACCTGCGCATCAATTGCTCGATGGGATCTTGAATTGGAGCATCCCCATGTCTTTTCAGACAATCGAGAAGATATGGGGTTTTGGCTTAGGGACCCAGAAGGGCGGCCATTGCGTGTTTCAGGTCCCTCCCAAACGGCATGGGCGTTGTGCACCCTGTTGAGGACATGCGCCGCATCCGTTCCTTCCAGAGAGTTTGGCGATGCCTCACAGGCATTAACATTTTTTAATCCCATTAAGTTATTTACTCAGTAAATCATAGTCTGCCAAGACACCATGGTCGGTGCCTGTTTTAATTTTCTACAGTTTACAATATCCTTGGAGCCGGACGGTAACCGCACACGGAACCATGTGAGTGGGAGAACGGACCGTAGTCGACACTCGGAAGATTGCAGCAATGCTTTATCGGCATGCGACAGAGCAAAAAGGAAAAAAAAAAAAGGCAGGTGTCCTTTTGCAAAGAGCGAGGACCGCGAGAATTTTCATTTTGAGATTCAACTTAACGACGAAGAGACCAGCTGCTATAAACTAGAGATAACTTCACTCGCCGTGGCAAACAGTAAGAATGGCATCTTGAATCCAGCAAGAGAGAAAAGGGGGAGAGGAAAGAGCTTCAGACCACAACTTCAATACCAAACCTCAACGGAGATCCCAAACGAAACTCATCATCGTTGATATCCTCCTTGCGGTCTTCCTCGTTTCTACCCTCTTTCTCATCCGCTTCCTTCATATCATCTTTTTCTTCATCAGACTCGCTCTCACTTCCAATTTCATTTGCCTTTTCATTCCAATCGTTGTCTTCGTCCGAAGAGAGTTCGCTCTCCTGGTACTTGATCACCCTGCGAGTCCCTCTCTTGGGCCCACGACGAGGGGTTGTTTCCGGGGTTTCGTCTTCGTCACGTGGGCGTTTGGCGGGGCTTTTGGGAGAAGTGACCGGCGTAGCGAGCCCAGAGCGCGAGGTCTTTTTTGTTGGACTGGAGGACACTTCACCATTCTTGGCGAGTTTTTTGAGGGCCGCAATGCGAAGGGAAATGGCTTTGACAGTGGGAGGGTTGGCTCCCCACATTTTCTGGACCGCTATCTTGTCAGATGAACGTCAAACAGGAGGAGATTTACCATCATAGTTCACCTTGGCGTCGGTGCTTTTCAGCATCAGCAAAAGTAGTTTGCGATCATTTTCGGAGGTCCAGGAGACAGGCATCTTTAAATTGAATCAGGATTGAAATAATGTTAGTCTGATGCAGACGAGGCGAGAATAATCGAAATTGCGGGAAAGGTTCGGACCTTTTATATTTGGTGGAGCGTGGAGGACATGCTGTTGCGCTTTTGACGTCCGCAACGGTCACACCACCATTTTAGAGCGTGGCCTTCATTTTAATCTCACATGACGACCTCGTGCCTGGGGAACGTGTTGTATGAAACGCCATGACGTACGTATGGCTATGGCCAAAGCACACTCAGATGACGTCCGTTCCAAGCCGACGGGAACTTTGCCAAACATCGTCTAGCTGAGACTGTTTGGATTCTTCTATCTGACGTACCAAAGTAACAGTACTAAAGATTTTGAACGTTTTCGTAACTGTGCTCTGAAGTTCCAGCAAATAATTTGTGAATGAGGTCATCCGCTGCGATCTCGGGCTTCCATTCATCAGAATCATCGTCGTGAAATTCCTTCGCCAAATGATCACTTTCCTCGCATTCCGACTCCTCTAACTTGTACTTGGGTTCTACCTTGGCCGCCCTCTTGGGGAGTTTTCGGGGCTTGCTCTCTTCCCCGTCATCGTCGTTCGAACGTTTGGTAGCGGATTTGGGAGATGCGTGGGGGGTTATCAATCCAGCTGTCTTCGTCGTTTGAGGCATTTTCCCGCATTCGAATTGCGCAGCGAGCTTCTTCAACGTGGCCATTCGGTGCAGGAGTGATTTCACAGTCGGAGGGTCAGCTCCCCACGAGGCAACAATTTCTATCCGTCAGTCAGGATGCGGAGAGATTGCACGATGGTATGGGATTTTTCCGCCCATCCCATTGATGGCAAGGAGCAAGAACTTCCTGTCATTTTCGATATTCCAGGTAATTGTCATTCTTTTTGAAACAGCAGAGCTGAGGAGGAGGCAGTGGAGAACTTGAAATTTTGGGAGCCCGTGGCACGCTCTTAGCGGGCAGATTTGGAAAAAAAGGAAAAAAAGAGAGGAAGGGGGGCACAGGCCGCTGAAACGGAAAGTGGGGACTTCATCAATGCTTCTATAACCGCTACTTTATACCCCTGAATTTTTCAAGAACACGAGCCCCAATACAGGAGGCCACATTAACAAAGTTTTGGGTGACTCGTATCGCGGGGACCATAGCACAGGTGGACGGGGCCTGAGCCCTGTTGCAGATGAAACGCATGCCACGCTCGCGCCTCCTCATTTATGCTAACTATATTCTGAGTGATCTGCACCTCCTGTTCCGGATTTTCGCTTGTTTATTTTAACTTTTTAATTTCTGTCTGGTAGTCATGAGGCGACTGCGGATCCTCTCATTTCCCTTCCAAATCCATAGTCACACCAAAAATGCACTCCCCGAACAAATCAGTTGACTCCTTTACCTTGCTATCCTTACTCAATATTGCCGGAAAAGCTTCCGACTATGATTTCCTAGCCGCACAACTGGGCGTCACTCGAGAAGCTGTCAGCCAAACACTCGGAGGTTTGAAAAAGCACTTCGCAGCCAGCGATCAGGAGGCACGGAAGGTCAAAGCATCCCATTGCGATGAAATGCTCCAAGGAAGAAAGCGACCATGAGGAAACAGTGAAAGTAGAGAGTAGAGGTAAATGAAGCTGAATGGGGAATCCGAAGGTCAAATGTGTGAATTTCGATGGTGAAGCGAAGTAACGAGAGGTTAATAGGATCCGAGTTTATGTTGAAAACCGGGAGGCCGTGAGTCCGCAAGGGGTAAAAAGTATCGAAAGTCTAAGAAGCAGAAAGTAGACAGGAATCTTTGTGACGGATTCAATTGACCCCTTGATTGTTCTATATAATCGTCCATTTTAATTGTCTCTTTGATGTCCAGGGGCTCGGTCTTCACGGCCCTTGCGCCCTGGGAGTTCTTTGACAAATGGCTGATCGTTCAATGTCTTTCTGCAACCACGGACGAAGGAAGGCACGGTCCGCTTCAGAAGTCCGCTGCTAGGGCGGTCCTTTGTCGGTTTTCCAGGCATTTTGGATCAGGTGGTCCTGCATTTTCGGGAGCAAAGCATGGCTCTGTCGAATTTCTGCGTGAGGCGGAAATTAAGGTTTCAGGGCCACGAGGCGGATCAAATCGCCACGGAATCGGTCAATTTGTCAAGTACATTCCAGCGCGCTTTCGAGATTTAAGAGGGGCCAGGGGAGGGGCCCAGTCCAGGGCATTTTCAAAAAACAAAAAACAAAAATGGTCACCTGGGACGCAGCAGCCGACCGTCGCCTCCTCCTTCTAGCCTTGAAGGTACACACCATATCGTGTAAGAGTGTAATGCAACAGCAACTCAAGGGAAGTCTCGACTACGATGCCATTGCGAGCGAGTTTGGAGAAGAAGTGACTTTAAATACCCTACGAGTTCGAATGTGTCAGCTCAAAAAGATAGGGGGACAGGGAAGCCGTGAGAAGGTTCAGACCGGACGAATTACAAAACGTATACCATGTTGATGCCACCATGGGCTAATTCTTAGATCTCAAAAACACTAAGTCTGGGGTGAAGCCTGCCGATGAGCCTGGCTTGAAGAGAGACGTGAAGGATGAGTGAAAAGAATCAGATTTAGAAATGAGAAAAATTGCTTAGCGCAGGAAGATGCAATACCGAAATATCTTTCATAATTAAAGTTCTTTAGAGCCACGAGCTACTTTCATATCAGTTCGGCGATGCAAGAAATGAATTCCTTAATGATACGAATTAAGCAAATCCAAACATCCACATGGGAAACTAAAAACGAAAAGAACATAACATAATATCATGATACAAATCCTCCAACCGTAATATATCCCCAAAATATGCCAAATCCAACATAAAACAATAAAACGACCGGAGGATGAAGAGAATTCGTGACTACCTACACCGATTGTTCAACATACAATTTGACAATCCCATCAGCACCCGCTGATCCAGCAACTTCATCGTCCCCCCACGCCACAGCCAACACGCCCTCATCCCCACGCTGACGATGCGGTGGCAGCGCCTCTTGTAAACACGTTTTATCGACGAGATCCCAGAATCGTACCGAGGCGTCGTGCGCGCCGGAGAGAAGGGTTGACCCATCGGGGGATATCGCGAGGGAGGCGATACTTTCTAAATGTGCTTGCCAGGAACTTATACAGTCACCTAAAATGTTAGTAAAGTGTACCATGAGAGCTAGATGGAGTGCCTGATCGGGTATCGAATATGCGAATGTTTCTATCTTCGTAGCCTGCGATGACAAGTCTTTCAGACGGATGTTTCACAAAACAGTTCACTAAAGTCGATTTTTCAGGTTCTCCCATTAATTTCCTGGATAAATGGGGGGGATACCAGCAGGATCGGTGGACGTTAATTTCAAAGTCGGCACACCCTTCTCTACATCCCAGAGTTCAACAGACCCATTCTCCCATCCAACGATGATGCCTTGGCCGTCCCAATCCCACGTCACACACGTCGGATTCACACACTCGCCCGTCGCGTTGTCATCGCGGAATGTAAATGAGGCGCGAAGGTGTGTTCGGGAATGTGGTCTCGTATCCCATATTTTTACGGTGCTGTCGGCGGCGGCGCTGGCGAGGAGGGGTTGTTGTGTCACTGGAGACGCAAGACTCCAAATGCAATTCGAATGCCCCTCTAAAACCAATGTCGCATTCGCATCCACTACTCACGTCAATACCCGTTCAATATAATCAAACGCCGGGGATTTGGAGGAAGTTGGTACCTGATGAGCCATAGAAATCACGCGTGGAAGACGGGACTTTCCACCCCCTAATCCCGCCATCCGTTCCACCACTCCAAATCGTTCCCGCTGATTCTGCGAGACAAGTCACCATCCCCGCATGTCCCCGAAACGTAATCTGCGGCACCACATCAACATTCCCTCTCTTCTTCGCTGTCAACGGACTCGCGTTCCTGTCCACTCGCCAAAATTTCACAAGCGAATCATCCCCCGCCGTTATAAAACATGTTTCCTCGGGGTGTGTGGCGGCAGAATTTGCAGGGATCATGGCGCGGACGGGGGCTAAATGGGATCGCAGAGTATGAATATGATTGAACACTCTTGGCCCGGTTGACTTCTTTTCAAAAAGGTGTTTGGCGGACTGTCGTGAATGCGCATTTTGTGGACGTTCAAGGATCGTGGAGATTTTGGGTTCGGCGGGAAAGTCCCAATTGTCGTCAGGTGGAGGCGACTTTTTGGTTGGTGGTTCTGGTAGAGGTATTGGGAGGGAGATCTTTTTGGGGAGTTTACGGGGGAGTTCTTCGTCTCTTGGGGCGCGGAAGGATTCACTTTCGACGGTTACATAGCTTACTTCTTTAGTGTCTGTGTTGTGGGCGGGTTGTGGTTGGGGGAAGGCTGAGGGAGGGATTTTGGGTTGCCATTGTAGGTGTAGGACCGGGATTTGTTGTAGCTGTTGCTGATGTTGAGGAGGGTGTCGTGGTTGTGGGGAGTGCCATTCTGCTAGTGGCATTGTAGGTTGTTGATCTGTTGCTGGGATTGTTTGGGGAGACATGAGGTAATTGATCTCTTGGAGACATGTTTCGAGGAGTTTTCTTGATCTTTGACGGTCTGGATTGGTTAATAATGGGGTAATATCCGTGTCGACTGATATTAGATTCAGTGAATAAAAGTAGAAACCATCGTGGAAGGGGGAAGTCGACGACGGCGTTGACGGTCGTTCATCAAGTGTCTCTGCAATTTCTTTGCCTGCATTCTTCGCCCTAGACGATAAGCCGAGAATTTCCGTTATTCGATACCTCTCAGCTTTCAAAGCCATTTCAAGTGCCTTGATTCGCCTTTCGAGGATACGAATCTGCCGCACTAAATCGTCCTGGGCCTTTTGCGTCCCAACTTTTGTCCCCATCAGACGCGAAACTTGCGCCTATCCAACTCAGAACCCCACTCCACGGAAGGAAAAAGCGGGAAAAAGTACCACAAGACTAGCCCTCTCAATCTCCCAGGCATTTCTATCCCGTTCATAACGTCTATATTCCCCATTAAGCCACTGCATAACTCCCTGTAGAGTATAATTGGCAACTGGATCTTCCGGCGGTGTCGGGTTTGTGCCATTACCGTTAGAATGGGGGGCCCCATTGATGGGGTTGGGAGAGGCCGTGCCGTTGGGAAGATGGGACGGCGTTGGCTGGCGGAGGAGATTGGGGTTGGGGCCAAAGTGGGAGGGAATGTTCGAGTCGATGTTAACGTTGCGTCTGTTGGCCTGCTGGGGCGGGGGTTGCTGCTGGTCCGATGGCCCTGAGACCGGGTTGCCTTGTTTGCGCATTTGGGACATGGGCATACGGGGGCGGAGCGTGGGAAAACCGGATGAGTCAGGGGCGACAACGGACGCCAAGTTGAGGGGGAGGGATGGGGCCCTGTCGTCCTCGGTGGTTGTATTTGCCGAGGGAGGGAAAGGAGGGAATGGGGCGCGTGAATCAGAAGCGCAGTTGTAAAAATGCCGGAAAATCACCAATTTTGTATTGCGCACCTTCGAGCATTTCGCCGACGACGTGCGCTGATTCATCGAGGAGCATCGTGGCTCCAACTTGAACCAAGGGCAGAAAGAGCCTGAAGAAGTGCTTCTCCGGCTTTTCAATACACCCGTCCTCAACGATCCAGACTGGCAGGCGGATGCGCACGACTGCTACACGAACCCAGGTTATGGGCATTGTTCAGATACGCTTTTCGCCATCCTGAAGGCCACGACATCCTCACAGGAAACAAGCGGAATCTACTCGGAGTGAAGTACAATCGGTATGCAAAGGCGGAGGCTCTCAAGTCTCAATACGAGATCATTGAGGAGAGGCGTTCGCAGGAAGTCCAAAACGTTGTGCAACCAGAGAAAGGAGATTAAAAGGAAGGCGAATGGGGAAGAAGGACGTGGACATATACAAGATACTGAGTTTATTCCTGTCCCATAGAAGTCTCGTGATAGAGTGGTCGTGTTAAGGTTTTAGGAAGTATCATCCTTGAAGCGTTCTCATTCAAAAGACAATATCGCGTTTAGAAAGTTTGGACATGATCCAAGAGAACATCTTCTGGTTACATCTGGTACGAAGTCGACTATCGTCTATTGTCAAGTAATTATGCCTAAACCATGCGAGCAAGCCGCTAGCCACAGACCCTCCTCACCTGCTGTTTGTGTGCGTTCTTCTGGGATAAGAGAGAAAGCCATCGCTTCCGTCCACATTATAACACTGTCTCAATGAGGAGATGCAGACAGCTTCAGCAAAGCGGGACAGATGGGAGGAAGAGGAGAGAGCTCGGGAAAAGCGAGGAGGATGATGATGGAGAGAGCGGGGGAGAAGATGGTCACAACATGGACAGGTCGCGTTAGATCACGCCGGTCACGATTTTCGTAGGCTAAATCAAAAAGCGAGGACGGA
>Ga0335081_10009902_pt1 | contig 15359 bp, 15 predicted proteins | sample Lox_Sample_35_FD_206713 | JGI IMG/M metagenome (GOLD analysis project Ga0335081, IMG submission 206713) | Soil microbial communities from Loxahatchee National Wildlife Refuge, Florida, United States - Lox_Sample_3.5 | ecosystem: Environmental > Terrestrial > Soil > Wetlands | place: USA...
GCGGGCGATGCGCCGCCGGCAGCACCGGGATCACTTCGAGCGTGTGGTCGGCCAGCGGGTGGCGCATCGCGCGGTGCAGCTCGATGTGCGCGAACGCGGTCGGATCCGGCGATGCGACCGGCCCGACAGCTTCTCGCAGTAGGACCCGCCGCGCTCGGGGACGAGCGCGCCGTCGCGCATGCGGAGGTCGCCCGCGATCGGATTGCGCGTGATCGGCCCGCGCGAGCGCTCGCCCCCGCGTGCCGGCGACCGAGCGGCTCGCGGTGTTCCCGGCCAGGGCCGGCCACGAGGTGCTCTCGCTCGTCGGATTCGGCGGCTGGAACGCGTGTCCGCGCGCGGCCGAGCACGTCGCGCGGGCGATGCGCTGGCAGCGCGACCTCGGCGCCCGGCTCGAGGCGCTCGGCCACGATTTCCAGCTGTGGTCGGTGGCGCGTCCGCCCGAGCGCCCGGCGGAGATCCTGCGGCTGTCCGACGAGCGGGGCCAGCTCCATCCCGACGAGCGGCCGCGCGCGGCCGAGCTCGCGGTCGCGCGCCGGTGGTACCTGTGGTGGGACTGACGCGCTACTTCTCGGCGACGTACTGATCGAGCAGCGACGACAGCGCGGCCTCGTTGAGCGGGCCGACCTTGGTGTAGACCTGCTTGCCGCTGCGGTTGAACACGAACGTGGTCGGCAGTGCCTGCGGGTTGCCGTACGACACGACGACGTCGTTGCCGGCGCGCACGATCGGATAGCTCATCTCGAAGTCCGAGCGGAAGTTGAGCAGGTCGGAGTCGCTCGGGTTGTCCATCATGAGGCCGAGGAACACCACGCCCTTGGCCTTGTAGCGGTCGTAGACCTTCGACAGCGCCGGGATCTCGCTCTTGCACGGCCCGCACCACGTCGCCCAGAAGTTGGCGACCACGACCTTGCCCTTGAGCGACTGCGGCGAGTATGCCTTCCCGTCGATGTCGGTGTAGCTGACCTCGGGCAGGCAGTCGCCCTTGGTCTTGTCGCACGCCTCGGCCGGAGTCGCGCCGATCTTGATCGGCTGGTGCGGATTGCTGGTCAGGTGGATGTAGAGGAACACCACGATGCCGGCCGTGCCGGCCAGCAGGATCCCGATCAACGCTTTCGTGCTCATCGAAACCTCAGCAGCGAAGACTCCAGATCATCGGGCGGGACGTAGCCGAGCAGCTCGATGCAGGTGGCGGTGACGTGCGCGATCCCCGCGCCGGCGAGCCGGTCGGGATCGAGCTCGTAGCGATCGCCGCGCATCGGGTCGTGGATCAAGAATGGCACGGGGTTCAGGGTGTGCGACGTCTTGGCCACCGGCTGGCCCGACTTGTCGCGCAGCACGCGGCCGTGCTTGTCGCGCTGGAACATCTCGTCGGCGTTGCCGTGGTCCGCGGTAACCACGAGGATTCCTTGTAGTTCCTCGATCGCGGCGACCAGGCGGGCGAGCTCGAGGTCGACCGACTCGACCGCGATCACGGTCGCGTCGAACGAGCCGGTGTGGCCGACCATGTCGCCGTTGGCGTAGTTGACGCGCGCGAAGCGGTGCTTGCCGGTGCGCAGCTCCGCGATCAAGCGATCGGTGATCTCGGCGGCCTTCATCCACGGGCGCTGTTCGAACGGCACGCGGTCCGACGGGATCTCGATGTAGGTCTCGGTGCTGCTGTCGAACTTGCCGCTGCGGTTGCCGTTCCAGAAGTAGGTCACGTGGCCGTACTTCTGGGTCTCGGAGATCGCGAGCTGCGTGACGTGCGCCGCGGCGAGGATCTGGCCCATCGGCCGCTCGATCTCCGGCGGCGACACCAGGTAGTGCTTCGGTACGTGGAGATCGCCGTCGTACTCCATCATCCCGGCGTAGGCGACGTCGGGACGGCGCACCCGATCGAACTTGTCGAACGCGTCGTCGTCGAACGCGCGCGAGATCTCGATCGCGCGGTCGCCGCGGAAGTTGAACATCACGCACGCGTCGCCGTCCTGCATCGGGGCCGCGGGCGACACCACGAACGCCGGCAGGTCCTGATCGATCACGCCGGGGCGCTCGCCGCGCAGGGCCTGGACCGCGGCGGTCGCCGACGCGAACGGCCGCGCGTCGGCCAGCACGTGGGTGTGCCAGCCGCGCTCGACCATCGACCAGTCGGCCTCGTATCGATCCATCGTGATCTGCATGCGACCGCCGCCGCTGACGATGCGCGCCTCGACGCCGTTCGCGCGCAGCTTGCCCAGGTACCGCTCCACCCGGTCGACATATTCCAGCGCCGAGGTCGGGGGCACGTCGCGGCCGTCGAGCAGGGCGTGGACGTACAGCTTCTTGCAGCCGGCGCGAGCCGCGGCATCGAGCAGGGCCTCGAGGTGATCGAGGTGCGAGTGGACGTTGCCGTCGGACAGCAGGCCGAGGAAGTGGACCGCTCCGCCGTGCGTGCCGCGCGTCACGATCGCGCGCCAGGCCTCGCCCTCGAACAGCGCTCCCGACCGGATCGCGCGCCCGACCAGCAGCGCGCCCTGCGCGTAGACCTTGCCGGCGCCGAGCGCGTTGTGGCCGACCTCGCTGTTGCCCATGTCGTCGTCGCTCGGCAGGCCGACCGCCTTGCCGTGCGCGCGCAGCTCGCCGCGCACGCCGGGCACCCACAGCCGGTCGAGCGTGGGCGTCGCCGCGATCGCGACCGCGTCGGCCTCGTCGCCGGCGCCCCGCCCGACGCCGTCCATCACGACGAGCACCACCGGCCCCTTCGGCGCGGTCTGGCGCGGGTGCGGGCGCAACGTCATGGCCGGACCTTAGCCTCTTCGAGCACGCGCCGCAGCTCCGGCACGAACACCTCGGGGTGCTCGCGATGCATGAAGTGGCCGCCGGGGACCGCCACGACCTCGTACGAGCCGGTGAAGCAGTGCCGCGCCTTCTCGTAGGTCCTCGTCGTGATGATCGAGTCGTCCTCGCCCGCGAACGCCACGGTCGGCACCGCGATGTCCTTGCGATGCGACGGCGGCAGCTTCGGCGGGATGCTCGCCGCGGCGGTCGCGTAGTACGCGCACGCGGCCTCGAGGCAGCCGGGCTCGGCGAACGCGGCCTTGACCTGCGCGGTCTCGCTCGCCGGGAGGTCCTTCCACGCCGGCGACCACCGCCGCCACAGCTCGTCGATGTACGCCATACCGCCGGCGCGCACCCACGCCGCGGCGCCGGGCCGGCGCAGCCGCAGGAAGTGGCGGAAGCCCCACAGCGTGCGCGGCGTGGTCCTGATCGATCGCGGGTGCGGGACCGCGAGCGTGACGAGCAGCCGGATGCGCTCCGGCCCGAGCGCGGCCGCCGAGTACCCGGCGCTCGCGCCCCAGTCGTGACCGACCACGAACGCGCGCTCGCCGCCCAGCGCCTCGATCAGACCGAGCGCGTCGTTGCCGAGCGTGTCGCTGTCGTACGGCCCGGCGAGCTCGGTCGGGTGATAGCCGCGCAGGAACGGCGCGACCGCGTGAAACCCGGCGCTCGCCAGCTCGGCCATCGTGCGGTCCCAGGTGTGCGCGGTGTCGGGGAAGCCGTGCAGCAACAGGACGAGCGGACCGCTGCCGGCCTCGAGATACGAGAACTGGATGCCGTTGGCGCGCGCGGTGGGCACGCCGGGAAGCTACTACGGCTTGGTCGCGCTGCCGCTGCCCTGCGGCTGATCGGCGTCGATCACGCGGTAGTCCCGCACGCTGCGCGGATCGAACTCGAACCAGCTGTCCTCGATCGGCTTGTCGAAGTCCGGCGCGTAGAACATGAAGTGGTTGGTGTTGTTCGACGAGTCGATGATGATCGACTCCTTGACGTGATAGTCGGTGGGGCTGACCACGAGGATCAGGTTCTTGTACTGCGCCGACGGCGTCTTCGGCGTCAGCTTGATCACGAGGTCGCCCTTGGTGCCGTACTGGCCCGAGCCATCGGGCTCGGCGTTGAACTCGCGCTTGAGGTCGCCCGAGCCGTAGAGGAACGTCACGGCGACCGGCATCAGATCCTGCTTGAGGTCCTTCTTGATGACCTGCTTGTTGTCGTGCTCGACGTCGTACAGGGTCGTGCCGTTCGAGATGAAGCTCTTCTTGAACACGGTGGTCGAGCCCTTCTTCTCGAGGTAGTCCCACCGCATCTTGCCGGGCTTGGCCAGGTAGACCTTGCCATCGCTGGTCTTGGTCGAGCCGAACGTCGCGTTGGTGACGGTCTGGCGGAACTGCGCGGTGACGTGCTTGATGTTCGCGTAGAACTTCTGGATGTTGTCGACCACCTCGGCCGCGCTCGGCTGCGCCGCCGCGGTCGCGGCGACGCCGGCGGCCGGCGCGGCGACCAGCGGGGCGGTCACGATCTGTGCTCCCGCCGGCGCGTGCATGCCCAGCCAGGTCCGTGTGACGATTGCGATCAGGTCGATCATGACGGCTCCATCTGTTCGACGCCGCGGCAGGCCGGCGATTCATCCATGGTCCTAGCACGTCGCAACCTCGCGTACCTCGTCGTTGCGGCGTGCTCGCACCCGCCCGCCGCGGCGCCGCCGGCGCTGGACCACGGCCTGACCACGCACGCCGCGCTCGCCGCCGACGACGATCCGCCGCCGCCCTACGGCGACGCCGAGCTGGCCCGCGCGCTCGACGCCGAGCGCGCCGCGCTCGCCCGGCAGGCCGACCGGGTCGCCGCGCTCGAGGCCGATCCGGCCGGCGACGACGTGGCCGCGCGCGCCGACCTCGAGGTCGAGCGCCGGTTCGTCGCCGCGCTCGAGCGCTGCCGGCGCGCGCACGCCGGGTGCCCGCCGCGGCTCGACGCGCCGGCGTGGAGCTACGACGTCGACGGCACCGCCGATCCGCAGCTCGACACTCCGCTGCGCTTCGACCTCGCCGACTGGCAGCGGATCGCCGCCGAGCTGCACGGCCGGGCCTGCGCGTGCCGCACGCTCGCGTGCGTCGACTCGCTCGGCGCCGCGATCGACGTGCTCGAGCGCCGGCCGATGCCCGAGGTCGCGGGCGACGAGGCCGCGAGCGCGTCGATCACGCGCGCGCGAGAGTGTCTGTTCTGGCTGCGGGGCAAGGCGATCGCGCGGCAGCTTCCGGAGGAACCGTGACCTGCAAGACCTGCAACGCGCCGAGCGCGACCGAGCTGTGTACGAAGTGCGCCGAGAAGCTGGGCATCACCGACGGCCCCGCGGTCCGGCCCGCGATGCCGTGCGCGCGTTGCGGCCATCCCGAGCTGATCCGCGCACTCGCGCGCGAGCTGACGATCGAATCGGGTGGGGAATACAACTGGCAGCAGACCACGCCGATGGCCGCGACCTACGAGCCGGTCGTCGCGTGGTCGCTGTGGAACGGCCGGCCCAGGGGCGTGAGCGGGACCGAGCCGGCCAAGCCGTTCGGCATCCTCGAGATGTACGTGTGCGCGCGCTGCGGGTTCACCGAGTGGTACTGCCGCGATCCCAAGCGCATCCCGATCGGCCCGGAGTACGGCACCGAGCGCGTGAGCTCGGACACCGGCGAGCCGTACCGCTAGATCGACCAGGCCGGGCGCAGGCGGCGAGCTCGCGAGACGCGTGCCGTCGGCGCGACGCACGGGAACAGCAGGCTCGTGACATGTGGATATCGTGATACAAGAATATCATGTTGTCGAGCAGCGAGACCCTGGACCTGCGACCGCTCACCCGGCTGTTCCGCGCGCTCGGCGACGAGACCCGCCTGCGCATCGTGGCCCTGCTGGCGCACGGCGAGCTGTGCGTGTGTCACATCGAGAGCGCGCTCGATCTGAACCAGTCGAACGCGTCCCGTCAGCTCGGCATCCTGAAGGCCGCCGGGATCGTGGACAGCCGACGCGAAGGGACGTGGGTCTACTACGCGATCGTCGCGCAGGAGCACGAGCTGGTGGCGGCCGCGCTGGACATCCTCACCCGGAGCTTCGCGGCGCGGCGCGCGGTGCGCTCGGATCTCGTGAAGCTGCGCAGGTCGTGCGGCCCCGAGGCGTGCGACTCGTGACGACGTCGCGCCGGCTGGCCGCCGAGGCGGTCGGCACCGCGCTGCTGGTCGCGGCGGTGGTCGGCTCCGGGATCATGGCGCAGCGGCTCGCCACCGATCCGGCGGTCGCGCTCCTCGCCAACACGCTGGCGACCGGCGGCGCGCTGGTCGCGATCCTGCTCGTGTTCGGCCCGATCTCGGGCGCGCATCTCAATCCCGCGGTCACGCTGTGCATGGCGGCGACCAGGGAGGTCACGCCGGCGCTCGCGGCCGGCTACGTGGTCGCGCAGGTCGCCGGCGGCATCGCCGGCGCGGTCACGGCGAACGCGATGTTCGATCTGCCGCTGGTGTCGTGGTCCGAGCACGTGCGGGCCGGGTTTCCGCAGCTGCTGAGCGAGGCGATCGCGACGTTCGGCCTGCTCGGCGTGGTGATCGCGGTGGGCCGAACGCGCGCGGCGATCACGCCGCTCGCGGTCGCGGCCTACATCGTCGGCGCGTACTGGTTCACGGCCTCGACGTCGTTTGCCAATCCCGCGGTCGCGATCGCGCGCGCGTTCAGCGACAGTTACGCCGGCATCCGCCCCGGCGACGTCGCCGGGTTCGTCGCGGCGGAGCTGGTCGGCGCGACCCTCGGCGGCGTGTTCTTCACCTGGCTCGTGCCGGTGCGCCGGGCTCACAGCTCGAGCGTCGCCTGCACGACCGGGTTGCCATAGCCCTCGATGCCGCGCGGCCAGCCGCCGGTGCGGATCTCGAGGTTGGGCAGCGGCGAGAACCGGCCGATGCCGTGCGAATGGCCGCACAGCACGGTGATCCTGGTGTCGGGATGCGCGCGCGCGTGGTCGGCGAGCACCTCGCCGGTCGCGATGCAGGTGAACCACGGCAGCCAGGCCGGCTCCGATTGCGCGTCGTCGTAGACGCACGCCTCGGGAAACGGCGGCACGTGGGTGAGCACGAGCAGCTCGGGCGACTCCGGCGCGCGGCCGAGCTGGTCGCGCAGCGCGCGCGCCTCGTTGCCGCCGAGCCGCTGCAACAGCTCGATCCGCGCCGCGCGATCGCCCTTGAGCCGCCTGAACTCGTCGATCAGGTTCCAGTCGGACAGCTGCACGGTCGACGCGAGGTCGCCGCAGCGCGCGTCGCCCCAGCCGTCGACCCCGAGCATGACCACGCGCTGGGTCAGGCGCAGCGGATCGTGCGCGGGCAACCAGGTCGCGCGGTCGTCGAGCCGCTGCATCGCGCCGCGCACCGCCGCGACGCTCGACTTGTAGTAGTCGTGGTTGCCGAGCACGAAGTACACCGGCGCGATCGCCGCGAGCTCGTCGAGGCAGCGCGCCAGCGTGTCGCTCTCCGCGATGTCGCCGGTCACCAGCAGGATGTGCGGCTGCTCCTGCCTCACGCGATCGTAGAACGCGCGCAGCGCGAGCGGTCGCATGAAGTTGAGGTGGATGTCGGTGAGCCAGGAGGCTCGCACGATCGGAAGCCTACTACGCCGCCGCGACCAGCACTTCGCGCTTGTTGGTGTGATCCGGCGGGCTGACCACGCCTTGCTTCTCCATCTCCTCGACCAGCCGCGCGGCGCGGTTGTAGCCGATGCGGAGCTGGCGCTGCACCCACGAGATCGACGCGTTGCGCGTGGTGGTCACGATGTACACGGCCTTGTCGTACATGTCGTCGTCGGACTTGCCGCCGGGCAGCGCCATCTCGCCGCTGCCCTCGCCGTCCTCGTCGCGCGGCTTGACGATGTCGAGGTTGTAGACCGGCCGGCCCTGCGTCTTCAGGAACTCGACGACGCGGTGGATCTCCTCCTCGTCGACGTAGCAGCCGTGCAGGCGTTGCGGCGCGCCGCCGCGATCCGAGAACAGCATGTCGCCCGCGCCGAGCAGGGCCTCCGCGCCGTTCTGATCGAGGATCGTGCGCGAGTCGATCTTCGAGGTGACGTGGAACGCGATGCGCGACGGAAAGTTCGCCTTGATGAGGCCGGTGATCACGTCGACCGACGGCCGCTGGGTCGCGAGGATGAGGTGGATGCCGGCGGCGCGCGCCTTCTGCGCGATCCGCGCGACCGAGGTCTCGACCTCCTTGGGCGCGCACATCATGAGATCGGCGAACTCGTCGATCACCACGACGATGTACGGCAGCTTGTGATGCGGCGCGGTCACCTTCTCGCGCGCGTCGGCGGCCTCGGGCGAGTCGGCGGACACCGCCTTGGAGAGATCGTCCTCGAGCGCGGCCGCGGCGGCCTCGGCGGCGGCGCGCAGCTTGTCGGCCTCGAGCTTGGCGAGCTGCTTCGCGATCTTCTCGTTGAACGTCGCGATGTCGCGCACGCCCATCTGCGCGAGCAGGTCGTAGCGCCGCTCCATCTCCTCGACCGCCCAGCGCAGCGCGAGGTTGGCCTTCTTCGGATCGGTCACGACCGGCAGCAGCAGGTGCGGCACGCCTTCGTAGATCGACAGCTCGAGCATCTTCGGGTCGACCATGATCATCCGCACGTCTTCGGGCGAGCAGTTGTAGAGCAGCGACGTGATCATCGCGTTGACCGCGACCGACTTGCCCGAGCCGGTCGTGCCCGCGACCAGGAGGTGCGGCATGCGCGCGAGGTCGACCACCGCCGGGCCGCCCTCGATGTCCTTGCCGAGCGCGAGCGGCAGCTTGCTGCGGCCCTTGCGGAACAGGTCGTCGGCGAGGATCTCCTTGAGGAACACCTTCTCGCGCGCGCGGTTGGGCACCTCGATGCCGACCGCGGCCTTGCCGGGGATCGGCGCGACGATGCGCACGCGCAGCGCCTCGAGCGCGAGCGCGAGGTCGTCGGTGAGGTTCACGATCTTGTTGACCCGGGTGCCCGGCGCCGGCGCGAACTCGTACATCGTGACCACCGGGCCGGGCCGGATCGCGACGACGTCGCCCTTGACACCGTAGTTCTCGAGCGTCTGGGTGAGCTTGGCCGACAGCTCGAGCATCGCGGTCTTGTCGATCTGGTTGGCCGACTGCGTGTCGTAGTTGAGCAGCTGGATCGACGGCAGCTGGTAGTCGCCCTCGCCGAGCTTGATGAACGTCTGGCGATCGGCCTCGGCCTGCTTCTCCTTGGCGGCCATCTCGGCCTTGTCGGCGTGCTTGAACTTCGGCTCGAAGATCACCGGGCCGTCGTGGTCGACCGGCGGCAACGGCGGCGGCTCGGGCGGCGCCTCGGTACCGGCGGCGAGCCGGCGGCGCTTCGGCGTGGCCTCGATCTCGTCGGCGACCGGGCCGGGCACGACGAGGTCGACCTCGGTCCTCTGCTCGCGCTTCTTCTTCCGGCTCGCGGGCAGGAGCTCGATCACCTCGATCGGGTTGGGCGCGGTGCGCTCGATGATCACCGGCTCGACGCCGCGCTCGTCGTCGCTGGCCTCGAGCACGTCGGTCTCCTCGACCACCAGCTCGTCATCGTCGTCGTCGCGGTCGCTGTGGTCGGGCAGGATCGCGCGCAGCACGTCGATCCAGAACCGCGCGACCGCGACCGCGGCGGTCCGGACGCCGTGCGCGGCCGCCGCGATGCCGGCCCAGAGCACGTGCAGCACGTCGCGCATGCGCAGCGGCGTCGCGACCACCGCCGCGACCACCAGGCCGATCACCGCGAGCAGCGCCGTGCCTGCCGTGCTCACGATCGCGCGCAGGATCTCGGCGAGGTGCTCGCCGATCGCGCCGCCCGGGCCGTGGCCCGCCACGCGGTAGTGCGGCGCGATCAGGTGGACGAGGGTCGCGAGCGCGACCACGCCGAGCAGCGCGCCGAGCGCGATCATCAGCGGCAGCGCCGGCTCGCGGACCAGGATCAGCCGGACCGCGGTGACCGCGCCGAGCACGATCAGCGGATAGCCGCACACCCCGGCGAGGCCGTAGAACGCGCCGGCGGTGGTGCGCCCGAACGGGCCCATGACCAGCGCACCGAACTGGAGCGAGACCATCGCGATCAGGAAAAAGATCGCCACGCCGAGCCCCACCACCCCGAGCACCTCGCGGCGCCGATCGGCATCGCCTGCACCGACCGAGCTATCCTTGATTCTTCGGTTTTTGGACATAGGTTCCCCGGCGTCCAGGGGTACTTCATCCTACATGGCATCACATCGCCTCCCAAGTTTTCGCCACTGCCTGGATGAGCTGAATTCAGGCAGCCTGGAATAGTGGTGGTCAAGGCGCGCCTGCCGCTCGACCCGGTTGCCGACCTGCGGCGCCGTCTCGCGCGGCGGACGACCCGCGCGCTGCGCGGCACGGTCGTGCGGTGGTGGGCCGACCACGGCCTGGCATCGCATCCCGCGATCGTCGGCAAGCGGATCGCGCTCGCCCTGATCGAGCAGCGCCACACCGAGCCCAAGCTCGCGGGCATGCTCGTGCTGCACGAGCTGCTCGCCGATCAGCTGCGCGCGAGCGACCTGCCGGGGTTCGCGCGGCTCTATGCGGACGATCACCTGGCCGACGAGCGCGTCGCGGACTGGTTCGCGACCCGCGTGCTCGGCGCGGTGCTGGCGCGGCCGCGCGGCCGGCTCGACGCCGTGATCGCGCTGGTCGGCTGGCGCGACGCGGCCTCGCCGTGGCAGCGCCGCGGCGCGTGCGTCGCGCTCGCCGGGATCGCGTCGCAGCGCGACCTCGGCCTGCCCGGCCTGGTGCCGCTCGTGCTCTCGGTGTGCGCGTCGGTGCTGTGGTCGCCCGAGCGCTGCGATCACCTCGCCGCGGGGTGGCTGCTGCGCGAGCTGTCGCGCGCCGAGCCCGAGCGGGCGTGCGCGTTCTTCCGCCGCCACGCGCGCCTGATGACGCGCGAGTGCGCGCGTGCCGCGGTGGCCGAGCTGCCCGCCCCGGTGCGCGCGCAGCTGCTCGCGGTGCATCGCCGGGCGACGACGCTCACACGGTGATCGCGGCGATCTGCCGGGTCAGCCGCTGCTGCGGCGCGCTCGGCTCGACCGTCTGCATGGCGACCAGGCTCGCGAGGTCGCCCTCGACCTGCATCTCGCCGGCGAGGAACGCCTGCACGCCGGCGGCGGCGTCGGCCTCGAGCAGGATCTTGCGCGCGAGCTCGAGCGACAGCTTGAGCGAGGTCGGCGCGGTCGCCAGGTGACCGCGCGCGAACAGCCCTTCCTTGAGCACGAGCTTGGTCTCGCCGCCCGGCGCGATCACCGTGACGTTGACCAGCGCGGCCTTCATCGCCGGCGGGATCTGGAGGTCGCCGGCGGCGGCGATCAGCTCGTCGACCTTGGAGAACCAGGCGTCGGACAGGAACTCGTAGGGCATGGCGGCTTCTACCACGCTATCGTCAACGCCATGCGAATCGTGGGTGTCGTCGCCGTGCTGATCGCGAGCGCGTGCAATACCTCGCCGAAACCGAAACCCGAGCCCGCGCCCGGGCCGCCCGCGCCGGCTCCCGCGCCGCCGCAGCCGGTTCCGGCGCCGCCCGCGCCGCCGCCGGCTCCCGTGGTCGCGATGCCGGCCGACGCGCACGCGCTCGCCGATGCGAGCAACGCGTTCGGCTTCGAGCTGTGGCACCGGATCGCGCGGCCGGCCAACCAGGCGTTCTCGCCCGCGAGCATCTCGATCGCGTTCGCGATGACCGCGCTCGGCGCCAAGGGCGAGACCGCCGCGCAGATCGCGAAGGTGTTCCACTTCGGCGACAAGCTCGACAGCTGGGGGCAGCTCGAGCAGGCGCTCGCGAGCAAGCCCGGCGTCGCGCTGCACATCGCCAACCGGCTGTTCGGCGCCAAGGCGTTTCACATCGAGCAACCGTTCCTCGATCAGACCAGGACCGCGTTCGGCGCGCCGCTCGAGCAGCTCGACTTCGCGGCCGACCCCGAGGCGGCGCGCGGCCAGATCAACAGCTGGGTGGCCGACCAGACCGGCAAGCGGATCACCGAGCTGATGCCGCCGAGCTCGATCGACGAGCTGACCCGACTCGTGCTGGTCAACGCGATCTACTTCCTGGCGGACTGGCAGGCGCCGTTCAAGCACGAGTTCACCGGCGACGAGCCGTTCCACGTCTCGCTCACCGCGACCAAGACGGTGAAGATGATGCACGGCGAGGGCTGGCTGTACGGCAAGGTCGACGGCGCGACGCTGCTCGAGCTGCCGTACCAGGGCGGCGACACGTCGATGCTGGTGGTGCTGCCCAACGCGATCGACGGCCTGTCCAAGCTCGAGGCGTCGGCGAGCCCGGCGGTGCTGTCGAAGTGGTGGGCCGCGATCGGGTCCGGCGCGGTCACGGTGTCGTTGCCGCGCTTCACGATCTCCGGCAACTCGATCGATCTGGCCAAGCAGCTGGCCGCGCTCGGCATGCCGCTGGTGTTCGACAAGCGCCTCGCCGATCTCACCGGCGTCGCGCCGGCGACGACGCCCGATCAGCGGCTGTACGTGTCGCACGTGTTCCACCAGGCGTTCGTCAAGATCGACGAGAAGGGCACCGAGGCGGCCGCGGCCACCGCGGTCCAGGAGGCGGCCGCCGGCGCCGCGGCGCCGACCGCGGCGTTCGTCGCCGATCACCCGTTCGCGTTCTTCATCGTCGACAAGCCGAGCGGGCTCGTGCTGTTCATGGGCCACGTGACGGATCCGAGCTGATGCGTGCGGCGTGGGCGCTGGCCGCGGTGGCGGCGATGAGCTGCAAGCACGAGCGCGAGGTCGCGATGCCGGCCGATGCGGCCTCGCTCGCGGCGGCGAGCAACGCGTTCGGCTTCGAGCTGTGGGCCAGGCTCGGTCGCTCCGGCAACCTCGCGATCTCGCCGTTCAGCGTGACCAGCGCGTTCGCGATGACCGGCACCGGCGCCTCCGGCACCACCGCGGCGCAGATCCGCACGGTGTTCCACTTCGCGACCCAGCCCGGCCCGGCGTGGGGCCAGCTCGCGGCGGCGCTCGAGGCGCCGAGCCGGCCGAACACGCTGCGCATCGCCAACCGGCTGTTCGGCGCGCGCGGCTTCGCGCTGCGCGGCGCGTTCGTCGACGGGCTCGCCGCGGGCTACGACGCCCCGTTCGAGCAGCTCGACGTCGCCCAGCCCGCCGCCGCGCGCGCCGCGATCAACCGCTGGGTCGAGGAGCGCACCGAGCATCACATCCGCGAGCTGATGCCCGAGGGCTCGATCACCGCGCGCACCCGGCTGATCGTGGTCGACGCGATCTACTTCCACGGCGAGTGGCAGACCCGGTTTCGCCCCGAGCTGACCTCGGACGCCGCGTTTCATCCGACCGCGACCGCCAGCAAGCTGGTGAAGACGATGAACGGCGCCGCCGAGCGCTACGCCCACGTCGATGGCGTCTCGCTGGTCGAGCTGCCGTACAAGGGCGGCGCCACGGTGATGGTGATCGCGCTGCCGGATCGGGTCGACGGCCTGGCCGCGCTCGAGGCAGGGCTCGACGCGCGCACGTTCGCGCGCTGGCTCGCGGCGATCCAGCCCGCGCACGCGGTGGTCGCGCTGCCGCGGTTCGAGCTCGCGGCGCGCGCGATCGACCTGGTGCCGGCGCTGCGCGCGCTCGGCATGCCCGACGCGTTCGACCCCGACAAGGCCGACTTCTCGGCGATCGCCGAGCTCGAGCCGTCGCAGCGGCTGTTCGTGTCGGCGGTCGCGCACGCGGCGTACGTCGAGGTCGACGAGCGCGGCACCGAGGCCGCCGCGGCGACCGGCGCGAGCGTCGAGATCGACACCGCGCGGCCGGATCCGATCCCGCGCGTGATCTGCGATCACCCGTTCGCGTTCTTCATCGTCGACCAGCCGAGCGGGCTCGTGCTGTTCATGGGCCACGTCACCGATCCGAGCTGAGCTCGGCCGCCGCGGCGTCGGCGAAGTACTTCGCGACCTGCTCGGCGGCCTTGCGCGTCATGCCCGGCGCGCGGGCGAGCTCGTCGACCGACGCCAGGCGGACCGCGCGCACGCTGCCGAAGTGCTTGAGCAGGCGCTGGCGGCGGGTCGCACCGATCCCCGGGATGTCGTCGAGCTCGCTGCGCAGGCTCTGCTTGGTGCGGCGATCGCGATGGAACGTGTTGGCGAAGCGGTGCGCCTCGTCGCGGATCCGCGCGAGCACGTAGAGCTCGGGCGAGTTGGGGCGAAGCGCGATCGAGTCCTTGATGTTGCGCCGGTAGATCCGATCGGGCGCGCTGCCGGCCTCGAGCTCGCGCTCCTTGGCCAGGCCGATCACCTCGATCCCGGTCTCGCCACCGAGCGTCACGCCGAGATCGGTCAGCGCGGTCACCGCCATCGCGAGCTGGCCCTTGCCGCCGTCGATCACGAGCAGGTCGGGGCGCGCCCACGCCGGATCGTCGCTCCGGGTGCGGCGGAACCGCCGGGTCAGCACCTCGTACATCGCGGCGAAGTCGTTGTTGTCGACCGTGCGGATCTTGAACTTGCGGTACAGGCCGCGCGCCGGCACGCCGTCGATGAACGTCACCATCGACGCGACCGTCTCGCTGCCCTGGATGTGCGCGATGTCGAAGCACTCGATGCGGCGCGGCGGGCGCGGCAGCGCGAGCCGGGCGGCGACCTTGGCGAGGATCGCCTCGCTGTCGGCATCGCGGCCGCGGCGCGACGCCGCCGAAGCCGCCGCGTTGCGGTCGGCGAGCTCGACCAGGCGCGCGCGCACGCCGCGGCGCGGCTCGACGATCTTCACCTTCTTGCCGCGCGCCGCCGACAGCCACTCGGCGAGCACCTCGCCGTCCTCGAGCTCGAGGCCGACCACGACCTCGTCGGGGATCAGCGTGCCGGTCGCGTAGTACGCCTGGACGTGCTCGGCGATCACCGCGGCGTCGGGCAGCTCCTGGTCCTTCTGGGCGAACGCGCGGCGGCCGACCAGCTTGCCGGCGCGCACGAACAGCACGACGACCTCGACCGTGTCGGCCTCGCGGAACAACCCCCACACGTCCTGATCGACGAAGTCGTCCTGCACGACGTGCTGGCTGGCGAGCGTGCGCTCGACCGCGGCGATCGAGTCGCGCAGCATCGCGGCGACCTCGAAGTCCTCGGCCGCCGCGCGCGCGTCCATGCGGGCGCGCAGCCGGCGGACCAGCTCGGCGTCCTTGCCGGCGAGGAACATCTTGACGTCCTCGACCTGCTCGGCGTACTCGGCGGGCGGCACGGCGATCGCGCACGGCCCGCTGCACCGCTTGATCTGGTACTGCAGGCACGGCCGGCCGCGGGTCTCGAGCACGTGATCGGTGCAGGTGCGCAGCTTGAAGTGGCGGTTGAGCGTGCGCAGGGTCTGGCGCGCCGAGGTCGCCGAGTGATACGGGCCGAAGTAGTTGGCATGATCGTCGCGGATGTTGCGCACGACCTCGACCCGCGGGAACACGTCGCGCTTCGCCGTCGCTTCGTCGGCCGGCTTCGGATCGACGAGGCGCAGCACGAGGTACTGCTTGTCGTCGCGCAGCTTCACGTTGAACCGCGGCTGATGCTTCTTGATCAGGTGGTTCTCGAGCAGCAGCCCTTC
>Ga0335081_10009903_pt1 | contig 15358 bp, 15 predicted proteins | sample Lox_Sample_35_FD_206713 | JGI IMG/M metagenome (GOLD analysis project Ga0335081, IMG submission 206713) | Soil microbial communities from Loxahatchee National Wildlife Refuge, Florida, United States - Lox_Sample_3.5 | ecosystem: Environmental > Terrestrial > Soil > Wetlands | place: USA...
CTCAATCATACTAACTACGAGGATTCAAATCTGTATTATCAATCTCTCCGGGACCGCTTCTCCTTGTCAAGAACCCACGTACTAAAGCGGGTTGATCAAATGCTCCTCCGTACCAATCCCCTCGAGACGTTACAAGCCTACGCCTTTATCACAGGATCCTCTCCCCAACAAGTTCTTGAACATTTTCTCGCTGTCCGCCTCGAATCCACCAAAGCAACCCTAACAATCCAATCCCCTGACTCGCTCACCATAGTCCCTTTCATCAGATCCCTGAAATCCACGGTGACAGATGTCAAAGCATTATTCCCTTTCACCGTTCAACGAACGCTAAACGACCTCAAGTCACTGACTTTGCTCAGCCACGGGGATTTGCGGCAAAGTCTCCAGCGAAGACGTGCAAACATTGGTCTTTGGATCAATCGTGACCTAAAGAGATTTATGATTTGGACGAAATCGGATGTGCTTGATGAGGTCAACGTGGGGGAAATGCTCGCGATCTGGACGCGAGAAGTCGAGGATCTATTACGAGACAAGGTGGGTGGGTTGTTCGTTGAAATTCAGCAGTTAGAAATGTTGTGTTCGTTGCGGGGGGAGATTATTTCGATGCTGTTGGATTCGGAGGAGGATGTTACTCTGTTTGAAGAACGAATATGCAAGGTCCTAGTCAACGGGATTGCAAAGCAAATCACGAGGTTGATGATCGATCGAGTGAGGACCTTACACGATTTGGAATCCATGGCAACAGACTTGACTGTGAATTCCAAAGGTATACGGATTCTCCGACAATTTGACTGATTCCTAGTCGACGACGTATCGATATCGGTGTGGGAGCCGCCGTCATCCAAGCAACTGAAACTCGAGCAGATACTGTCGCTCAAAACGGTTCAAGAACGACGTCTCCTCAAACCCTTTGCGAAGCGCTATTCAGAAATCATGAGCGACGTTCGAGAAGGTGAGATGTTGCTATCACGATTAATCGAATCGTCAGCGGATGGCAGGTTTGGTGCGGATGATATATCCAAAGTCTTTGATGATCATACGAAAGCTCTAAAGTCCGAAATCCGCCTTTTCTCCCAAGCGTTCGATAAAATCCTCGCCGATAGTTTAGGGGATTTATCGCTTGAGGAGGGCACGGCAGGTAATTTGGACTATTATGTGCGTCTCTTAATGAGTCTAGCGGCAAGGGCAGCATGTTGGCTTCGACTTGTTTCGATTATTAAGAATCCGCCTCCTTCGTCGGATAAAATCTATCTCGTGGATACCTTTTCGGAGACAGGGCGACAGAGGGCGCAAACCATTGTATCGGAGAGTATTGCGTCCATTGTCGCCACCCTTACGAAGCGTCTATTGTCGTCACGAACATGGACAGGAGATATTCCAGAGAAGCTTCTGTGGGAAGGTAAGCCGAATTCCCAACATAATCGTGGCTAAAATTCCAGGGGCACCATTATTACCATCACAACCATCGAGGATACCGTTGTTGGTGTTGAAAGAGATTGCATCGCAATTGACCCGGATCGGGATCGATTTACTGAATAGAGATTTTGTACAGTTGACGGGCAAATTGTGTCTTGAGCGGACAACCGCGATTTACAACAATGAGATAGCCCCGTTGGAAATTTCGGCCGATGCGGCTGCGCAGATTTTTACGGATATCACGTTTTTCGCGATTGCATTACCGGGAAATGATGGGATATTGAAAGACTTGCGAGACAAGCTCCTTGCGAGGGTATGATTGCGACTCACTATAATGTCTGACAGTCCAGTGTCCTGAAGGCATCGTCGAGAGGATTCCGGCCGTACTGAGCATATATTGGAATAGGATTTCCCTATTATTCGGGATACTAGTCACGTTGGATTCCGATAAACTAGTAGAGGAATAAGGTGATGCAATGAGGAAGACCATGCAATAATTCATGTATACATATGCAATGTATCAATGTATGCGACAAGAACAAAATAGCGTATTATCCACCTCCCAAGCTCCTCAAACTGCATCACAAAGATAGAACCCACGACCCACCGCCCGTATCAACCTCTCGTCCTCGATCTCCCCGTTCGCCCATCATCCGAAGCGACAATATCATACGAAGGCGGTGGATCCTCGGGCTCTCCAGGCGAAGACCCATCCAGAGCAACAGGCGGATCATGTTCTCCTTCCTGCGTTTGTTCTTGCGCAGTATGTGTGCCCAACGGCGCCTCATTCGAATACACGGGCAAGTCTTCTAAGTGGTCTACGGGAGCGCCGTCATCCCCGTCGTGTAATCGGTCGAGGAGGGCAGTGTAGGTATTGTAGAATTCAAAGGCTCCGCCTTCTTTGAAGGTGAGTTTTAATTCTGCATAGTGAGGAATTCCGCCATTTGGTACTGGGGTGATGGTTCCAACAAAGGCGTTTGCGGAGAACCATGCTACACACGCGTTAGCATACGAAAGAAAGAGGAGAGGTACGTTGGGTTATGTGTGAGTCGGACACTCGTTTTACGGGGACAGCAAAGTTTTGGACTTGAGTGGTTGAACTTAGTTTTCCAGGGATAAAGACCATCTAGGAATGATAAGCATGACGGTCGGGAGGGGAGAGGAAGAAGGGCACCCGTTGATTTGTCAGGTAGACTGTTCCGGCCGGAGAGGAGAGTGTCTTTTTGCGCTGGTCGCCGGGGGGAAGGGATTTTCCGCTCTCGATGCTGAGGGCGATGCTTTTGTTTGTTCTGTGGAGGAGTGTTTCGTGTGGGAGGAAGTGGAAGGGCGGCTCCGCGTCGGGCGCGAGCATGACCCAGTTCAGTGACATCCTTGCTGGCACGGTGGCACGGACAAGCTTGCCTCTCCAGCGCCCAACGGAATCTCCACATCACGACCACATTACATAATCACTTGCCTCCGGAGCGTCAACCCAATCTGAGGAGGCAACAAAGATAAGTCTTTGCTAGTCCTACGTTGCTTTGGATTTTTGATCTAGATTATTGTTAGTTAAAAATGTCTTGTGTCTATCTTTACAGTTGTATAATATTGATATATAAGTGTTAAGTATATGAAGTAATCCTATTAATATTGACTGAGCTTGTACTCTCTGTATGTTTAACTCTCTATCGGTAAGAGGGTAGAAATACTCAATATCAGCCTTTTTTTTCGATAGATGATTGATGGATGGGCTGTGGTGGTGGAATTTACCGAAATGAAGGACTGTGTGGCTATTATATACGTAAATATGAATCGATGGATATCGATGATCATCACAGCCTCACCGCCAGCCATGACCACGATATCGCCAAATATGGCTACGCCTTCTTGCTTTGAGAACGTTCCAAATGAAGTCTTCGAGCGCATTATATCGCTTGTTCCCATCGACGGATTTGTTTCGTTCATTGACAATAACAAAGAACGACGGGTCCATCAAATCAGGATCCTTCTGCAAGTTTCCCGACGATTCCGGCGCATCATTCAGCGCTCATCATTTTGGCAAGACGAGACCTTCCAGGGCTTCGAGACCTTAGTCTATCCTGAATTTTTTCTCAAATCCAACATTCATCCCCCGAATATGCTTAATCGATTTGGCGGGTTTTGCCATGCGCTTCTAGATGATCCGATTTTCATATCGGGTCTCCGATCTAAATCATCGTGGACGTTCTGGTCCCTCGAAACTCTCTTTGCGGTTCAGATGCGCATCCTCTCCTTCAACCAATCTCTCCGTCAATTGCGCCTGCCACTTGACGGGAAGAACTCTGCGTTGCTGCGCCTCTCGCCATGTTCGAACCTTACCAAACTCGTCCTCGAGTGTGTTCCGGACCAGGACCAGCTGGACCTATCATTGATCTCGCGTTTTATCCCTGGCTTAAAGTCTCTGGTCATCCGATTTTCTGACTCTGTTCGCGGATCGCTTGCCAATTGCGCCGGATTAGAGGAGCTCATCCTCAAAGGAAATCAGGACCTTCGATTCGCCCCAGATCCTCGTCCTCTTCATAGTCTACCCACCGGTGACAAATTCTTGCCAATCCGTTCCAGAGAAACTTTGACCCGAGTCACACTCGAAGACTGCCATTTGCTCATCAGTTCGTTTTCCCTCCATGAGTTCAGCAAGCTTCAACACCTCGATACGTTTGGTTCCCCAATAGCATTTTCGCTAAATAGCCTTTTGAATAACTCACCGGCGAAGCTTATATCCTTGGCCACGCAGATCTCTTTATCTGAAGGTAGAAGATATCTCATTTACGCCCCTCACGGCATCATTGCTCCTCCTGGCGTCATTGCCCCTCCCGGCGTCATTCCTCCTCCCGGCGTCATTCCCCCTCCCGGCGTCATTCCCCCTCCCGGCGTCATTGTCCCTCCCGGCGTCATGCCAAACCAGGTTTTGATGGAAGAAGTTGAATGGCGGCTACTTTCCTACCCCTGTTTAAGCGATCTCCGCACCATTCGCCTCCAGGTGATCGTTGAATCTATCGGGCGACTTACGAAACAATATCAAGCATATTACATAAACGCGAGTATGCGAATTCTGGAAACTATGACGTCGACAATGCCGCTTCTCGAAGAGGTGTATTTTTCGGCCGGCCTGGATTTGGGCCGGTTGCAGTGCTTGAATCGGCTGACGAACTTGAAATTGTTGGAGTTGAATGCGCCGAGTGGATATGTCTCTTCTTACACTGGGCACGAGGAAGAGTTGCCGAGGATTGTCGTAGAAACCGTTCAGGGAGTGGCCAATGGCGCACAATTGAGATTTTCGTTGGGAGATTGGGATATCCGTGATGGAAGTTTCCATCTTGGGCGATCTGATATTGGATAGTCTCCTAGTACCGAGTTGTAACTGTATATCACGGAATGGCGGGAATGAGAGGCCATGTATTTTATATTCTGTTGATACGTGAGTCGTGAATTGGAGGTTGCATAAATATACATCGTCCCTCTCGTTCATGGACAACAACGCCACAACGAAAATCAACTCCTTTACGTAACAATGACATCCTACTTCGACAACATTCCCAACGAGGTCCTTGAGCACATTGTCTCTTTGGTGCCTTGGTATGAAAACGTCAAGTTCACCGAAGAAGGGAAGGAACATGTCCTTTGCCAGGTCGTTGTCCTTCTACAAGTCTCGCGGCGTTTTCGCAGGGCGACGCAAAATTCCCCAATCTGGCACGAATTCCTATTTGAGTTTGAAGGGCTAGTCCCTGACACGTTTATGGACGACGACCACCCCCTGCCGGCCAACGGATTCCATCGAGTCAATGGGCTGTGCCATGCTCTGTTCGCAGACTCGTATTTTGTAGCATGCCTGCAATCCAAGTGCGATTGGAGCTTCTCCTCCCTCGAGTGTCTCCTAGCGGTCCAATTGCACGTTCCCTCATTCAGCAAGTCCGCTCGCACAGTATTGTTATCCCTGAAAGGAACCGATGTTGCCATTCACCGATTATCCACCTGTCAAAACCTCACCAAACTTCACATTCATGCCGGCAGCGACGCGTCCTTGGACCTTTCCAGTATCGCACTTTTTGCCCCCCGATTGAAGGCCCTATTCATCGACTGCCCTCGCATGGTATTCGGATCCTTATCCGAGATAAAGGGACTAGAGGAACTTGCGCTACAATGCGTTGGCGGAGAGCTTAATTTCGGCGATCTCGACGAGGATGAGATCCTGGTCCCAATTGCCTCACAGAACACTTTAACTCGATTGACCCTCGACGACGTCGAGGACTTCTGTTTAATCGACCAGTTCCCCGATCTCAAGCACCTCAAAACCGCCCTTTCCCCGGTTGGCGACGAACTTGCTGCGATCCTGGAGAATTCCGTCGCGAAGCTCGAATCTTTGGATACCCAATTCATTTTTCAGTGTCCCGTGAGGGACCCGACTTGCCAGATTCGGGAGCAATTGCCGTTGCTCTCCTGTCTGTGTTTGAGTCACCTAACGACAATTCATCTCTCATTGCTCTGTACTACGTTTGCCCCGTTCGTTGAAGATTATGTCGATGCCTCCATGCTGGTTCTGGCGGAGATGACGTCACAACTCGTCCATCTAGAGGAAGTAGAATTGTTTGCGGGAGTGGATTTGGACCGGGTCCATTATTTGAATCGGTTGAAAAACCTGAAGACTTTGGATTGGTCAGTTCCTACGGGGTTTAATCAAGGCAACGATGAAGAGGCTTTGAATAATCATGTTAGGCAGTTGTTTGAGGATGTCATTAATAAGCCGGACATTTTGATTCGAGTGGAGAATCGGCGTTTACGAGATGGGATATTTGTTTTCACCGAGGAAGAGATTCAAGCGCTTCTGCGTCGCATGGATTTTGATTGACCAAGATATGAAATAAGATGTGTTATCCCGGCCGGTTTCGTTGACATTGTAAGGCTTTCTGTAATCCCCGGATTATATGCAGTATGGCTTGGCCGACCAAGTGGAGTCACATGCAATTTGCCTGCGGTCTAGCGGCTGTTACACAAAGCTTTTCGTTTCCCTCGAAGAAAATTTGCCGCATCGAAAATTTGGGCGGCACTTTCCTGCACCACACGGCACGACACGTTGTCTCGCGCCTCACCCTGCCCAGAATGACCCTTGCCGGCCAGACAAACGGAACGCCGCGTAAGCAGCCCCCCTCTCTCCCGGACAATTGGACTGACTGACTGCCGCATCTGCAGCGGTGCACATCCACTTGCGCGCCGAGACAAAACCGGCCGAACACCGCAGCGCATTGACACCGACAACAACGGCGACCCTCCTCAAAGCTGGTACTCAGCATCCCCTCAACTGCACCGCAGAACACTGGCTGATTGGCTAGGATTCAGGGTATCTGTCGAACGAAGCGACCAACGCACCTTTGACGACGAGGAATTCCGAGCGTAAGACCCGCTTTCACAAATGAGATCAGAACATATTAAATGCTAACAATTCCTTGCCCCTATAGTGTTGGAGCAGACCTTGTTCCCTTTGATTCCTGGAGAACGGCTTCTCCCTCATCTTACATCCTCGGCCTCAAAGAACTCCCCGAAAACGACTCATCCCCGCTCCACCACACCCACATCATGTTTGCCCACTGCTACAAAAACCAAGCAGGGTGGGAATCCGTTCTAGCCCGCTGGCCCCGCGGTGGCGGAACTCTCTTGGACATCGAATTTCTCACCGACGCAAACGGTCGTCGTGTCGCTGCGTTCGGGTACTATGCTGGCTTTGCAGGGGCAGCGCTTGCGTTGCAAGTGTGGGCATGGCAAAAACGAACGGGGGGAGATGGAAGTGATTTCCCGAGTGTGAAACCGTTTGCCAATGAGGCGGCGTTGCTGGAGGTTGTGAGAGAACAGGTTTCTGCCGCTGTGGCAGTGAATGGGGGGAAGTGGCCGCGAGTCATTGTTATTGGGGCGCTTGGACGGTGCGGATCTGGTGCCGTTGATGCGGCGATTAAAGTAGGTGTTCCTGACGAGAACATCTTAAAATGGGATTTGGCTGAAACCGCTCACGGTGGTCCTTTCCCAGAAATCTTCGAATGTATGTTCCAATCCACTTATCTCACATCCCCTCAAAAAATGTCCCATAAATATCTGATGCTGATGAATGTGTAAAGCTGACATTTTTGTCAATTGCATCTACTTGTCCAAAGCTGGTCCCATGTTCGTCACCTTCAAAGACATCGAAAACCACACCGAGAGACAATTATCGGTCATCGCAGATGTTTCTGCCGACACGACCAACCCCAACAACCCTATCCCCATTTACTCTATTAACACTACCTTTGCCCGCCCCGTCGTCAACGTTGACGTACCCCCGGAATCCAACCCTCTTTCCGTTATCAGCATCGATCATTTGCCCACTATGTTGCCACGGGAAAGCAGTGAATCCTTTAGCGCTGCCCTTTTGGAGAGTTTGTTGGCGTTGAAGGATCGGGAGAATGCCCGTGTTTGGACTGATGCCGAGAAATTGTTCAAGGAGAAGGTGGCGAGTTTACCGGGGAGTTTGTTGGTTGAGTGATTTTATTGTCGTTTTCCCCTTATTTTGCTTGTTTTTCGCTTCCATAGACTTCCCTCTTTTTTTTTTTTTGTTTTTTTGTTAATTGACAGGAGGTAATCATGCTTGGTAGAAATAAAATTTTAATTATTCATTTTATCGAGACATCCATGCAATGTGACATCTCTATGAAGATGTTGGACGATTCTTGCGATAATGAACGTTTTTTGGACGGGAAATTCCCCGCTGGGCAAAGGGGCTTTTAAATCCCCAGGAATACTAGGAATCATGACAGAACAGGAGATAGATCGTATGCTTCGCACGATATAATCGACCTTTTGAGTTAGGAGGATTGGTTTGGACCAGAATTTGACAGAGAAATAGGCGGGGACTTGTACGGAGGGAATTTTGAGCTTGGCATGGGTTTGTTTGTCCCGTCCCTCTCCTTGACGGAGTGATTCGCCAGGAATTTAAAGACTGCAGAGCGTTTGGCTACGATTGAGTTCTCTACGTTGGGAACGTGCAGGGAAAGGGATGACGCAGTAGTGTGGATTGCTCCACCTTTAGGAGAGCGGAATAAACGACATGGTAAAATATTTACGAGATACGTCTGCATTAGATCGCAAGTTTGGATGAGCTCTTGTTAGTACACCGCGGTATCAAATTGAAAGCTTGAAGCATTAAATAAAACTGGTTAATCTTGCCGCTATATACATACAATGGATTCATCGATTGGAAGATTATCTATGGCAGCATTGACACTGGTTTGTTCATCCAATTTCTTGAAGAACACATCATGCCACGTACAACTCCATTTTTAGATCAGAGATCCATTTTAATCATAGATAATTGCAAAATTCATCATGATCTGATACTATTCAATGTTTTAGACATCTTTTACCATTGAAGTCATTGCATTATTGATTATTCTGATAGCATGTCGACTGAATCTGTGATGCCGCACAAATCATTCTTGCATATCTGTATTGCAAACAATATATAATGACATACAACTGCAAAATTGGCAATTATCAATTCGTCGACATGTGTTTCTAATGCGGCTTGCATTCTGTTTTTGTAAGTTAATGGAGTGAAATCTTACGATATAAGATTTAGTGACCTAGGATCTCCTTTCTCTCACACTCTCTACTCTCTTGACCAACCTCAACACAGCATGGATGGATACGACGCCTTAAGGATGACTCTTATGGTTGCACATTACCTTAGTTAAGGACTTATTGTTTCCTTCATATTGTTTACCGTTGCCAAAAACAATCATGAACAGAATTCAGTGTTTAGAACACTACTTGCAAAACGAAATTCACCACGATGGATTTTGGTGGCTAATCTAGCGACATTAGTAGAAACAAACTATTTTCGATTGTTTATGACTATAGTTTGCTGACTTGATTGAAATCGCAGTAAGAGATTGGGGACTGGTTTTTTTCATTATAAGAAAGAATTGGTGGTATAATAATGACTTCTTGGTTCATCCGCCTGCAATGAGACTAACGTCAGATATCTATTTCTTTATTGATATGAATTCTATTGTGCATCACGAGCCACCATGCATTATCATACTCTATTTTAGACATATTTCCTATCGACCATCATTGAATTAGTTGTACTCACCTCAAACTTGGGACATTCATTTCACTGAAAAACATGGTCATAGCTCTATGCACATTTGCACAGCCTGCATTCATAACACTTTACTTCTCACACTCCCTATTGTCTCGAGGAACTGACTGGGATTTCTGTCTGACCTTAAAGAACGATCGTCCCTCGTCATATCAAAGATCACTATCGAATGTTAAATCCAGGGTTGACATCTCTCATTTCTAACCCATTTGATACCATTGATTCGAAAGGGATATTAGGCAGCTTTGTTCAATATTTCAAGGTGGGTTCCCGATCAATGATCGTCCAAAATGATCAAGTGATAATCACGGTGGCAGAATAGACATGAGATACATCAATATCCTTGCATCTATGATTTAATATGTATATTTTCGCGATTTGGGCTAGATCTTGATCCCGAGGTCTTCCATTCGAACGCGGATGCTTTCGGCGTGGGCGTCAAGACCTTCAACTTCGGCCAGTTTGATGGCGGTCGGACCAATATTGCGCAGGCCCTCAGGCGATAACTGCTGACTGGTGATATGCTTTTGGAAACTCACCGTATTGACCCCGCTGTACATCTTGGCGAATCCATAGGTTGGAAGCGTCTGAGCTCATCAGTGTCCGCAAAAAAATAGCAGGGTACGTGATTTGTTCCCGACGCATAATCCCCACAGGACACTGGACTCCAAGCCCCAACAAAAACACTGCCGGCGTTTTTAACCAAATCGAGAACTCTACTCAATTCGGAGGTGTAGAGGATAAGATGTTCCGGGGCGTAATCGTTGGTAAAATCCATTGCTTCCTTGAGATTGTCAAATTGAATAACGTAACTGTTTGCGAGCGCCTTCACGACGATATTCCCACGGGGAAGTAAGGACGCTTGGCGATGAATCTCATCTTCGACGGCAGTTAATTGCACTTTAGATAGGCCGATGGCGACGAGGACGACCATGGAATCTGCGCCATGCTCTGCCTGAGATAATAAATCCGACGCCACGAATTTTGGATTCAACGTCGAATCAGCAACGACCTTACTCATTACTTTTGCACACTAGGCAGGTTGATACCAAAACTTCACTGGGTCCAGCAGGTAAATCGACGCCTACAAGGGCAGAAGCATCACATTGCACGGCCATTTTTGCTGCCGTGACGAATTGATTCCCAGGCCCAAAGATCTTATCACATTTCTCGACGCTTTCCGTTCCGTATGCTAACGCAGCGACCGCTTGAGCGCCGCCCGCAAGGAGAATACTCTTTGCTCCGACCTTGGATGCGATATATACTATTTCAGGGACAACAGTGCCATCTGACCTAGGTGGAGTGGCAAATTGAATTGTTTTACATCCGGCGACCAACGCCGGAACTCCCAACATCATGGCGGTACTAGGCAACACTGCCGTTCCGCCAGGAACATAGAGTCCCACTCGTTCGATTGGTCTGGCAAATCGGGAACATATGATTCCGGGCATCGTCTCGATGTCTTGCGGCGAGTCAAGTTGAGCAGCGTGGAACTTGCGGATATTTTCAAAAGCCGTATCAATTGCCTTTTTCGTCGCTTCAGGGAGAGCCATAATGCACTCTGGGAAGGGAGCCTTAAGGACGGGAGACGAAAGTTTTGCTTTTTCGAATTTAGCAGTGTACTCGAGGAGAGCGGTGTCGCCGCGTGTTCGCACATTATTGATGATATCTTGGACAATCGGCATAATTTGATCTGTCTTCTGAATAGGTCGGGAGAGCAATGCCTTTCTCTCCGAGATCGATAATTCTTTGGCATCATAGACGCGCATTTTAATCCTTGTTTCGTCTTGCGCCGAAAAGATGCTCTTTGTCACCGTCGCATCTCCCAATTTCTTTACCTCCCCGGCAACAAACGTCGTCTCCGGCTTCGCGCCACGTTGATTACTCCATTTCGGCTTTGCGTCGCCCTTGCGTCTCATTACCTTCCTGGCTCGTCGGTCGAGTTGGGCTTCGACGTCGGCAAGGGAAACGCCATTTGCAACGCATTTCGTCATGGCGAAGAATAGGAGATCAGCAACTTCCCAGGCAATGTCTTTCGGAGAAGTAGCGTCACAGACTTCTTCGGCTTCTTCCATGATTTTGGAGCGGAGGAGGGACGGGTCGGAGAACAGGCGGGCGACGTAAGACCCTTTCGGTGCAAATTCCTTTCGAGATCGGAGGGTTTCTTCGAGCGATGTGAGACCCTTTACGGGACCGAAACAACTTCGACGGTCAAGGTGACAAAATCCTGGACGTTAGATAGTGAGTTGCCGTGGGCTTGCGGACCTTTCCCGGCTTGTTTAACGGTGAAACGGAGACAGTCTGCGTCGCAGTCCCAAGAGATTCCAAGGACTTCCTGCGTTGCACCGCTCGTTGCACCTTTATACCATAGACCACGTTCACGAGATTGATATACGCCCGTTCCTGTTCTGATACTTTCTGCGACACTCTCTGCGCTGGAGTAGACTAGACCTAGGGCGTGACCACGCTCGTCGACGACAACGGTGGCATACAAGCCATCGGGACGATCAGTTTTTGAGCCCAGCAAAGCGATTTGCGACACGGAGAGGAGGTGCGGAAAGTCCTTGTGAGACGAAGTTAGGCAGGCCGCAGGGAGAATAGGCTCTATTGAGAGTAGCGCAAGGGATTTAAGTTCTGCGATCGTCGGTGGAGGGCTTGTGGCAGAGTATTCAAGATAGACCATTCGATTTCCACCAGTGGGCAGGTAACTCTTCCGTACCGAACCGACAATTGACTTGAGCGATCCAGGGTCAACTCTGACTGTGCAGGTCGAGTCGATGATTATCCCTGCCACCGATTGAGCGACCTCTTCGATGTCGGCTGGTGTCGCGACCTGGGCTTCTGTCAGGCGGACGATGAGACGCTCCGGCGGGATATCCTTCAGATCGGCTAACTGTGCCTTGGCGACAATAATCTTTGCGGCCCCGGCATCGAGAAGTTGAATCGTTTCGTCAAGGCTGAGGTCTCGGATATCGGCGACGAGATCGAGAACAGTCGAAAGAGTCGGGAGAACGCCGAGAATCTGCGAAACGTCCCCGGAATTGCCATGGAACAAGACTTGACCGATTGCTGCGAACGCGCTCTTTGTCAATTGGGCGGATGTCGACTCGATCTGGCCGAAACTTTCGATGGCCGGCAGCAGCGGAAGAACCATCGTCGGAGTGGGGTGGGGGGCTGTTTTGGTCCCGACTTCCGATAAAGTTTGGTCGGTTTCCAAATTTTCTCCGATCTTGCATCTGACGTTTGCGTCCGCTCGTTCATCGCCATCACCTTGCCGTTTCATTAGCCAACTCATCTGCTTCAGAGTCATTGCGTTCGTGATTACAATCATCGGCCACTGCATGGAGTGGACATGAATGCAACGACGCCTCTTCGAAACCACACTCGCTTCACTATGCCAAGCAACCGAAAACGACCACAACGACATGTCACATAGTGGACACGGACACGGCAACGCAGCATCACCCTCATCGACTTCTGGCAAAGCAGGCGTTCCTAACATGATGGAATCTGGGCCGCCCCGCAGCGACATGCTTCCCCAGGTTAAACGACCTGCAATTTCGATGGCACACGCAGCTCTCAAGTCTGAAGAGGGAGAGGAATGCACATCATCTCTTTTCTCTAAACCTGAGGCCTTAGACATCATAGACCAGGCGGAGCGGAGAGAACTCCAAAATACATTACCCGCAGAATTCCTCGCACTCTCTACTGATGCCGGTACGACGTTAGTTCTTGACTCAGAACTCGCCCATCCCAATGCAGACCGTTTTGATCTGTCTAACAGATGCAGTGGGATTGAAGTAGTCTCTGTCTCCCATTTTACACTTACCGGTAAGTGTTGGCCAGAGTTTGCAACCCATTCCAAATGTGCTCAAGGAGTCTGTGTGTCCTGGGGAAAATCCTTTGGACGACGACTATCCGAACATTCGCACAGCGATCGCAGCCTGGGCGCACGTCTTTACCGTGGCTCATCTTCTTTATTGGCGGGAAGACGTAGTAGGTCCGTATGCTGGACATGTTTGCTATAAGTATATCACCAGTTTCAGAGGTTTTTCTGCACGTTCTAACTTGGTGCAGTATCCACATCAAGCACTCACTCAATGAGATTTGCATTATCCAAGACCCGACAGACACAGTGGATGTCTAAGAAGATCTTTTTCTTCTGTATTCTCCTGAGCCTCTTTCACGCATGGAGTATCCCAGCCATGCCGCCTTTTAGATATTAGCAGGGCTCCACAAGCTCATCTGATTGCAATAAATGGAGCCGAAAGCATGGGAATTGAAGATGAATATCCAATGACTGACGGTGAAACACTCCAGGAAGCGCTCCTGTCCCTCCGACCAAATCAAATGTCCTTGATTGCCGGGACTACAAATGAGCGTTCGGCGAACAGTGCCATGTATGGCGTCTGTTCTTCAATGTCCAGTGCATCTGATGGCACGCTTGTAAATGAGGCCCTTGAACTCATTGGTATCTTTATTTGCTGATAGTATCCTGATCACAGAATTGCATTCTTATAGTAGATGGGGACAGCATTGCTATGGGGGGGAGAATATTGTAGTTGCAATAGACTCGCCCAAATTGAGGATCCTTGTTCAAAATAAGATTCTTCCAGTTGTTCCAGAAACCACTCGGTTAGATTGTGAGGCAGTTCTTTCATGAATGAAGATTTCTTCGATATTCTGAGAACTGGAGATGTAATAGTGATCTCTTTTTCAGATATAACATTGGTTGGTTTTTGCATGAGGGTATTTGATTGAGAAGATCTCGGTGCTTTATTCTATCTCTGGAGTTGGACACCATCAGATTGAAAAGATTCACCAGATTTGAAACTATTATGATCAGATGAAAGCAGCTAGTTGTCATAAACAATAATGTCCGCTGGTCGAGTCAGATCCCGGTTCTAAGATGTATCCGATTCAACCAGTAGATTGTACCGGCGCATTGTAACCCGACCGATTTCAGATCAATTGGGTTACAGTGCATTTGTATCTCGACCGATTTTTAGATCGGTCGGGTTACAACGTCGGCCTGATCCGACCGGTTTAGGATTGAGTTTAGGATTGACTTGACCGATTTGATATTCGACTAGACATTGTAACGTACAAATCAGTGTTTTTGATCCGGATTTGTAACGGTTGTATGTTACAATGTAACAAGAATATTAATCATGATGAGATTTGTGATTGATTGCCCATTACATAAAATCATGTGACTTTAAATCGCCACGATGGCCCAACCGGACTCGATCGGTACGCTGGATTATGAAAACTGGGCCCGATTGATAATGTAACTTTGATGACCCGGGATCCGGTTCACTTTAAAGAATTGTAACCCGAACTCGATCCGAAATTCCAAAAAGTCAGTTGGTCTCCAGTCAACTCACCAGTTTAGCTTGACTGGCGGATATCACTGGTCATAAATAATGAACTCCAACATATAAAACTAGTGGTATCCGCTGGTCAAGCCAAACTGGAAAGTCGACCGGAGACTGACCGGCTTTTTCATGTTTCGGATCAAGTTCAAGTGACAATTCTTAAAAGTGAACTGGATCTCGGATCACCAAAGCTACATTATCGATTGAGTTAATTTAAATATTGGTTGAGTCAGACGTTCTTAATATTTCATATCGGATAAGTCTGATTGGGCTATCGTGGGGATTCCAAGTTATATAATGGGAATTAATCATATGTAATGAGAATTAATCACAAATTGTGTAGTGATTAATATTTCCGTTACATCCGATAACATATAAATTATTATATTAACGGCAATTTGTGTCATAGGTTAAGGGGCTC
>Ga0335081_10009904_pt1 | contig 15358 bp, 15 predicted proteins | sample Lox_Sample_35_FD_206713 | JGI IMG/M metagenome (GOLD analysis project Ga0335081, IMG submission 206713) | Soil microbial communities from Loxahatchee National Wildlife Refuge, Florida, United States - Lox_Sample_3.5 | ecosystem: Environmental > Terrestrial > Soil > Wetlands | place: USA...
CTAGGCAGACCGCATTTCACCGAAGGGGAACCGCGCTTTAGAGAAGAGTCACTGCCCGAGGAGCACGTGGGAGAAACCTCTTCCGAGCGCGAATCGGCCGGTCAACCGGGAGATTCCTCCGCCGCACACCCCGAACCCGCCGGCATGCCGGAAACCAGCCATGTGGAAACGCGCGAGCCGCTCAAGGGCGGTGGAGAGGCGCGCGTCAGCGAAGACGGCCATTGCGAAATCTGTCATTCCCCCTGCAAGAAAGAAGTCGAGATGGCGCGAGACATCGCGCGAAGAATCGAAGCGGCCCAGCTCGGCACCGGGTACGCAGGTTACGCCAGAAATCTGACCAAACGGATTGAAGCCCTGGACGAAGCGATCGCGGCTTCGGAGGCGCGCGGCACACTGGACGCGGAGTTCAACGAGCGCTTCAAAGACGCTTTCGATATCTTGTCCGAGGAAATCGATCAGGCCCATGAATGGTTCATTGAAGGCCGGGGCCATTTCGCCCCGGGTGAGGAAATCGGTTCTTTCAAATCGGCCGAGCCTGGATCGCTGTTCGATTCTCCCGAGCCCAGATTCAACCCCGAACGTGCCTACGAAGGCACCGCTTACCACGATGTGATTAAAAAGGAGGTCCTCGCCAACCTGCCGAAGGGTACCGCGCTCAGTGAAGACACTGTTCAAGAGTTCTTACAGACAGCCCTCAAAGGCAAAGTGAAGCGTATGCCTCCGATTCCGAAAAAAAGCACCGGGATCGACCTTTATATTATCGATGAGGGAAGACGCCTGGTTACGCCCGTGGATATCACCGGAATTTCCGGCGTAGAGAGGCATGTCGAGAAACTCGCCGGCGATGTGGAGAAAATCAAAAGAGCGTTCAGGCTGGCTGGATACCAAATGGGCGAGCCCTTCGAATTTGAATACGTCGGCAAGACATTTGACGAAGCCGCGGATAGCGCCATCGCTGAGTTAAGAGCTCTCGCAAGCCCAAAATAATGATGCATCTGCAACAGGTCATGGAGCCCAAGCAATGAAACGCCGGTGCGCCAGCGGGATCCGGACGCCTCGGCGATCCTGGTATCGGGTGTATTAGAGATGACGCCGTTCTATCTGCTCGCAGTCGGCATTCTGGTCACCTGGCGGATCACGCACCTGATCGTCACTGAAAACGGGCCTTTTAATGTGTTGAATAAACTTCGCAGCGCGGCCGGCAATGGCGCCCTCGGCGAACTGCTTTCCTGCTTCTATTGCCTGAGCCTGTGGATCTCCGCTCCGCTCGCCGTGATTCTCGCCTCAAGCTGGAAGCACCGCGTGATCCTATGGCCAGCCCTGTCGGCAGGCGCTATCCTGCTGGAGCGCTTGACGTCGAGCGGCGAACCCGCCGCCCCCATTATTCTTGAAGAGGCGGAGAATCCTCGTGTGCTGCGGAGCTAAACGAAACATCCCGGCGGCCCGCGGAGTTCAGCGCCCCGCCGCTCCCGTCACCGCCAAACCGCTCGAGCAAACCGTGTTCGTGCAATTCGAGTACACCGGCCCGACCAAGCTCACCGTCATAAGTCCCATCACCGGCGCGCGCTACCATTTCGATTCCCCGGGCGCCCGTCTCACCGTCGACCCCCGCGACCAGTCGATGATGACCTACGTTCCCGGCCTTCGCCCCTTGGGTTTTAAACACTCATGAATTCGCTGCGAGAGAACGCACGGTCGAGCCGACGACCGACATCAAATTTGGCTAAAGAATCCGAATCCGATAGATTTGGTCTTTGAAAATTGGTTAAACCTTCGCAGTAAGGAGTTCCTCGTCGGGAACGGAAGAATCGCCGCTCTCGCTCACGGGACGACGAACCACGCGAACCACGAACAAGAAATTACAAAACAAACCCAAGCCAGCGATTTCGGCACCGAAGGTGCGTTGGGACGCGACTCCACATAAGTGTTGATACGTGCGAACTCTTGGATATTTGGTGCTGACCGGCGCGTGCGCGGGGGACCGGTCGCCAGTGAATGGCTTGTATGGCTCTGCCGCGCGAAATGGCGAGCCAATCGTGATGAATCGGAAACCGCTCGACCGGCTGGATGACCGTCTGCGCGAGCGCCGGCAGCGCCGCGGAATTACCAGGCGCATCATTCAGGAACAGTATCGTCGATTGCGGGCGTCACACCCGCGCTCGTCGGTTCTTCAGCGTACGGTCCCTGGCAGGGCTCGGCAGCGCAGACGGCGCCAGTTGTTCCTGCGGCGGAACGGCCGCAAGCTTGAGCCGGGCATTCACTCGCGCGATCGAGGTCAATAGCAGCGCGCACGGCAGTGCCGCGACCTCTATCGCTCGCCCCGCGCCCAGCGCGCGCGCGACGTTCACCACCCACATGTCCACACGATCGTCCCAGGCGAGCAGTGCATGCCAGTGCGTCACGATCTGGCAGATTTGCGGAATGAAGATGTAGGCGTCGGAAGGAACCAGTTTGTCGTAATGTTCGCGATAAACAACATATGAGACGTTCACCGCGATGTGCAGTACCTCAATGAACGCCCCAATCAGCACCAGCGGCACGATCGCGAGCCATGTCCCGCGCCGCACCGTGCCGAGCCACGAGCCCAACGGCAGCAGCAGCAACGGAACCATCGCCATCAGGTAACGCAATCCGAAGCACCACTGCCCGTGCCAGGTCCGCGCCAGTCCGTAAAACAAGGCATAGGAAATCGTCAAGCCCAGGATCGCGACGGTCTCGGCACGATACTTTCGCGCGAAAGGCCGGAAGTAAATCGGCGCGGCGAGCAATATGGGAGAAAACAGAAAAATGCTCTGACCCGGACTGAACAGGTAGCCGTGGATGCTCACCAGCCACGAATTGGTGAAAAAGTTGAACGCGCCGTAGTTTCCGCTGAAGCTCGGCTGGCCCCACTTCGCATCGTTGATTGCCATGGTGATGAAAATCGCCGCAAGCACCGGAATCACGAACGGCAGGCACGCCGCGATCGCTTGCTCCATGCTCTTGGCGCGCCGGTAAGCGCACCAGAAAATATACAGCGTGAGCGCCGGCATGAGCACCACTCCCGAGGCGCGGATCAGGATCAGCATTCCGGCCATCAATCCGGCGATGAAGCGGTCGCGCGTCCGCGGATTCCCGGAAGTTTCAAAAAGAAAATAGAACGCGAGCAGCAAGAACAGCGCCTCGGCCGGATGCTGCAAAAATTCGACGCCGAACCCGGCCACATGCGTGGTGACGCCGAGAATCACAGTTGCCACGACGGCCCACAGCGGCGCGGCGCCCACTCGCCGGCTGAACATAAAAAACACGGCCATCAGCGCGGCGAGAACGAATGCGCAAAACAGGTTCACGAAGAATATCTCGACCTCGCCGCCCCAGCGTTTGTCCGGATCGCCGATCACCGGACCCGCGAAAGTCTCGATCCATGAGGTCGCGCCGGCGCGCTCCAAAATCCGGTGCACCGCCTTTCCGGCGGCGTAAAAAGGGATCGCCATCACGGTCTGTCCGATCCCGTATTGCGCGTAATATTTGCCGCCGCGCCCCAGCGTGGTGTTGATGTTCGGCGCGACCGCAAGATCGCCGCGCTCCCATAGCGCTTGTGCCTGCTGGAACACCTCCACTTCATCGGATAAATAGAAGTGTCCCCGCGTGAGGACGGTGTAGAATGCGAGAAAACCGGCGAAAAGCCACACGGCGATCCTGCGATCCGGGGCGGTCGCGCAAATAGGCATGCGAAGGTTAGATTCGCGGAAACGCTTGCGTGTTACGCGCTCGCGTTGGGTTACAGCGTTTCACTCGCCCAGCGCGGTGCGAATTCGCTCGGTCAACTGGTCGGCGAATTTGTCGGGAAGATAGCCGTTCATCCGGCTTGCGATGCGGCCATTTTTATCGAACAGGATCGTGGTCGGAATGTTGGTGATCTGGAGCAGCCGCTGCAGGCCGTCTTCAAAATAGACCTTGCGGCTCCAGTGGTTCTGATCGACAAATGAGCCCACCACGCTGTGATCTTCGTCCGTGTCGATCGAAAGGAAAACCACGTCGCTGCGGCCTTTGAAGCGCTGCATCACCTTCTCATACAGCGGATGCTGCGCCCGGCAGGGCACGCACCACGTGGCCCAGAAATCCGCGATCACCACGCTGCCTTTCAGGCTCGCCAGCGCGAGCGTGGCGCCGTCAAGACCGGACAGATGGAACTGCATCGCATCCGTCGCCGAAAAATTCGGATCGATTGCCGCGAGCTTCGCGCGCCGCGCCTCCGTCACCGCCGCGGTACTGTCGTACGCTGCCAGAATCTCGTCGCCCAGTCCTTTTTCCGAATGATGCAGCTTGCGGTACAGCTCCCCCAACTGCCGGCGATCCTCGGCGCGATCATTGTCGCTTGCGCGCGGATCGGGAATCGCGAACGCTTCGGCATAGCGCTTGACGGCATCCTTGGTTCGATTGAGCGCCGCGAGCGCGGCGGCCCACTCCCGCGCCGATTCCTCGCTCGGATAAATCGAATACGCCTGCGAGGCCAGCCGCTCCGCTTCTTTTTCATCGCCGAGGATGGTTTCCGCGCGCGACTGGTACAGCAACGCGCGCGATTCTCCTCGCTCGCGGTCGTCCTGCCGCCGCGCCGCGTCGCCGCCCTCCGCCTGTCCGGCTTTTTCCACTTTTTCCGCGAACGCGCGCGAATACTGGAGCGACGCCCGCGCATTTGCCGCTCCACCCGACGCAAGCAGCGCGCGCGCGACGCGGTCGAGCAGCAGCATGTCGTCAGGCGTGAATTGCAGTACGCGCTCGCCGTAGAGGATCGTGCGCCGGTCGTCCTTGTTGTCGATCGAGGCCCGCGCCAGCGCGCGCTCCAGCTCGTGGCGCTGCGGCGAATTCGGATATTTCTTGAGAAACTCCTCCAGGTTGCGGATCACGTCGGGCGGGCTGTTGTTGGCGTCGTTCACAGCCCGAACCAGCGCCTCGTTTTCCGCCTGCAAGCTTTGCGCCGGTTGTTGGGGCGCTTGCGACTGGGGCGCCTGCGGCTGCGCGGCCAGCGCGACCATCAGCGCAACCTTCATTACAACGACATTCGCCGTCATTCCGGCTTGGCCTTCGCCGCCCGGATCGCGTCGGCCAGCCGCGCGGCGCGCTCCCGGTCCATGTGCATGTAAGCGTCGTTCTTGGCGAGGCGGTCGAGCACCGGAAGGAACTGCTCCGGCGTCACCAGCCGCTTGCGCTGCCAACTGTCTTCAAGCGCGATCATCGCGTCGTTCACGCCGAGCTTGTCGTGACGCATGGCGCGGTCGAGACTCGCGAGCAGACGCTCGGTTTCCGAGATCCGCTCGAACCAGTCCTGCAATTCACGCGCGTTTTCGTCCAGCGAATAGTTGAATTTCTCCTCGTGCTGCTCGCTTCCGTTCTGCCAGCGGAACGTCTTATCGCCCATCCGGGCGACCTTCAGCCCCGATTCGAGCGAATGCGAAAAATGGTCCAGCCGCGTGGCGAGATCGAAAATTTGGTTTTTCGAGTCCGCGTCGAGCTGAAACTTGTCCGGATCATCGTCGTTGGGATCTTCTTTATAGGTGACCGCGCCGGAGTTATCCACCGTGATCTCCATGTACGCCGGCTCGGACCCCGGAAACGACTTGATGAACACGATGTGCGGGTCCACCGCCAGCAGCAACAACAGCGGAATCATTGGGGCGCCTTCATCGCGCGGGAGTGCGTGGCGTGACAGATCGCCACGGCGATCGCATCCGCCGCGTCCTCCGATTCCACCTCGACCCCGGTGAGCGACTTTATCATGAGCTGCACCTGGTGCTTCTCCGCGCGTCCGTATCCCACCACGCTGGTCTTGATTTCGAGCGGCGAATATTCGCCCAGCGCGACGCCCGCTTCCGCGATCGCCAGCAGCACCACTCCCCGGACGTGCGCCAGTTTGAGCGCCGTCTTCACGTTCTGCGCGTAAAACACCTGCTCGACCGCCGCCGATTCCGGAGTATGCTCGGAGATCACCGAGCGCAGCGAGCCGGCGATGGTGCGCAGCCGCGCTTCGAACGGATCGCGCGCCGGGCTATCGATCACTCCGTGCCCCACCAAGGCATGCTGCCGGCCGTCGCTGTCGATCACGCCCCATCCGGTGCGCTCGGTGCCGCAATCGATGCCGAGGACCCGCATCGGGCGCATCGGCCGTTACTGGGCCAAAGCCTCCATCTCTTTTTCGTCGATATCGAAGTTGGAGTAGACGTTCTGCACGTCGTCGTGCTCTTCGAGAACTTCGGTCAGCTTCAGCATCGCACCCGCGTTCTTGCCCTCCAGGTGAATGGAATTTTTGGGCACCATGCCGATTTCCGCCTCTTCCGTCGGAATGCCGGCCTTGTGAATCGCCGCCAGCACCGCTTCATGCGCTTCCGAAGGCGAGATCACCACCCAGTTGCCGCCGTCACTGCGCAGATCTTCGGCGCCGGCATCTAAGGCGATGTTCATGAGCTGATCTTCGGTCGCCTTCTCGCCGTCGATCACGATCTGGCTCTTGCGCTCGAACATCCACGACACGCTGCCCTGCTCGCCCAGGTTCCCGCCGTTTTTCGAAAACAGATGGCGGATCTCGCTGACCGTGCGGTTGCGATTGTCGGTGGCGACGGAAACCAACACCGCTGCGCCGCCCGGACCGTAGCCTTCAAACATCACTTCATCGATCTGCCCGCCTTCGAGCTCGCCCGTCCCGCGCATGATGGCGCGTTTGATGTTGTCGGCCGGCATGCTGACCGCCTTGGCGTCGGTAATGGCTTTGCGCAGGCGCGGGTTCGCATCCGGATCACCGCCCGCGCGGGCGGCAATCATGATTTCTTTGATCAGTCGCGTGAACGCTTTCCCGCGCTTGGCGTCAAGCGCGGCCTTTTTGTGCTTGATGGTCGCCCATTTGGAATGACCGGACATACGGACCTCTGGCGGCTAAGTAAATATTTTCGGGGCTGTTAGAGCTCCAACCTCACAGCATAACACGCGCCCAATACTCGGTTACTGGCGCGGCCGCAGGACGCGATCCGACTGGACGGCTTGATTCGGGGTCAGCACGCGCACGACGTTGTTGTCCCAATCCGCGATGTAGATCAGTCCCGCCGCCTGGACCTGACAAAACGACGCCGGACAAGCCGTCGCCACTCCGCCGGGATTGAAGAACTGCGCCGCGGTGGCTGATGCGCCGTCCCCCGAATAGCCGCGCGTACCGTTTCCTGCGATGGTGGTGATGGTGCCGCTCGAAACTTCGCGAATCCGCTGATTCTCCAGGTCCGCGATGTACAGATTTCCTGAATTGTCCACCGCGACATCGTAGGGATAGGCGAGTTCCGCGCTGGTCGCGGGTCCGCCATCGCCGAAAAACCCGGGAATTCCATTGCCCGCGATCGTCGTAATCGTGCCGGCCGCCGAAATTTTGCGGATCACGCTGTTGCCGTAATCGGCGATGTACAGGTTATTGGACGCATCGATCGCCAATCCCTTGGGGTAATAGAATTGCGCGCCGAGCGCGGATCCGCCGTCACCGGAGTAGCCCGGCTCAACCATTCCCGCGATCGTGTTGACCACGCCCGAAGTGTTCACCTGCCGGATCACGTGATTGCCGCTGTCGGAGATGTACAGATTTCCGGAAGAGTCCATCGCCAGGCCGGTGGGCGCATAGAACTCCGCGCCGTTCGCCGCGCCTCCATCGCCTGCATATCCGCGCGTGTTCGTGCCGTATGCCGTTACGATATTGCCGCCCGGCGTCACTTCACGGATCACGTCGTTGCCCGTATCGGCGATGAACAGATCCCCGTTTTGATCGAGCGCCAGCCCACAGGGATTGGCAAGCTGCGCCATATTGGCCGGCCCGCCATCGCCCGAATACCCGAGGATTCCATTGCCTGCGTAAGTCGAAATAACGCCGTTCGTGGTCACTTCGCGCACCACGCTGTTAAAGGTGTCGGCGATGTACAAATTCCCCGACGAATCAAGCGTCATGCACCCGGCGCGAAGCTGCGCCTGCGCCGCTGGTCCGCCATCGCCCGCGTAGCCCAAAATGCCGTCTCCCGCGAAGGTCGAAATCGTGAATCCTTGCGCGCGGCAGTGCATTGCCAGGCACATTCCGAGCGCGGCCGTCCAAGCCAGTTGCCTCATTGTATGTCGATCTCCTGAAGCTAAAATTTTCTGACGTGGGACCTTGAAAACTGGTTTACCGGGCCACACGTTTTGTTTGAAGAGTGCAGCGATCGTGGACGGCTTCGCCAGTTTCGGAGCCACTGGTTCCGCGCGGCATCGATCGATTTTCGCGGTTTAAAAATTCTCCTGGTTCGAGCGGATCATTTGCAAATACTCCCTAAGCCGTAGATCATGCGTAGCGCGGAAAAATCCGGGAAACCGACAAAATCCCGGCGCGGTATGCTGAATGGCGGTCAGGCGCGTTATACATTTCAACGGATAATTGTTTGTAACGGCAACAGCCTCGCGAGCATCTAAACGGAAATTTGCAACTTTCCGCATGCACAGGAGTTTATAAAGCGTGTATACAGACCCCGGCTCCGGCCTTTTGTTGATCCAGATGGCCGGAGCAGTCGCTTTGACTTTAGCCTACCGTTTCCGATCTTCCCTGGTGGCAATACTTCGGGGCAAGTGGAAAACACAATCACGGCAAACGGATTAGCGGAACGTTGCTCCTTCCGGGACCCGGACGGATTCGTATTTCGGCGAGGTACCCGCGTTCTTCGCTGCGTGTTGCCGCACGCCGTGGAGAATCTGCGCGCTTTTCTCTCCTCGTCCGTTGCGCGCAAGTGGACCTCGCAGGGAAGCCTGTGTTCGTGCGAGATTCTTCCCGCCCGGCCTCGCGAATTGCCGGCAGGCGTCGCCGAGGGGTCAATCCTGGTCGAGCATCAGCCGATCCGTTTCCCGAACTATCCCTACGAATGGTCTCCCGAGATGCTGCGCGCCGCCGGCGAGCTCACGCTGCGGCTCGCGCTCGAAAGTCTGCGCGCTGGTTTCCTGCTGAAGGATGCGACTCCCTATAACATCATGTTCGAAGGACTGCGGCCGGTGTTCCTCGACGTGCTCTCTTTCGCTCCGCGCGACCCGCTCGATCCTATCTGGCCGCCGTACGCTCAGTTCGTCCGCACCTTCGTGTACCCGCTGGTGGCCGGGGTAAGTTGCGGAGCTCAGATCGGCGAGCTGCTCCTGTCGCATCGGGACGGTCTCACACCCGACCGCGTCGCGCACATGCTCGGAGCGCGGCGATTTCTGCCGCGATTTCTCGCATCTGTCGCGCTGCCGGCGCTTCTGTCAAACCGCGATCGGGAAGCTTCACGCCCGCGCAGCACGCATCGAACGGCGGCGCGCGACGCGCACGAGTCCGAATATGTGCTCGCATCGCGGTTCCGCAAGGCGCAGCGGCTGCTGCCGCAACTCCCTGCGGCGCGCTCGACCTACCTGGATCGCGATTGCATCTACTCTGCTTCCGAATTCGCCGCCAAGAAGAGCGCGGTCGCGGAGACGCTGGAGCGGTTCCGTCCGCAATTCGTGCTGGATATCGGCTGCAACGACGGACAGTTCAGTCTGCTGGCCGCTGGCTTCGGAGCGGCGGTGGTCGCCATCGACCGCGACGCGTCGGCGGCGGGCGCGCTGTGGAATTCCGCGCAGGGCCACGCGATCCTTCCGCTGGTGATCGACATCGCGCGTCCTCCCGGCGCCTGCGGCTGGGCCAACGCCGAGTTTCCCTCCTTTTTGGACCGCGCCCGCGGGCGCTTCGATTGCGTCCTGATGCTCGCTCTGCTTCATCACCTGTCGGTGGATGAGCGTGTTCCGCTGCCCTGGATTTTCGATCTCGCCGCCCAGCTCACGCGCCGGCTGTTGATCGCCGAATACGTCGATCCCGCCGATCCGCAGTTCCAGACGCTGGCGCGCGGGCGCGACGCGCTGCATCGCGATTTGACCGTGCGGGCGTTCGAGGATGCCGCGCGGGAGCGCTTTCTCATCGTCGAATCGCGCCGGATCACCCCCACCCGCGCGATCTACGTCCTTGAGCACGAGAATCGCTGAGTGCGCCGCGTTCTGATATGCGTGGCCTTCGCCACCTGGAGTTTCTCGAATTTCTGGTTCGCCATAGCTGAGCGCCGCGTGCTTTATTTTCTTCGCGAGGCTCCGCTGCGCGCTCCGCTGCCCGCGGTGATCGGCTGGGAGGCGCTGCTGACCGTCGCGATGCTGCTGGCGTGGCGAATGGGCGCGGCGCATCCGCGATGGCGCCGGCGGACCGAGAGCATCTTCCTGGGGGCGTGCATTCTTCCGGTTGGGATTGCGTCGGCCGCGCTGCTGCGCTTGTCGCCGCTTCTGACGCGAATCGTTGGCGCGCGATTTTTTTGGCCGGCGGCAGCGCTCGCGGCGGTCTGGCCATTGATTCAGGCGGCACGCCATCCCGAGACTTTGGCTCGCGCCATGCGAGCGGCGTTTTTATGGTCGTGGCCGGTATTAACGGTTGTAATGTTTCAGGCCGCAGTGAATATGCTGCGATACGGTTCTCAAGATTACGCGGACCGTCCGACCGCGCCGCGCCTCCGGTCATATCCCCGCGACATTCGCGTGGTCTGGATCATCTTCGATGAGGCCAGCCAGGCGATGGCCTTCAGCAGCCGGCCCACCGGGCTGAGCCTTCCCAATTTCGACCGGCTCCGCCGCGAGAGCTTCTACGCGACCGCGGCCGTCGCCCCCGGCGGCGAAACCAGGATCTCCATGCCCGCCCTGATCCTGGGCGAGCATGTCATCAACACCGAGCCTGACGGACCCTCCGATCTGCGCGTTGAAACCGCGCGCGGCGCGTTCTCCTGGAACTGCGCTCGCAACGTTTTCGACGACGCGCGCGAGGCCGGCTTCAACACTGCGGTGGTGGGCTGGTATCATCCCTATGGCCGCCTGTTGAATCGCAGCCTCACCGAATATTTCTGGACGGCGACGGGCGTAGAACCGGGGTTGGAGGCCCAGTTCCACGCATCCGCGCCGGGCGCGATGTTGGATCGCGCGTGGCTCCAGGTGGCCAGCCTGCCGCTATCCGGCCATCTTTCGGTTCTCTCCCCGCTGCGCTACCAGCGCCGCGTCCGCGCACGCGATTTTCGCGATCTTATGGAGCGCGCCTCGCGCGTGGCTGCCGATCCGGAGATCGGCCTGGTGCTGGCGCACCTGCCGGTTCCTCACTCGCCAGGCTTCTATGACCGCGCGGCGTCGCGCATCGATGCCGACCATCCCTCTTCATACATCGACAACCTGGCGTTAGCCGACCGCGCACTCGGCGATCTGCGTCGCGCCATCGAGCAGGCCGGCCTGTCTGATCGCACCGCGCTGATCGTCAGCGCCGACCACGGCTGGCGCACCGCCATGTGGAGAACCCTGCCGGGATGGACCCGGCAAGACGAGTCCGTCGCCAGGGGCGATACTTCCGGAGTTCCGTTTCTGGTACAGCTCCCGAATGAGAGTGCGGGGATGGTGTATAAAAGCCCCTTCGACACCATAATCACCCGCGGCCTGATCACCGAGATCCTTCACCGGCGCATCACCACCCTCGGACAAATCGCGCAACAGATCGCTTCCCCGGCTTTCCCCTAATAAGCGAATCAAGAAGATCGTGCGCCTACCGAGAGTCCGTCAGGAATTCAATCGTCAATTCCAGCTCTCTGAGAAGACGGGGTTGGTATGACCCGTTGGCCCATTCGCTTTGTAGGCCGCCTAAGATTCGGAGAGTGACCTCGCGATATCGTTTGAATCGCCGGAGCTCAAATAACGCAGCGCACTGGCGATCGATATATGTGAAACCGTTTTCAGCCGGTTGTACGAGCTCCTTTATCAAACGATGGTACGCCTCGAACTGACGATTGTGCGCATCGGAGCTTCGCGTCAAGAAGTATTGAACGACCTGACTGGCAGCCGTGATTCCTGAAATCGACAGGGCGACTATGGACGTGGGATCAGCCATCCGTTCCTCCAGAAATATGCATGCAGCGCCAGAACATCCGGAGCGCTTCTGCGATGAGATCGTTGAACGCCTCGGGCGTGAAACGCCCGGACATTCCCGGCCGGCTTGCCCGTCCTGACCTATGGTGCGAACGGGGAGGGTCGAACTCCCATGGCCTTGCGGCCGCTGGAACCTAAATCCAGTGCGTCTGCCAGTTCCGCCACGTTCGCAGCGCTAACCGAATTATAGCTTCAGCCCGCCGCTGCTGTGTCCGCACCCAGACTTTGGCACGCCGACTCCGCGTTGGGGCGCAGCGTGACCACCCGCTCCAGGTGCGTGATCTCGAAAACGTGCGCGATCTTCCGGTTGCCCGATGTCACGCACAGACGCCCTCCGGCCTGCTCCATCGCCCCCGCGCACATCACCAGAAGGCCCACTCCCGCGCTGTCGATGAACTCGAGCTCGTCCAGATCCAGCACCAGCTTGCGGCAGCCGCCCGCGATCGCCGACTTGATCAGATGCTCGGCTTCGGTCAGGCGGTTGCCCAGCGCCAGGCGCCCCTTCAGCTCGAACACCGTGATATCCGGCGCAACGCCGCGCGTCGCCACGTCGAGAATCATGATGCTCGAATATATCAGATCGTCTTGCCCGCGGCTATCGCGCGCGATCGGCCCTCGGCTGAAAACAGGCGCGCACCCGGACGGCCGCACGGGCAGGGAGCCGGATTGATCTGGTCGGCGGGCGGCAAAAGGCGCGGCGAGGCGATGTGCAGCCCCTCGTGCGCTTCGCACTCCGCGGCCAGCAGAGTCCCGTCAGCAGCCAGGATCTGCTCGAACGCGGGAACGTGAAACGCGCGCCACAGGCGCTCACGCTCCGCTTCGGTCAGGCGCGGATCGGATTCGCTTCGCAGCACAATTGCCGCATGGGTGAGTTCCACCACTCCGGCGAGCGTTTCAAGCTGCTCCAGGGTCCCGGCGACGGCTCCCGGCGCGAACGCGCGCACGGCGTCGCGCCAGCCCGCCTGCGCCGGATCGAAGATCCTCACCGCGCCGCGCCTTCGGAACACACTCGAAAGCACCGCGCTTTTCGGCGCCGGAGGCACCGGGTAAACGAAAACCGGCTTGCGCGCCCACAACCGCCACACTAACTTTGGTGCGTTTCCCGGGCGATTATTCTCAGCAGATTCTCGCCAAAAATCGCGCGGGCATCCTGAGCGCTCAGTCCGATTTCGTACAGCGCCTTGGACTGCTCTTCAAAGATGCGCGCGTTCCATCCGGAAATCGAGGAATCGGTCCCGAACAGAAGCCGCGAGGCCCCAACGACGTCCAGCGCGCGGCGGAACACCTGGCGCAGGTCCAAGTGCGAGTCCTGGTAATGCATCCAGTGGTTGGAACTCGATGTGTCCAGGTAAACATTGGCGCACATATCGGCGAGCATCAGCGCTTCCCGGAAATAGCCCGCGCCGAAATGCGGCACCACGAAACTCACCGAGGGATGGCGCAGCGCGATGGCGTGCAGGTCGATGGGATTCGAAAAGCGCATGTCGAAGGCGGATTCCAGGCCGAGCTTGGCGCGAATCCCCACCTTCAGCACGCCGCAATGCACGAACACCACTCGCCGGTTGACCTCCGCCCACCCGAAAACCGGACGCGCCTCCTCGGCGTGCAGCGAATAGCGGTGCATCGCCGGAAAGAGACACGCGGCGTCGACATGTCCGAAATTTTCCGTGTTCCACGCCCGCGGATTCACCATCGCGTAGGTGAAGAAGCGACCGGGAAACGCGCGTGCCGCCGCGATCACCGACATCTCGTCACCCGGAACGCTCGCGATCAGCGCCGCATGATCGACGCTGTGCCGGTCGAGCTCGTGCGCCCAGTATGCCGCGAGCTTCTCCGGCTCCTCCGGCGGGGCCGCGATGCCCAGCCGAGCCGCCGCTGCTTCCACGGTGAGTCCGGCTTTCTGCGCCGCGAGCGTCGCGAAAAAGTGATGCGAAAAAAAATGCACGTGCGCGTCGGCGACCGCGAGCGGTCCCCAGGGAGAATCGCGCGTCATTCCGAATCCGCCGCCACCTGGCCGCGCGGGACCTGCGTCAGACCGGTCGAGACGGCGAGCTGCGTCAGTCCGGCAACGTTGTTCACGCGCAGCTTCTTCATCATCGTTTTGCGATAGCTGCGCACGGTTTGCTCGCGCAGATCCAGAGCCACCGCGATCTCCTTGCTGGTCTTGCCCTCCGCCACCATGCGCAGCACCTGCAACTCGCGCGGCGAAAGAATCTCCAGCGCCGAGGGCGTGGGGCGCGATTCCAGATCGCCTTTTTGAATGCGCGCCAGGAGCCGGTCGGAAACTTGCGGACTCAGGTACGCTCCCCCGCGGGCGACCATGCGCAAAGCGTCCAGCAGGTCCGAATCGGAAGCTTTCTTGAGAATAAACGCGCGCGCCCCCGAACGGATCGCGCTCACCACCGAGTTCTCGTCGTCGAACATCGAAAGAATGACGATCTTGCACTCCGGGTGATGCCGCAAAATCTCTACCGTGGTCTCGACGCCGTTCAATCCCGGCAGTCCGATGTCCATGACCACCAGGTCCGGACGCAAGCGCTTGACGCACTGCACCGCGTCAGGCCCGGTTTCCGCTTCGCCGACCACGCGAAATTCGTCGCCCCGGCTCAGGATCGCTTTGATGCCGTCGCGCATGATCTTGTGATCGTCGACAAGCAGAACCTGGACGGCCATAGCCAATCAATTGTACTCTCGTTTGGCGGAATTAGAACCTGATTTTTGAGAAAATGGCGAGGGTTTCAGCTCCTGGCTGACCTCGCGAATCCGGTCGATCGCCTGATCGAGCGAAGCCGTCACTTCGCGCACCCGCTCCTCCGTTTCCGGAAAATCCATGCGCAGCAGTTGCAGGCGCAAACCGGCGGCCGAAAGCAGCGGGCCGATTTCGTCGTGCAGAGCTTTGCCCGCGCGTTCGATTTTCCTGGCGAGATCGGGACCGGCCGGCTTTTTCATAGCGAATTTATGACGGCGATCACGGCCGCTTCCGCTTCAGAGCCCGCCGCGCCGCCTCCGCGATATTGGCAGCCCGCAAACCGTATTTGTCAAGCAGCGCGTCCGGAGGACCGGATTCGGCGTACGTGTTTTGAATTCCGACGAACTCCATCGCCGCCGGATGCGCCTCGGCGACTGCCTGCGCCACGCGAACCCCCAGCCCGCAATCCACCAGGTGCTCTTCCGCAACGACGATCGCGCCCGTCTCCGCCGCCGCCAGCCCAATCATCTCGCGATCCAGAGGCTTGATGGTGTGAACATCGATGACACGCGCCGAAATACCCTCGCCCTCGAGCGCCTCGGCCGCCCGCAGCGACTCGGCCACCATCAGTCCCGTGGCGACCAGGGTCACGTCGCCGCCGTCGGTGAGCTGAATCGCGCGGCCGATCTCGAA
>Ga0335081_10009905_pt1 | contig 15357 bp, 11 predicted proteins | sample Lox_Sample_35_FD_206713 | JGI IMG/M metagenome (GOLD analysis project Ga0335081, IMG submission 206713) | Soil microbial communities from Loxahatchee National Wildlife Refuge, Florida, United States - Lox_Sample_3.5 | ecosystem: Environmental > Terrestrial > Soil > Wetlands | place: USA...
GATAAATGGGTACGCATGGTCTCATCCTCCTAATCAAGATTTGTTGAGGGCCAAAACTTTATAAGAAGTTTCTCAACTGTGCAAATACCGCAGAGTCGGTAGCGCGCGCGACGAACAGCGAGCTGATGGGATAACTCTAACACGCCATGACTGGTGACGGTTCATGCGCGCCTTGGCTGGAGAAGTTAAACTTTCTCTTCGCTAAACAGGTCGAGCGCCGCGGGAGCGGATGATGCGGGTTTCTCGGGCTCCGCCGGCGCTTGCGCATCTGGCGAGGCGACTTCAGCGGTCTTTTTTGGCTGTGTGAATTTTCGCGAATCAAGCAATGGACGCCCCAGCGATGGGTTGTAGCTGGTCCACGGACCTTCGAGTTCGCTCTCGCGCGCATAATGCGCCCGCATCGATTCCATTTTCGAATCCAAATCGTCAAGGTAATGCAGCATGAGCGCTTCGGGGAACATGGGCAGCTTCGGCGAGCCAAATTCGTATTGCCCGTGATGACTGATGATCATGTGTTCGAGCAGAGTTTTGAGATCTGGTGGAAAGCCGGGCAGTTTCGCCAGCTTCTCCTGCAGCATTTCGAGTTCAATGACCATGTGCCCAAGCAACTGGCCCTTCGTCGTATAAGAAAATGAGCGGTTGTAGGTCAGTTCCTGAACCTTCCCAATGTCGTGCAGAAATGCTCCCGTCAGCAGCAGATCGCGGTTGATGTGCGGATAGTTGCGGCTGACCATGTCGCAAAGCTTGAATAGTGAGACCACATGGTCAAGCAGCCCACCGATATAGGCGTGATGCAATGACTTTGCCGCTGGCGCATTGCGATAGCGTTCGGCAATTTCTGGATCGGCCATGAACAGTTCTACGAGCATCTTGAGGTGCTGATTCTCGAAGGTGGCAACAAAGCCGGCGAGCGTCTGCCAGAGTTCGCCGATGTCTTTCGTTGTTTTCGGAAGGTAGTCGGTGTAGTCGATCTCCGCTTCGCCCATGCGGCGCAGCTTGTGAATGGTGAGCTGAAAGCGGTTTTTGTACTTGTTGATCAGCCCCTTGATTTTGAGGAAGTCATCCTGCTCGAAAGCGTCGAGGAACTCCTCGACGTTATCCCACATTTTGGCTTCGATCTGGCCGGTGCGATCGGCCAGCGTCAACGCCAGATAAGGCTCGCCATTTTTCTTGGGTTTTACCTGTTTCGAGGCGACGACGAAGCTGGAGGTGATGATTTTGTTTTCCTGCAGATGACAGTCGCAGATAAAGAATTCTTTCATGGCCCTCCGCGCGGCGATTGAACGAGACCGCGACGATTACTTTTTCCTCTCCCGCAGCGGCTACTTGCTGTTCCGTCCCAGCTAGAAGACGCCAAGCGTCTTCTTCTTCTTTTGATTCTTCGAGGCCACTTCTTTGGCGGCCGTTTCAACTGGCTTGGTCTGCTTGGGACTTGCGCCAGTATCGATGTAGCCCGGTTTGATGTCGATGTAGGCTTGCTCGCGCAGCGTCGTCAGAAATGTCCGCAGCGCCGGTTGCAGCTTCTGCATGTAGAGCGCGTCCTGAATCTTGGGCTCTGCTTCTTTGAACGCCGGCACGCCGGCTGATTCATGTTCGGTGACCTGCAGGATCACGTAGCCTTGCTTGGTGCGGATGACGTCGGTCATCTCGCCGGCTTTAAGCGCAAAAACTTTATCTTCTAATTCCTTCGCCAAAGTGCCGCGATTGAAATAGCTCAAATCGCCGCCGTCTTTGGCGGAGGGGCCGTCCGAGTTCTTCTTCGCCATATCGGCGAAGTTTGCGCCCTTGTGAATCTGCTCCAGAAGATCCTTTGCCTTCGTCTCGGCCGCCGCTAGCGCAGCCTGAGTCTCGGCTTCGGTCGGAGGCAGGGGCTTGCCATCTGGTCCCAGGGCCTTCGCCGGTGGTTTGGGAGCGATCAAAATCTCACTCAGGCGAACCTCTTCGGGATGTTCCAGTTCAACTTTGTGCTCGTTGTAAAACTTCTGCTCTTCATCCTTGTTCATACTGAGTTTGGAGCCAACCTCCTGCCCGATCACGCGCTGCGTAATGATCTGATTGCGGAGGTTCTGCTTGAACTCTTCATAGGACGCACCCTGGGCCTCGGCTGCTTTTTCCAGGTCTTCCATGGTTTCCAGGTTCATCTGCTTGCGCATGTCATCGAGTTTCTTGATGAGTTCGGTATCGCCGGTGATACCCAAGTCCTTGCCTTTTTGCAGCAATAGCTGCTGATCAATTAGATCGCGCAGCACGTCGCGCTGCTTCTCGTTGAAGGCTCGATCGGCATCACTCGGATCTTGCTGCTGGACCTCCTGCTTTAGCTGATCGCGGCTGCGAACGTATTCCGAACGCGTAATGATTTCGTTATTGACGCGCGCAACGATCTCTTCCACCACGGTATCGGCTGGAAGCAGGGCGGGTAACAGCATTGCGCATGCGGTTGCAAGAAGAACGATCACTTTTTTCATTGAGGCTCTCAAACCTCGTTCGGTAAGACCTGGGTCAAACCCGGAAGTTGATTTTTCAGTATTTTACGACGGAAGGGGCGAGACTACCAATTGTGAAGGCACTTGCAGGGTGTGCGCTGGCCTCAGGTTGGTTCTAGTCTCCGCGGGTCAGTGCCAAAGCGGTGACGTCGTTGTGCTTGGGTGGAGTGTGGAGAAAGGCCTGCACTTCTTCAAGAATGCGTCGCGAAAGAACCTTGGCGGAGGCTGGCTCCTCTCGCAGCACGCCCTTAACACCATTCAGCCCGAACTCGGACTTTCTACTCTCCGCCTCGACCACTCCGCGAGAAACCACGGCGATCGAGCCTTGTGAACCGAGCCCGACTATTCTCGCGTCCGTATGCGCCAGAGAGAACAGTCCCAACGGTAAGCCAGTCGCAGGCAACTCATCCACGCTGCCTCCATGGAGCAGCAATCCCGGAGTGTGGCCGGCGTTGATGTAGCAAACGGTGCCAAGCTCCTCGTTGTAGCAACCGGCAAAGGCGGGACAGCTGCGGACGCCGCCTGCGGCGCGCATGATGGCAAGATTCAAGCGCCGCGACAGTTCAATCATGGCTTCGGACTCATTCAATTCGTCCGCCGAAAAGATCTCCTGGGCCGAAGTGTGAAAGCAATTCTTCGCTGCTTCCAGGATCGCGGTGCTCGACTCGCGCTTTCCAGCAACGTCCAGAAGGCCAAAGATGATTCGGGTGGGTCCCACACGCGCGAAGTCGTGAAAATCGCCGCCCACTTGAGGAGAAAAATAGGCAACTGCCATGTCAGCGCCCTGGATGGGCGGAGTGTCGGTATGCAGAATGTGGGGACTTCCGTGCGCGCGCCCGGAAGTCCGCAATCTTGAGAGCAGCGCCTTCATGACCGCCAGACCTTAACACAGTGAGAGAGAGCCCACAATGCGCTAAAAGTGCCTGGTAAGGGCTCAGGGATGGGTGTGAAAAAGTATGCTGGTTTTCAGCAATTTGGATGCGCACGGGACTGAAACCGCAGCCAGTGGGTGGTTATTGGCCGTACTTTTCGCTCAGCCAATGGGCGATGTCGTCGCGCATCTGTTTGTAGTCAGAATGAATTGTGGCGCGTAATGCAGCCTCGGTGGAACTGCCCTGGCCCAAGCGTTCCAGGATGTGTTGCACCTCGCCGATGCCGTAGGTGTCGCGAATATATTCCACGGCAGCCAGTGACTCGGCATACGCAGCCGCTGCCTCCTGGCCGGAATAGCTCATGAAGCTGCCTTCGAGTGTGTTGTAGGGGATCTCGGCTCCGGCTGCAAACAACTGGGCGAGCGGGCGACCGTTCGAGGCAGCGGACTTACCCTCTTCCATCTGAGCGATGCCTTCGTTCAGCCAGGTAGGGCAGCGGTTGCTCGTGATCTGGGATACGAATGAGTGCGTGAGTTCGTGTTTCAGGACGCGCGCGAGGTCCGGAGTGACGCTGTTCATGCCACTGACGGGAATCCGCAATTTGCCGTCGTTGATTGCGCCGCTCCACGATGGTGCGCGTGTCACATCGAAGAATGCCTGCTGTGTGTACAGGGTTACCGCGATATTGTTCCGCGGAGAATATCCCAGGTCGCGCACAAGATCGTCAAAATCGGCGTCGAGAGTGGCCAGAAGGTCGCGGCGGAAACTCTCCGAAGTATCTTTGCCCTCAAAATGAAGATTGAAGTGGCTGCTCTCGCGCTGGGAGAAGTCGGATTCGGCTTTCGATTCACGCTCGGCGCGCTCGAGATACTGGGTTACGGTGGCGTCGGGTCGAACCGCTAGTGACTTCTTCCACCAGCGAATGGCCTCGGAGGTGTGATCGCTGGCGAATTGGACAAATCCCAACATGGCCAGCGTGTCGGGTGAATCGGGAGCGAGCCTCACCGCCCGTTCGGCGTAGGGTATTGCCTGCGAGGCTTGGCCGGTACGCATCAGCGTGGCCGCGTAATAGATCAGCAAAGTCGGATTGTTGGGCTGAAAGCGCAATGCGGCATCGTAATAAGTTTTCGCCAGCGGGAAGTTGCCGCGGTCTGATTCAAACTTGCCTGCCAGGAAATATCCGGTTGCAGCCAATTCGGAATTTCCGGAGCCCTCAAGTTCGGCCAGCGCCACCGAATCAACCTTGCCGTCGTGGATAACTTTCTGCGAAATGTCGCTTTCGTGGTCAAATGTCGGAGCGGCTGGCGTGAAGTCAGGCACGGCAGTGGCAGTGGGAGCCGGGTGTGCCGGCGACACCCCACCGGCATCGATACGGTCAATCGATGACTTCGGAATGGCATAGCTGTCATCGCCCACGTCATAGGTGACTTTGTCTTTGTCTTCACGGACCTGGTCAGCCCAGATGGTGCGGCCATTCTTGAGGTGAATGACGTCCGCAGGCGCAGAAGCTGCGGCCAAAAGCACTAGAATGGAGCAAAATACCCGCACTCGGCTGATTCTAGCAACGGGCGAGGAGGGCTTCGTAGGTGACCAAGGTGCTGGTGCGATGGTGGCAGATCGTTCCCTTGATTTGCTGCTTGCTCGCGGGTGCGGCTTCACTGGCTCAGGCTCCCCCGGCTCAGTCTTCTTTCCCTCAATCTGGGCATGATTGCCCGCAAACGCCCAACGCGCTTTACGCGCGGCTCCGCACCGTGGGCCTTGATCCAAGACGGGTCTTTCACGTGCGCGAAGCTTCGATCACGCGCCCCAATCTCAATGTAACCTTCGAGGATGGCACACTCGCATTTAGCGAGGACATTTGCGGACATATCACAGGAGCTTTTTTTATCGGGGATGGAGAGATCCTGTTGCAGCCGCCGAATTCCATCGAGCGCGCCTCGCTGACCCTGTTCACCGGCATGGCCATCCTCGAGGAACAGTTCAACTCGGCCTACCTGCGATTTAATGACGACACCGGTGAGAGCCTTCAGCCGTTTCTGACGCCAGCTTCGAACGCCTCCGACTTCATCAGAGACTGGAGCGATACCGCCCAAGCATTAGGCGAATACGATTCCTTGCGGCTGTTTCTCGACTTCAGCCATTTTCTGCCCGCGGCTGGACCGGCAAGCGCATCGCAAGAGTTTCCGTCGCTGCTGCATCTGCACCTCAGCGGCAACAAACTCGGCACCTTCGAGGTTTTTTACGATTCGGCCATCGCCGAACCTTTGTGGGTAGGGCAACTGCGGGCGAAGGATAATTCGGAATTCTTCGATATTTGGACGTCGTTCGAACCGCCATCCGTCGCTGAATCGAGCCATCCCGTTGAGCAAGACGTTTCGATTCCGGCCTTTCGCATTCGAGCGATCGTCCATCCTCCAGTTGAGTTGCAGGGATCAACGGAGATGAATTTGCGAATTCGCAAAGGCGGCGAACGGACTGTGCTGTTCGAGCTATCGCGTTATTTGAAGGTGGATTCCGTCGTCATGGACGGACACTCTCTGGATTTCATACAGAACACAGCGCTCAAGGGAACCGATCTGGCAAGAAGAGGCAACGATTTCGTAGCTGTCATTTTTCCGGCCGAGCTAACTAGCGGCGAGGAACTGAAGCTGCACTTTCACTATGGCGGGGACGTTCTCTCCGACGCGGGCAACGGACTGCTTTATGTCGGGGCGCGCGGCAGTTGGTACCCGAGTTTTGGCTTGAGTCCGGCGTCATTCGACATGGAGTTCCGCTATCCGGCTCCGTGGACTCTGATCGCAACCGGTAAACGTGTGTCTGCGTCCGCGGGCGACTCTTCGGGCGCTGAAGGTGGCGCCCAGGAAAAGATCGCGCGATGGATCTCCGAACGCCCAATCCCCGTAGCTGGATTTAACCTCGGCAAGTACGTCCGCGCCGAAGCCAAAGCCGGCAAAGTGATGGTTGAGGCGTACGGCACGAAAGGGGTGGAGAAGGCATTTCCGCAGGCTCCTGCAGAAATCGTTCAGGAGCCCTCGATTGCGACCGGTCGCTCACGGCTGGGCCAGAACATTCCCATGGTCGTTGCTCCGCCGGCGCCTTCGCCTGCGCACGAAGTACAGAACGTGGCGGACCGCGCGGCGAAGGCGGTTGATACTTTCTCGCGGTGGTTCGGCCCGTATCCGTATAGCTCGCTTTCGCTCACCCAGATGCCTGGCGAGTTGAGCCAGGGATGGCCAAGCCTCGTCTTCCTTTCGAGCTTCGCCTTTCTAACCCCACAAGAACAGATCGATCTGAAGCTTGATCCGGTGACGCGAGAGCTGAGCAGGCAAGTTCTGATTCACGAAACGGCACACCAATGGTGGGGAGATTTGATCTTGTGGAAGTCTTATCGCGATCAATGGATCAGCGAGGCGGTGGCTAACTATTCGGCATTTCTGATCCTGGAACGACAGAACCCCGCGCAATTCCACCAGGTCATGGAGAAATACCGGAATGACCTGCTCAGCAAGAACAAAGAGGGAGAGTGGCTGCGGGATGCGGGTCCTGTCACGCTCGGCCAGCGCCTGACCTCGTCACACTTTCCCAATGCCTACGAAGCCATCAGCTATGAGCGCGGCACGTGGCTGATGCATATGTTGCGATGCATGATGCGGGACGCCGAGATGGCGTCGCCTCACCAGGGCGGAGTTCCGAACGCCGAAGAACCGTTCCTCCGCGCGCTGCATAAGGCTCGAGAACGCTATGCGGGAAAAGCGATCAGCACCCGTGATTTGATCGAGGTTTTCGAAGAGGAACTGCCGCGCCCACTTTGGTACGACAGTCGTCACAAACTGGACTGGTTCGTGGACAGCTGGATTGACGGCACAGCGATTCCGCAACTGGAAACGCGCGACATTCGCATCACGGAAAAGGAACGCGCGGTTACGGTTTCCGGCTTTATCGTGCAGAAGGATGCTCCCGGAAATCTCATCACCGCCGTTCCTGTCTACGGCGAGACTTCTTCCAACAGCATGATTTTCCTGGGGGAAGTATTGGCGGACGGGCAAGAGACGGCATTTCACTTCAACGCGCCCAGCAGCATCCACAAGGTCCTGCTGGATCCCAAGCAGACAATTCTAAGTGCGCCAAAATAGGCGCGGGGCTGCTTCCACCCTTCGTGCCTTTGCTGGCTGTTTTCGCACAGCTATTCTCGGATGTCGGATTGCTTCATCCATGACGTTAATCTAATTCGGATCCGAGGAGAGCGAAATGCTTTGCCCTGCTGCCCGTCCTACTCATGCATCAAAACCTCCGGTTCGGACGATCCTCCTCGTTGAAGACGAACCGTTCGTGCGCGAGGCCACGCGGAACATTCTTGAAAATGCCGGCTTCTTCGTGCTTGCGGCCGAGGATGCGGCTGAAGCCGTAAGCATGTATGAACAGCACGAATTCTCTGTCGACATCGTGATGACCGACATGATCTTGCCCGGGCGCACCGGGCAAGAGCTGGGGAAAGAGCTTCGGGCACGGTCTCCGCAGGTCAGCGTGTTGATTACGTCGGGGTATGGAGATGCCGAATACGACATTGAGGATACTGCTTCGCAAACCTACTTTCTTGCCAAGCCCTATACTCGCGGCGAGCTGTTAGGGAAGCTCGGTTTCATTCTCGGAACGCTGGCGGCGCGGCAGGCCGCAAACCATGCGAGCTGAAAGCGGGCGAGCTGAAACCGGGCGAGCTGAAATCGGGCGAGCTGAAATCGGATTCCAACTCACGTGCGTGTCTTTTGGCGTTTATAATTCCCGTTCCGTCCGGAGGACATGGGATGAAACTCGAAGGACGAGTTGCGCTCGTCACAGGAGCCTCGCAAGGGATCGGGCACGCGTGCGCGCTTCATCTGGCGCGCCATGGAGCGAGCGTGGCGCTGGCCGCGCGGAACCAGCAAAAGCTGGAAGAGTTGGCCGCGCAAATCGCTGGGTTGGGCGGCAAAGCCGCGGTCTTTGCCATGGACGTCTCCGACGAAGAACAGATCAAGTCAGGCGTAAAAGCGGCGATCGCGCACTTCGGCAAAGTCGATATTCTGGTGAACAATGCCGGCATTACGCGCGATCAGCTTGTTATGCGTATGAAGCGCGCGGATTGGGATGCAGTTCTTACCACCAACTTGACCTCCGCTTATCTCGCGATTCAGCAGGTCATTCCCGGAATGCTCAAACAGCGCTGGGGACGAATCATCAACATCACGAGCATCTTCGGCCAGATGGGTCAAGCCGGCCAGGCGAATTACTCCGCGTCGAAAGCGGGATTGATCGGACTGACGATGGCGATTGCGCGTGAGGTCGCGTCGCGCAATATCACGAGCAATGCAGTTGCTCCTGGATTTATCGAGACGAGCATGACTGCGGTGCTGAGTGAAGAGTTTAAGCAGAATGCAGTAAAGCAGATTCCGCTGGGGCGAGTCGGAACTCCGGAAGATGTGGCGAATGCGGTCGCATTTCTTGCATCGGATGAAGCGTCGTATATTACGGGCCACGTGCTGAATGTGAACGGCGGAATGCTGATGGGTTGAGGAAGTTCCGGCTGTTGAGAGTGTGCGGAGAAGTTCTTGACTTTTTGCAGCGACGGCAAGATGTTTTGTTTTCCTTTGGAGATCTTTGAGGGAATAGGGATCCTTCGACTCCGCGCGCTGTTCACTTTGTGAACCGCGCGCTCCGCTCAGGATGACATCCCCAAGAAATCTCAGCGGCGCACGGCGAGCAAACTTGCTCTAGGTTACGGTGAGGGTGAGTCCAGCCTGTTGCGCTTCTTCGGCTGCGCGGGCGAAGTCTTTGGCGGTCACAATTCCCAAAACGGAGTGCCATGGAATCATGAGCGCGCTGAGTTCAGTCGAGGGATCGTTCGCATGCTTCGTCGAGTTCAGTTCGATCCACAATCCGCGTTGGTCAGTGTCGTCGAGCACGCGGGCGACGATGAGGTGGCCATCGTCGGCCGACTGAATTTCGCATGACGGGCAATCGCGGAGAAATAATTTGATTGCCTGCAGGTTGGCCCACGATTTCTTGACTACGATCGCAGTCGTGGAATTCTGCTTGAGCCGCATGGCTCAACGCTAACTGCAAAGCTTAGTGGCAGCGGTGAGCGGAATCACGACGATGGGTGAGCGAGCTTTCTCGATGGTGCCGCCGAGGTAACAGGTACCCCTCCCCTACCACCTCTACCACCTGTCTAATGGAATCAACGGTTTAGGAAGGAAATCCAGCCAAAGTCTTGAGCGGAAATGGGTTACAGGCAAAGTCCTGAAAGAATTGGGGTTATGTGGCAAAACCGGGCCGATTCGTCGGGCTCTTGTTCCTGATCCCGTGTAAAGTATTGATTCTAAAAGAGTGCTTTTGCAAAGTATTCGGGGATAAGGACTTATGTTGGCCGCGTTCGAGGCAAGAAAGAGAGTTTGGGAAGGGAATAGGGATCTTTCGACTCCGCAAATCGTTTCGCTTTGCGAATCGGTTTGCTCCGCTCAGGATGACATCTCTAATCAAGACGACTTCTCTGCTCAGGATGACAGCTCCATGTGCATCTCCGCTCAGGATGACCCCTCTCAGGATGACCCCCGAAACAAGCCTGTTGTCGCCACCGGGTGTCGATGGGCAAGGTGAAAAATGTCAAAGACCCTGACTTCTAGCACGCGCCCCCTGGAAGGCAGCGTTCGCGGAGGAAAAACCCATTCCACTACTTCTATTTTAGTTCGGGCTGTCAAACGCAGAAAGGGTTGCGAAGGCGAACGGAATGCCTCGCCGACAAAAACACGAACCGCGGTCAATAAGCATTGATTTGATGCTCGTTGACGTGGGATTCCCCACACACGTAGAATGCCGCTGCTCATGCTTGGGCAAACGATCTCTCATTACCGCATTGTCGATAAGCTAGGCGGCGGCGGTATGGGCGTGGTGTACAAGGCCGAGGACACCCGGCTGCATCGTTTCGTTGCCCTCAAATTCCTGCCTGAAGATGTAGCGCGTGATCCGCAGGCGCTCGCCCGGTTCGAACGAGAAGCACAGGCGGCATCCGCGCTGAACCATCCCAACATCTGCACCATTCACGACATCGGCGAGCAAGATGGGCGCGCGTTCATCGCCATGGAGTTTCTGGACGGCATGACGCTGAAGCATCGCATCGGCAATCGCCCGATGGAGATCGACCAGATTCTCTCACTCGCGATCGAGATCGCCGACGCGCTTGATGCCGCGCACGCAGAAGGCATCATTCATCGCGACATCAAGCCCGCCAATATCTTCGTGACCAAGCGCGGTCACGCCAAGATTCTTGATTTCGGGCTGGCAAAGGTGGTGGTCGCGGCCGGCTCTTCGAACCAGATGGCGGCCGAGGGCACGCAGACCGGCTCTCTTGATCCACAACATCTCACCAGTCCGGGCGCGGCGATGGGGACAGTCGCATACATGTCGCCGGAGCAAGTGCGGGGAAAAGAACTCGATGCACGTACCGATCTGTTTTCTTTCGGCGCGGTGCTGTATGAGATGGCGACAGGGGCCATGCCCTTCCACGGCGAGACCTCGGCGCTGATATCGAAAGCAATCCTCGATTCTGAACCGCCGCCAGCGATCCGTTTCAATCGCAACATTCCGACAAAGCTGGAAGACATCATCAATCGCGCGCTGGAAAAGGATCGCGATCTGCGCTTTCAGAGCGCAAAAGAGATGCGGGCGGAATTACAGCGCCTGAAGCGCGACAGCGCGACAGGACGCGTACCGCTAGCGTCGGGAGTGGTTCCGGCGGCGCAAGAGAGTGCGATTCAGCCTGCCGCGCCTAGCGATACGCCAAGATCAGGCTCGGTGCCGGCGGTTTCGTCGGGCTCGTCTTCTCAAGTGGCCCAGCAGGCGTCAGTTCAACAGGCCTCGGTTCAGCAAACTTCGGTTCAGCAAACGTCGGCCCAACAAGCGGCGGGCCCGCCATCAGGCGCTCTGCCTGGCAAACGATCACTTTGGAAAATTCTGGTTCCGGCGCTTGTGGTGTTGATCGCAGCCATCGTTGCCGGCCTTTATCTGCACTCGCATTCCGCCACTCAGGCGACAAAGAGCACGCCGCTCAGCGAGAAAGATACGGTTGTACTCGCAGACTTCGACAACACAACCGGGGATCCAGTCTTCGACGACGCGCTCAAACAGGCGCTCGGCGTCGAATTGGGCCAATCTCCCTTTCTGAATATTCTGTCGGACCGAAAAGTAGCGCAGACCCTAAAGCTGATGGGACGCACATCGACCGACCGCATAACGCGCGACGTGGCCGCCGAACTCTGCCTGCGCACTGGCAGCAAGGCTTTCATTCTGGGATCGATCTCCAACCTCGGCGGTCAATATGTGATTGGAATCGACGCCATCGGGTGCAGCAGCGGGGACACGCTGGCGAGAGAGCAGGGGCAGGCTGCTGGCAAGCAGGATGTATTGAAAAGTCTGAGCAGTGCCGCGTCCAAGCTCCGAACTCACCTCGGCGAATCGCTGGCCTCGGTGCAGAAGTTCGATGTGCCGGTGGAAGCGACAACGCCGTCTTTGGAGGCGCTGAAGGCTTTCAGTATGGGCATCAGCACACTTCGGGCGAAAGGAAATGCTGACGCCATCCCTTTTTTTAAACGGGCGATTGAACTCGATCCCAACTTTGCTGTTGCCTACACCAGCCTGGGGGTGGTCTACGGCAATCTCGGGCAGGCGAGTTTGGCGGCAGAAAATTTGAAAAAAGCTTATGACTTGCGCGATCGCGTGAGCGAGCGTGAGAAATACCGCATTACCTCCATGTACTACCAGTCGGGTACGGGTGAGATCGAACAGGCAACTCAGGTGTTTGAAATGTGGGCCAAGAGCTATCCGGAAGATTCGATCCCACTAGGAAACCTGGGTGTGAATTATGCGATGCTCGGGAGGTATGACAAGGCTCTCGAAGAGGTACAGGAATCCCAGCGCATGGAGCCGACCGCGATTGGCTATGCGAACCTCGCATCGTGTTACATAAGCCTCGGCCAACTGGAGAAGGCCGAGGCAACCGTGCATGAGGCCGAAAAGAATAATCTCGCCGGCGACTTCCTGCATTACTACATCTACCAGATGGCCTTCCTCAAGCGAGACCACACAGAGATGGAGAGGCAACTAGCTTGGGCCTCCGGGAAGCCGGGAATCGAGGATGCGCTGCTCTCTTTCCAGTCGGACACCGAAGCGTACTACGGCCGGCTGACGCAGGCGCGGGACTACTCGCGCCGCGCGGTGGACGCCGCAGTGCGTTCCGATGCAAGGGAATCGGCTGCGATATGGCAGATCAATGAAGCGTTACGGGAGGCCGAATTCGGGAAAGCTGCCCTCGCCCGGCAGGATGTGGCTGCGGCATTGAAGATTTCTCCCGGTCGTAACGTCAAGCTGCTCGCGGCGCTGGCACTGGCTCGTTCGGGAGAAACTGCCCAGGTCAAAGCTCTTGCCGACGAACTGGAGAAGAACTATCCCACGGACACGGTGCTCAAAGTGTACTGGCTGCCCACGGTTCGCGCCGCTCTGGATTTGAACACGAACAACACGACGCAGGCACTCGAATCTTTGGAGGCTCCTGCACCCTACGAGCTAGGAGTGCCGGAGCAGTTTCAGCTGGGGACGATGTATCCAGTTTACGTGCGCGGCCTGGCATACCTGGCGGCGCACAATGGAACGGCCGCGGCCGCACAGTTTCAGCGGATACTGGATCATCCGGGCATTACCATTAATTTTCCGACAGGAGTCCTGTCCCATCTACAGTTGGGCCGCGCGTATGCCGTGACTGGTGACACCGCAAAAGCCAAGGCAGCTTATCAGGACTTTTTCAATCTCTGGAAAGACGCCGACCCGGACATTCCCATCCTGAAGCAGGCCAGAGCCGAGTACGCGAAGCTGCAATAGTCTCGGACGCCATCCACGCAAGCCGAAGAAATGGTTGTTCCTTGAGGTTCGAAAAGACCATAAGTAAGAAGGATGGGCCGCAAATTCACCCAACGGTTGTTCGCCAACCAGAAGAGAAGAGCAAAATAGAGCGCCGGAACCTCAATTTCTGCTTTCATCCCAACGCCTCCTTCATTGACTTGCTGGTCCCCTCTACGTAAGATTCTTCTCCAACCAAATGATCGGCGAAACGATCAGTCACTACCGCATTGTCGATAAGCTAGGCGGCGGCGGTATGGGCGTGGTGTACAAGGCCGAGGACACCCGGCTGCATCGTTTCGTTGCCCTCAAATTCCTGCCTGAAGATGTAGCGCGTGATCCGCAGGCATTAGCTCGGTTCCAACGTGAGGCGCAGGCGGCTTCGGCGCTGAACCATCCCAACATCTGCACTATCTTCGACATTGGTGAGCAAGATGGGCGCGCTTTCATTGCCATGGAGTTTCTCGATGGCATGACACTGAAGCACCGCATCGGCAATCGTCCGATGGATACGGAGATCATTCTTTCCCTCGCCATCGAGATTGCCGACGCGCTCGATGCGGCTCATGCCGAAGGCATCATTCACCGCGACATCAAGCCCGCGAATATCTTCGTCACCAAGCGCGGGCACGCGAAGATTCTGGACTTCGGATTAGCGAAAGTTGTTCTCACATCCAGCTCTTCAAGCCAGATCGCTGCGGTGGGGACGCAGACCGGCTCGATTGACGAACAGCATTTGACCAGTCCCGGCGCGACCATGGGAACGGTGGCGTACATGTCGCCGGAGCAGGTGCGCGGCAAAGAACTCGACGCGCGCACCGATCTGTTCTCGTTCGGCGCGGTGTTGTACGAGATGGCGACGGGCGCGATGCCCTTTCACGGTGAAACCTCGGCGCTCGTTTCCAAGGCAATTCTCGATTCTGAACCGCCTCCGGCGATTCGTTTCAATCGCGACATTCCGCCGAAGCTGGAAGACATCATCAACCGCGCGCTGGAGAAGGATCGCAACCTGCGGTATCAACACGCCTCAGAGATGCGGGCGGAACTGCAACGGCTGAAGCGCGATACGGAGACGGGGCGGGTGCGAGCGGCAACTTCGGGAAGTGTGCCAGCGGCGCGGGAACGCGAGACGGAGGCGGCACAGGGGCTGAAGCCCGCATCCATTGCGGCGGATGACGCGGCCCTAAAGGGCCGCTCTTCCACGGAGATTCCGACGCCGGTGGCGACACCGGACTCTTCCGGGCAGCTGGAACGAGACACTGCGCGGACAGGCGTGTCCGCGCCGCACGAGTTGGGCTCGGCCGGAGGATCCCGGGGTAGTTCGCCCGATCACCCCAGCCAGCCGAAAGCGGGCCGTCTGGGGACCCCGGTTCCCGCTCGCGAACCTGGACCACCCTCGGGCTCTGGGTCGGGTCCGGCGGTGGTTTCGTCAGTTTCATCTCCCTCTGCTCCGGTCACCGCAATCCCTGCAGCCGGAAGCAACAAACTTTGGAAGATTCTTGTTCCGGCTATTCTCCTGATTGCGGCACTGATTGCTGGCGGACTCTACTATCGTTCGCACGGAAGTAAGCCACTGACGGACAAAGACACGGTCATCCTGGCTGATTTCACCAACACCACCAGCGATTCCGTTTTTGATGGCACGCTGCGCCAGGGACTTTCCGCGCAGCTGGAGCAGTCGCCATTTCTGAATCTGCTCTCCGATCAGCAGATTGGGAAAACGCTCGCTCTCATGTCGCAGCCCAAAGACGCGCGCCTGACCAGCGAATTGGCGAGGGAAATCTGCCAACGCACGGCCAGCGCGGCCACGATCGAAGGTTCTATCTCCGGGTTGGGAAGCCAATATGTCGTCGGCCTGAAAGCGGTGAACTGCCACAGCGGCGACCTGCTCGCCAGCGCGCAGGCTACGGCCAACAGTAAGGAGCAAGTGTTGAAGGCGCTCGGCGACGCGGCCACGAAGATTCGCGAAAAGCTGGGCGAGTCTCTGGCCTCGGTGCAGAAGTATGACGCGCCGGCCGACGGCGTGACCACCCCATCGCTCGAGGCCTTGCAGGCTTATACGTTGGGCGCCCGGACGCTGA
>Ga0335081_10009906_pt1 | contig 15357 bp, 7 predicted proteins | sample Lox_Sample_35_FD_206713 | JGI IMG/M metagenome (GOLD analysis project Ga0335081, IMG submission 206713) | Soil microbial communities from Loxahatchee National Wildlife Refuge, Florida, United States - Lox_Sample_3.5 | ecosystem: Environmental > Terrestrial > Soil > Wetlands | place: USA: Florida...
TGAGTCCAATTTATGTTTCTGGCGGATCCTATAAGTATGGCTTATACCGCTCCGCCCCAGCTTACCTCCCCTTTTTCACGTAACTCTCGTACCCGATCATTCGTCCAAAAGTTGGCCAAGAGTTGGCCAAGAGTTGGATCGATACTCTGCTAGACTGTGCGAGTATCCGCCCGGCCCTCGGGTCCCCCGCTGGCTCCCAGGGAATTGGTAGACCGCGCGGGCTGCGGAGGTGGCGATCCGCCCTCCTTTTTGGACGTAACGGTCCTGCCGCATCATTCGTCTAAACGTTGGATCAATACTCTGCTAGACTGTGCGGATATTCGCCGGACCCAGGGGCGCGCGCTGGCTCCAGAGGGAATCGGTAAACCGCGCGGCTGGGGAGAAGGTTGCGGCTCAAGCGACCTCTTGTCCGGGATAAAGCCATAAATAGTTAAGCTCGCATTTTTGCGATTTCGAGAGGACCATGCACGAAAAAATTTCAGAAGCTCCCACGCGCTCGGAGATTGCTCTGCAACTCCACCCGGACGATCCCAAACAGAAACCCAAGAAGCGTTCGGCGGCTGGCACAGTCGCGCTCTTACTCGTCGCTGCCGTCCTGGCTGGAGGCTTCTTCCTCTGGCGCAGCACGCGTAAGCCTCCTACCGCGAATGCCGCGGGTCGGCGTGCCAATGCCGATGGCAACGCCGCCCAGGGAGTGCCGGTCATCGTTTCCGCCGCGCAGCGCCGCGACCTGCCCATCTATCTGGACGGACTCGGCTCCGTGGAAGCCTTCTATACGGTTACGGTGAAAAGCCGCGTCGATGGCCAAATGATGGAGGTCCGTTTCCAGGAAGGCCAGGAAGTGCACAAGGGCGATCTCCTCGCCATCATCGATCCGCGTCCTTTTCAAGTAGCCTTGGCGCAGGCCGAGGCGAATCTGGCCAAAGACAAAGCCCAGCTCGCCGATGCCAAACTGAACGCCGACCGCTATAACCAGCTCCTCAAAGACGGCGTCATCCCCCAGCAGCAGTACGACACCCAAGTCGCGTTGACCAATCAGTTGCAAGCCGCCTCCGACTCCGATCAGGCCCAGATCGATAACGCCAAGCTGAATATCACGTATTCGCAGATCACTTCCCCGATCGACGGACGAGTCGGTCTGCGTCTGGTGGACCCGGGCAACATCGTTCACGCTTCCGACGCCAACGGCCTCCTGGTCATTACTCAAATGGAGCCTATCGCCGTCATTTTTACTCTGCCGGAAGATAGTCTGCAGGCCGTAAATAACCGTATGCGCTCTGGCGCAACGATCCCGGTGAAAGCGTTGAGCCGCGATAACGGAACCCAGGTCGCTCAGGGCACCCTGCTCACGATTGATAACCAGATCGATCAAGCCACCGGAACTTTCAAGTTGAAGGCGCTCTTTGACAACAAGGATCGCGCTCTCTGGCCCAACCAGTTTGTGAATGCGCGTGTGCTGATCGATACCAAGAGAAACGCCACCATCATTCCCGCCGCGGCCATCGAGCACGGCGATCAGGGCGCTTTCGTTTATCGAGTCAACCCCAAGCAGCAGACCGCCGAAATTGCTTCCGTCGACGTTGGTCTCACTCAAGACAATCTCGCTTTGATCACTAGCGGCATTTCCCCCGACGATCTTGTGGTCACGGACGGACAGGATAGGTTGCGCGCGGGAGCTCGCGTCGATGCCCGGCCCGACACGCGGCCAACGGGCGCTCCTTCTCAAAACGCTTCGCCGGCAGGCGGCCCGCCCGCGCAGGGAATGCCCTCCGCGACGCGCACACAGGATCCTCTAGGCCGGTCCGTTCCGCCCGCGGGTTCTCAATCCTTTCGCGATTCAAATTCGAATGGCCAGACGAATGGTCAGAACGGGCAGCAGCGCTATCGCCAGGATGGCAAGTCAGGGAACAGGAATCGCGAACGGCAGCAATGAGTCCGTCTCGAATATTCATTCTTCGCCCGGTTGCCACCACTCTCTTGATGGCTGCCGTGATGCTCGCGGGCTTTGTCGCCTACGGGCAGTTGCCCGTCTCCGCCCTCCCACAAGTGGACTATCCCACGATTCAGGTGCTCACCTTTTATCCGGGGGCGGGACCGAGTGTCGTCGTTTCGTCGGTAACCGCTCCGCTCGAGCGACAGTTCGGCCAGGTGCCGGGACTAAAGCAGATGACCTCCACCAGCACCTTTGGCGCTTCCCTGATCGTTCTGCAGTTTAATATCGATCAGAACATTGACGTCGAAGAGCAACAGGTGCAGGCGGCCATCAACGGCGCGGGCACTTTTCTCCCCACCGACCTGCCGAATCCGCCGATCTACAACAAGGTGAATCCCGCCGATGCGCCGATTCTTACTCTGGCGCTGAGCTCGGAAACCATACCCCTTCAAGAAGTCGAAGATAAGGCCGACACGACTCTCGCTCAGAAGATCTCTCAGCTTCCGGGCGTCGGCCTGGTAACTATCAGCGGCGGCCAAAAACCTGCCGTCCGGGTCCAGGCCAATCCAACCGCGCTGGCCTCCTATGGGTTGGGTCTCGAAGACTTGCGCGTCGCCTTGGCCAATGCAAATCAAGATCAGGCCAAGGGCAATATCGACGGCGCGCGCCAGGCTTACACCATCGGCGCGAACGATCAGATCTTCACCAGCGCCGAATACAAGCCCGTCATCATCGGATACAAGAATGGCGCGCCCGTGCGCGTCGAGGACGTCGCCAACGTAACCGATGGCGTTGAAAATACCAGCCAGGCCGCCTGGGTCAACGATACGCGCGCCGTGATCGTCAATATTCAGCGGCAGCCGGGCGCCAATATCATCAACGTTGTCGACCGCATCAAAGCCCTTCTGCCGCAGTTGCAGGCTTCCCTCCCGCCTGCCATTCAGATTACGACGCTAACCGACCGCACCACCACCATCCGCGCTTCCGTGAAGGATGTGCAATTCGAGTTGATGCTCACGGTCGGCCTGGTCGTCATGGTCATCTTCCTCTTCCTGCGCAACCTATCCGCCACCATCATTCCCAGCGTCGCCGTTCCTCTATCCCTCGTCGGCACGTTCGCGGCCATGTATCTTCTCGGATTCTCGCTCGACAACCTTTCCTTGATGGCGCTTACCATCTCCACCGGATTCGTGGTGGACGACGCCATCGTCATGATCGAAAACATCGACCGCTATCTGGAAGCCGGGGATACCCCCCTGGATGCCGCCCTTAAAGGCTCCGGCCAGATCGGTTTCACCATCATCTCGCTGACCGTCTCCCTGATCGCCGTCTTGATTCCGCTGCTGTTCATGGGCGATATCGTCGGCCGCCTGTTCCGCGAATTCGCCATCACGCTGAGCGTGACCATTTTGATCTCGGCCGGTGTTTCGCTCACCCTCACGCCCATGATGTGCTCCAAATTGCTGCGTCACCACCCGCTGGCTAGCCGCGGTTGGTTCTACCGAACCTCGGAGCATGCTTGGCAGTGGGTGGTCGACCGCTACGCCTCCACGCTTCGTGTTGTGTTGCGCCACCAGACAATCACTTTGCTCGTCACCCTGGGCACCTTGGTCCTGACCCTCTATATGTATGTGGTCGTCCCCAAGGGCTTCTTCCCCGTCCAGGATACCGGGGTGATCCTGGGCATCTCTCAAGCGCCCGAGTCCACCTCCTTCCAAGGTATGTCCGATAAGCAGGAGCAGCTTGCTAAGGTCATCTTGCAGGACCCCGACGTGCTCAGCCTCTCCTCGTTCATCGGCGTCGATGGAACGAACATGACCCCCAACAGCGGCCGCATCCAGATCAATCTCAAGCCCCGCGAAGAACGTACCTCCGATGTGAGCCAGATCATCCGGCGCCTTTCGGATAGGACCCAATCGGTCGAGGGAATCGCCCTCTACATGCAGGCGGTCCAGGATCTCACCGTGGAAGACCGTGTCAGCCGCACTCAGTATCAATACAGCCTGGAGGCGACCGATCCGAACGAGTTGGCCAAGTGGGTGGGGCTGCTCATGCAGAAGCTGCAAAATCTTCCGAATTTGCGGGACGTCGCCACCGACGAACAAAATCACGCCCTGGAAGAGGACCTGGTCGTCGATCGTGACACAGCCTCGCGGCTCGGCTTGACCGCTTCGGCCATCGACAACACCCTTTACGACGCGTTCGGCCAGCGCCTGGTCTCTATCATGTTTACCCAGATCAACCAATACCACGTCGTGTTGGAGGTCGCGCCGGAGTTCCGCCAGAGTCCCGATGCGCTGAAAAACCTTTACGTCACCTCGAACTCCGGGCAGCAAGTCCCGCTCAGCGCCTTCACTCATTTCCAGCCCGGCACCACGTCGCTGATGCTCAATCACCAGGGACAGTTTCCCTCCACGACGATCTCCTTCAACCTGGCTCCCGGCGCCTCCTTGGGCGACGCCGTTAACGATATCGAAAATGCCGGCCGCGAGATTGGCATGCCCGCCAGCGTGGCCGCGAGCTTCCAGGGTACCGCCGCCGCTTTCCGCAACTCCCTGGCCAACGAATCCTGGCTGCTGCTCGCCGCCGTGGTCACCGTCTACATCGTGCTGGGAGTCTTGTACGAAAGTTATATTCACCCGCTCACGATTCTATCCACGCTGCCGTCCGCAGGCGTCGGCGCCATCCTCGCCCTGCAGCTCTTTCATCTCGACCTCAGCGTCATTGCTCTCATCGGCATCATCCTGCTGATTGGTATCGTGAAGAAGAACGCCATCATGATGATCGACTTCGCTCTGGAGGCGGAACGCGGCGAGCATCTGCCGCCCGAGGAAGCCATCTATCAGGCCTGCCTGCTGCGTTTCCGGCCCATCATGATGACCACCATGGCGGCTTTGTTCGGCGGCTTGCCTCTGGCGATGGGGCGCGGCACCGGTTCCGAGTTGCGCCATCCGCTGGGAATCAGCATTGTGGGCGGTCTGCTGCTCAGCCAGTTGCTTACGCTGTACACCACCCCGGTCGTCTATATCTGGTTTGATCGCTTGGCCAGCCGAGTGCGCGGCGTCGCCGCTCACGGGCCCATCGAAGCTCCTCAACCGGGCGACTAGCCGGAGGTTCATCGGGCTTCTCAGCATCAAGCTCGATCGAGCAAGACACGATGAATATTTCGGCTCCATTTATTCGACGGCCGGTCGCGACCTCCCTGCTGACCTTCGGACTGCTTTTGGCCGGCGCGCTAGCCTTCCGCATGCTTCCCGTCGCCTCTCTGCCCGAAGTCACGTATCCGGTCATTCAAGTCACCGCCAATCTGCCGGGTGCCAGTCCGGACACCATGGCCACGGCCGTAGCCACGCCTCTCGAGCGCACCTTTGGCCGCATTGCCGGCATCAACCAGATGACGTCCATCAGTCAGCTCGGCTTCACCATCGTGGCTTTGCAGTTCGATCTCAGCCGCGACATCGATGGTGCCGCGCGCGATGTGCAAGCCGGAATCAATGCCGCCCGCGGGCAGCTGCCTGCCAACATGCCCAGGAATCCTGCGTGGCGCAAAGCCAATCCCGCCGATTCCCCGATTCTTGTTCTAGCGCTCACCTCGGAAACGGCCACGCAGCAGCAGTTGTACGATATGGCCGACTCCATCCTGGCGCAAAAGATTGCGCAGATCAGCGGTGTGGGGCAGGTCAATATTGGTGGCAGCTCGCAGCCTGCCGTTCGCGTGGAAATCAATCCGCTCCAACTAAGCAAGCTCGGCGTCAGCCTGGACCAGGTGCGCATCGCGCTCGCCCAAGCCAACGCCAATGCCCCCAAGGGCTCGCTGGCCGACGACACCCGTCGCTATGTTTTGGACGACAACGACCAGCTCTTCACCGCCAAGCAATATGCGCCCCTTATCGTTGCCTATCACAACCGCGCGCCCGTACGCCTCTCCGACGTGGCCAAGGTGATCGATAGTCAGGTCAATAGGCTTAACGCGGGAACCGTCAACGGCAAGCCCTCGGTCCTCCTTCAGATCTATAAGCAGCCCGCCGCCAATACCATCACCACATCCGACCGCGTCCTGGAGCTCCTGCCTTTCCTGCAGGCCTCCATCCCTCCCTCGATCCGAATCAGCGTTTCGCAGGACCGTACCACGACCATTCGCGCTTCCGTTCACGATATCGAGATAACCCTGGTCATCTCCGTCCTGCTCGTCATCCTCGTCGTCTTTGTCTTTTTGCGCAGTATTTGGGCCACCGCTATCCCCAGCATCGCCGTGCCTCTCTCGCTCATAGGCACTTTTGGCGTCATGTATCTGGCCGGCTACACCATCGACAATCTTTCGCTGATGGCTTTGACCATCTCGACGGGCTTCGTCGTGGACGATGCCATAGTGGTCATCGAAAACATCACCCGTTACCTGGAAAAAGGCATGGCCCCGCTGGAAGCCGCCCTCGAGGGCTCGCGGGAAATCGGCTTCACCGTGCTCTCCATGAGCACCTCGCTGGTCGCCGTTTTCATCCCCATCCTCCTGATGGGCGGCATTGTCGGCCGCATGTTCCGCGAGTTTGCCATCACCCTCAGCGCGGCTGTGGCGATCTCCATGATCGTCTCGCTCACGGTCACGCCCACCATGTGCGCCAAGCTGCTCAAAACTCACCAGAAGGGGAAAAAGCACAATTTCTTCTATAACGCCAGCGAGCGCGGATTTCAGGCGCTTTACGAAGCCTACGCCGGCAGCCTCCGCTGGGTCCTGGAACATCAGCGCCTGGTCTTGGGTGTTGCCCTCGGCACCGTTTGTTTGGCGATTTACCTTTACGTTGTCGTTCCCAAGGGCTTCTTCCCTCCGCAGGACACCGGCCGCTTGAACGGAAACGCCATCGGTCCCGAGGATATCTCCTTTCAGTCCATGCGGCAGAAGCTCACGCAGTACGTAGCCATCGTCCAGAGAGATCCAGCCGTGGATACGGTGGCCGGCTTTATCGGCCGGCCGAATATGGCCGGCCTCAATATCACCCTGAAGCCGCTGTCGGAGCGGAAAGTCACTGCCGATCAAGTCGTCAATCGCCTTCGGCCGCAGTTGGCGCGTGTCCCCGGCGCCAATCTGTTCCTTCAGGCTGTGCGCGACGTCCAGATCGGCGGCCGCATCGGCAACAGCGAATTTCAATACACCTTGCAGGGCGATAATATGAAGGACCTGCTGACTTATTCCCCGATCATGCTCCAGAGACTCCGCGCCCTTCCGGAGGTTCGCGACGTCAATACCGACCTGCAGAATCGCGGCCTGGAGGCCGGCCTGGTGATCGACCGCGAAACCGCGGGGCGCCTGGGGATCACCGCCAGCACGATTGATAACGTGCTCTACGATGCCTTTGGCCAAAGGCAAGTCTCCACCATCTACAAGGGCATCAATCAATACCACGTGGTTATGGAGATCGATCCGGATTTCCAGCAGGGCCCCACCGGACTGAACGATATTTACGTTGCCTCAACCGGCGGAGGATTCGCCCCGCTCAGCGCTTTTACCCATTACGCGTCTTCAAATACAGCGCTGGCCGTCGCCCACCAGGGCCAGTTTCCCGCCGTAACGTTCAGTTTTAACCTGGCTCCTAATGTCCCCTTGGGAGACGCCGTCACCGCCGTTCAAAAACTGGAGCGCGAAGTCGGCTTGCCCACCACCATCCATCCGGGCTTTCAAGGCACGGCGCAAGCCTTCCAGGACTCGCTGGCCAGCGAGCCTTACCTCATTCTCGCGGCCTTGGCCACGGTCTACATCGTCCTGGGCATCCTTTACGAGAACTACATCCACCCCATTACCATTCTCTCCACATTGCCTTCCGCCGGAGTGGGTGCCCTGCTTGCCGTTCTCGTCACTCATAGCGACCTCGATATCATCGCCCTGATCGGCATCATTCTCCTGATCGGTATCGTCAAGAAGAACGCCATTCTGATGATCGATTTCGCCATTCAGGCCGAACGCAACGAAAACAATAGCGCCGTGCAATCCATCTACGAGGCTTGCCTGCTCCGCTTCCGCCCCATCATGATGACCACCATGGCCGCGCTCTTCGGCGGCATTCCCATCGCCGTCAGCACCGGCAATGGCTCCGAACTGCGTCGTCCTCTGGGCATCGCCATTTGCGGCGGCTTGATCGTCAGCCAGATCCTCACTCTCTACACGACTCCGGTGATCTATCTTTATATGGACCGCTTCCGCGCCTGGGTAAGCGGTGGACGGAAGCTGCATCGCCTCGATACCTTGCCTTCTTCCGTCGCCCCCATCGATTCTGCCTCTGATTAGCGCCTCTGCCCTGATTTGGCGCCGGAGACTCCCGAGTTACTCCTCGGATGAACACCGCATCTGACTAAGAAGGTCCGGGCAGGCACATCGTGCTATTTTTGTGAACGGGCAGTCTCACTCTTCCGCCCGTGGATCGCCCTTGGATCCTTTGCTTAATTGACCACAGCCAGCCATAGCTCATGAATATCTCCGCGCCATTCATTCGCCGGCCTGTGGCCACCACCCTCCTGACGATTGCCCTGTTCCTTTCGGGAGCGCTGGCGTACCGTTTGCTCGCTGTATCTCCTTTGCCGGACGTGGTTTATCCCGTCATTTTCGTCTCCGCGCAGTTGCCCGGAGCAAGCCCCGACACTATGGCCTCCGCCGTGGCCACCCCGCTCGAGCGCATGTTCGGACGCGTCGCCGGCATCACCCAGATGACCTCCATGAGCCAGATGGGCTCCACCTTTGTCATCCTGGTTTTCGATGTCAACCGCGATATCGATGGCGCCGCGCGCGATGTTCAGGCCGCCATCAACGCCGCTCGCGGACAATTGCCTTCGAATCTGCCCACCAATCCCTCCTGGCATAAGGTCAATCCCGCTGATGCGCCCATCCTCGTCCTCACGTTGACTTCCGAAACGGCCACCCAGCCGCAGATGTACGACGTCGCCCAATCCATCCTTGCCCAGAAGATTTCGCAGATCGCAGGCGTGGGACAAGTCACCGTCGGCGGCGCCTCGCTTCCCGCCGTCCGCGCGGAGATCAACCCGCTCCTGTTGAGCAACATGGGCATCGGCCTGGAGGACGTCCGCAGGGCCCTCGCCGGCGCCAACGCCAATCAGCCCAAGGGCGCTCTCGCCGATCGCCGCCACATGAGCGTCCTCGACGACAACGATCAGCTTTTCTTGGCCAAACAGTATGCTCCGCTGATCATCGCCTATCGCAAGGGCGCCCCGGTGCGCCTCTCGGATGTCGCCGAAGTCGTGGACGCCCAGGAGGACATGCGCAACGCTGGCTCCGTGAACGGCAGCACCTCCGTATTGCTGGTCATCAGCCGCCAGCCCCAAGCCAACATTATTGACACAGTGGACCGCGTCATGGCCGTCATGCCGCAGCTGCAAGCCTCCATTCCGCCTTCCATTCACCTCGGAGTCGGTATCGACCGCACCACCACCATCCGCGCTTCCGTCCACGACATCGAGGTAACACTGGTCATCTCCGTCTTGTTGGTCATCCTGGTCGTGTTCGCTTTTCTCCGCAGCGTTTGGGCCACCTCTATTCCCAGTATCGCCGTGCCTCTTTCTCTGGTAGGCACCTTCGGCGTCATGTACTTGGCCGGCTTCAATATCGACAATCTCTCCCTCATGGCCTTGACCATCTCCACCGGATTCGTCGTGGACGATGCCATTGTGGTGATGGAAAACATCACCCGCTATCTCGAAAAAGGCATGTCCCCGTTCGATGCGGCTCTCGAGGGCTCGCGCGAAATCGGCTTCACCGTCTTGTCCATGAGCACATCGCTCATCGCCGTCCTGTTTCCCATTCTCTTGATGGGCGGCTTTGTCGGCCGCATGTTCCGCGAATTCGCCGTCACGCTGGCTGTCGCCGTGGCCATCTCCATGGTCGTTTCGCTCACCACCACGCCCAGCATGTGCGCCAGGCTGCTCAGACGGGGGTCCGGGCGCCGCCACAACTTTCTTTACCGGTTGAGCGAATGCAGCTTCGAAGCGCTCCACTCCGCCTACGCCCGCAGCTTGCGCTGGGTCTTGCGGCACCAGCCGCTGGTCCTCGGCGTCACTCTCGCTACGCTTTTCCTCAACTTCTATCTCTATGTCATCGTTCCCAAGGGCTTCTTCCCCTTGCAGGACACCGGGCGTATCACCGGCTTGGCCGTGGGCAATGAGGACGTCTCTTTCCAATCCATGCGCCAGAAGTTCCTCGAATACGGCGCCGTGCTTCGCGCCGATCCCGCTGTCGACGTCGTTGCCGGCTTCACCGGCGGCCGCGCCGTGAACACCGCCCAATTCAATATCACTCTCAAGCCGCTCTCCGAACGCAAGGCCAGCGCGTTTGACGTGGTCAATCGCCTGCGCCCTAAGCTCGCCGCCATTCCCGGCGCCACCTTATACCTTCAGCCTTGGCAGGACATGCAGCTCGGCGGCCGCGTGGGCAACGGCGCCTTCCAGTACACCCTGCAGGGCGACAATCCAAAAGAGCTCATCTACTGGGCTAAGCAGCTGGAATCGAAATTGGCCCAGGTTCCCATCCTTCAGGATGTGAATACGGATCTACAGAACCACGGTTTGGAAGCCGGCCTGGTCATCGACCGCGATACCGCTAGCCGTCTGGGAGTGAATGCCAGCGCCCTGGACAATGTTCTCTACGACGCTTTCGGCCAGCGTCCCGTCTCGGTAATGTACAAGGGCATCAATCAATATCATGTGGTCATGGAAGTCGATCCCAAGTTCCGGCAGGATCCCCAGAGCTTCAAGAATATCTACGTCCCCACCAGTAAGGGCCAGCCCGTTCCGCTCAGCGCCTTTACCCATTACGAACCGTCTTCCACTTCGCTCCAGGTCAATCATCAAGGCATCTTCCCCGCCGTGACCATCACCTTCAATCTCGATCCCCATATTCCTCTGGGCAGGGCCGTCACCGAGATCCAAAACGCGGAGCGCGCCATCGGCATGCCCTCCAGCATCCAGGCCGGTTTTCAGGGCGCCGCCCAGGCCTTCAAGGATTCGCTCTCCACCGAGCCTATTCTCATTCTTGCCGCTCTGGGCACCGTCTATATCGTTCTGGGAATGCTCTACGAGAATTTCGTCCACCCCATTACCATCCTCTCCACCTTGCCCTCCGCGGGCGTCGGCGCCTTGCTGGCCATCCTCGTCACCGGCATTCAACTCGATATCGTCTCGTTGATCGGCATCATTCTGCTGATCGGCATCGTCAAGAAAAATGCCATCCTCATGATCGACTTCGCCATTCAGGCCGAACGCAACCAGGACAATAGCCCCGTCCAATCGATCTACGAAGCTTGCCTGCTGCGCTTCCGCCCCATCATGATGACCACCATGGCTGCGCTCTTCGGCGGCTTGCCCATCGCCCTCAGCCATGGCGACGGTTCGGAAATCCGTCGCCCGCTGGGCATCGCTATCTGCGGCGGCTTGATCGTCAGCCAGATGCTTACGCTCTACACCACTCCGGTAATCTATCTGTACATGGACCGCTTCCGCGCCTGGCTCAGCGGCGGCAAAAAGCTGCAGCGCCTCGACACCGTCCCCCGCGTCCCCCGCCCCGCCGGCTCCACCTCCGATTAATCAAGGCCGGTCATTTAACATTGGTTTACATACAATGTTAATCTAGGTTAACATTACTCCTCGATGTGTTGGGCCTCGTAAAACCATGCGGCCGCTCGCAATTGCCGCTCTGCTTTTTCTATCTGGGACGCTGACGGCACAAACACCTCCGCCAAGCGTTTGCGGGACCGTGCAAGATCAGACCGGCGCGGTTGTTAGGGGCGCGACAGCCGAGTTGAAGGCTAATAACATCCGCCTTGACAATACGACCGATGCGACCGGCCAGTTCTGTTTCAATCGCCTCGAACCCGGCAAGTACGAGCTCGCCGTTCGAGCCGCTGGCTTCCGAAATACTCAACAAGAGGTCGCCGTCCGTCCGGGTGAATCGGTTCATCTCAATGTTTCCCTCAGTCTTGAAACCGCCTCACAGCAGGTCACAGTCGCCGAAGGAGCCGCCGACCTGATCTCCCTCAATGTGGCCCAGACGGAGGTGGGCGCCGGGCTCATTCAAAATCTGCCCAGCGAGAGCGTGAACGCCGCATTGAGCTCCATCGTTACTCTCGCCACCCCCGGCGTTGCCGCCGATTCGAACGGCATTTTCCATCCGCTGGGCGAGCACGCGGAGACATCGTTTAGCGTCGATGGCCAGCCCATTTCGGATCAGCAAAGCCGGATTTTTTCCAACCAGATTTCGGCGAGCACGATTCAGGAAATGCGCACGATCCAAGGCGCTCCCCCCGCCGAATACGGCGATAAGACAAGCCTGATCGTTGATGTCACCACGCGTTCCGGCTTAAACGCCGGCAAGAAGAGCGGTACTGTCTCCTTGGGTTACGGTTCATTTGACACGCCAAGTACGAGTGCAAAATTTGCCTCAGGCACGAAATCCTTCGGGAATTTCATCGCAGTGGACGGGATAGACAGCCATCGTTTCCTGGATGCGCCGGAGTTCCGGCCGCTTCACGCCCTCGGCAATGCGGAAAACGTATTTGATCGCTTTGACTGGCGGCCGAGCGACGTAACCTCGCTGCACTTCAACATCTCCGCCGCAGATTCGTGGTTTCAAGTTCCCAACACTTACGATCAGGAATCGGCTGCGCAAGACCAGCGCCAGCGGATGTCCAGTTTTAATGCGGGGCTCGCATTTTCCCGCCTCCTCAGCCCCTCTCTCTTGTTCACAGCGAACACATGGGCAAGGCAAGACCGTGTGCATTACCTGCCATCTGCGGACCTGTTTTCTGACCAGCCGGCCACACTCTCTCAATTTCGAACGTTAACGAGCGCCGGGATCCGAAGTGACGTTACCTATTCCCGCGGACGCCATACCGCAAAGGCCGGTGTGCAAGTGCAGATCACGCCTCTATCTGAAAACTTTGCAACTGGCTGATCCGGCCTTCAATTCTCCATGCTCCGATGGGAACGGAGTTCCCGTGCCTGATCCCTCGTTGCGGTCCCCGGGCCAATGCGGCGCGTTCGGCTATTCGCAAAATGTCTCCTTTGAATCCGCCCTCTTGCCGTACGACCTTACGCGTTCGGGCACCTTATTTCGATTTCACGGCGCGGCAACAATCTATGAAGAGAGCGCCTATCTTCAGGACAGCATCAAACTCGGACAGCTTAACCTGAATCTCGGTTTGCGCAGCGACTACTACGACGGGTTGAGCAAGTCTTCTGGGATTCAGCCGCGTGTAGGTATCGCTTATCAGGTGCAACCTACCAATAGCGTCCTTCACATCTCGTATGCCAGAGTGTTCTTAACGCCCTATAACGAAAACCTGATCCTCTCCAGCGCAACGGGGGCGGGAGGGCTTGCGAATGGATCATTGGGGGCGGAGACCGTCCAACCGCTCACCCCGGCGCGCCGTGGTCAGTACAACGTTGGCCTGGAACAACAGGTTGGCGCGAAATTCAACGTTCAGGTGGAGTACTTTTGGAAGTTTACAAACGGCGCTTATGATTTCAACGCCATCCTGAATACTCCGTTGAATTTCCCAATCCAATTTCGAAAGTCGAAAATCGACGGCGCTCTTGTACGTTTGACTCTTAACAACGTTCATGGCTTTAGCGCCTTTAGCGTTCTCGGACACAGCCGGTCGCGTCTCTTTGGCCCCGAAATCGGAGGCATTAATTTGGGGGCGGCGTACCAGCCCGTCGCCCGGCCTGACCACGACCAGGAAATCGAGCAGACGACTAACCTCCAGTACCAATTCTCGGAAAGAAATTTTCGGGGCCTTTGGTTGGGATTGACCTGGCGTTTTGATAGTGGGCTCGTCGTGGTTAGTGTTCCGGACTTCGCGACGGCGCTTACCCTTACAGGCGACCAACAACAGGAGATTGGGCTCTATTGTGGAAATCTTTATGCCACCATCAGCGAGCCGCTGCGGACCTGTAGCTCATCGAGTTACGGCGCCGCTCTGATCCGAATTGTTCCCCCCGGCACTTACAATCCCGATACGAATCCGTCCCGCATCATGCCACGGTATCTTTTCGATATCGCTCTCGGTACCGATAGCCTTTGGAAGAGAGACAGCCAATCTTTAGGCGGAAAGATTACTGTCGTCAACGTGACGAACAAGACTGCGCTTTACAATTTCCTTTCCAATTTTTCTGGGACTCACTTCGTTTCGCCTCGAGCCATTCAGGGTGAATTGACTTGGCACTACTAGTCACCCGCAGTCACCAACCCTCAGTTTTATAGAGGGTGCGGTTTGTCCTTGCTGCGGCAGCGTGCGAGCCGGCTACGGGCGCAAGGACGTACACTGCGTAGCCCTTGGTTTTCGACCGCAATGGAACGAATGTCGGCCGGCATAGATCACATCATCTCTATTGCGATCGCGCGCTTCAGCAAAGACTCTAGCGTCCGTGGTGGATCCCCGGCATTCAGCATAGACTTGAAAACTGTATAGACATCGCTTCGAGCCCCGGGCTTTCGGAGCAAACGTATACGGTTGTGCTAGCTACACACGAACGAAGACGACTCACTTTACTCGTGCGGTAAAATAGAACATGCTCGAATTTTGCTCGGTCGAACTATGTGCGCTGGGGACAAATCCCTTTGACCTGCAATGGCTGTGCACCTTGCATTCGGGCTGCGGCCTGCGGGAAGATCGAATAGCACCTTAGGATGGTTTCGAGCTAAGCGTCGTCGAATGATACTCTTGCACAAAGCGCGCCCGAAAACGCTTTCGTCGGCAAACAACTCCTTTAGAATGATACTCTTTGCGCAAAGAACGCCATCCGCCGTCTCTGCCCGGACGTCTTTGGCGAACAACTGCCTTGGAATCTGTAAGTTGCGGAAGAAACAAGCGCCAAACCCCGCTCTCCATAAGTCATTTAGAATGACAATGTTTGCCAAGGCGCGCATACAACCCCTTTGGAATGATATTCTTGAAAAAAAACCGGGGGGAGGGGGTGGGACGGCGCACTTATCGTCCCAAACCCGCTCGTCGTGAGCATCCGGCCGCGCCCGAACGAGGCTCAAGGTTTGAACGTAGCGCCGCGGCCTTCAGCGCGGCATTCGGAGCGTTCGGCAGCAACCCTTTTAGAATGCGCACTTACAGAATCATTAGACTTAAAGTCGTTTAGAATTCGCACTTACGAAAACGAACGGTAGGGGGGTGGGTCGCCAATGGACCCGGCCCGTGAACTCGCAAAGTGGCTGATCTTCGGCGGCCTGATTCTGCTCGCCTTCGGCGGTCTCCTGCTGCTGGGCAGCCGTCTGCCGCTGCGTCTCGGGCGCTTGCCCGGCGACATCGCCATTCGCGGCCGGCACGGCTCGTTCTATTTTCCGGTTGTGACCTGCATCCTGCTGAGCGTCGTGCTTACGCTCGTGATGTGGCTCGTCTCCTTTCTTAGGAAATGAGTCT
>Ga0335081_10009907_pt1 | contig 15355 bp, 15 predicted proteins | sample Lox_Sample_35_FD_206713 | JGI IMG/M metagenome (GOLD analysis project Ga0335081, IMG submission 206713) | Soil microbial communities from Loxahatchee National Wildlife Refuge, Florida, United States - Lox_Sample_3.5 | ecosystem: Environmental > Terrestrial > Soil > Wetlands | place: USA...
CCATCCCCCGCGGGTCCCGATAACTTCGCCGCCCCCGCCGCCTCCCCGAGTTTCGCGCCACTCGGCGAGACCCCCGGGGTGAATGGCGGTTCAGTCGGCCCTGGCACGCCTTTCGCACCACTCGACCTCGGGAGGTCCTCGAGTGGCGACTTATTCGCCCTGGCCCTGGCCCTGGCCCTCGGCCTCGGCCTCGCCCTCGCCGCCGAGCGCGGCGGTGATGTCCGCGATCGCCGCCTGCTCGCCACCGCTGACCGCCACCCCATCCTCGCGGTGGGCGTTGGCGACGTGGTCGGACAGGGTGAGGACGAAGCGGCGGTAGTCGTTCACCTCCTCAGGGGTCGCCTTGGTCGCGAGCACCCCGACCGCGTTCCGCACGAGCTCGAGGCCCGCCGTCTTCATCTCCTCGTAGGAGTGGTACAGGTGGTGTTCGACCTCGGGCTTGGCGGATACGATCGCATCGAGCAGCTCGCTCGCGCCGTGCTGCCGGCGCGCCTCGGCGTACGAGTTCGCGATCGCGAAGCTTTCCTTGAACGTCCCGCCCTTGGCCGCCGTGGCCACGATCATGCCGGCCGCCGGCGGGCCCTTGAGGACGGTGTCCCATTCCTGCTCGGTGAAGTCACTCTTTCCGGTCATCGCTCGGCAGTCCTACCCAACGACGGTCTCGATCGTCTCGATCGGCTCGAGCTGCGAGATCTCCGACCGCCGGTTCTCCCAGTGCGGCGGGATGCACATGTGCGTGCCGAGCTCGTCCGCGGACTCGTCGATCAGGAAGCCCTGCGGCGTGCCGTAGGCGATCTCGACGAGCAGGCCGCTGGGGCTGCGGCAGTACATCGAGAAGAAGTAGCCGCGGTCCTTGGCCTCGGACACGTCGGTGAAGCCGAGGCCGACGATCCAGTCCTTGACCTCCTGCTGGTTCTCGGCCGACACCACGTCGAACGCCTGGTGGTGGATCGTGCCCTCGCCGAAGTTCCAGGTTCCCTGGGGCAGATCGGGCTCCTCGACCAGCTCGAGCATCCGGCCGTAGCCCTGCTCGTCGCCGATCTGGAACTGGTGGTGCGGACCCTCCGAGGACAGCAGCTCGCCGCCCATGCCCTGGGTGACGAAGAAGCTCATCGTGTCGGGCTCTCGCACCGAGGTCGTCGTCCCGTACGCGCCGCGGATCGCGTGCTCGGCGAGCACGAGGTCGTCGTAAGGCTCGCGGTCGTCGGGGTTCGGGTCGGCGACGATCGCGTACTCGATCCCGCAAGGGTGGCGGAAGTACAGGCGGTCGGTCCCGAATCGCTTGCCGCGCTCGTGCGGGATCGAGAACTCCGAGAGGCGGTCGGCCCAGAAGCCGAGCGAACCGAGCGGAACCGACAGGTTCAGCGACTTGGCCTGGTTGGTGCCGCGCTTGCCCATCCAGCCGGCCTGACGGTACGGGAACGCGGTCAGCAACGTGCTCGGGTCGCCCAGACCGTTTCCGTAGTACAGGTGATAGATCGGAATCTCACCGTCGAACAGCACGGTCTTCTTGACGCTCTTCAGACCGAGCACACGCACGTGGAAGTCGTAATCCTCCTGGGCGCCGCCAACGCAGAACGTCAGATGGTGGGTACCGCGGATGAAGCCCCGAGCCATGATCCTGCTCCTCGTCCTCGTGGTCGCAACGCGCCGATTCTAACTTGAGCCCGCAGGCGCTCCTAGGACGCCAGCGCCGCGGTCCTAGGACGTGAGCGCGGCGCCCGAGCTCATCAGCCAATCGGCGAACACGCCGCCGGCGACGACCCACGTACGGCGCTCTCGCGCGAGCTCGGCGGTGAACGCGAGCAGCCGCGAAACCCCGCCGGCCCAGCCCTCGTCGAGCATCAAGAACGGGTGCAGCACCAGCGTCCGCAGGCTGCCGGTGACCGCCAGCTCCTGGAGCTCGTCCTCGAACTGCTCCGCGAGCACGCGGGGCTCCAGAGACACTTCCGGGTCACCGCGAGCGGTCCGCAGTCGAGCGAAGCTGTCCATCAGGTGGTACGCGTCGACGAAGTTCCAGGAGAACGGGACGTAGGCCAGGCCACGGCGAACGCCGGCCGCACCCCCCGCCGGTGAGCACCACCGCAGGCCGGCCTCGCGCAGCACCGCGGGCGAACGCGAGTTCAGCTCGCCGCCGGGCGGGCGAAATCCCCGGGTCTCGAGGCCGAGCGCGGCGAACGCCCCGACGGCACGGGTCACGATGTCGCGTTCCTCGTCGGCCGCGAGCGACGTCCACTCCTCGTGGCGCCAGCCGTGGACGCCGAGCTCATGCCCGCGACCCGCGATCTCCCGGACGGCGTCCGGATACAGCTCGCAGTTGATCGCCTCGACGAAGAACGTGGCACTCAGGCGGTGCACGTCGAGCTCGCCGAGCAGCCACGGCAGCGCCACCGTCACCGACGGATCGTTCCCGACCGGCTCGTCTGGCGGCCGCGTGCCGCGCTCGAGCGCGCGAGCCTCGCCGAGATTGTCGATCGTCAGGACGAGCGCGCTTGGCAACCCGGCTGGACCGAAATTCCCCACGAGCGGCATCGTAATGAGCGCCGACGCAATACTTCGCGACGATGGCGAGTTCCGGGCAAGCCTCCCGCGTGGCCCTGGTCACCGGCGGGGCGGGAGGCATCGGCGGTGCGATCGTGCGCGCGCTGGCGGCCGGCGGCCACCGCGTCGTGGCCGGCGACATCGCCGACGGCGCGCCCGAGGAGGCGGCGCTCGCCGTTGCGCTCGACGTGACCGACAGTGACTCGGTGGACGAGGCGGTCACGTCTGCCGAGCGCGAGGTCGGGCCGATCGAGATCCTCGTCAACACGGCCGGGTGGGACGAGTTCCGCCTGTTTCTCGAGACCGACGAGGACTTCTGGGACCGGATCATCGAGCTCAACTACAAGGGCTGCCTGCGGGTCTGCCGCCGGGTGGTGCCGGGCATGGTGCAGCGCGAGTACGGCCGCGTCGTCAACATCTCCTCGGACGCCGCCCGGGTCGGCTCCTCGCAGGAGGCCGTGTACGCCGGGGCCAAGGCCGGGCAGGTGGCGTTCGGCAAGACGCTCGCCCGCGAGGTCGCGCGCAGCGGCGTGACGGTGAACAGCGTGTGCCCGGGGCCGACCGAGACGCCGCTGCTCGCGGGGATGCTGGGCGCCGGCGAGGCCAGCGCGAAGATGGTCGAGGCGCTCCGCCGGGCCGTGCCGATGCGACGGCTCGGCCGGCCCGACGACGTCGCCGCCGCGGTGGCGTTCCTGGCCTCGGACGCCGCCGGCTACATCACCGGGCAGACGCTGTCGATCAGCGGCGGGCTGACGATGGCCTAGAGGTGATTGATTCCGCGGGTTCGTTCCTGTTCGTTTCACGTGTCTGGGTGGTGGCTCGATCGCCTGCGGTCGCCTCGGCAAGCCCGAGAAACTCGCCACTCGACCTCGCGCCGGTGGCGAATGTGGCGATCCTCGTGCTATGACCGACTGAATCGCCATTCGCCCGGAGCGGGGTGCCGAGTGGCGAGAAACTCGGGTTCGGCCGGCGCCGACCGAACGAGCACCCGCGCGCACCCGTCCGGACGCCACAATCGGCCCCGCGGCCGAGGGCGAACATCGCGTACCGGTCAATTCGACGGTCTCGACGGCGCAGGCGCGACGAGAATAGGAGCTACCAGTAGTGGTCGCTCTCGCAAATACGACGACATTCGAGCGGGACCCCACTCGCGGTGTCGCCGTACTTACGACTCAGAGCAAAGGAGAGACGGATGGAGTTGACCGATACTCGTTATGAGGTCGAGAACGGCCTGGCCTGGATCACGATCGACCGGCCCGACCGGATGAACGCCTTCCGGGCGAGAACGGTCGACGAGCTGATCCATCTGTTCACCCGGGCCTGGGCCTCGCCCGAGGTCGGCGTGATCTGCTTGACCGGCGCCGGCGACCGGGCCTTCTGCGCCGGTGGCGACCAGAAGCAGCGGGCGGAGACCGGCGACTACGGCCCGAGCGAGTCCGGGCTGTTCGAGATCGAGCGGCTCCACCGTCTGATCCGCGAGGTCCCCAAGCCCGTGATCGCCGCCGTCAACGGGGTCGCGATCGGCGGCGGGCACGTGCTCCACGTCGTGTGCGATGTGACGATCGCGGCCGAGGGGGCGTCGTTCGGCCAGGTGGGACCGCGGGTCGGCTCGTTCGACGGCGGCTACGGGACGGCGTATCTCGCGCGGGTCGTCGGCGAGAAGCGCGCCCGCGAGATCTGGTTTCGCTGCCGGCGCTACGACGCGGTGACGGCCGAACGCTGGGGGCTCGTCAACCAGGTGGTGCCGCTCGACCGGCTCCGCGAGGTGGTTCGCGTCTGGGCCGACGACATGCTCGCACTCTCGCCGACCGCGCTCCGCTTCCTCAAGCAGTCGTTCAACGCCGACACCGAGCACATCGCCGGGATCGCGGGTCTGTCGTTCAGCGGGCTCGGGCTGTTCTCTGAGACCGAGGAGTCGCGCGAGGGCGTGCGGGCGTTCACCGAGGACCGCCCGCCGGACTACTCGGGCTACCGCGCTCGGGCGTCGCGCTAGCAGCCGGCGGCGCGGAGCACGGACTCGAGCAGGCCCGGAAAGCGCTGCTCGAGCTCCTCGCGCCGCAGCGAGTTCAGGCGCGTCGTTCCCTCGAGCCGCTGGCGGATCACGCCGGCCTCGCGAAGCACCTTGAAGTGGTGGGTGCACGTCGACTTCGTCACCGGGAGGTTGAAGCTCCCGCACGGCCGCTGCTCGCCGGTCGCGAGACCGACCACGATCTGCAGGCGCATCGGATCGCTCAGGGCGTGGAGCACGATCGCCAACTCGAACTCGTCGACGGACGGGTGGTGGAGCGACTCGACGGGCACGTCGGCCGGCACAACCGGTGACGCGACCGGCGCGAGCGTCTGTGTCTGTGCGGCGTGGATGCCCATCGGGTTCACTCCCATCATAGTACGACGATCATCAAACATTTGCTATCGTTCGATAACCATCGTACTCCGGGTCGAGGATTCGCCGAGAAGCTGTCGAACCGGCCCGGTCTCGATCGTCACCCCTGTATGAGAACGATTTCGACCGAACGCCCCAACCTCCGCGCCACGCTGCTGCTGTGTTGCCTGGCCCAATTCATGGTGATCCTCGACGTGTCCGTGGTCAACGTTGCGCTTCCCTCGATCCGATTCTCGCTGCACTTCTCCGAGCAGGATCTGCAGTGGGTCGTCAACGCCTACACGGTCACGTTCGCCGGGTTCCTGCTGCTCGGGGGCCGCGCCGCTGACCTGATCGGGCGCCGGCGTGTGTTCGTCTCAGGGCTGACGCTGTTCGCGCTCGCGTCGCTCGCGGGCGGGGTCGCCGACACCAGGGTGCTGCTGATCGCCGCCCGCGCCGTGCAGGGTCTCGGCGGCGCGATCATCGCCCCCGCCTCCCTGTCGATCCTCACGACCACGTTCGAGGAGGGCCCGGCCCGCAACCGCGCGGTCGGCATCTGGGGCGCGATGGGCGGCGCCGGCGGTGCCGCCGGCGTGCTTCTCGGTGGCGTCCTCACCGATCTTTTGAGCTGGCGCTGGATCCTGTTCATCAACGTTCCGATCGGCCTGATCGCAGCGCTGCTCGCCGAGCGCTACATCGTCGCGGGGCGTGCCGAGCAGCGCGAGCGGAACTTCGACCTCGCCGGCGCGGTCACGGCGACGCTCGGGTTGTCGGTGCTGGTGCTCGGCATCGTCCGCACCGACGTCACCGGGTGGGGCTCGATCCCGACGCTGGCGTTGATCGCCGCGGGCGTCGTGCTCCTGGCGGCGTTCGTCGGGATCGAGGGACGCTTCGCCGAGGCTCCGCTGATGCCGCTTCGGATCTACGCCTCGCGCACCTTGCGCGCGTCGAACGTGGTGGTGTTCATGCTCGGGGCCGCGACGTTCGCGATGTGGTTCTTCCTGTCGCTGTACCTCCAACAGGTACGCGGGTACTCGCCCCTGCACGCGGGGCTGGCCTTCCTCCCGATGACGCTGTCGATCGTCCTCGCTTCGACGCTCGCCTCGCGCGGTGTGACGCGCGTCGGGGCGAAGCCTCTCCTGGTGGCGGGGATGTCGCTGCTGGCGCTCGGTCTGGTCCTGTTCACCTCGCTCTCCCCCGGCGGCACGTATCTCGGCGGGATCCTCGTCCCGTCGCTGCTGGCGGCGGTCGGAATGGGGATGGCATTCGTCCCGGTGACGATCGCGGCGGTCTCGGGCGTCGCGGCCCACGAAGCTGGCCTTGCCTCGGGCCTCGTCAACACCTCCCGCTTGTTCGGCGGCGCGCTCGGGCTCGCGATCCTCGCCGCGATCGCCACCGCCCACACCAACAGCGACCTGCGGCACGCCGTGGGGATGCACACCGCGCTGACCCACGGATTCGTGGTCGCGTTCGGGATCGCCGCGGCGTTCGCGGCGGTCGGCGCGGTGACCGCGGCGGTCGGGCTGCCGCAGATCTCGCTGCGGTCCTCGCGCCGGCGGGCGATCGCCACCGAAGGCGCGTAGGCGTCCGGAACGGGAGAATGCAGCGGCGTGGCCCGCTGCTTCGTCACCCGCCGGCTTCCCTTTCGCGCGCTCGACCGCCTTCGCGCCGCGCACCACGTCGAGGTGTGGCCAGAGCGGCTGCCGCCGCCGTACGAGGAACTCGTGGCGCGCGCCGCCGACGCCGAGGGCCTGTTGACGCTGTTGACCGACAAGGTCGACGCGGCGCTGATCGATCGGTGCCCCCACCTGCGCGCAATCTCGAACTACGCCGTGGGCTATGACAACGTCGATCTCGACGCCGCCGCGGCCCGCGGGATCCCGGTCGGCAACACGCCCGACGTGCTCACCGATGCCACCGCCGATCTGGCGTTCGCACTGCTGCTCGCAGCCGCGCGCAAGCTGCCCGAGTCGGTCGCCGCGGTCCGCGACGGCGACTGGCTGACGTGGGAGCCGGCGCAGTACCTGGGCGCGGCGGTGTTTGGCGCGACGCTCGGGATCGTCGGGTTCGGACGGATCGGGCAGGCGGTGGCGCGCCGGGCCTCGGGGTTCGAGATGACGGTGCTGCACACCGGCTCCGGGGGCGACTCGGTCGAGGCACTGCTCGAGCGCTCGGACTTCGTTTCGCTCCACTGCCCGCTGACCCCGGAGACCTACCACCTGATCGACGACGCCGCGTTGTCGCGGATGAAGCGCAGCGCGATCTTGATCAACACTGCGCGCGGGCCGATCGTCGACCACGATGCGCTTCGGCGCGGGCTGACCGCCGGCGAGATCGCCGCCGCCGCGCTCGACGTCACCGATCCGGAGCCCCTGCCGGCCGACGACCCGCTGCTCGCCGCCCCGAACCTGATCGTGGTCCCCCACATTGGCTCGGCCACCCGCGCCGCGCGCGAGCGGATGGCCGACCTGGCGGTCGACAACCTGCTCGCCGGCCTCGACGGGCAGCCGATGCCGCACCGCGTAGGCGCGGCCCGTTGACGTGCGCCGCGGGGTCGTCGACATCGGCACGAACTCGACGCGGCTGTTCCTGGCCGAGGTCGACGGCGGGAGGGTCGGCGAAGTGCTCGAGCGCCGGACGGTGGTCACGCGGTTGGGCGCCGGCGTCGACGCCGACGGGTGGCTCGCGGACGACTCGATCGAGCGCGTGTACGCGGTGCTCGACGAGTACCGCGCGCTGATCGACCGCCACGGCGGCGCGCCCGTGGTCGCGATCATGACCAGCGCGGTCAGGGACGCCGCCAACGGCGCCGAGTTCGCCGGGGCGGTGGGCGAGCGCTGGGGGTTCGAGCCGCACATCCTGACCGGCGACGAGGAGGCTCGGCTGACGTTCCTCGGCGCCACCAGCGAACGGGACCCCGACGACCGCACGCCGACGCTGGTGATCGACATCGGCGGGGGCTCGACCGAGTTCGTGATCGGAACCGGCCACGATGTGACCTACCACGTCTCCAATCAGGCCGGCGTCGTCCGCCAGACCGAGCGCCACCTGCATTCCGACCCGCCGGCGGAGGCCGAGCGCGAGGCGCTGGCCCGAGACGTCCGGGCGGTGTTTGCCGCCGGGGTGCCCGAGGAGCACCGGCGGTCGGTGGCGCACGCGATCGGGGTGGCGGGAACAGCGACGTCGATGGCCTCGATCGCCCAGGAGCTCGAGCCCTACGACCCCGACAAGGTCGAGGGGTATGTGGTGAGCGAGGCGCAGTGCCGGGCGATCCTCGAGCGGTTGGCGGGCCTGACGCTGGAGGAGCGCCGGCGGGTGCGCGGGCTCCACCCCGACCGCGCGCCGACGATCGTCGCCGGGGTGATCATTCTGCTCGAGACGCTGGCGCTGTTCGGGCTGAGCTCGTTCGAGGTCTCAGAGCACGACATCCTGCGCGGGGCGGCGCTCGGGCTGGACTGAGTTTAACCGGCGTGACAGCGGAGCCGCGGGCCTATCGTCCCCGGCATGGGTCTGCGGCGCTCGTGGTGGACCACCGCGGTGGTCGCGGTGCTGGTCGCCGGCTGTGGCGGTTCGGCGGGTCGTGCAGCGCCGGCGCGGACCGCGGTGGCGCCGACGACCGGGTTGTATGACGTGTCGCGATCGATCGTCGTCTCGCGCCTGCGCCCGGGCGAGGTGGTGACGATCTCCGCGACTACGCCCAGGCCGGACGGGCTGTGGTCGGCGAGCGCGACCTACACCGCGGACGGCGCCGGCGAGGTCGACCTTGCTCGGGTGGCGCCCCGGTCCGGGAGCTATCGCGGCGTGTCAGCGACGGGCCTGTTGTGGTCACAGCACCTCGTCCGTGCCGGCTCGGCCGCCGCGCGCCGCACCGTGACGACGCTGACCGTCAGCGCCGGTGAGCGCGAGGTCGGGTCGGCCTCGATCAGTCAGGCGTTGGCCGCCCCGAGCGTCACCGAGCATGCTGAGCAGCTCGCGAAGACCGGTTTCGTCGGCCGCTACTTCACGCCATCCGGCTCGGCCCGTCATCCGGCAGTGATCGTCTGGGGCGGCTCCGAAGGCGGCCTGGGCGCAAGCCCTTCGTATGCCGCGCTGCTCGCGTCGCACGGCATCCCCGCGCTCGCGCTCGCGTACTTCGACGAGCCGGGACTCCCCTGTGCGCTCGACGACATACCGCTGGAGTACTTCGTCAAGGCGATCGAGTGGCTGCGGGCGCAGCCGCAGGTCGACCCCCGCCGGGTTTGGATCCTGAGCGCCTCACGCGGAAGCGAGGCCGACCTGCTGGTCGCGGCGCACTGGCCGACGCTCGCGCACGGCGTCGTCGCGGTGGCGCCGAGCTCCGTCGTCTGGGGCGCCAACCCGGGGCAGTGCCAGGCGCGCGATCTCACGGCGTGGACGCTCCACGGCCAGCCGCTCGCCAGTGCCACCGCCGAGAGCGGGGCGAGTCGAAACCCCGACGGCTCCTTCAGCGAACGGGCCGCGTTCGTGTCCGGCCTGACCGGCCCCGACGCCGCCGCGGCCCGCATTCCGATCGAGCGGTCCAGGGGACCGGTCATGCTGATCAGCGGCGGCGCCGACCAGCTGTGGCCGTCGACGATATTCGCGGACCGGATCATGACCGCGCTCCACGCGGATCCCGCCCGGCACGTGCATCTGAACTATCCGCCAGCCGGACACCTCGTGTTCGGGATTCCGTCCGTCCCCGAGCCGGTCGAGCAACGAGGAGCGCGTGGCTTCCTCCTCGATCTCGGCGGCACCGCGTCTGGTGATGACGCTGCCCACGTGGGCGACTGGGCGGCCGCGATCCGCTTCATCCTCACGAATTGAACGGGCCGCGGCGCCGGCGATCAGGCCGCGGCGCGGAGCCGGCGACCGACGTCGGCGCACTCGTCGCACACCGACGCGGGAATCAGCCCGATCCGCATCAACCCACCGAACACCTGGCACCCCAGGCAGACCGCGAAGATCGCCTCGAGCCCGGCGGCGACCACGAACACGCCCAGCACCGCGTCGGCGGCGGTGTCGTCTCCGACGATCAGCGCCAGCACCAGCGCCGCGCTGGCCATGACCGCCCCCATCCCCTGCGCGAACCGCTTCGGAGGCCCGGGGACGGGCTTCTTCTCGCCCAGCCGGGGCGCGATCAGGTTCTGCGCTGACCAGCCGAGCGGGCTCAACGTCGGTCCGGTCAGCACGCGCGCCCAGAAGCCGTAGGCGAGCGGGATCAGCAGCCAGTACGCGCTCGTGGCGAGGATCACCAGCACCGTCGCCAGCACCACGCCGGCGACGACGCGGGCCGCTTTCTCGTTGACGGGATTGGGGAACGAGAGCAGGCCGGACATCCATTTTCAGTATATGAGATCGGAATTCGGACCTATAAATCCCTGTGTCGCGGAGTAGTACATTCGTCCAGTTCAGGGTCTAAACAAGACTGGACGAATGTTCGATTGTTCGGGGAGCCTTTAGTGGGAATGATTGCCGTGGGGCCGGGTTTGACCTCGGTTCCCAACATAGGCTCGGGCGAAGCCGCAGACATCGGCGCCTCCCGCCGTCCGAGCCACTCTAACCGGCCCTTTCTGGCACGTACCCCTGCCCGTCCCGATTGGGCCAAACCTGGATCGGAAGCCGCCCGCTGCGAATGCGGGCGGTTTTCGTTTGTGGGTCCGGCGTCAGGTTTGTGGGTCCGGTGTCACGTACCCCCGCGGCACGTGCGCCGTCCGCTCGGGTCGCGGCCCCTACGCGAGGTTCGAGCGGCGCGGGTAGGCGACCGTCGGATCCATGAGCACGTTGACGAGAGCTGGGCCGCCGGATTCGAACGCGCGCTCGAGGGCTGGACGGAGCTCGGTTGGCTCGGATACCAGTTCCCCGTGGCAGCCGAGCGCCTCGGCGACCTGGTCGTATCGGGTCGCCGGGCGGAGGTCGGCGGCCACCGAGTAGCCGTATATCGCCTCCATCGGGTGCTTCTCGAGCGCCCAGATGCCGTTGTTCCCGACCACCGCCACGACCGCGACCCCGTGGCGGGCGAGCGTGTCGAGCTCCATCCCCGAGAAGCCGAAGGCGCCGTCGCCGAGCAGCAGCACCACCTGACGGTCGGGTCGGGCCAGCTTGGCAGCCAGCGCGTACCCGAATCCGCAGCCGAGGCAGCCGAGCGGCCCGGGGTCGAGCCAGCCGCCCGGCTCGAACGAGTCGATCAACCGGCCGGCGAAGGAGACGAAGTCGCCGCCGTCGCCGACCACGACCGCGTTGCGATCCAAGATCCGCATCAGCTCGCCGTACACCCGCACCGGATGAAGCGGCGCGCGCCCGTCGCCGAGCTCGCCGGCCTCGCCGGCGCGACTCTCGTTCTCGGTCGCCCGCAGCGACTCGATCCAGATCTGGCGCTCGGATGCAGGGGCGCTGCTGCCGGCGCCGGCGGCGGCGCGCAGGCCATCGAGCGTCGCCGGGAGCGCCCCGTAGAGCTCGGCCGCCAGCCGCCGCGGGGAATCTCGGTCGGGGTCGGCGACGTCGATCACGACGATCTCCGCATCCTGCGCGAACGCGGCGCCGAAGCCGAGCCGGAAGTCGAGCGGCGCGCCGATCACGAGTGCGACGTCGGCTCCGCGCAGCCCGGTGCCGCGAGCGCGCGAGAACGCCAGCTCGTGGTCGGCGGGCAGGCATCCGCGGGCGAGGCCGTTGAGAAACACGGGGATCCGGAGTTCCTCGGCCAGCGCCCGCAGCGACTGCTCGCCCCGGCCCCAGTAGAGCCCCGCGCCGGCCATGATCACCGGCCGCTCGGCGTCGCGCAGCCACGCGGCGACGCGCTCGATCTCGCGGCCGTCGGCGCCCGGTCCGCGCCACGGCTCCGCCGGCGCAGCCGCGGCCGCGGGCCCCTCGGCCTCGCCGAACACGTGGTCGAGCGGGAAGTCGAGGAACACCGGCCCGGAGTGCGGGCTGATCGCGGCGTGGATCGCCTCGTCGACCAGCGCCGGGATCTCGGCGGTCTGGAGCGCGGTCGCGGCGAGCTTGACCAGCGGCCGGACGAACGGCACGTGATCGATCTCCTGGAGCGATCCCTGCCCCCAGCGGAACTGCGGCGCGCGGCCCCCGAGCACCAGCATCGGTGAGCGGTTGTGGCTCGCGGATGCGATCGCGCTCATGCCGTTGGTGACGCCGGGGCCGGCGGTCAGCGCGCACACGCCGACGGTGCGCGTCACCTTGGCCCAACCCTCGGCGGCGAACGCCGCCGATTGCTCGTGGCGGACATCGACGATGTCGATCCCCTCGGCACGGCAGCCGTCGTAGATCGAGAACAGGTGGCCGCCGGACAGCGTGAACAGCTTCGTCACACCGTGGGCGCGCAGCCGCGCGGCGATCAGCCGCCCGCCGTGAACCTGGGTGCTCGCCTCGGCCTCCGTCGCCACGGACGGGAAGCTACAGCGCGTGGGCGCCGAGCAGCGCCGGACCCTCGCTCAGGATGCGGTCGCCCTCGATGAAGCGGCGGCCGAGCCGGAGCGCCGGCAGCGTCCGGACCCCGCGAGCGTGCAGCCCCCGCGCGGTGGCCCACGGCGCCCGATCGCGCTCGGGGTCACGCGCCGCCAGCAGGCACCCTTCCGGAGAGATCCCCGCCGACGTGGCTGCGACCGCGAGGATCTCGGGATCCTCGAGGTCGAACCCGCCGCAGAACGCGAGCCGCGAGGCCGCGAGCGCGAAGCTCGCGCCGGCGCCGTTCTCGGCGGCGTACGACGCCGCCCTCAGCGCGTGGCGGCTGTTCGCGGGACACCGGTCGGGCCAGACGAGCGGAAGCCGGGCCGCCAGCGCCTCGCGCTCAGCGAGCGCGCGCGTGGTCTCGAACGCGGTCCAGCGCGCGCCACCGTCGAGTCCCACGGCCGGCGCGGGGACCCACTCGACCTCCCCCAGCCTGCGCTCGACTCGCTCGGCGACCAGGTAGGAGAACGGACAGGCGACGTCGTAGAAGAACGCGGCCCCGGCACTCCCCCTGGGGCGAGACCGATCGGCTAGCTGATCCTTCAGCTCGATCACTTCACCCATGTACCTCAGCAACGCCGCTGCGGACCAAAACTGACGCAAAGCTCACCGACGCGTTGTTTCCCTACGAACGCCCTGCCCAAAACATCGGGCAACTACTACAAAATGGGCATTTACCCCGCCAGGAAACCACTGAGCGTCCGTTAGACTCGAACTTGGTAGGTACGCACCGTCCACCTGGGAGGACGATCCCATGCCGCACGTACCCCCACCGAAACGCCACCCGTACGACCAATGGTCGCCAGACGCCAGGGCACTGGACCTGGTCGGCGACAAATGGACGCTGCTGATCGTCCGTGACCTCGCCGCCGGCCCACGGCGGTTCGTCGAGCTTCAGCGCGTGCTCCCTGGAATCTCGACCGAGCAGCTTCGCTCGCGGCTGAACCGGATGGTCGCCGACGGCATGCTCACCCGCAAGCGCTATCGCGAGGTCCCGCCGCGCGTGGACTACGAGCTCACCGAGCGGGCACGCGAGCTGATGCCGATCCTTGGAGAGCTCGCGCGGTGGGGATACGAGTGGGCCTGGGGCCCGCCGCGCGCGTCTGAGTCGGTCGATCTCGGCGCGATCTTCAGGCTCGCTCCGGGACTCGTCACCCATCCCGCGGCGACCGGCACCGTCGAGTTCAGCGTTGACGAACCCGACGGACGAGCCGCCTACGCGTTCACGGTGGCCGAGGAGTCGGTGTCGGTGGAGGAGCACCCGGCGGACGCCCCCGATGCACGGGTCACCGGATCCGCCGCGGCGTGGGTCCGAGCGTTCTCGCCCGAGCGCGACCGCGGCGAACTCGAGCTCACCGGCGACGTGCAGCTTGCCGGCGCGTTGCTCGACGGGCTGGTCGCCGCCGGCGGGCGCGCCGCCGCCCGCGCCCGCTACGCCGCGTAGCCCCGAGCTGCCTGCGAAACCCGGCTCGCCGGCGAGCGCGACTACTTGTCCGGGTAGGTCGCCGCGAGCAGGTGCGGAATCTGACCCGGCTGCCCCCCCGGCAGCGTCGGCGCCACCCAGCACGCCTCCTGCGATCCCGGCGATCCCGCGGGGATGTTGTTGGCCGGCACCGACCCGTCGCCGCGGGCGCCGGTGTTCTTGCAATCCCACGACGCGAAGTTGCCCCTGGCGAGCGCCTGGGGATCGGCGAGCCAGGTCGGCCCGGGGTAGGTGTTCCCGCGGTTGTTCGAGTCGCGGTTGGCCGCTAGCGACAGCGTCTCGGATCCGACCGGCGAGAACTGGCGCAGGTAGTGGCCGACGCCGTTGCCCGAGAACGAGGTCGTCGTCGCCGCGATCCCGGAGGCGCCGTTGGAGATGAAGTCCGAGATCAGCTGCTGATGGCCCGACAGCCAGCCGAGGATCGGGTTGAGCTGCTCGAGGAACGTCCCGAGCGAGCCGAGCAGCGGAGTCGCGCCGGTCAGGATGTCGCGGACCGCGGGCAGTCCGGTCTGCACCATCGTGATCACGCGCGAGATCGGAGGGCTGCCGGTATGCATCAGTTGGTCGGGAGCTTCGGGAGGAACAGGGTGTTCGACATCGAGCCGCCGAGGCTCGAGCCGGCGTGCGGGGTCAGCGCCGGCACGGTCGACGGGCCCGACGTCGACTGGGCCGTCGCGGTCGCCGGGTGCTGCTGCCTGTACTTGGCGTACGCCGCCTGATCGGCCGCAGCCTGGGTCGGGCACAGGTTGGCGCTGGTCAGGATCGGCGTGAGGTTCATCAGCACCTCGGTCACCGGCGAGGAGTTGGCGAGCTGGGCCAACGTCGCGCAGCTGGCCTGCAGGAACAGCGGGCGGAAGTCGCCGTTGGCGTCCTGGACCGAGAACAGCGTGCGGGCGTTGTGGTCGAGCCAGGCCAGCCACCACAGGTACCCGTGCTCGGTGTTGCCCGGGTTGTAGCCGACCATGTTCACGAAGTGGTTGAGCACCCCGAAGACCTTGCTGAGGTTCGGCGTGGCCGCGGCCAGGTTGACCGCCGCCGGACGGAGGTTGCGGACGACCGGCCGCGCCGCCACCACGAACGGCCGGATCTGGTTCTGCACGATCGCCGCGCCCGGGACCGCCAGCGAGGTCAGCGCCTGGTTCGCGCCCTTCAAGGCGTTGGCGGCCGGGAGCAGGTTCGTCGCCGCCGGCCCGAGCTGCTGCGCGAACGCCTGCACCTTGGCGAGCGTCGCGGTCGTCTGGTCGAGCGTGCTCGGCAGGTCGGCGACCGCGCGGCTGACGTTCCCGTTCTCTGACGCGAACGCGCTGAACACCTTCTCGCTCGAGTCGATCAGCTGCACGATCTGCGGCTGCTTGGCCGCGAGCGCCACGTTCAGGCGCTTCAGCGAGTTGACCAGCTGGCGCAGGTCGGTCCCGCGCTGGGCGACCGCCTCGTTGACGCGCGCGAGGTCGCGGTGCGTCGGCTCGAACCGCTCCATCACCTGCGCGAGCTGATCGCCGCCGTTCTTCTGG
>Ga0335081_10009908_pt1 | contig 15355 bp, 14 predicted proteins | sample Lox_Sample_35_FD_206713 | JGI IMG/M metagenome (GOLD analysis project Ga0335081, IMG submission 206713) | Soil microbial communities from Loxahatchee National Wildlife Refuge, Florida, United States - Lox_Sample_3.5 | ecosystem: Environmental > Terrestrial > Soil > Wetlands | place: USA...
AAGGCCCGCGCTTTCTCCGGCGGCCGAGAGCCTGCCTTAAGCAAGTGAGCGCAGCGCGCGCGTCGAATGGGGATCTCCCGTGGCACACAGCCTGCTAGCGGGAGATCCTTCGCTCCGCCTGAAAAACGGCTCCGCTCGGGATGACGCCGTAACGACAACGACGGTGGGATCGGGCTTCAAGCTAAGGAACTACTCCGGATCGCTGCTCTCGGTGGCCGATGGGGCGCAGAAAGGCGAGAGGATGGGAATGATCCTCTCGCCGCAGAAGTCAGTTCTTTTCGACCTGCAAATGATTGTCAACCGAAAAGATGCCGGGCACACCGTTGGCGCGCACTCCGGCGAGGTTCTTGTCGGCATCGGTATCGACCACGCCTTCGAGTGTCACGTGGCCGCCTTTGACGACAATTCGGATCGGCTTCTGCACGCCCAGTGCGTACTTTTCTAACGCAGCAAAGCCGTAGATCGCGTGAAAGACGCGCCGGCGGAGGCGATCGTCCATCGGCGAGGGCGGAAGGATCTCGATTTGGTTGTCGACCTTCTCGACTCCTTCAATGCGCTTCACCGCACTTTCCGCGTCCGACTTTAGAATTGGCCGGACTACCTGACCCATCAGGGTGACGTTGTATCCGTCGACCTTGTAAGTAATGTAGTCGAAGACACCGAAGTACGGCAGCATCAGCAACTCGTGACGCACTTCTTTGACGATGCGCTCCTGCGCTTTCGCCGAGGGCTGCGAGGATTGAGCGTCTTGAGCGGCCGCACTGAGGCTGACCAGCGAGACTAGAATCACGAAGAGAACCAAATGTCGCAATCTCATAATTGAGCCTCCTGGAAGATGCATTCTGTGGGGTGGTTGGTACAGTCTACTCCTCACATACGGATAACTGAGCACGCTTGGATCTTTCGGTGGTGGCTCAGTTTGAACTTTCAGGCCCACTGGGCGTCATCCCGAAGCGCCCGCGCTTTTACCGGCGAGCCGAGGGCCTGCCCTGAGCAAGCGAGCGAAGCGAGCGCGTCGAATGGGATCTCCCCTTGCACACAGCATGCTAGCGGGAGATCCCTTCGCCATGCGGCTCAGGGCAGGCTCTTCGCTCCGCCTGAAAACGGCTCCGCTCAAGATGACTCCACAAGCGAGCGGAAGGCGCTGTCACAATTTCAAACTGAGTCGCTACTGATTTTTCTCATCGCGGGACCGTCATCTTGCCTTAAGCGTTCCATGGCGGTCATTGCTCCGGCTCAAAGCTTCGATTTCAAACCAAGGGTCAGATCTCTGCCGTGATCAAGCAGGCGAACATCGGCACAATTCTTGAGAACCCAGTCGGCGCCGGCTTCCTGCAGGGCAGGTTCTTTCACCGTGTTGGTGAAGGCAATCACGCGCGCTCCCGAAGATTTTCCGGCGCGAACTCCAGCCGGGACATCCTCAAAAACAACGCACTGATCCGCCGGGTACCCCAGCACCGATGCTCCCTTCAGAAAAGGTTCAGGATGCGGTTTTCCATGCGTGATGTCGTTGGACGTGATGAGCTTCTTCGGGAGGGGCAAGCCTGCCGCTTTGATGCGCACTTCAGCCAGCGGTCGCGTACACGATGTAACGATCGTCCAGCGGTCCTCGGGAAGACTCGCCAACAGTTCAAGCGCTCCCGGCAGTGGAATGACGCCTTCGAGGTCTTCAATCTCGCGGCGCTCGACCTCGCGATTTTCAGTCTGGTGATCCGCGTCGGGAAGATACTCGCGAACCGTGGTCAGGCTCGGCCGTCCGTGGGCACGGGAGACAACCTCATCCGGATTGAATCCGTGCTCAAGCGCCCACCGTCGCCACACTCGCGCAACGGCAGGTGTCGAATCGATGAGCACACCATCAAGGTCAAATAGAAGTGCTTTGCAATAAATATCAATCATCTGGAAGTTGTGGCTACCACGTCCTGCGAATTGGATGCGCCTCAGTGTTGAACACCGTCGTTTTCAAGTCGACCGTGTCGGGCGGGGCGTAAAGCAGGAACAGATACTTCAGAGTTTCCGCAAAGAAGAAACTTTCCATCTCGTCCTTCTTCGTCTTCTTCTCGACATCGCTTAAGGCCGCGTAGCCCACATCGGTGCGGCAATACTTCGTAAGACTGTCGAAGAAAGTCAGCCCCATCGCGCGATAGCGCGGATCGTTCGTAAAGTGGCGTAGATAGTAAGCCGACTCGATGATTTCAGGCCGAAGCTCATACCCGTTATACGACACCTTCATCGTCATGTAATTCATCTCTTCCGGCTCGATGCCGTAAGTCGTCCACATCTTGAAGGCGGAGTCTTCGAGCCTGGCAGCGCGATCAAGGTCGCCGGACATCGCCAGGGTTCCGGCGAAAAAAGCATCGAGCGATCCAAATTCCGTCGAGACCCGGGCACCCGTGTTCATGTTCGCCTGGCCATACCAGAAGCCGGTTGGAGCTTGATCGGCGAGGTATTTGTTCACGGCCTCGATACTTGTCCTCCACATCTGTTCGCAGTCTTTGTCGTCGAACAAGAGCCACGCCTTCAAAAGGTATTCGTAGTAGGAGTCGATGCCTCCGCCGATGTGGCTGACCGGATCGGTCCACTCGCCGGTCTTTACGTTGATGCTCGATCCAACCAAGCCGATGGGAGAACGTCTCTTGTAAATTTCAACCAGCGCGCGCTTGGCCTTTTCGTAGTAGATGGGTTTTCCTGTGAGTTTGCTCAGCGCGCCGAACTCGAGAAGCAGCGTTCCCACCTCAGCGGGATTCGTGATTTCGCCACGAACCGCGCCGGTTTTCAAATTCACAAATACATAAGGCATTCCGGTGGGCGAGTTGAACGCAGGCAGAAGCCGCGTCGCGAGATCATCGGCGAGGTTCAGCATCCGCTTGTCTCCCGAGAGTTGGTAGCTGCTGATCAGTCCGCCGAGCAGTCGAATCGTGATTTCGAAGTTCTTGACGTAGATGTCGCGGTCGAATGAAAGGTTTTTTACGATGTATTCGCGAGTCGACGCAGCTTCGTCGTTCATCCCCATCAGGATCATGGTGTCGAGCGCGTCAACCGGTGTCATCAGTAGCGGAGATGCATACCAATCGTGCGGGCTTTTGCTGAGCGACTTCAGCGCGTCGTGGCCCCAGGCGTACTGTTTATAGCCATTCCAGGCGTGGTGGAATTCCTGACGCACACGATCCGCCATCTCGGCATCGGATCGAGCATTCCCATCCGCCGCCATCTGTTTCGCGCCAGATGCATTAGCTTGGGATACGGTTCGAAGCGGTTGAGCGAAGCCCAGAGCCGCAGACAAGCTGATCGTAGTGACGAAGACAACTCGCGCAACTCGTCTCAATCGGAAGATCCTCACTCGAGCGATTGTAAACCAGCGCGAATCTTGGGCTTAGAGCAGTCACACCTCGCCGCTCCCGGCCCGTGATGAAGGTCACCCGCCGCGGTATCCGCCGTCACCCCGCTCATTCAGAAAAGGAAGATAATGGATACAGAAACGCAAGCGGTGCGCCATGTTGTCCAAGTGCGCCAATCCAGATTGTTCCGAACAGTTCCATTACCTTCACCAGGGGAAACTCTTCTGCCTGACCCCAACCCCGGAAGTGCAGGCGATCACCGAGGACGCTTGTCCGGCTCTCTATGAGCGCTTCTGGCTCTGCGAGAGTTGCGCGAAGGAGATGACCCTGGTTTGGGGTGGAACGCAGGCCAAACTAGTCCCGCTGCCTGCTGAAACGCTTGACATGCCTGCGGTTCTTTCGGGGAAAGTGGTGCCGAGAACCCGGCCCACGCGGCTTGCGCATGCTGCATCTCGCAACCGGTAATGCATTCGTGCGGGGAGGTGTCTATGGCCGTCGCACAAAGCATCCACGACATCACGAAGACAACCGTTGTATTCCGCAACATTTTAGTGGCGGTCGATTTCTCGGAAGCTTCCCGGCGCGCCTTGTCCGAAGCGGTCGCGATGGCATCGATCCATGATTCACTTGTGTCGGTGGTCCACGTCGCGCGCACTGACTGGCGCTACGAGATGCTGGAGAATCCGCCGGAAATCGATCTAGCGCGCAGCGACGAACAGCAGCGTCTGAATGCGTTCATCCGCGATGCTCACCCAAAGCGCGACATTGGCGCGGCAATCATCAAGGCAGGGCCGGTCGTGCAAGGGGTGCTTTCCGCCATCGCGGACACTCACGCCGACCTGCTCGTCATGGGAACGCGCGGCCGAGGAGGCTTGTCGAAACTGGCACTCGGTTCGGTCGCGGAAGAACTTCTGCGCATCGCCCCGTGCCCGGTGTTGACGGTTGGGCCGAAGTCAGAGATCACTGCGACCCAAGAGGGACTTCGCGCGATTCTACTCGCCACCGATTTCGGCAAGGGATCGATCGAAGCGATTCCCCTGACCTTGGCGCTGGCGAAGTCGCAGCGGGCAAAGCTCATCCTGATGCACATGCTTCCGCCCATCCCGGCTCCGTCGACGAGTCTTTCCGCCTTCGCGCCGGCTACGACCGCCGCCGATGAAGTAGAGGAGTGGGAGCGCTCGTCGCGGAAACGATACGTCCACGAAATGAAGAATTGTCTTCCCGCTGACACTGGGCTGGAGCAGGAACCAGAGTACATTGTGGGAACTGATTTTCTGCCCGAGGGAATTCTGATGGCGGCAGAACAATCCAAGGCGGGGCTGATCGTCATGGGTGCGACCCACACCGGCTCAGCGCGTGCAGCCGCCCATATCCCATGGACCGCGGTCCATGAGGTCGTGCGCAACGCACGGTGCCCTGTGCTTACAGTAGCGGGATGAGAAAGGAGGCCGCAGGAAGCGAAACAATACTCTTGAGACGCGCGGTGGCCTTGACGCAGGACAAGCCTGCCGACATCGATATGCGGCAGGCTCGCTCGAAGCTCACTTAGGACTGAACGATCTTCTCCAACGCCACGCGGTTGCGAATCACCAGGGTCGAGCCCTTGAGTTGCAACAGCTGTTTCTTCTTGAACTCAGAAAAGAGCCGGCTCACAGTTTCGCGAGTCGTCCCGATGATCTCGGCGATCTCCTCGTGGGTCAGCGTGAGCTTAACCTGCGCTGCGCCGTCGTTCTGCGGAGTTTTGGTCGACCATGAGAGCAGCAGCTTGGCAAACTTCTCCGACGGTGAGGTTGCCAGACCCAGCGTGCGGATCTCCTCATAGGCGGTGTAGTAGTTGCGGCTTAGCTGTTCGGCGACCCGCAACGCTACCTCCCCGTGCTCTTTCAAGAACTGCAAGAGCGATTCCCGGGGAATGAAGTTGGCTTGCCCAGGCTCCATCATCTCGGCGCTGACTTCGTACGGACGGCTGGAGATGACGGAGTTGAGCCCAAGCACATCGCCCGCCTCGGAGAGCTTCGTGATGATCGTCTTCCCCTCGCGGGAGGATGTGGAAAGTTTCGCCTTCCCGGCGCAGAGCACAAAAACTCCGCGGGGCTGTTGCCCTTCAATAAAGAGCATCGCTCCCTTGGGATAAACAGCGGTGGATTTGATTTCGTTCAGGCGTTGACCGGCGTGGACAGAGAGATTGCAAAAAAGGTGCTCTTCACGAACCGGACACGTCAAGCAGTTATCAAGAATATTTAGGCCGTAAGGGGCGCGCATTTCGCTGCACCTCCACAGTGATTAGAGTGCACCTGCGCACTTTTGGGTGTGATCATAGTCACAAGCCCTTGTGATTTTAGCGGCGCCTCGACCTGCCCCGCAGCCAAGATTCTGACTCCACAGATGTTGCAGAATAAGAATCTGTCCCCAAGAACTGCTTCCGATATGAAAAAATAAGCAGTTCCTCGTTCTTCGGAGGAGTTCTGTGAGCCAGGTGTCGAGTCCCGCTCTGCCGTCCCCTGTCGGAAAAATCTACACCGCACCTCCGCCCGCTCGGGCTGGACTGGAGCCGTTGTTCCTGCCGCGGTCCGTCGCAGTCATTGGGGCGACAGACCGGGCCGGAACCGTCGGGCAGAGCGTGCTCTCGAATCTGCTTGGGAGCAAATTCCCGGTTAAAGTCTATGCAATAAATCCGGCCCGCGAAGAGATCCTCGGGATCAAAACCCACAAGCGCATCGGAGACGTCACAGGAGCCGTCGACCTCGCGATCGTCGTGACGCCAGCGTCAACTGTGCCGCAGATCATCGGAGAATGTGTCGATGCCGGCGTGAAATCGGCCGTTGTAATCTCCGCAGGATTCCGCGAGCAGGGCCACGACGGAGCCCTGCTGGAAGAGGAGATCAGGCAACACCTGCAACGCGGATCGTTGCGGCTGATTGGGCCCAACTGCATGGGATTCATGAATCCCACGATCGGCCTGAATGCGACGTTCGCAAAATCGATCACGAACAAGGGCAGCGTTGCCTTTCTCAGCCAGAGTGGCGCACTTCAGACCGCCATTCTCGACTGGAGCCAGAAGGAGCACGTCGGTTTCAGCGCGATTGTTTCTACCGGATCGATGCTCGATGTCGGCTGGGGCGATCTCATCTACTACTTCGGCGATGACCCTCACACCAAGAGCATTCTGATTTACATGGAGTCGGTGGGTGACGCGCGCTCGTTTGTTTCGGCCGCACGCGAGATAGCGCTGAGCAAGCCAATCATCGTCATCAAGGCGGGCCGTTCCGAGGCCGCATCCAAGGCAGCGGCGTCGCACACCGGAGCGCTCACCGGAAGCGACGACGTCCTGGAAGCCGCACTCCGCCGCTGCGGCGTGTTGCGCGTACAGAACATCGCTGACCTCTTCTACATGGCAGAAGTGTTGAGCAAGCAGCCGCGCCCGCGGGGTCCGCGGCTGACGGTTGTCACCAACGCCGGCGGACCCGGAGTACTGGCGACCGATGCGCTGATTGCGACTGGCGGCGTGCTAGGCACGTTGTCCGACGAGTCCATTCGCAAACTCGACGGCTTCCTTTCGCCGCACTGGAGTCATAGCAATCCGGTCGACGTGCTCGCCGACGCCGACGCGGAACGATTTGTGAAAGCCCTCGACGTCGCCTCCAAAGATCCCGGTGGCGATGGTGTACTGGCGATCATCGCGCCACAAGGCGGGGCCGATCCCTCTCAAGTTGCAGAGTTGATGAAGCCGTACGCGCACAGCTCCGGCAAGCCGCTGCTGGCGAGCTGGATGGGCGGCGAGGGCGTAGAACAAGGAACCGCAATCCTGAACGAATCCGGCATCCCGACATTCTCTTATCCCGATACGGCCGCGCGCGCTTTCACCTACATGTGGCGCTACACCTACAACCTGCGCGGACTCTACGAAACGCCCGCGTTGGTTGAAGCAACCGAGCACGTAGCCGAAGCGCGAAAGAAGGTCGCCGAAAGCGTACAGCAGGTGCGTAGCAGTGGCCGCATGATGCTGAACGAGTTTGAGGCCAAGCAACTTCTAGCCGAATACGGAATTCCGGTGGTCGAGACGCGGACCGCGGAGGATGAAAACCAGGCCGTCGCGCATGCGTCGGAAATCGGATACCCGGTTGTGCTGAAGTTGTTGTCGAATACGATCGCGCACAAGACCGACGTGGACGGTGTGCGTTTGCGGTTGACCATCGCCGACCACGTCCGCCTTGCGTTTCGTGCGATCCAGGCTGCCGTCACTGCGAAGGCGGGCGCGCAACATTTTGGCGGCGTAACCGTGCAGCCGATGGTGCGGCGGGATGGATATGAGCTGATTCTGGGCAGCGCGATCGATCCTCAATTCGGACCCGTTATTCTGTTTGGCTCCGGTGGGGTCATGGTCGAGGTCTACCGTGATCGATCCCTGGCGCTGCCACCGCTGAACACAACGCTGGCGCAGCGGTTGATGGAACGCACGAAAATCTATGCCGCGCTAAAAGGTGTGCGCGGACGCAAGGCCGTCGACTTGTTGGCTCTCGAGCAGCTGCTCGTGCGCTTCAGCCAACTGGTGCTGGAGCAGCCCTGGATCAAAGAAATCGACATTAATCCCCTGCTCGCGACTCCCGATCAACTTCTGGCGCTCGATGCGCGTGTCGTCGTTCATGACTCCTCAATGCTCCCGGAGAAACTGCCACGAGCGACGATTCGCCCCTACCCGGCGCAGTACATCTGGGAGTGGCGATTCAAGGATGGAACTCCGGTGACGATTCGCCCCATCCGACCCGAAGATGAACCCCTCATGGTGCAGTTTCACCACACTCTTTCCGAGCGCAGCGTCTATCTTCGCTACTTCTGCTCGTTGAGTTTGAGCACACGGGTTGAGCATGAACGATTGGTACGGATTTGTTTCGGCGCTTACGATCGCGGGTTCGCATTGGTGGCGGACCGGAAGAATCCCGAGACTGGGGAGCACGAAGTACTCGGCGTCGGCCGCTTTAGCGCGATCAATCGCGCGGAGGCGGAGGCGGCCGTTCTGGTCTCCGACAAGTGGCAGGGACGCGGACTGGGTACCGAACTGCTAGCAGGAGTCGCTCGCGTGGCGCGGGAAGAAAAGTTTAAGCGCTTGTCGGGAGAAATCCTTCGCGACAATCTGGCCACGCAAGCGATCTTCAAGAAGGTCGGATTTAAGCTGCGCGCGATGGACGATCCCTCGTCGGTTTCGGCATTGCTCGAGCTCTAGGATTTCTTGACTCGCGAGATGCGCGGGTGCCCCATGCCTGCCCTGAGCGAAGCCCAAGGGCCTCGCCGATTTGGCGAGACATGGGAATTCTCTGACCACACGACTCAGTGTGTAATTTCAGTTTCTGCTTACGAAATGGGTGCCGGCTTCGTGATTTCCAGCTGCGGCTCAAACTTCAGCGTCGTTCCTAATGCCCGCGAAACCAGGCACAGTTTTTCTGCTCGCTTCAACAAGTCCAGAGCACGGTCGCGCTCATCTGCGGACGCTATCTTGAGATTCGGACGCAACACGATTTGTGTGAAGCTGTACCCGGACTCGGCCTTGCGTACGGTTCCGCTGGCTTCCACCTGGAGATCGGTAAAGTCAAACTGCGCGCCGCCGGCAATCGCCCGCACTGTGGTTGTGTAGCAACCAGCGACCGCCGCAAGCAAGAGCTCTTCGGGGGTCCACCGGCCTTCCAGCCCCCCAAATTCGGTTGGCGCGGTGAAATGAATTGCATTCGGTGCAGAGTCTGATTTCGCCAGGCCGGTGCGGCCCGATGTCCACCATGCGGCGACTCGATACGCGTGTTCTTCACTCATGACTCGTCTTGTCTCCTTAGGTAAGTTCTCGGCTACATCGCTTGTGGACGGTGAATGGGGCAACATGGAAACTCCTTTGGCAGCAGCGAAGGAGTCAGGCTTAGGCCGCTCCCTCTTTCGGTGATAAAGCGCGCTCGCGCTCGATTCTTTCGATTTGCGCGCGCAGCCAATCGGCCAACGCCGCTTCCATTTCAACTTGACTGCCAGTGCGGTACATGTCCTCGACCGTCTGGCCGTCTTTCGTGAGCGGAATATAGCGGCAGGGGATGCTCTCTTTCTTCTGGCCTTCCGGCACGAACCGCTCGAGCAGGCAGCTCTCGCAGGGATGCGCATGCGCCGGATCGCAGAAATTCGGGCAGATCGGAGAGTCTTCAAAAATCGCCGGTGCGCGCCAGGGGGCGCGCGGCGAGCGGCCGTAGCCTCCGTCTTGCAGGAAACTCAGTTCGAACCGGAGCACGTCGAGAATGTCGCGATCGTCTTGAGCCATAGGGCACCTCAATTGCCTGTCAGGATGCCAGAGTGGTCTTTCTAAGACCGTATATTGCGTCACGAGAACGAGTGATTTCGGTCACACTCTGCGGGAATTGCCGGTCCATCAATCGACCGAATTGCCGCAATTTTGGAAGATTCCCAGAACAGACCTTGTGATCGAAATCACATCTAATCGTGATCAGAGGCACGCGATACCTTTGGCTCAGCGTTCGCTGGCCCTGAATCGAGTGCTGTTGTGCGCCACTTCGACAGTAGTTGCAGGCTCGCGATGGCGGAGTGGACTCCGCCGGATGGTCGATCACAGGCCGATGTGATTGAAATCACAATCTTTGAAGCCGCAGAAACGGAATCTGTCTCAGAGAAGTCATTTTCTTCGTTGCATTTCGGTAACAAAATACGGATCAGGGCTTGCCGTTGATATTCCAAGGAGCGACACGGCCGGACTACGGTTCGAAGGCACAACACGGTTCGGACGCGAACAGATCGCCAGTCATAGCATAGGCGCGCGCGCGCGAGCCTCCACAAACGGCGCGCACCGGGCAACGTCCGCACTTTCCTTTTAACCGCGAACTGTCGCGCAGAGACACGAACAATTCCGAGTCGGAGTACACATCCGAGAGCCGATCGGTCGTCACGTTCCCGGCTGACACCGGCAGAAAGCGGCTGGAGTACACATCGCCACGGTAATTGATGAAGACGAATCCCTGGCTATCATTGACGCTTTTTGGCGTAGATCTGGCAACTTTGGCGTGGTTCGTGCCTGCGCGCGACTCGCGTGCGCGTTGCTGGAGAATGTATCGCTGGTAGTGCTGGCCTTCGGTTGTTTTGATATGGAAGTGCACGCGCCCGGAGGCCTCGTAGAGCTTGGCGAAAACCTGCTCGTGCTCCTCGGCGCTCAGCACGTTGGCGGCTTGCTCGGGCGCGCCAGGAACGAAGAAGAAAACGTTCCACCACTCCACATCCAGCCGCGTCAGAAGCTCTACCATCGTCTCGATATCATGCACATTGCGGCGCGAGACGATCGTATTCACGTGCACCGGAACCTGCACCTCGTGGCAAAAGCCGATCATCTCGACCGTTCGACGATGCAGTCCGCCCATGCCCCAGTGACTGTCGTTCAGGCCAGGCGTGGACCCGTGCAACCAGAAGCCGACTCTCATGAGTCCGCAATTCTTGAGTTCTGTGAACACCGCCGCGCTCACTGTTGGCGTGGGCAGCAAGGTCAGTGACGTCCGCACCGAACGCTTCGAGGCAAACTCAACGATGGGAAGCAGATCGGGCCGCAGCAGCGGATCGCCGCCGGTCAAGGCCAGTAAAGGCACCTGCATGTCAGCCACTTCCTCGATCAGATGAAACGCTTCCGCGGTCGAGCACTGTTCCCGGTCGCGGGGTAAGCGTGAGGCTCGCGCCGGCGCCGCTTTCCATCCGCAGGCATGCGTCATCTCCCAAGTTACTTGCAGCGGCCGGAGACGAAGTTCCGGCGCTTGTGATTCAGTGCTGGATTCGCTTGCCCAAGTCTCCGCCTCCCGGGATCGCGCTCGAATTCCGGCTCGGGCTGGAGACAGTTCGGAGATGACAGGCATGCGGTGATCGTAAGAACCCGGCTCGGGAAAGGATGTGCGGCGCAGCACGAAGAGACGTGATACGCATCACAATTCGATGCGCAAGGCTAGTGTGATGAATGTCACAGGGCCCCGTGACTTCTGCCATAGGGCTGCTTTCGGCGACATGTGATCCTACGCCTGCGAGTGAGTTCTCAGGGTACGGGACGATAGCGATCCATGAGCAATTCCAATTTGGGATTGCTGCCGTCGGGCACCGTGCGACCCTGCTCTGTGATATCGTGCGGGACAAAACTCTTCTTAGGAGGAAGAAACACAATGAAAGTTTCCTTACGCATGGGGTTGGTCGCTCTATTAGCTTGCGGTGTCACAGCAGCCTTCAGCTCTCCGGCATTCGCAGATGACGCAGCCGCAACTTACAAGGCAAAGTGCGCGATGTGCCATGGAGCCGACGGCAAGGGCGGCAAAATGGGAACACGCGATTTCGCCTCTGCTGAAGTGAAGGCCGAGACCGATGCTCAGCTCACCGACATCATCACCAAGGGCAAAGGCAAAATGCCGTCCTACTCCGGCAAGCTGAAAGACACCGAGATTAAGGACTTGGTCACTTACATTCGCAGCCTGGCGAAGTAAGCCAGCGGAACGTGTAAACAGTCGAAAGAGGCGGCCACAGCCGCCCGGAGATCGTTCAATTCTGAAGGATTGGCGGGTGAGAGCATGTTTATACGAAAACAATGGAGTATTTTTGCGTCTAGAGTTGCTCTCACCTTCCTTCTAAGCACCCTATCCCTGTCCGCCGCCGGCAAACCCACCAGCAAAGAACCCCCGAAACCTACTGCGGATGAGTGTCTGGCTTGCCACAGCGATGCCACGCTGTCGCACGAAGAAAACGGCAAGACGGTCAGCCTTCACGTCGACCCACAAGCATTCAAAGATTCGATCCACGGCAGCATGTTCACGTGCGTGGATTGCCACACGGACGTAAAGAGCGCGGCTCACGAGACGACTCCGAAGAAGATCACGTGCGCGACCTGCCACGCTGACGAGCAAGCCGCCTACGATCGCAGCTTCCACGCCAAGGCCGTGAAGGGCGGGGACAGCAATGCCGCAACGTGTGTCGACTGCCATGGCAGCCCGCATGAACTGCTGCCCGCAGGAGACCCGAAGTCCAGGGTGCATCACACCAACATCCCCGCGACCTGCGGTGCGTGCCACAGCCAGAAATTCGTCATGCAGCAGAGCGGCCTGAGCCTGCAAATGGTCGCCTCTTACGAGCAGAGCGTGCACGGGCACGCCGTCGCTGCCGGATCGGAGAAAGCTGCCGTCTGCACCGATTGCCACGGGACGCATGAGATTCTCGACGCCAAGGACGCCAAGTCGTCGATCTTCAAATTCAATGTGCCGCAGACCTGCGGCAAATGCCACGATCAAATCTCGAAGGAATTTCAGCAGAGCATTCACGGGCAGGCGATCGCCAAGGCTAACTGGCAGGCCCCGGTCTGCACCGACTGCCACGGGATTCACTCGATCAAAGCGCACACGGATCCGAATTCCCCAGTGTCGGCAGCGAATGTTGCGCAGGCAACCTGCGCCCGGTGTCATGAAGGAGTGCGACTCTCGCAGGAGTTTGGCGTCGAGGGCCGGCGCGCCACGACTTACCTGGCCAGCTACCACGGTCTGGCAGCGCGCCTCGGATCGCAGGTCGTTGCGAACTGCGCGAGCTGCCATGGCACACATAGCATCTTTCCCTCCAGCGATCCGCGATCGACGATCAATCAGGCCAACCTGGCGCGAACCTGCGGCCAGTGCCACCCCGGCGTCACGGAAAAGTTCACAGCCGCGAAAGTGCACGTCGACGCGCCACTCTCGGCCGATATCGGCAGCAAAGCTGTCCGCTGGATCCGCAAACTGTACTTGAGCATGATCTTCGCCGTGATCGGCGGCATGCTGCTGCACAACCTGATCATCTGGCGATCGAAAGTCATCGCCCGGCGCAAGACTCAACACCAGTTCGTGACACGTATGCCGCTGCGCTTCCGCTGGCAGCATGCGACCTTGCTCACCAGCTTTTTCGTGCTGGTTCTCACCGGATTCGCGCTGAAGTTCCCGGATTCCTGGTTTGCCTCGATGCTGTCGCTCGGGGAGCGGAAACGACACCTGGTGCATCTCTCCGCGGCCGTGGTCCTCATCTTCGTCAGCATCTACCACTTCTTCGACGCGATCTTGACCCGCGAGGGACGACAGTTGGTTCGCGATCTGTTCCCAACGCTCGATGACGCACGGGGCGCGTGGAAGAACATCGCTTACTATCTGGGCCTGACTGCGGACAAGCCTGAGTTCGCACGCTTTAACTACGCCGAGAAAGCGGAATACTGGGCGCTGGTGTGGGGCATGTTCGTGATGGCCGGAACCGGCCTGATGCTATGGTTCAAGGTGGCCGTGGGCAATCATCTGCCGCGCTGGTGGCTCGACATCGCCACCGCCATTCACTTTTACGAAGCCGTACTGGCCACGCTCGCTATTTTTGTCTGGCACTTCTACCAGGTCTTTTTCGACCCTGACGTTTATCCCATGAACTGGGCGTGGTGGGATGGCAAGATGACGCTGCACCACTATCGCGAAGAGCATGGTTTAGACAATAATCCTCGGATCGACATGCCGCCGACGCTGGACGAACCGGCGGAATCGACCGCGCAGGCGGCCGAGGAATCCGAACCGGTCGAGGTCAAACATGGACACTGAGAAAAATCCGCCGCTTCCGGTGGAACCCTGGCACCGCTCGCGCATGCTGATGCGCAATCCCGTCAGCCTCGCGGGCCTGGCGCTGGGGATCGTCAGCCTGGCGAACATTTTCATCTTCGTCGTAATCGACGCGATCGCCGTCAAGCCATCTCCGTACGTCGGCATTCTCGCATACATGGTCTCGCCGGGCTTCCTGGTTCTTGGCCTGTTAATGATCCTCGTCGGGATTCTCTTCGAGCGACGCAAGCATCTCGCGCCTTCGGCCTTTTATCCGCGGATCGATCTCAACGACGCCACACAACGCAGCGCCGTCATTTCGTTCATGACGTTTCTCGTCGTTTTCGTGGTGGTCAGCGTTGCGGGCAGTTACAAAGCCTACGAATTCACCGAATCGGTGGGTTTCTGCGGACAGTTGTGCCACACGGTCATGAGCCCCGAGTACACGGCGTATCAGCTGTCTCCACACGCGAGAGTAGCCTGCGCGGAGTGCCACGTGGGATCGGGTGCTACGTGGTTCGTGAAATCGAAGCTATCCGGCAGCCGGCAGGTGTTCGCTACTGTCTTTAACACGTATCCGCGGCCCATCCCGACTCCGGTACACAACTTGCGTCCAGCGCAGGAAACCTGCGAACAGTGCCACTGGCCCAAGAAGTTCTATGGAGGCCAACTCAAGGTTTTCACCCACTATTCCAGCGATGAAAAGAACACCATGCGCCAGATTCGAATGCTGATCAAGACGGGCGGTGGAGATCCCGCTACCGGTGCGCCCGAGGGCATTCACTGGCACATGAACATCGGCAACAAGATTGAATATGTGGCCGCTGACGAGAAGCGGCAGGTCATCCCGTACATCCACGTGGAGGATCAGCAGGGACGAATCACGGAGTACTTCGCCAAGGATTCAACTCTGAGCAAAGATCAGATTGCCAAGGCGCCGCGTCACCACATGGATTGCGTGGACTGCCACAACCGCCCGACGCACATTTATGTTCCGCCCGATCTTTCCGTGGATCAGTCGCTGCTCGCCCGCCGCCTCGATGTTTCGCTGCCCTCGATCAAGCAGGAAGCGGTCACCGTACTGACGGGCACCTACGCGACCACCGACGAAGCCCTGCCAGGCATCGCGAAAGGCATGGAAGATTTCTACGAGAAGAAGTATCCGGACGTCGCGAAGGCGAAGCAGCTTGAAATCCGGAACGCGGTGACGGAGGTTCAGCAAATCTTCAAGCGCACGACATTTCCCGAGATGAAGCTCAACTGGCAGACGCATTCCAACAATCTCGGGCACTTCTACTTCAACGGATGCTTCCGCTGCCATGATGGCCAGCACGTCAGCGCCGATGGGCGAGTCGTGAGCAAGGATTGCAACCAGTGCCACACGTTGATGTCGGACACGGACGCGAAGTTAACCGCAGGTGC
>Ga0335081_10009909_pt1 | contig 15354 bp, 14 predicted proteins | sample Lox_Sample_35_FD_206713 | JGI IMG/M metagenome (GOLD analysis project Ga0335081, IMG submission 206713) | Soil microbial communities from Loxahatchee National Wildlife Refuge, Florida, United States - Lox_Sample_3.5 | ecosystem: Environmental > Terrestrial > Soil > Wetlands | place: USA...
CTGGCCGTACGAAACGTGAGATCGCCGCGGAGCTGTTCATTTCCCCGTCCACCGTGCATACGCACACGGTGCATATCTACGCCAAGTGCGGTGTCTCGACCCGGGCCGGCCTGGCGATGTTCGCGATGCGGCATGGCCTCGCGGCCAGGACCGGGCCGGACGCTGGCGCCAAGATCGACTGAACAGTCGATAGCCCGGGGCGGCACCGCCTGCCTACTGTTCCAGGCAGGCAATCACAGACCATGACCAAGGCATGAGGAGCAGACATGAGTACCGACCAGAACATCGACACGATCCGCCAGATGTACGAGGCGTTCGGCCGCGGCGACGTCCGGGCCATCCTGGACCTGGTCACCGACGACATCGACTGGTCCACCGACGCGGCGGTCGAATCCGCGCCGTGGTACGGCCCCAGGCACGGCAAAGACGAGGTGACCGGCTTCTTCGAGGGCATCGGCAAGACCGGCCCGGTCACCGAGTTCACCCCGCTGGCCTTCGCCAGCAACAGCGACGGCGATGTCATGGTATTCATCCGCTACGCCTTTACCGCCACGGCCACCGGCAAGCAGGTCGCGATGAACATGCACCACTACTGGAAGTTCCGGGACGGCAAGGTGTGCTTCGTCCGCAGCTCCGAGGACACCGCACAGGTCGCCGCCGCCCTGATGTCCTGACCCGAGCCGCCCGCCGGGTAAGGCCGTCACCGCCTCGCCCTCGGCCGCCACGTCGCGTTCCCGCACGGCCAGCCGCAGGCGCTCCTGCGCCAGTTCGCAGAAGTGGTCGTCTATCTCGGCCGCGTAGGGCTGGCGACCGAGCGCCACCGCGGCCACCGACGCCGACGCCAGGCCGCCGAACGGTTCCCACACCACGTCATCCGGCTTGGTCACCGCGTAGATGAGGCGCTCCATGAACTCCAGCGGCTTCTGGTTCAGGTGCGCGGCACTGCCTCCCGTCGGCTTGTACACCCGCGGGGCGGCCCGCCGCATGGTCCCCTTCAGCCGCTCGCTGTCGTGCAGCGGCGGCCTGCTCCATACGTTCGTGAGGCCGTGGGTGTGGTTCCAGCCGTAGCGCAGCGCATCCCAGGCCTTGGCGGTCACCGGGGCCTGGCCGTCGAGGGAGAAGTACGGCCAGCCCGACTCGGCGCCATGGCCGCTGGCGTAGGCCGCGAGGCGCTCCATCATCGGCCCGGGCGGCCAGTACCAGAGCCAGTCCCGCGTGAGGTACTTCCGGGTGGCGGCGTTCTTCACGCCGCACGCCTCGTTGGCTCGGGACAGCGGCAGGCCCGACCGCTCCCATTCATGGCGGACCCACTGCTGCACCGGCAGCGGGCCGTCCGGCCCGGGTAGCTCGAGGCGTCGCTGGTACAGGACGCAGACCTCGCTGACCACCGGGAACCGCCGGATGGTCTGCCCGTTGACGTTGCCCGCGATGTGCGCCAGCCCCTTGTCCCACGTCACCGTCTGCACGTAGTCCCACCCGCAGGCGTCCAGCAGCGGGTGCACGGTCGCCCAGCCGACCTCGGTATTCCAGAACCACAGCGTGGTGGCCGGCTGCGCGGCCCGGCTCCAGCTCTCGACGTGCGGCCGGTACCACTCGGCCAGCCCGTCAGGCCCGGTGGTGTCGCCGTGGAAGCCGCGGACCCCGTACGCGCCGTCGCTGACGATGGTGACCGGGGCGGGCCAGCGGTGGTACGCGTCCCGCACGTCTCCCCGGTGCAGGACGTACGCCATGGCGAAGACCGTACTAGCCTTTGCGGCTCGGGGCGGTGCCGAAGAAGGACTCGGTGAACTCCCGGCTCGCGGAAAGGCGCGCCGGGGTGTCGGCCATCAGCACCTGCCCGCCGCCGAGCACGTAGGTGTAGTCGGAGATGGCCAGCACCGCGCGGGCCCGCTGCTCCACGACCAGCACGGCGGCGCCCGCCTCGGCCAGCGCCCGGACGTGCCCGGTGAGCAGTTCGGCCGCCACCTTCGGGGCCAGGTTCGCCGTCGGCTCGTCCAGCAGGAACACGGCGGGCTCGACCATGAGCACCCGGCCCATCGCCAGCATCTTCCGCTCGCCGCCGCTCAGCCGGCCCGCCCGCCCGCCGGGTGAGCATCTGGCCGAGCCGCGGGAACACGCCGACCACGCGCTCGACCCGCGCGCCCACCTCGCGGCCGCCCAGCAGGTAACCGCCCATCTCCAGGTTTTCCCTGACGGTGAGCGGCGCGAAGATGTCGTCCGGACCAGCCCCAGCCGGGCGCGGCGGTAGGCGGGCACGCCGGTGACGTCGGCGCCGGCGTAGATCACCTGGCCCGAGGTGACCGGGATGGTCCCGGCCAGCATGGCCAGCAGCGTCGACTTCCCGGCGCCGTTGGGGCCGATGAGGCCGGTCAGGGTGCCGCGCCGCACCTCGATGGACACCCCGGCGACCGCATGCACGCCACCGAAGTCGCGGGTCACGCCGGCCGTGCGGAGCACCGGGTCCCCATCCGGTGAGCCCGCAGATGGGACCGAACGGACTATGGGGCGCGCCGCTCAGCCCGGCCAGCGAGCCGCCCAGCACGAGCATCGCGGCCCGCTGCGAGACCAGGTTCTTGCCCAGCGAGTCGGCCACGACGTCGTTGTCGCGCATCGCCCGCAGCGACCGCCCGTAGGGCGATTCGGTCACCCGCCGCACCAGCCAGAAGACCGCGGCCGCCAGGACGAGCGTGATGGCCGCGTAGGCCCACTGGTAGCCCTGGGACTGCGGGTTGTACTCGCCCTGCAGCGGCGCGGGCACCAGGGAGAGCCCCGCGGAGCCGTTCAGCATCGCGCAGCTGGGCGGCGGTGATATTGCCGGCCACCTGGACGGCGCCGGAGGAGCTGTAGGTGTCGATCTGGAAGATGCCGGGTGAGTCGTGGTACGAGTCGAAGCTGGTCGGGCCGCCGGGGCCCTCATAGCGGATCGCCTTGCCCGCCTTGAGCGCGGTGACTCCCTCGGCGAACGAGTGCACGACCACGGCACCCGCGGTGCCGTCGCCGATCTTGATGATGTACGGCGCGTACACGCTGGGCGTGGTCGACTTGGCCTCGATCATGGCCAGCGCGGCCAGGTTGATCCCGTCGTACAGGTGCACGGCGCCCGGCGCGGTCAGGTAGGTGGCGAAGTTGCCGGTGCTGCCGACCTTGCCCTTCTCCGACATGATCGCGCTGTAGAACGGGGTGTACGAGGGCCCGCTGGTCTCGGTGACCAGGTTGTCGGCGTGGAAGCTGCTCGCCACCGTGGACGCGCCGATCGCTGCGGCCACGGACTTGTACCAGTCCGGCGAGATGTCCGCCGACGTGCCGATGACCGGGATCATCTTGCCGCCGTTGAGCTGCTTCACCTCGGACAGGAACGTCGCGTCGGTCGGGCCGAGCGCCTCGGTCAAAATCACGTCCGGGTGCGCGGCGACGATCTTGTCGGCCTCGGTCCGGAACGTGCTCGCGTTCAGGTCCAGCGTCTCGTTCGCCGCCAGCGTCAGGCCCGCCTTGCTGATCGAGGCGATGGCCGGCTGGATGAACGTCTAGGAGCCGATGTCGTTGCCGAACGCCAGCGCGATCCGCTTGTACCCGAGCTGCTGCGCGATCGCCACCATCGCGTAGGACTCGGCCAGGTCCGGCGGCACCAGCCGGTAGAAGTACTGGAAGTGGGTGGCGTCGAACTCGGACTGCCCGGTCATGCAGAACGCCACCATCTTGTCCGCGTTGATGACCGGGACCACGCTGGCCGCCTCGTCGGAGGTGCACCCGATGACCAGGCCCAGGTTCGGCGTGGTGGCGAACATCTGCCGGGTGGCGGGCACCGCGTCCGCGGGGTCGCCCCGGGTGTCCACGCCCTTGCAGGTGAGCTTGTGGCCGAGCACGCCGCCGGCGTTGTTGATCGCCTGGGTGGCGCCGTCGCAGGACACCAGGTAGGTGGGGCCGAGGGCGGCGTCCGGGCCGCTGAACGGGGCCAGGTCCGCCACCACCACGGACGAGCCGCTGGCGCCGGCGCTGCCGCCGGCGGCGGCGCTGCTGGTGGTGGAACTCGAACTGCAGGCGGCCAGGCCCGCCGCCGCCAGTCCGGCCGCGACAAGCCCGGCCGCGGCGCGGCGGGTGATTAGGGCTGATCTTCGTGTTCTCATGTTCGTCCTCTCCGCGATGAGAGTGATGCGGCGGGCCGCCCGGCCGGGGTTCCCCGGCTACAGGCCGCCGGAGGAGGGACCGGGCTGCCACCGCCATCCGGAGTGGTCGCCGGACTCGGCGACCACGCGGTTGCGGATGGTGCCAATGCCCTCGATGGTGATCTCGATAACGTCGCCCGGCTGGAGCCAGACCGGCGGCTTGCGGGCGAATCCGACGCCGGCCGGCGTCCCGGTGGCGATGACGTCGCCCGGCCGCAGCGTGGTGAACGAGGAGAAGAACTCCACCGCGCCCGGCACGTCCACCAGCATCTGGGAGGTCCGGGCCGACTGCATGACCTGGCCGTTGAGCACGGTAGTGAGGGCCACGTCGGCGATATCGACCTCGTCCGGCGTGACGACCTCGGGGCCGATGGGCATGCTGCCGTCGAAGTTCTTCCCCGGCGTCCACTGGGTGCCTGCCCGCTGCCAGTCCCGCGCCGACGCGTCGTTGAGCACGGTGAACCCGGCGATCGCATCGATCGCCTTGCTGGCCGGGATGTAGCGCCCGCCCGCCCCGATCACCACGCCAAGTTCGCCCTCGTAGTCGAACGAGGAGGTCAGCGCCGGCTTGACCAGGTCCGCGTAGGGCCCGAGCACCGTCTGCTGGCCGCGCACGAACGCGTCCGGCCAGGTCGGCACGGCCCGGCCGCCCTCGAGCGCGTGTTCGCCGTAGTTCAGCCCGAGGCACAGGATCCGTTCGGGCGCGGGCACGGCCGGGCCGAAGTCCGCTGGCGCGTAGGCCCGGCCGTCGCGGTCCTGCAGGCCGCGGGCGGCCTCCGCCGCGGCCGGGCCAGCCGTGACGAAGGATCCGAGCGCCGCGAACCGCGTGTCGCCGGTCGCCTCGGTGATGTCGACGTATCCGCCGCCGTGCGCCCGGACGTGCAGGCGCGGTCCGTCCGGCGTGATGAGGGTGGCGAGTCTCACGAGCCAATCTCCCTGACGCATGGGCTTGGCTCGGCTCCACCTGGTTCGGCTGCGCCGGGCCCGCTGCCTAGACCATTTTGGTTAATTGGGAACTGATTGGTTGCAATCGATTGATTGCTGCATCATAGGCTCATTAGTACGAGAAGGTCAATGCGTGACTTTCCCGGTGATTGATGCGAAAATCTTCTCGCGCAATGATTGGTTAGATTGGTTGGGAGTATGCCAGGGGACAACTCAGCCCAGCAGCGCCGGGCGCTCGCGGCGCTCATCCTGGCGGAGTCCGAGCGGGACGGCCCGCGCCTGCCCACCGAGCGGCAGCTCGCCCTGGATCTCGGTGTCTCCCGTTCGGCCATCCGGCACGCCCTGGCCGTGCTCCAGGCCGAGGGACGGGTGTCGCGCGAAGTGGGCCGGGGCACCTTTCTCCGCCGCCCCGGCGGAGCCCGGGACGCAATCGCGGGCGAGGACCCCGCCGCCGGGCCAGGCCCCGCCGCCGGGCCAGGCCCGGTCGCCGGCGAGGGCCCCGCGCCGGACAGGCTGCCCGGCTCGGCCGACTACGCGCCGGCCGACGTGATGGCGGTCAGGCGCCTGTTCGAGCCCACCGCCATGTCCCTGGTCGTGGCCTGGGCCACCGCCCGCGACTTCGCGGAGATGGATCGCTGCCTGCAGGGCGGTGAGGGGGCAGCCGATCACGACGAGTTCGAGGTCTGGGATGCCGCGCTGCACCGGTCGATCATCGCGGCGACGCGCAGCCCGCTGCTCATCCGGCTGTACTCCGAAGTGGAGCGGGCCAGGCACAGCCGGATGTGGGGTGACCTGAAGCGGCGCAGCGCCACCGCGGCCCGGCGGGACGAGTACCGGCGGGACCACGAGGAGATCGTGACCGCTCTCCGGCTCCGCGACGCGGACCAGGCCACCGCGGCGATGCGCACTCACCTGGCCCGGGTATCCGCCCACCTGCTCGGCACCGGCTAGTGTCCCGGCCGGGCCTGCTACGGGTGACCCGCTGGCAGTGAGCCTGGGTGCCGGGCCCGTCCCGGTAGGGGCTAATCCCTGTACCGCAGGGCCGACCGCGGCTATGGTGACCGCTGTGGGACGGTCTGCGGTGGCGGACGCGACGGTAAGCCTGCACGGCTTCCCGGCTGCGCTGACCAGTTACGTGGGCCGGGACCGGGTGGTGGAAGAGGTCGCCGGCCAGCTAGGCCGGTACCGCCTGGTGACGGTGACCGGGCCCGGGGGTGCCGGGAAGACCCGGCTGGCCGGCGAGGTCGCCAGGCGGGTGGCCGGCCGGTTCGCCGACGGGGTGTGGCTGGCCGAGCTGGCCGCGGTACGGGACCCGGCGCAGGTGGCGGCCGCGGTGGCGGCGGCGCTGGGAATCCGTGACCTGCCGGCGGTGGCGGCGGCCGACGCGCTGGCCCGCGCGCTGGCCCGGCGGCAGCTGCTGCTGGTCCTGGACAACTGCGAGCAGGTCATCGGCGCGGCGGCGGAATTGTGCGGGCGGCTGCTGCTCGGCGCCGACGACGTCCGGGTGCTGGCCACCAGCCGGGAGCCGCTGCGGATCGCCGGGGAAGTTCGGTGCCGGCTGGGGCCGCTGACGCTGCCGGATCCCGGTGACCCGGCCGGCCCGGCCGAATCCGAGGCGATGACGCTGTTCGCGGAACGCGCTGGCCGGGTGCAGCCTGGTTTCGCGCTCGACGAGACGACCCGGGGTACGGTGGCCCAGCTGGTGACGCGGCTGGACGGGATGCCGCTCGCGATCGAGCTGGCGGCGGCGCGGGTGGACGCGCTCGGCCTGGCCCAGCTGCTGGACCGGATGGACGACCGGTTCGAGCTGCTGGTGGACGGCGACCGCCTGGCCGAGCAGCGGCAGCAGTCACTGGCGGCCGCGGTGCAGTGGAGCTACCAGCTGCTCGACGACGCCGACCGGGAGGTGTTCCGCGCGGTCTCGGTGTTCCCGGGGCCGTTCACCCTGGAGGGGGCCGAGGCGGTGGCCGGGCCCCGTGCCGCGCGGACCGTGCCCCGGCTGGTGGACCGCTCGCTGCTGGTCCCGCCGCGGATCGGGCCGGACGGCCGGACCCGGTACGCGATGCTGGAGACGCTCCGGGCCTACGGGCTGGCGCTGCTGGCCGAGGACGGGGAGGACGGCGAGATCACGGCCGCGATGGTCGAGTACGCCGCCGGGGTGGCGGAGGAAGCCTCCGCCGGTCTTTACACGCGCACCGCAGAAGCGGACAGCCTGCGGCGGCTGGACGCTGAGGACGTCACCCTGCGCCACGCGCTGGCCTGGGCCGTGGAGCACGACCCCCCTGCGGCGCTGCGGCTCGCGCTCAGCCAGGCTCCCATGTGGTCGATCCGGGGCCGCCTGATCAGCCAGGCGCCGCTGCTGGCCGCGGTGGCCGAGCACGCCGACGCCGGCAGCGACGGGTGGTGCGGCGCGCACATGCTGCTCGGCCAGGCCGCCCTCTCGCGCGCCGATCCGATGGCGGCCCTGGATCATTACACCGCGGTCCTGGCCGCCACCGAGGATCCCGGACGACCCGAATCGTGGCCGGGATCCGGGCCGGTAATAGCGGCACTTTGCCTGGGCGGCCGGTCGACGGCGCTGATGCAGGCGGGCGAGCTGGCCGAGGCGGCCGACGATGCCCGCCGGGCGATGGCCGTGGCCCGCCAGATCGGCTCCCTGGGCCTGGAGGCGATGGGCCTGGCCTGCCTGGCCGCGGCCGACTGGCAGGCCGGCGACCAGGACGGCGCTCTGCGGCTCGTGCGCCAGGCGCAGGCGATTCCGGACGAGTTCGCCGGCGGCCTGGACCGGGGGCTGAGCAATTTCGTGACGATGGCCCTGATCGAGGCGGGCGACCTGGCCGGCGCCGAGCGGGCCTGCGCGGCCGGGCTGGCCTCGTGCCGGGAACTGGGCGACCTGGGCAATCTGGGCGGCCAGCTATCGAACCGGACGCTCCTGGACCTGCTGACCGGACGCGTCGACGACGCCACGGCGCATCTGCGCGAGCAGCTCCAGATCGCCACGCAAACCGGACTGCAGCCGGTGCTGCTCACCGGCCTGGACTGCTGCGGCCAGGTGTGCGCGGCCACCGGGCGCCCGGCCGAGGCGGTCACGGTGTGGGCGGCGATGTCCGCGCTTCGCGGACCCTGGCCGCTCCCGCACTGGGTCCGGAAGCCGGCCGCGCGGGAGGAGCTCCTGGAGGAGGCCCGGCGGCTGCTCGGCCCGGCCGGCACCCGGGCGGCTGAGGAGCGCGGCGCGGCCATGAGCGTGGCCACCGCGGCCGAGTATGCCCTCATGCTCGCCGCCGAACCGCCGCCCGGGCCCGAGCGGCCGACCGCGGACGGAGCGGCCGCGGACCGGCCGGCGGCGGGCCTGGCCCGGCTCAGCCCCCGGGAACGGGAATTGGTCACCCTGGTCGCGCGGGGCCGCACCGACGCGCAGATCGCGGCCCAGCTGTACATCACCGTGCGCACGGTCAGCTCGCACCTGGACCGGGTCCGGGACAAGACTGGCTGCCGCCGCCGCGCCGATCTCACCCGGCTGGCGCTCAGCGCTGGCCTCGTCTGACTCACCCCGCATCCACCGCGCCGCCGTGTGGGTGGTTCCACCCCTGCCGCGCACCGGCCCGGCCCGGCGACCCTGGGGGCAGACAGATGGAGGGTGAGATGAGAACACTCACAGCCAGCCGGGGCAGCGAGCTCCGGCCGACCGCGGCCGCGACCCGGCCCGCGGTGCAGATCACGCATCTCCGCAAGACCTACGGACCGCTGGTCGCGGTGGACGATGTCTCGCTGTCGGTGGCCGAGGGAGAGATCTTCGGCATCCTGGGCCCGAACGGGGCCGGCAAGACCACCGCCGTCGAGTGCGCCGTCGGGCTCCGGGAACCGGACGCCGGCACGGTCCGGCTGCTCGGCCTGGACCCGCGCGCCGACCGGGACGAGGTGCACGAGATCGTCGGGGTACAGCTCCAGGCGAGCGCCTTCCCGGCCAAGCTCAGGGTCGGCGAGATCCTCGAGGAGTACCGGTCGTTCTACCGCGACCCGGCCGATACCGGCGAGCTGGTGGAGGCGCTCGGGCTCGCCGGGAAGCGCCGGGACTACTACCGGTCGCTGTCTGGCGGGCAGCGGCAGCGGCTGTCGGTGGCGCTGGCGCTGATCGGGCGGCCCAGGATCGCGGTCCTCGACGAGATGACCACCGGCCTGGACCCGCAGGCCCGCCGGGACGCCTGGGAGCTGATCGAGAGGGTGCGGGACCGGGGGATGACGGTCGTGCTGGTCACCCACTTCATGGAGGAGGCCGAACGGCTGTGCGACCGGGTGGCGCTGATCGACCACGGGCGCATCGTCGCGCTGGACACCCCGGTCGGCCTGGCCGCCCAGGCCCGGGGCGGGAAGACCGTGCGGTTCGTGCCGTCGGCCCCGTTCGAGGACCGGCTGCTGACCGGGCTGCCGGGGGTGACGCGGGTCGAGCACCAGGGCCAGCACGTCGTGGTCACCGGGACCGGGGAACTGGTCAACGAGCTGATCCTGGCCCTGCACACGGTCGGCGTGACCGCCCGCGACGTCCAGCTGGACGCCTCGAACCTCGAGGACGCGTTCGTCCGGCTCACCCGGAACGGAACGCAGCTGCACCAAGAAAAGAATGGTGAACCGTCATGAGCCTGCACATGCTCGCGCGGCCGCGCGCGCCGCGCGCCGCGTTCGGCCAGATCGTCCGCAACGAGGCCCGGCTCGCCTGGCGCCAGCCGGCCGGGATCATCGTGGGCATCGGGGTTTCCCTGCTGCTCCTGGTCATCTTCGGCAGCATTTCCGTCTTCCGGCAGCCGAGCAGCAAACTGGGCGGCCTGTCCGCGTTCGATATCTACATCCCGATCCTCATCGCGTTCTCGATCGGCGTGCTCGCGCTGACCTACCTGCCCGGCCCGCTGGTCGCCTACCGGGAGCAGGGCGTGCTGCGCCGCCTGTCGACCACGCCGGTGCCCGCGTCCTGGGTGCTGGCCGCGCAGTTCGCCGTCCAGGCCTGCCTGATGGTGATCGCGGTGCTGCTCCTCATCGGCGTGAGCGTGGTGGGCTACGGGGCCATCACGCCACGGAACCCGGGCGGCCTGGTCCTTTCGGTTGCGCTGGCCATCGCCGCGCTGTTCGCCATCGGCCTGTCGATCGCGGCGGCCGCGCGGACCACGGGTGCCGCCCGCGGTCTCATGGCCCTGGCGTTCTACCCGCTCATGTTCTTCAGCGGGCTGTACGTGCCGATGCAGATGCTGCCGGGAGTATTCCAGGACGTCAGCCACGTCACGCCGCTCGGCGCGGCCGTGGTGGCGATCGGGGACTCGATGCTCGGCCAGTTCCCCCCGGCAGAACCGCTGCTGGTCATGGCGGCGTACGCGCTGGGGTTCGGGTACCTGGCCAAGCGCTTCTTCAGATGGGAGTAGGCCAGATGGCGCAGAGCGATTCCTTCGCCGGGAAGCCTGCCGTGGTGACCAGCCCCCGCCGGTCCGTGGTGGCGGGGGCGGCTCTGGTGGTCACCGCGGCGCTGGTAGCCGGCGGCTGCTCGAACAGCGGCAGTAGCAGCGCCAGTTCGCTGGCCTGCCCCTCCAAGCCTGCGACTGCGGTCGCGGGCACGGCGGCCAGCCCGGCGGGCCGGACCCAGGCCGCGGCGGGCTGGACGCAGCCCGGCGCCGACCTGGCCAACACCCGGGACGTGGCCAGCTCTATCACCAGCTCGAACGTCTCCCGGCTCGGCGTGGCGTGGACCGTGCCGCTGACGATATCCACATCCCACACCGACGGTGCCTACGCGACCACGCCGGTAGTGGTCAACGGAGTGGTGTACGCCCAGGACCTGGAATCAGACGTGATGGCGATCAGCCTGGCCACCGGCACGGTGCTGTGGCGGCACGACTACAACTCGCCCAACGGCGGCCCGGACGGCGTCACGGTGGCCGGCGGGGTGGTGTACGCCGCCACCAACCAGGCCGCGGTCGCCCTGAACGCCGCCACCGGGGCGCAGCTGTGGAGCCGGACGCTGATCGGCAACAACCACGAGGGCATCGGCATGACCCCCGGCTTCAACCACGGCACCGTGTACGTATCCACGGTGCCGGTCAACCCGCGGCTGGGCGAGTACCTGGCCGGCGGCAAGGGAATCCTGTGGGCGCTGAACGCGGCTACCGGCGCGCCGGAGTGGTCCTGGGATGAGACGCAGGACCTGTGGGGTAACCCGTCCGTCAATTCCGGCGGCGGGCTATGGTACGCGCCGTCGTTCGACAGCCAGGGCAACCTCTACATCGGCGTCGCCAACCCGGCCCCGATCTTCGGCACCAAGCGCTACCCGCTGGGGTCCAGCCGGCCCGGCCCCAACCTGTACACCGACTCGGTGGTCAAGCTGAGCCCGGCCGGGAAGCTGCTGTGGTACTACCAGCTCACCCCGCACGACCTGTACGACTGGGACCTGCAGGACCCGCCGGTGCTCACCACGGCGCACGGCCGACCCGTGGTGATCGACGGCGGCAAGGCCGGCATCATGATCGAGCTGGACGCGCAGACCGGCAAGCTGCTGTGGAAGCTCCCGGTCGGCGTGCACAGCGGCCACGAGAACGACGGGCTGCTCACCGAGCACGCCACGCCCACCTCGCACGACCCGCTGCCCGCCCGGTACTGCCTGCAGCCGAGCATCTACGGCGGTATCGAGACCCAGCTGGCCAGCAACGGCTCCACCACCTTCGCCGCCGTCAGCGAGCTCGCGCTGCCGGCGACCCCGGCTGGCTTCACCGGGTCGGTGACCACCGTCGTCGCGGCCGTCGAGAACGCCACGGGCGAGATGGTCGCGGTCAACCAGGACACCGGGGCCGTCGACTGGGACACCCCGCTGCCGTCCTCGCCGTACGGTGCGGCCACGGTGACCAATGACGTGGTGTTCACCACCACGTTCCACGGCGACCTGTACGCGCTCGACGCCGCCACCGGCAAGATCCTGCTGAAGACGCCGATGTCCGCCGGGTCCAACGCGCCGGTCGCCGTGGACGGGGACTACGTCATCGCCGGGGCGGGCGTCGCTCTTTCCGGCACTGAGCGGACGATGATCATCGCCTACAAGCTCGGGGCGACGGGCAAGCTCCCGGACACCGTGGGCGCCTAGCCAGCCTGCGGATCATCATGGGCCGTCGGCACGAGCCGGGGTGTCAGCGTGAGACTTCGCGATCCGGGGCGGGCGATATCGGCGGCGGCCAGCCCGCCGACCGTGGCCGGCCTTCGGTGTCCCCTGCTCTGTCGGCTGGCGGGCGACCCAGACGAACCGGCGGTAGGACCAGAACCGGAACAGGGTGGCGAGCACGATGCCGGCGTTCAGCGCGATGAAGCCGGCGAGCTTGTCGTGCCCGAGTCCCAGCAGGTAGTAGTTGAAGGCCACCGCCGCGTCCTGGATCAGCAGGGCGATGCCGTTCAGCACGGCGAAGACGACGATCTCCCGCGGGACGCCGGTGCGCTGCCTGTCCCGGAAGGACCAGTAGCGGTTGCCCAGGTAGCTGGCGATCGTCGCGATCGTGGTGGCGATCGTGGTGGAGGTGACCGGTCCCAGGCCGAGGTGGATGTACAGCAGGTCGTAGACGGCGTTGGTGATGAGCACGCCGGTGACGCCGATCACCGCGAACTTGGCGAACTCGTGAATGAGCGACCGGAATCGCCCGTACTGTGCTCGGGCCAAGGCCACCGGCTGTCTCATCGTCCAAGCTCCTTACCGCCAGGATGCGCGGGGGAAGCAGATCTCCCGGCCGTGAGGAGGACGGTGATGGCTGCGATGATGCCTTCCATGTCAGCCGTGCGGCACGGGCCGGTGCTGCCGGATGGCCCGGCCCGCAGAGCCAGCCTGCTGCCATACGCGCACCAGCGCGAGTTCCACGATCCCCAGTGCGGCGATGACCGGCTGCAGGAAGAAGTACCGCTGCATCACTAGCAGCTGCACCAGGATCCACGCGACCAGCGCGGCGCCGGCCAGATAGCTAACGGGCAGCGCCCACCGGTGCCCGGCCGCGATCAGGATGGCCGCCGCGAACTGCGGTACCGCGACCCCGATGAGCAGTGCCAGCCCGGGCAGTTCCCAGCTGCTGAACGGGGTCGCGGTGAGGTAGCCCGCCGGCATGCCCAGCCCGTCGCGGATCAGCCGGACGCCGCCGAAGACGCTCGCGGCGCCGATCAGCACGGCGAGGCCGGCCATCAGCCACGCAGCCCAGTCCCGGTGCGGCAGGACAGGCGAGGGAACCGGCGCCCGGGCCGGTGCCAGGCCCCGCAGCAGCAGCCAGGCCACCCCCAGCGAAAGCGCCGCGAGAGCTGCGAAAATCGGGGTCAGGACGGCAGAGACGACGGTGGAGGCGGGGTCGGCCGCGTGCCCGTACCACTGGTCCGCCGCGATGCTGATGCTCTCGATGACTCCCATCACGATGCTCGCCCCGCCGAGCAGGTAGCCCCGCGGCTCGCGCAGCCGCAGCCAGGCCGCGGCGACGGCCATCAGCGGCAGCCACAGAGCCAGGTCCTGCACGAACACGATATTCGTCGTCATCCCGGTGCCCCGCAGGTAGGCAGGCTCCCCGGAGCCGGCCAGGCTCGGCAGGATGCGGACCAGCCAGGCGCCCCCGTTCAGGATGACCAGAGCCCACAGGTACCCCGCGGCCAGCCGCACCGGTGCCCGTGCCGGGATCAGACGCCCGAGCGCTTGGGTGTCCGTATGCCACAGCAGCGTCCCCGCCGACCAGGCCGCCAGCGCCAGCATGGCCAGGTACAGCAGGAACAGCCGGTTCACCGGCGTGGCGAACACGAACATCAGCGCGTTATAAAGCAGGAACCCGACCGCCGCCAGCCAGGTCACCACGGCGATCGCCGACCCGCGCCGCGCCAGTACCAGCGAGCAGGCCAGCACCGGCACGCCCACCACAAGCACGACCAGCGCCGTGCCGCGCGCCGACCCGTTCATCACCGCCGGGCCGCGCAGCACACCGCTGACCAGATAGGTCAGCAGCGCACTCAGGGCCGCAGCGACACCCAGCGCCCCCGACAGCCAGTATGTGATGCCCCCCGCGGGGACCATTCGTCCGGTGCTGCCCTCCGCCACCTCAGGGGCCGTTGCCGCACCCATTTCCCTCACCTCACGTCCCGGGCATTCTGCCGGGATTACGCCTCCACGCTTGCTGAGGTGAAGTGGTCCGTGCCAGGGCAAATGGTCCCCATCCGCGGGGGCGTCAGGCCTGACGATCAAGCCGGTGCCTTCTTCTCGCGCCTGCTGGCCCTAGCCTCGCGGCCGATCCGTCCGCCAGACCCGGCCGCCGGTCAGTTCGATGGCGAGATAACCGCGGCGCTTTCGATAAGTTCGCGAAGCTCGGCACCGAAGCGGGTGGCAGGTGCCCCGTCGACCACGTTGTGATCCACGGCCAGGGTGAGATCCAGGATGTCCCGGACTTCGACCTGGCCGTTGACGGCTCGCGGCCGCTGGGTCATGCCGCCGACGACCACCTCAAGGGACATCATGGTCAGGGGCGTGAGGCCGAATCCTCCGCCGCCGGCAAACATGCCGGGGGCTCCGCCCGGGGGCCGGGCCGGGCTGCGGGAAGGAGGGCCGGTGATGACCGCGTCAATCGATGCGCCCGCGCTGAGGTCCAAGGTCGGCGAGATCCTCAGCAGCTGGCCGACGGCTGGCCTGGCGGTAGGGGTGGTCAGCGGCGGGTCCCTGGCGTGGTTTCACGGGCACGGCGTCGCCGACATCGAGGCCGGGACGCCGGTCGACCGGGACACCGTGTTCCGGATCGCCTCGGTCACCAAGACCATCACCGCAGTCGCCATCATGCAACTGTGGGAGCGAGGCCTGATCGACCTGGACGCGCCAGCCAGCGGCTACCTGCGCGCCTACCGGCTGGTCCCGGCCAGCCCGGGCTTCCGGCCGGTGACGCTGCGGCACCCTGCTGCTCGCCCCCGGCCCGGGGATCGGTGTCGCCGCGTTCGCCAACACCGGGCCGTTCAGCCCGCTCGCCGCGACCGGACCCGTCGCCAGCGCGGTCCTGCGCAGCCTGCTGCGGCTGCCCGATGACACCGTGGGCGCCGACTTGCCTGAGCAGCCCTGGTCCTGGCGCGACCTATGCGGCTGGTACTCCCTGGGTCCCGGCGTCCTCACCCACACCCAGCCCCGGATGCTCGGCGGCGCCGAGGTCGCCATCCGCCACGGCCACCTGATCGTCCGCGGGCAGATCCCGGTCCCCGCGGTCCGCAGAGGACTTCGCCTGCATCC
>Ga0335081_10009910_pt1 | contig 15354 bp, 16 predicted proteins | sample Lox_Sample_35_FD_206713 | JGI IMG/M metagenome (GOLD analysis project Ga0335081, IMG submission 206713) | Soil microbial communities from Loxahatchee National Wildlife Refuge, Florida, United States - Lox_Sample_3.5 | ecosystem: Environmental > Terrestrial > Soil > Wetlands | place: USA...
AAAAAGTTACATATCTTTCGCTGCATCAGTCACCGAATTACCCGGGAACAGGCGACTTCACCGAGGGAAACTGCATCAACTATGTTTTGCAGCCTCAAGCAGGAGGGGAACTTTACTTGAAGACGCTTGATAAAGCCCTGTGCATGGTTGATTTCGATAAAGTCGAGATCGTCGCGGTTTCTTGCGGCTTTGACACCCATGTTGGTGATCTGGCGACTTTAGGGCTGATAGAGCATGATTACTGGGAGATAGGCAAAAGAGTTGCGAACCTGAAAAAACCGGCTTTTTTTGTCTTGGAGGGTGGATACGCATGCGAAAAGGTTGGTTTAGATATTGATAGTTTTCTAAGGGGTTACGAAGAAAACAGAGTAAAAGGAAAAGTATAAGGTCTTTTATTTCTGCCTTTTTTCCATTGTCTTCTTGTTCAGCTTTTCAAGCGTAGCTGAAACCTTTTCAGACCGTTTCTCGGCAGTAGCTAAGAGCGGTTTCCAATCTTTGTTCTTCGCCATCTTGGTCATTTGCTCACATTGGACCGCCAAACCTGCCAGCGCCTCGTTGAAACGTTTGTCAGCGGCTTCATCAGACTCCACGATTTCTAAAGCTTCTTCAGGGCATGCTTCCTTGCATTTTGGTTCACCTTGACATAGGTCACATGCGATGGCTTTTCCCGTTTCAGGGTTAATGGTGATTCCACCATGCTCGCAAGCTTGAACGCACCAGTCGCAGCCCTTGCAAACTTTATCATCGATTACAAGTAAACCAGTATCCTGTGTCTGCATGATTGCATGTTCGGGGCAAGCTTTAACGCATCGCGCATCCTTGCAGCCTCTACATGACAGGGCAAAGTTGAAGGCAGGCGCCATGCGGACAACACGGATTCTTGACCTCATAGGGTTCCAGATTGCTTCGCCTTTCTCAACCGTGCAAGCGTACTCGCAGATTCCGCAGCCGATACATTTGGCTGGGTCAACGGAGATGAATTTTCTCTTCTGTTCTGTTTTAACAGATTGCATTTTGATGACCAAACCTTTCGATAATGTTAGTTAGTTTGTGCATCATTTGCCTTTTAACCGTTACTTAAGAAAAGCAGTTTTTTCATGGAAAAAAAGCCGCGCAAAGAGCTTCCCTTACATCATAGCACATCACAGATTAAGCTTGCCAACGATAAATAGCTTGATCTTTGAGAAAACAGATTTCGGCATCAGTGTCTCTATGTCATTGGATAGCGTGTTGAGGCGTTTAAAGGACATTATCAGTTGGATATGCATTGTCAGGGGCTTTTTGGCATGACAAATTTCATATACAAGCCGAATAATCTAAAACGGGGTGTTCGCGGATGAGCGAATCATACTTTAAAAAGAAACTTGAACCAATAAAAGTCAAACAAAAAAGTATTTCTCAGCTTCTTTCAGAAATGAGCCGAACCGCTTACCAGGGACGCAAACTTGGCGAAGCAGTAGATGTTTGGGAAAACATGCTTAAAGAAAAAGACCTTGCTATCGCTATGGGCTTCGCTGGCTCAATGAGCACGGCTGGGCAATGGACAATTATCAATTGGCTTATGGAAAACCGTTTCATTGATGTGTTGGTTTCCACCGGCGCTAACGTTTCAGAAGACATAGTTGACGCGATGGGCTTGGGTTACTGGCAGGGAAGCCACATGGTTGACGATTCAGCGTTGCTTAAGGCCGACGTAAACAGGTACTACGATGTTTTTGGGAAAGAGACGGATTACCGTAAAATGGAAGAATTAGTGACAGACTTCGTCATGACCCTTAAAACCGACTACTACTACACCTCAGCCGAATTTCTGTATTTGCTCGGCAAGTACCTTAGCAAGAAAAAGATTCCGGCTATCTCTACCGTTGCTGCAGCCAACGGCGTTCCAATTTTCAGTCCAGCTATGGTTGACAGCGCTTATGGCGAAACATTCCTAATGGCCAAAAACCAGGGGCACAACGTGCACATTGACTCTGTTAGGGAATTCGATGAGTTCATCAGCATAGGGACAAAAACCAAAGACGTAGGTGTCGTCTACATCGGCGGTGGCGTACCAAAAGATCTCACTCAGCTTATCGCCATCTCAGTTTCACCGCTCACTGAGGATCAAGGAGTAAAAGGAAGAAAAGGCGGCTTACGCAAAGGCCTACAAGAATACTACTACCCGCACAAATATGCCATACAAATTACAACAGACTCACAGCAGTGGGGCGGTTTAAGCGGCTGCACACTAGAAGAAGCCATCAGTTGGGGCAAAATCAACAGCCAAGAAGGAACACGAGCAGTATGCTACTGTGACGCCACTATTGCGCTGCCGTTGATAGCACATGCACTTTGCGAGAGAATGCCGGAAAAACGCAAAGGACCAGACATGAGCTGGCTATTCAAAGGCGTAACCTAAGTTTCCCGAGTTTGCTTTTTTGACGGCAAAGGCGCCTAAGTCAGAGCGCTCTTGTAGTTACTTCGAGTTTGTCTCCAAGCGTCCTTTCCGCCTAGATACGATAGGACTGCCGCGATAAGTAGAAGTAGAATTGAGGATACAAACGCTGCGTCTATTCCCGTCAGAAACGTTTGCGACACGCCACCCGCCAAGTTGGTCGTCCCGATAAAAACTCGGAAGGCAATGCTTCTAGGTATTGTCGCGGAGGCAACAGATATGGCAAGTACAAAACTGCCGAGTAGTCCGACATTTTGAATGGTCCTCAAAAGTCCGGAAAGACTTCCGTATGCACCAGGCTTGGCGTTTGACATGACCGCGTTGAAGTTGGCTGGGAAAAACATGGAGGCACCAACTCCCGAAATTGCTGAAGCAACAATAACGATGGCTAAGGAAGAGTCAACTTTTATTGTGAGAAATACTAACGTAGCGATAATTAGGGAAATCGCACCTAGAGTTGTTAGGTTTCTGGTGCCGTACTTGTCAGACAATCTTCCCATTAACGGGCTAAGAAAGCTTCCAGCCACGTATCCAGGCACAAGAAGCAAAGATGCATTTAACGGTGAAAGAGCCCTTATTCCCTGCAGATACATAATAACCAAAAAGATAACCGCCAAGTATCCTAAACTTGTAAAAAACAGGGCTGCAACAGAATTTCTTAAAACTTTGTTTTTAAATGATTGAAAATCGATTGTTGGACTTTTTCTGCTATGGTCATAAACAAGAAAAACCAGAATTAAGACTGCTCCAACCGCCATTTCAGCGGCGTTGTCAAGTCTTATTCCCGCTGCGGCGTAGCCTGTTGCGCCGTAAGAGAGGATTCCGAGGGCGCCGCCGAAGATCAGCATTCCAACAATATCAATTTTTGCTATAGCGCGATAAGTGTCCTGAAGGTACTTTAACCCGACCGCGATGGCGATTATTCCGATGGGGGCGTTAATGAAGAAAATGTATTGCTAACCCACGAAAGTCGTTATGATCCCTCCTAAGACAATTCCAACAATCGCGCCGACCGTAAAGCCTAAAGCGTTGAATCCGAATGCTCGCCCTCTTATTTCTCTGGGGAACACATCCGAAATTATTGCACTGCTGTTTGACTGTATCAGCGAACCGCCTACTGCCTGTATTATTCGGAACCCGATCAACAGACCGATTGACGTCGAAAAGCCGCATAAGACTGAGCCTACCGTGAATATTATGAATCCGACATTGAATATTTTGCTTCTTCCGTAAAGGTCACCTAACCGCCCGAATTGGGTCGTAGTTACTGCCAAAACCAAAAGATAAGCCAAGATTACCCACAACGCCGTTATGAAATCGGAATGCAGTTTGGCGGTTATGGTTGGAAAAGCCAGAAGTACGATTGTGCTGTCGACGGCCCCCATCAAAGTACCAACAACCATGACCGACAAGATTATGTTTCGGCTTTTCGCGAACCTTTCTGTGGGTAATAATTTGTTCTGTTCGTCTTTGCTTTTTCCATTAGACGAATTTGGATGCAAAAGAAACTTCCTTCCAATCTTAAAAATCGACTCTGTCTTCATAAGGGTGTGTGATTGCACCACGGCAACAGCATCCACAATTTTTCATGCGCAAGCGGTCAAATCACTGGGGCTTTTTGCAAAATTGATTTTTTGAACGAAATGACGGTTTTCGGAAGATCATCGATTCTCGCTTGGATTTCACGCAATTGAGCTTAGTCGTGTGAATTTATAGGTATGATATTATTTGCTTAAAAACGAACTCTATCTGTTTTTTCAGATTTGTCTTACGACCGCACCTTTCATTATTAGGCATAGTTGCTTGGTGTCGCATTCTGTCACTACCCGGATTATTTTTTCTCTTATTTTGCAATAGGATAAGAAAGCCAGACTTGACCTGGCTGTTCAAAGGTGTAGCATAAACCTTTGACTTTTTGTCAAGCTTGTTTTTTCTGAAACAATCGATTTTTGGAGTTTAAGCTTTTAGTTTTTATTGAAAATATTCTAAAGAATCTATTCGCCAGGAATCGACAAAATTTTGATTATAAAAAGTAGAACGACAATACACAAAGAATTTTGTTGTTGTTGATGTTGTTGTTGAAATTTACTATTTGGTTCCCTGAATTACGCTATTGGTTTTTGTGCAGTGATGGTGCTTGTTTCTTGGCGAGGAAGTGGCGCCAGTACGTTTTTAGCTCCTACGATCTGAACTATTACATAGCCTATTATCAATGGGGACCAGAAAGTTACACTTCTCACTAGGGCCGCTGTGATTCCGCTGAGAGCTGGGTTCAAGCCGTAGAGCACGAAAATCGTCGCTAAGAGTATGTCAAGAGTACCCACGGAGAAACTGGCAGACACATCTGTCAAAGACCCCGCAACAAAGTAGATTATTATGAAGAAGCTGAAAGATTGGTTGAAGATTCCGAGCGCGAAAAAGACCAGAAGATACTGTGAAAGGTTAAACAACCATGATACTGTCAGATAGATAACCGGTTTTGCTAGATATCTAGGGTTTTCGCGGAAGATTTTGAATCCTGAGTAAAAGGCGGCTAGACTTTCTTTTGTCTCAGATGAAAGGTCGCTTGAACGGTATTTTTTAGGTCGCAGAACCTTCAGAACCTTTAATCCTAAGTTCGCAATTCTTCCTGCCGCTTTTTCGCTGAAAGCCAAATAAAGCAAAATCGCTAGGTAAGCCGTTGCTCCGATTAAGATGAAAATGAAAACAGTTAACACAATTGCTGGAATGTTAGATTTTAGGAAGAGAAGACCTGCGCTTGTGAAAAGCCCAGTTACAACGATCAGGTAGGCTATTATGCGGTTCGTTATTCCTCCGGCGGCGATGACCCCGTAATTGTCATTGGTTTCTTTGTGTACAAGGTACAATCTTGTGAGTTCGCCGCAGACGGTTTCGCAGGGAACAACCAAATCGACGAAGTAGCCAGTCCAGTAGTACAAGAAAGCGTTTTTCAAGCTAATCTTAACTTTAAGCTTACTTAAAACTGCTCGCCACGATGCGAGCCAAAAAAAGTTGCCTACCAAAACTGCTCCTATAGCCAAGGAATAGAAGAAAGCATATTGTCCTGGGTTTATTCCCCCTAGGACTATCAATATTTGTTTGAATCCCGCAAAGAAATACAAGTATAGGATGAAAACAGTCAGACCTATGAAGATGAAGAAGAAAGATTTGCGGGTTGAAAAATGCTTGAGAGCTGACAAATTGGCTATTGCACTTCTAGTGTGTTTTTAGGGTTAATTAGTTACTTTACCATTACGCCCGAATTAGATAAAGACTGACGTTCGATTTCGATTATTTTGCATCAATGATGGTTCCCACTTCGCTGATCGGTCTAAACTGCAGTTGTACTTGCGAGTTTTGAATCCTTGACCCAATCGGAAAGCTGTATTTCATTGGTGTTTCCAAACTCCTTAACAGTCACAATGCCTCGTTGGGCAAAACGAGCAACCACCCGATGCGTCTTAAGTCTGCTAAGTCCCGCTTCCTTAACAACGTATTTTTGAAGGTATTTTCCGTGATGCGCCATTAGAACACTGAAAACCTTCTGCTCGTCCATGGTCATCGTTTTCAAAAGCACATCACAACTGCCCGCTGCGTCTGAAACGTTGCCAGCAAATGGGTGACCCGGTAGCGCTGCGGGAATCGTGGTCTTAACTTGACTCGGATTTGCATCTATTTTCTCTGGGCTGCATTGTTCACCCTTGATATATCTTAGCTTTGGAAAAACCAAGTAGAAGCCAACTCCAATCATGGCGACTGCGGCAGTCGCTATCAAAGCAACAGGAATTACCCAGTAGTAAGACGGGTTGGCAGAACCGCTGTTTCCCATCATACCAGCCATTCCTCCGTAGCCATTGTTCGTCATGCTTCCCCACATTTGACCTATCCAGCTTGACCTGTAATATGCCGGAGCTGAAACAGAAAGGTACCAAGAAACCGAGGCAAGGATGACTAAAACACTGGATGTTATTGCAAGAATCAAAAGAAAAATGCGCAATCTCTGCATAGGCAAAGAACAAACTTACATAAAATTAATGTTTACGCCAAAAACTGAAGTTTCCTCAATAAGTGTGGAAAAACGTGTTAAAAGACGGTTGCATCTATTCTTTTTTGACCATCTTATTAGCTTAGCCTTTCTAGAAGGGAGCAAGTCATTATTGGCAAGATTACAGTAGCGTCGCCCTCAATCATTATGCGCCTTGCCTTTTCGCTGATTTTTCCCCATGAAACTGCTTCACGTGGCCTTGCACCGCTTAGACTGCCATCCCATTCGTCTGCAGTGCTAATGTAGACCACGTAGTCTAAACCGTCTTTGAATTGGTTCCACCATATCGTGTGATGTTTGGAGATGCCGCCGCCGACGATTAATGCGCCGCTTTTTTTAGCGTCGAAAATGATGTTGTTGAGGTCTCCTTCGTCTTTAAGCAGGTTAATTCTAAAGTCGTGGTGGTCTTGGCTGAAGAACCATAGCTGGTAGCCTACTGCACCATCGGTTATGCCTGGGACGTAGACTGGGATATTGTTTTTGGCAGCCCAGTAAAGAATCGAGTTCTCGTTGCAGCAGCGTAAACCGATTTCCCGAGAGAGTTCGCTGGTTGAGAGCTCTCGTTTGCCTTCCTTATAGAGGTCATGGAGGAGCCCTTGGATTTTCTGTTCGATGATAATTCCGTAGCTATCATTGGGCACAATCACATTTCCTAAGCGGTTTAAGCCTTCCCGATGAAGCCTCGAATCGTTCATTATGAAGCTACCCTTGTAGTAGTCCTTCCAGCATCGCGCGACATCGTGATCCAATGTGCCGCAGGTTGTTATGAGGACGTCAACAAGTTTTCGTTTCACCAATTCTTTGATCACGCCTCGGGTGCCTGTGGCTACTATATCGGCGGGGAAGGAGAGAAATTTGATGCAGCCCTTTGTGTTAATCATCGATTCCATGATGCTAACGCCAGATGCAAGTTTCCCAGCAGTAAACCCCCATGCCTTATCCATTTGGCGAACAAGCTCATCCACAGACATTTCTTGGGTTAGCTCGTAGTCTTTTACTGCTTCTTTACGCGAGTTATGTTCTTTTTTGGGCATTATACGATCTCCTTCCACTGGATTAACAAGCAATAAAATAAATACGTGCCTAGCGAGAGGAGCTATTCTGATAGGTAGTTTATGATTCTTCGGTAAATATCGCGGTCAGATGAGTCTTCATAGCCAGCGTAGATACTTGGGTTGTCGTTTACTTCGACCACAACATAGTCGCCATCGACTTCTTTGATGTCAACACCGTAGAGCCCTTTCCCAACAACACTGCAGGCTTTCAAAGCAACTTCCCTGAGCCTTGCAGGCATCTCTCGTTTTCTGAGGCTGACCGTCCTTCCCCAAATGACTGTGGGCTTGCCTCGAAGTTTCGCGCCGTGTTTCCATTTGCCTTTAGGAATCATATATTTGCAAACATAAAGAACCTCATTGTTTAGGACGCCAACTCTCCAATCGAAAGCTGTTGGCGTAAACTTTTGAATGGCTAAAACATCGGATTTTCGGAAGAAGCGTCTAGCTACATCTCGGAAACTTGTTTCGCAGGCGGCTTTCTCAACGTAACGTGAGAAACTTGTGTAAGGTGCCTTTATGACAACGGGTTTTCCCAATGCATCAAATATTTCGCTGATTTTTTTGTGGTGCAACTCATCTTTGTTAAGGAACATTGTCGGTATTCGTGGGACGTTATACTTTTCAAACAGCGCGTATTGATGGATTTTATTTCCGCATATAGTGATGGATTCTGGGTCGTCAATGACTTTCAAACCCAGTTCCCAAGCGGTTTTAGAAACTACATAAGCCGTGTTCAACGGGTCGGTTGTTGCTCTGATGAAGATCGCGTCGTACCTTGGGACTTCGGATATGTCTTCTCGGAAGAGGAAATGAAATTCGCTTCCCTGTTTTTCAGCGGCTGCTTTGAAGTTTTGAAGAGCGCTTTCCTCCCGGGGATCAGTAAAATTATATTTCTCGACAAAGCACGCGATCTTAGACACCGAAGGGTTCACCCTGCTCAGAAATGAGCGAGACCTCTCTGGATATTATTTTCAAGTCCTGTTCGGAAAGCTCCTCTTTATCTACGGGTTGTAGTCCACAGAGATAAGCTTTGTCAACAGTTTTTTGTATGTACAATTTGCAAATTGGGATTCCAAAAATTCTGTATACTTTTTCAGCGATTTTTTGGATGTCAATGTCTTGGTTATCGGTTTTTCCGAAGTATGTTTTGACTGCGGAAAGCTCTCCCCTTAGAGGTTGCGCGCATACCGCGAATTTGTAGTTCATGCCTAAGCTTTTCATGGCGCGGTAAAGGGCGCTTTTGTTACCGGCTATTTTGTAGCCGTCGTAGATGAATGGGTTTACTGCGAAAATCAGCACTGGGAAGCCGAGTTCATTGGTTATTTTTTTGACTGAGTCGGTGACGAGGAAGGGTAGAGTTAGCACTCCTGCTTTGGCTGCTCTGAGAAGAAAAACTGGGGTTCTGCTTGAGTCAATGATGTTTTCGCATGATGGAATCACGCGGTTGCCCAGGATTTCAGCGTGCATAGAAACGTAGTAGCCTGTTTTGAGGTAACGGTACTCGTTGTTAATGTTAAGTGTGGGCTCTTTGATTGTGGAGTCTAAAAACGTTGTGGGCTTCACTACTTGAAGTTTAGTGGTTAGGTCGATGTTTGAGACGACCAACACGGTCATAGTACACCAGGTTAATCAAAAGGCGTTATTCGTCAGTTATATTTAAGATTAACTACCACCATATTCGCATTCTAATTTAACGCTGAACAGAAAGAGGCACAACCATACGTACAAACCACTTGAAGTCTTTGGACCAGAGCATGAATTAGCGCTCGTGGATAGCGAACTGAAACCTTTGCCCATATCCGACAAAATCATCAAAGGCTACTGTGGAAAAACTATCAACTTCGTTGAACTTCCAACCTTCACCTTTGGCAAAGAACTTCAAATGCATGTAATGGAACTGAAGGCCAACTCTCCTTTTAGGTCCCCTGGAGAGTTTGAGGAGACAATGCAGAATGGGGTTTTGACGCTTAGCCAAATGGTCCAGAAACACGGTGCCAAACTCCTTGGAACAGGCATGCATCCCCTGCTTAATTTGGGAGAAACCGCTGTTTGGCCTCATTACCACAGAAGAATCTATAATGAATTCGCCAAAATCTTTGACCTGAACCAGCATGGTTGGCTGAACATCCAGAGCTTCCACCTGAATCTGCCGTATCAAAAAGAGCAAGACGGGATTCAACTGCATAATTTGCTTGCCAACATGTGTGCTTATCTTCCCGCGATCACTGCTTCCTCCCCCATTTACGAGGGCAAGGCTGGTCCAGACAGAGACAATCGGCTTCAGTTTTACAAGGTTAACCAGAAGGAAATCCCATCCATAACGGCGGACGTTGTACCCGAGTACACAACCTCATTTAGCAGGTACAAACATGACGTTATCGTTCAGTACTCCGAGGATTTAGCTCAAGCCGGTGCTGAAAAAAACATTCTTTGGCGCGAGTGGATTAACTCGAGAGGCGTTATTTTCCGTTTTGATCGTTCGGCCCTTGAAGTAAGAGTGATGGATGAGCAAGAATGCATTAAATCCGACGTTGCATTGAGCTGCTTTATCCGTGCAGCTCTAAGAGGTTTAGCAGCGAAGAACGCCGAGCTTTTACCACACGACTTGTTGGTAAACGATTTCAACGCCATCATTAAAGAAGGATTAAACGCTAAAGTTTCCAATCCCAATGGCAAAACGGCAAAACAAGTATGCCAAGCCTACGTAAACCTAGCAAAAGAATACGCCGACGCAGATGAAAAAAGATATCTATGGATTGTTGAGAAGCGGCTGGAAAAAGGCAGCCTATCCGAAATCATCTTGGACAGAGTTTATCGTCGCGCCGAAAAAACCAGTTTTCTTGAAGCAATCTTGGATGTTTATTCAACACTTATTAAATGCCTATCCAATAATGAACCCTGCTTCTAGAAAAGGCGAAAAAGCCATGCCCAAAGACGACAAAGGAGTGACCTATTCATTCAATGTCTGCAGCCGATGCAAAGTCTGCTGCTGTCAAGATGCGAAACCACCACTGACCGAAAAAAGGAAAATAATCTTAAAAGAATACATGCAGAAACAGAAAATCAGCTTTATAGAACCGTTTGCTAAAGAAGGCTATTCTTACCCTTCGGTTGATGAGCGTCTTTTTTGCGGTTTTTTCGACAAGAAAACAGGAAAATGTGTGGTTCATGCCGTTAAGCCTGAAAGTTGCATCGCTGGCCCAGTGACTTTTGACATTAATTTTTACACCAATAAGATTGAGTGGTTTCTAAAAAAAAGTGAAATCTGCGCTTATGGGAGCATGCTGCATGCTGACAAAGATGCGTTTAAGAAGCATTTCATCGAAGCCAAGAAACAGCTAACCCAATTAATAAAGCAACTTGACCCTGAAGAGCTCAGAGCTATCGTGAAAATCGATGAACCTCAGACATTCAAAATTGGGGAAACAGTGTTGCCTTTGGAAACCGCAAAGAAGCTCAAGTTGAAATGAGGCTTTCTTGCTTTTTCCTCCAAGTGCTTTGACTAAGAAAGCGGTTGGAGGCTGTTTGGCTGTCTGCCCTGAGGAGTTGTTCTAAATCTGTTTCAGAGTCGATGTCCAACATTATTGTTGAAGAGACGTAGATTTTGGTGTGAACGTGTTTGATGTGCGCTTTGCTTAGGTGCCTTTTGAAGCTATCGGGTCCAAAACAGAGTGAAACTATTCCAGGGGGCTTTTGCAGTAGCGCGTTGGTTCCGCCGTTTCGCGATGGGGAAATAACCATGGAGTTGTTTACCGCCAGCTTGACAAGAGTATCTATGTCTTTTGATGTTACAAGTGGGACATCTGCAGGCAGGACTAAAACCTGTTCCGCTTTGTTCTTGACACACCATTTTACCGCCTGATTGAGCGCTTTGTTCAGACCCACCTTCGTCTCATTGAGAAAAGTCATCCCAAAGTTTTTCACTAAACATTCGACCGTTGAGTCAGAGCTTACAACAACAGTCCTTTCGACCTTCGAAGACTTAAGTGCCTTCAAGACATCCTCAAGCATTGCTAGGGTGAAAAGGGACCGTTCTTGAAGGGTGAAAAAGTTGGAGAGTCTCGTCTTGGATTTCAAAAGAGTCTTTACAGGCACTATGGCATATGCAGACATATCCAACCAGCTTTGATAGATTAACCAGAGTTAAATTAATCTCATCTATTTGGCGATGAACAGTTTTAAAATTATGCTTTCCGTCTCCGCCATGCTTGATTGGAAGCGCGGTTTTGTTAAAGGGCGAAAATTCGTCTATGCTTCAAAATCCAACAATCCCGCATCCTTTAGCTTTAAGGCTAAAACAAGGTTGCCGCTAAGATGGATTTTCCCGTTGAAAAAAGCCTGTGTTGTTTTCAGTTTTCCGTTTACAAGATCCATGAAATCTGCGTCGGCGACCGTCAGTGTCAAGTTAGGCGACGGGTGGGCTCCTTCTGTGACTTTTAATGTTTGGTTTTTCAGCGTAAGTACCCAGCAACCGCCGTTTGGCCCCGTAAGGTTCAGTTGAGTAATAACATCGAAGTCCCCCGCCTTTTCGGGCTTGAATTTACAGGGTAGTACTTCCTCCAGGTATTGCTTGGGTATTTTAGCTTCCATCATGTTCAAACTCAATATTTTTTGTTTATCTGAATAGGTCTTTTCCTTTGGATCGCGTAAGATCTATGGTCGAGGCGTTGTCTGTACTTTGGTAATTGTAGCCACGGATGATTGCTGCGGGGACACCCTCATTCGCTTGGCCGATCACCAATTCCGCTGCCGAGGACAACTCGTCAGCTACAGCTGTTTGTTTTACTCTAAGGACGTACCCAAACAGGTCTTTTTCGCCACGTCTATCTCTGATCGGCAGGATTCCTGCTACACCGACTGCCACGTTTATTTCTCCAATGCGGAAAGGTCTTCCATGCGTGTCGGAAACGATTACTGCTACGTCGGCGCCAGTCAGCCGTTTTATTTCTTTCCTGATGTTCTGGGCTGAAACGTTCGGTTCTTTTGGCAGAGGCACAACATTTCTGTCACCTGAAACGTTTGATCTGTCGACTCCAGCGTTAGCGCAGATAATGCCGTTTTTTGTTTCTACAATTATGCTGTTCCTGCTGCATCTGACAACTTCTTTTGTTTCTTGAAGGACAACCTCAACCAAGGCTGGATCTTTATTTGTCTTCAACGCCATTTCTTTAGCTTGCTGTGAAGGAACTACGTCGTCAAGGTTAATGATATTACCTTCAGCTTTAGAAACAACCACATGAGTCACAACAATGACGTCTTTTTCTCGGATGGGCGTTCTCTGCTTTTCTGCTGCTTGAACAATCAGTTGCCCAAGGTTGTCTCCCTTTTTTATCAGCGGAAGATTCTCAACAGCTATCACTTTCACTGGTTCCATGCAGTTTTCACTCATCTTTAAAGGCTAATACTACAAGAACAAACACTTTAAAAGGTTATCTTGCAGAAAGATGAAAAAATAATTCAATACAAAATTATCAAAAAAATAATAAAATAGAAAATAGAAGCTTTGGTTTAGCTTCTGAATTTCTGCAGTTTTCGCAACATTTCTTTGTCGCCTTCGGCGTCTCCGGCGCATGTTGCGATAATGCCGTCGACCAAGCCATTTAGTTTTGCAGCTTTTTCTTCAACTGCATCCATTGTTGCTGCGACTGGCCAGCCGATCATTTTAACGGTTTCGACGTTTTTGGCTGTTCCCACTAGGAAGTATGCGAAAAGTGGCTTGTTTAGTTTTTTGCATTCGGCTGATACCGCTTTGAGTGCCTCGAATGAGTCGTCAGTTAACCTCATGAAATATACGAAGTCCCATGGCTCACGCACCCTTTGAAGAGTTTCTTCTATGGAGCGTCTTGCAGTTAATAAGCAACCGAGTTTTAGGTTTTTGGTTTTGACTTGAGTGCGAATGAAGTCTCTGGCTGCTTCAGACGATGGTAGCATCGTTATAGGCTCACCAAACTTTGGGTTGTCTCCCATGGTGACTGCTAAACCATCTAATCCGATAACGTCTGATGCTAAAGCGAGGCCTCCTACTTCAACTGGGCCTTTGTACTTTAGAATGAAGATTGGGCAGACGTATTTGTCTGGGTACTTGTATTTGAGTAGGCAACTTACTACTACGCCGCTTGGAGCTGGATAACCAGCCGCGCCGTCAGTTACGTTCCATCCATCAACTAGATCCTTGAGTTCATCTGCAAGCTTTAAGAATTTACGTGTTGGCACAAATTCATTTAGTATTTTCATGGAGATTTCATCTCGGCTAAAGGCTAAATGGGTTAAGATTAAAAAATCTTTTGCATACAGTGAAGGGCTGTTTGTATGAGAACCCGGTTCTTAACGTGGTTACGTTAGGCTTGGTCAACGAGTTTGGAGTCTACGTCAAAGTGAAGAGTTTGCTCCCTTCTATGGTTTTTGCTGGGCTTTTGCTGCCGCCGAGTCCTTTTTCTTCTTGGTCAACTTCAGCAATAACCCCTTCGAGAATGCTCCCTCTTCAATAGGCTTTGATTCTAGAAACCCTGTTCTTTCAGCGTTTGTGAAGAGTTCTTCGCCTTTTTCTGTTCGGATAATTGTGAATGTCCAACCATCAAGTCCCAATCCGCCTACAGATACGTCTGCGAGTTCAGAGCTGAAGTCTTCGCATACGCTGCAGCTTGTCCTGACATACTGCTTTATATCTGCCAGCGGAATGGCTGTGGTTCCGGCGGGCGTGGTTACAAGCATTTTTCCTTTAATGTTCATTTTGGTTATATCGTTTAGGTTGATGCCGAGTTTTCCTTTAATATGGTTTTCCATGAGCCCCTCGTAGTCAAAGCACTCCGAGCACATAAGCCCCACGAGGTACTTGATTGGAGTGCTCATCTTCTTCACATTGTTCATCTGCATTTTTCGGATGGCTTGAATCTGACAGGGTGTGCCTACGAATGCAACTTGGGTTTTCTTCTGCTTAATCACTTCAGGCAAAGCCATTAACGCTGAAGAGCAAGTGTATTTTGTTCCTGCGGACTCAACAATTTTCTCAGGTGTTGTTGCGAGAATTGGGACGGGCAGGAAAGGTTTTTCTTGGCTTTTCCCAGAAACTACTGCGCCGTCGATTAGCTCGCTTTTCAAGGCAGCTACTAGCATTGCGGTGGCGGCCCCGCCGTCTTGACGAACCTTCAGAATGTCGTTTGGTTTCGCTTGGGCAGCAACTATTCGGCGGTATACTCCGAATTCTTCCTGTGGGTTTCTGATCTTGCCGAATGTGAACTGTTCAGCCTTCGCCATTGCCCAATTGTAACGCGGACAGGCTTGGGCACATATGCCGCAGATCTTGCATTCCTTGACTAAACCGGGTTTTCCCTTTGCCATTTCGAGGCTGCCGAAGGGGCAAGCCACAACGCATGTTCCGCAGCTTGCGCATTTTCCTGTTTCAACGACTTCAGTTAAAAGAGAGTTTCCAAAACCAACCTTATTTGAGCTCATGGAACTAGCATATGAAACTGATTCTATTTAAATTTTAGACAAGAAACCCCATGCAAGTTCTGAATGCAGATTCTTCAAAAGCTGTTTCTATCCTTTCGTTTTTGAAGGATTATGTGGTAACAAATGGGTCTTAAGCTGGTCATTCAACAACAAAGCGAACACAAAGAACCATCCTAAAGCCATAACCACGTACAGTGGCGGTATGGCGGTTAATCCGGGAATTCCGATAATGGAGATTAAAGATGAAATTATTATGTCTGCGGCTATTGCGGTTAGAAGGGGTCGGCTTGGTTTTGACTTCCAAAAGTTGCTTCTTTCGCGTACAACAAAGATGGTGAATAATCCGCCGAATAGTAACATGTCAA
>Ga0335081_10009911_pt1 | contig 15353 bp, 14 predicted proteins | sample Lox_Sample_35_FD_206713 | JGI IMG/M metagenome (GOLD analysis project Ga0335081, IMG submission 206713) | Soil microbial communities from Loxahatchee National Wildlife Refuge, Florida, United States - Lox_Sample_3.5 | ecosystem: Environmental > Terrestrial > Soil > Wetlands | place: USA...
CGCGGCGAACAGTCCGAAACGTCCGGGATTGTCGCCGCGCAGCTTCACGCCATATTCGTTGCTGGCGCGCGCCAGCGCCCGGCCCTCCTCGACATCGCCGAACCAGACGCCGGGCGGCGGCAGCGACAGCACCGCGGTGGTGACGCCGGCCTTGTCCATGTCGGCGAGCGTGGCTTGCAACGTCCATTTCGGCGGCTGGCCGCCGTGCTTGGCCATCGCCGCGCCCTGCGCCGGCGCCACGTAGTGATGATGCACGTCGATGCGCGTCTTCGCCGCCGGCGCCTGCGCCTGCGCGCGCGCCGGCGCTGCCGCAGTGCCGAGACCGAGCGCGGCAAGGCCGCCGGCGAGAAAATTGCGCCGCGCCGGGCTTGCCGGCGCAAATTTCGGCGCGCAGCAGGAGCAGCCATGGAAAGCGTTGTGCCGCAGCGATCTCTGTGCGGCCGAAGCCGATAATGCGAGGCGCATGTCCATCCCTCTTTCTCAAACGTTCTGTCGTCGTTGCTTGAGCTTAGCCGCCACCGCGCGCGCGGCAAGCCGGCAGGCGCGCATCAGGCGGCGGCCCCGTATCTGCGGGCGGAGCCTGAGCGGCAAGCCGATGTCGACCATCGGCTTCGAGAAGCGTTCGGACCGTCCTGGGCAATGACGCTGGTCGCGGCATTGTCATTTATATCCGGCACCGTCATGGCCCTGTCGATGTGTGAGCGGCCGACGGCCCGCCGCCGAGCGCCCCGCTGATATAATCGTGAGTGGCGCACTGGGGCGCGCCAGCCTAGGCTGGTGACGGCCGCGAATTGGCGCGCATTGCGTGGCGGGAGTGGGAGGAGAATGTGCCATGAAACTTTACATGCATCCGGTTTCGATGACGAGCCGCCCGGTGCGGCTGTTCATTGCCGAGAACAAGATTCCGGTCGAGGAGGTCACCGTCGACCTGTTCACCGGCGAGCAGTACCAGCCGGCCTATGCCGGCATCAATCCGAACAGCATGGTGCCGATGATCGAGGACGGCGATCTACGGCTGACCGAAAGCTCGGCGATCCTGAAATATCTCGCCGACAAGATCGGCTCGCCGGCCTATCCGAAGGATTTGAAGCAGCGCGCCAAGGTCAACGAGGTGATGGACTGGCTCAACACCAATTTCTATCGCGAATGGGCCTATAATCTTTGCTACCCGCAGCTGTTTCCGCATCTCAAGCGCCGCAGCGACGAGGCGCAGGCGGCGACGCTGGAGTTCGGCCTGCAAAACTCAAAGCGCTGGCTGCAGATCCTCAACGACCATTGGATCGGCCCGAACAAGCCGTATCTGTGCGGCGACCAGATCACCATCGCCGATTATTTCGGCGCTGCGCTGGTCACGCTCGGCGAAGTCATCCGCTGCGATTTCTCCGCCTACCCGAACGTGCAGCGCTGGCTCAACAACGTCAAAAAGCTGCCGAGCTGGCCCAAGGTCAACGAGGTGTTCTACGGCCTGGTCGAGCAGGTGAAGGGTCAGCAGTTCCAGGCGGTGTAGGCCTGGCATTGCCTGCGCAGGCGGGCAATCCGGTCATCGCTTGCTTGAAGGGGCGATCACCGGGCACCATTTTTATCCTGGTGACTACTGGATGCTCCGCCTTCGTGGAGCATGACAGAACGAGGGACGGCTCATGAGCTTTTTCCCCGGCAAGGACCCGACGCTTGGCGACGCGGCATCGAGCGACGCCGTCACCCAGCTGATCGTGCCGCGCTCGGTCGATCTCGGCGGCTTTCAGGTGCATCGCGCGCTGCCATCGGGGCAGTCGCGCATGGTCGGGCCGTTCATCTTCTTCGATCATTTCGGCCCGGCGGTGTTCAAGGCCGGCGACGGCGTCGACGTGCGGCCGCACCCGCATATCGGCCTTGCCACCGTCACCTACCTGTTCGACGGCGAGATCGTGCACCGCGACTCGCTCGGCACCGCGATGCCAATCCGGCCCGGCGCGGTGAACTTGATGACCGCCGGCCGCGGCATCGTCCATTCCGAGCGCACCGCCGCCGACCGTCGCGACGGCGGCGAGCCGCTGCACGGCCTGCAGCTATGGGTGGCGCTGCCGATGACGGATGAAGAAACGGCGCCGGCCTTCGCCCATACCGCGGCGGCCGACATCCCGGAGCTTCGCGAAGACGGCATGACGCTGCGCGTCGTCGCCGGCTCGCTCCACGGCCTGCGCTCGCCGGTGGTCACGGCGTGGGACACGGTGTTCGCCGACGTGCGGCTCAAGGCCGGCGCCACGTTCCCGCTCGATGCCAGCCACGAGGAGCGTGCGGTCTATGTGCTTGCCGGCGAGATCGCGATCGGCGGCGGCCGCCACGGACCGGAGCGCTTGTTGGTGCTCAAGCCGGGCGATCCCGTCGCCATCGCCGCGGTCAGCGACGCCCACTTCGTCGTGGTCGGCGGCGCTGCCATGGATGGGCCACGGCACATCTGGTGGAATTTCGTCTCCTCGCGCAAGGACCGCATCGAAGCCGCCAAGGCCGACTGGAAGGCCGGCCGCTTCGCGATCGTGCCCGGCGACACCAAGGAGTTCATTCCGCTGCCGGAAAACTAAACGCCGATTGCCGCCTTGATGCGCTCGCGAGTCAGCGGCAGATCGCGGAAGCGGTGGCCGGTGGCGTCGGCGATCCCATTGGCGATGGCTGCCGCCGCCGGGCCCTGCCCGGCCTCGCCGCTGCCGAGGAACGGCAGGCCGGGCCGGTTGATGACGTGGACTTCGACCGAATCCGGCACCGCGGAAAAGCGCAGGATCGGATAGCTCGCCCAGTCGATGCTGGTGATGCGGCGGCCGTCATTGGTGACGCTCTCGAACAAGGTCCAGCTCATCGACTGCAGGATCGCGCCTTCGATCTGGTTCTTGATGCCGTCGGGATTGACCACCTGGCCGGAGTCGACGGCGGCGACGGCGCGCACCATGCGGGGACGGCCCGAGCCGTGGTCGACTTCGACCTCGCAGGCGATGGCGCAATAGGCGGCGAGATTCTTGTAGCGGGCGAAGGCAAAGCCGTAGCCGCGGCCGGGTGGGACCGGAGGCTTTCTCTCGGTCCAGCCGAAGCGCTGCGCCGCGGTGCTGATCACGTCCTTGGCGCGCGGATCGTCAAGATGCCTGAGCCGGAACTCCACCGGATCGGCGCCGGCGGCGAGCGCCAGCTCGTCCATGAAGCTCTCGATGACGAACACGTTCATGTAGCCGCCGAGCGCGCGCAGCGCCGAGACCCGCACCGGCATGTCCGGCAGGAAGTGGTTGATCACCCGCGCGGCGGGGAATTTGTAGAGCGGGATCGAGTTGCGGTCGCCGCCGCCCTCGGGCATCGGGATCGGCCGCGGCGGCGGCGCCGCGAACGGATTGGCCAGCGACTGCGCCGCAATCAGCGAGCCGGCGCCGCCCGGCCGCATCGAATGGGTGTTGCTCCACAGCGCGTAATCCCAATCGACGATGTTCCGGCCGGCGTCGTCGGTCGTCGCGGAAACCTTGACCACCATGGCCGGACCGTACGGCTCCCAGGCGTGCTCCTGCTCCCGCGTCCATTGCAGGCGCACCGGACGGCCGGGCAGCGCGCGGGCAAGGAGCGCGGCGTCGGCGGCCGCATCGTCGGCGCCGTTGTGGCCGTAGCAGCCGGCGCCTTCGGCGTGAATGAGCCGCACCTTGTCCTTCGGCATGCGCAGCATTTCAGCGATGGCGTCGCGGTCGGGATAGACGCCCTGGGTGTGGCTCCACACCGTCAGGCCGTCGCCCTGAAAGAGCGCCACCGCGCAGGACGGACCGATCGAGCCGTGCGCGACATAGGGCCGGGTGTAGGTCGCCGACAGCGTCTTGGCGCTGCCGTTGTTCGTGTTGGCACCGGCGCCGGATCCCGGCCGGTCGAGCACCTTGATGTCGCGCGCCGGCAGGCTCGTCAGCAGCGCCGGCAGCTTCTCGGCGTCGGGCAGTTGCGCGGTCTCCTGCCAGCGCGCGCCTGCGGCGAGCGCGCGCATGGCCTCGATCGCCTGGAACTCGCGCTCGGCAATGACGCCCAAGAAACTGCCGTCGCGCACGATTTTCAGCACGCCCGGCATTTTTCCGACCGCCGCGCTGTCGACGTCGATGAGCGTTGCGCCGTAGCTCGGCGGCCGCACCGTGCGGCCGTGCACCATGCCTTCGAGCCGCAGGTCCTGCACGTAAGCGGCGCCGCCGGTGACTTTGGCCGGAATATCGATGCGCCGCACCGGCTGACCCATGATCTTGTAGTCGGCCGGCGCCTGCAGCGGCGACTGCGGCGCGGCGGCGACGTGAATGAGCTCCGCCGAGACCAGCTCGCCGTAGCCGAAGCGGCGGCCGTCGGGCGCAATCACGGCCGCGCTTTGCGTCTTCAGCTGCTCGGCCGGCACGCCGAAGCGCCGCGCGGCTTCGCCGATCAGGATTTGCCGCACCTGCGCCGCGGCATTGAGGATCGCGGTGCCGCTGTCCTGCAGCGAATGGCTGCCGGCGGTATAGCCTTCGTTCAGCGTCACTGCGGTGTCGGCGGTGACGAGCTTCAGCGCGCCGAAATCGGCACCGAGCTGCTCGGCGGCAATTTGGAGAAGCGCGGTCTTGATGCCCTGGCCGAGCTCGGCCTTGCCGGTGCAGACGGTGATCGCGCCGCCGGCATCGATGCGTATCCAGGAATCGAGGAACGGCGCCTGCTTGAGGCTGCCGGGCAGCGGCGGCGGCGGCGCTGGCGCCGCTGCGGGGGGCGCGGCAGCATCCTGCGCCAGCCCATGCGGCGCCACTGCGAAGCTGAAAACCAGCGCGCCCGAACCGGCCAGCACCGCGCGGCGCGAGACGATATCGATAGTGTCGCCGCTCATCGCGCGTCTCCGGTCTGCGCGGTCTTCATCAGCTCTTGCGCCCGGCGCACCGCGCGCAGAATGCGCATATGGGTGCCGCAGCGGCACAGATGCGGCTCGAGCGCGGCGCGGATCTCGGCATCGCTGGCGTGCGGGTTGGCCTGCAGCAGCGCCTGCGCCCGCATCATCATGCCCGGAATGCAATAGCCGCACTGCGCGGCCTGCAGCTCGATGAAAGCGCGCTGGGTCGGCGCTGGCTCTTGCGCCGTGCCGAGGCCCTCCACGGTGGTGATGTTCTTGCCGGCCAGCAGCGCGATCGGCGTGACGCACGAGAACACCGGCTTGCCGTCGACCAGCACGGTGCAGGCGCCGCACTGGCCGAGCCCGCAGCCGAATTTCGCGGCGTTGAGCTTCAGATCGTCGCGTAGCACGTAGAGCAGCGGCGTGCGCGGATCGGCGTCGACATTGTACGGCTGGTTGTTGACCTTGAGGTTCATCATTCGCCCGCCTGCCTCGCCGCATAACCGATGGTGACCTCGCGCTCGGCGCCGCGCGCGGCCTGCACGGCGGCTTCGATGCCGGTCCAAGCTTCCTCGTCGGTGAAGCCGGCGCGCAAATAGCGCACCAGGGCGCCGAGCTGGTTGTCGTCAAGTGCGTTGGCGAAGCCCGGCATGATCGGGCGGCGCGAAGCCGCCGCGGCCGGCACGCCGTGCAGGACGATATTGAGGAGATTGTCGGCGCTCGGCCCCCTGACGGCGCTCGACAGCGCGAGATCGATACCGCCGAACGGCATGGCTCGCGGCCCTTCGTGGCAGCCGGCGCAGGTCGAGGCGTAGATCGCGGCGCCTTCGTCGTTGCGATTGCCGACGGCGCCGCCGACACGATGGTGAACGGCCTGGCTGTCGGCGCTGGTCGCGGCCACCCATCGGCCGCGCTCGGCCTGGCTCTCGCCCTGTTGCAGCACGGACTTTCGCTCCGCCGCCTTGCCCATCTGGCCGGCGACATAGCTCGCGATCGCGCGTATGTCGTTGTCCGTCGCACCGCTCAAGTCTGCGATGACATCGGCCATCGGACCGCGCGCCGTGCCGTGCTCCGGCTCGAAGCCGTTGCGCAGATACTGATAGAGCGCTTCGGCCGTCCACGGCACCGCCGCCGGCGAAGCGCCATTGAGCGCGTAAGCGGTCCAGCCGCCGATCGTGGCTCCGGCAAAACTCTCGCTCGCCTTTTCCGCACCGAACGCGTTGCGCGGCGTGTGACACGCACCGCAGTGCGCGAGCCCCTCCACCAGGTATTCGCCGCGGACGAAACTCGCATCGTGCGTCGCATAGGCGGCGGGAGGCCCCGACCGCAGGAACAGCAGATTCCAGCCGGCGACGACAAAGCGATGATTGAGCGGAAACCGCAATTCATTGCCGGGCGCCACCGTGTGCACCGGCGGCCGCGTCATCAGGAAGGCGTACAGCGCCCGGTCGTCGTCATTGGAAACGAGCATGAAGTGGTCATAGGGAAAAGCTGGATAGAGCAAGGCGCCGTCGCGCCGCACGCCCCGGCTCATGGCGCGCTGGAACGCCGCCTCGGACCAGGCGCCGATCCCGGTCTCGGAGTCGGGCGTGATGTTGGTGGAATAGACGGTGCCGAACGGGGTGGGGATGGCAACGCCGCCGGCAAGGTCGCGCCCGCCCGGCCCGGTGTGGCAGCCCGCGCAATCGCCGACGGCTGCAAGCGCGGCGCCACGCTTGACCAAGGCGGGGTCGAAGCTCGCCGGCGCAGGCGGCGCAATCGGCGCTATCGCCGGATGCCAGGCGGCAAATGCCAGGACGCCGCCCCCGAGCGCCAGCACGAGGCACACGACGATCGCAAGTGTCTTTGCCCGCATATCGAGCCCGGCTCGCCGCAATGCGCCATTTCCAGCATCCCGGCAACGGTTGGGCAAGAGCGAAGTTCCGCAAAAGCCTGCGCCGCAGTAAGTTAGCGTCCATCGCCGGCGCCCCGCGAAGAGGAGAAAAGCCTATGTCCCATTATCCGCGCGCTGCTGCGCTCCTGACCGGCGCAGTGCTCGTCGTCTCGACCGCGGCCGCACCGGCGCGGGACCGATCGACGAGCGGCACATCGGACTTGGCACGCGCCTACAGCATCATCGCCTCAAAGACCTTCGTCGATCTCACGCACAGCTTCGGCCCGGAGACGCCGGTGTGGTCCGGCTTCGGCCAGGCCAAATTCTCACCGGCGGCCGATCCGAAGACCCACGAGCCCTACACCATCCCGAAGGACGGCTTCCGCACCACCTATTACGAGATGGTCGGGCAGTACGGCACCCACGTCGATCCGCCGGCGCACTTCGCCCCGGATGGCATCACCATGGACCAGATTCCGCTCAAGCAGATGATCCTGCCGCTGGTCGTGCTCGACGACACGCCCTACCTCGGCAAAGACCCGAACCACGCCTTCTCGGTCGCCGACCTGAAGGCCTGGGAGCACGTGCATGGCCGCGTGCCGAAGGGCGCCTTCGCGGCGCTGCGCACCGACATGTACAAGGACTGGGACTCAAACCCGGAGCGCTTCAAGCGCCAACCGTTCCCGGCCTGGGCGTTCGAGACCATCAAATATCTCTACGAGCAGCGCGGCGTGACCGCCACCGGCCACGAGGCCATGGACACCGACACCACCGACAAGATGGATTCGGAGACCTACATCCTGCAGCACGGCCATTATCAGATCGAAGTCATGGCCAATCTCGACAAGGTGCCGGCGACCGGCGCCATCATCGTGGTGACCTGGCCGAAAGTGGAAAACGGCCTCGGCTTTCCGGCGCGGGCGTTCGCGATTTTGCCTTAACCCCGATGCGTGTCCCGGATGCTGTGCAGCATAGAGCGCAGCGTAGTGCTGCACTGCTGATCCGGGACCCTCACATACACGGAGTTTTCGACGATCCCAGGGTCCGCAGCGCATCATTACGCTGCGCTACATGCCGCGCCGCGCCCGGTAAACGCCATGCGAGCGATTTGCGCCTAGGCAATCTCCGTCAACGCCGCCGCGCGCCGCTGCGAGCGGACCCAGGCGAGGATCTCGCGCTCGGCCTCGGCGCGGGCGAAGCCGTAGCGCTCCTGCAGGCGCGCGGCGAGCTCCTCGCGCCGGCCGTTGATGCGGGTGATGTCCTCATCCGTGAGCTTGGCCCAGTTGTGGCGCAGCTTGCCCTTGAAGTGCAGCCAATTGCCTTCTATCTGGTCCCAGGTCATGCGGTTTCTCCCGTGTCATCGCTGGACGCTGGCGCGCTCGCCGGCGCGGCCAGGCCCGATGTCAACGGCGCGATGCGGCACGAGTTCGACGGCAACGCGGTCATTCCAAGACCAATCTTGGCGTCGCGCGGGCGAAGCTCGGTTGTCAATTCAGAATGCGCCTGTTCCCTGTGCCGGCAAATTTCTTACCGTCGACGTGGTTGCGAACCACTAAATTACCGCAAAGAAACGTCGCCTCGGTGTAGGATATCTGGAATCGTTCTCACGCCTTTAAGGCCATCGCACAGGCGCCATGACCAAAATTTCATCCCGGCGCGCAAGTCCACATTGGCTTGCGCTGGCAAGCGTCGCCCTCCTGACCGGCTGCATTTCATCCAACGGCCCGATTCTGACCGACGGCCAGCCATTGCTCGGCAACGAACCGCACTTGCGATTTTACGTTTTGCGCGACGGCGCAGCCCGCGAGCCGAGCGCGGAAACGTTCCGCTGGCAAGATGGCCGCTACGTCCCCGTCGGCGGTAGCGCCAAGGACATCGGCCCGTTCACGCTTCATGCCTTCGAAGGCGACGACCTGATCGTACAGAGCCTGCGCGCCGGCAAGCCCGCGGAATATGGCATTGCGCGCAAGCTCGCCGACGGCGCTTATCTGCTGGTCGCGGTCGACGAGAGCGATGCCGATGAAGTGACGCGGAACAAATACTGCGAGCAGCCGCCCGGTACCGCCTGCCGGGTGACGAGCCGCGAGGCGGTGCTGGCGTTGGCGCGCGCGACCGCCGCCAAGCCGCATGCCGGCGGCGGGCTTGCCTTGCTGATGGGGCACTGACTTGACGGACCGAGCCTGTCCGCCGATGAGAAAACATGGCTTCGCCTTCTCCCATTCCTGACGTCGAGCGCCTCACGCAAGGTATCCGGGCCGGCGACCGCACCGTGCTGTCGCGCGGCATCACGTTGATCGAGAGCAAGCGCGCCGATCACCGCACGGCGGCGGCGGCGCTGACGCAAAAGCTCCTCCCCGCCACCGGGCAAGCGGTGCGTGTCGGCATCACCGGCTCGCCCGGCGTCGGCAAGTCGACCACCATCGACGCGCTCGGCACCATGTTGACCGGGCAAGGCCACAAGGTCGCGGTGCTGGCGGTCGATCCGTCGTCGCGGCGCACCGGCGGCTCGATCCTCGCCGACAAGACGCGCATGGCGCATCTCGCCAACGACCCGAGCGCCTTCATCCGACCCTCGCCGGCCTCCGGCACGCTCGGCGGCGTCGCCGCCAAGACGCGCGAGACCATGCTGCTGTGCGAGGCCGCCGGCTACGACGTGATCCTGGTCGAGACCGTCGGCGTCGGCCAGTCGGAGATCGCGGTCGCCGACATGACCGACTTCTTCCTGGTGCTGGTGCTGCCCGGCGGCGGCGACGAGCTGCAGGGGCTCAAGAAGGGCGTGATCGAGCTCGCCGATATGATCGCCATCAACAAGGCCGACGGCGCCAATCTGGCCCGCGCCAAACTCACGGCAGCGGAATACACCGCGGCGCTGCATATCCTGGCGCCGGCGTCGCCGAACTGGTTGCCGCCGGTGGTGACTTATTCGGCGCTGCATGGTGCCGGCATCGACGCGCTGTGGCGTCACGTCCTCGACCATCGCCGGCGGCTGACCGCGTCCGGCGAGCTTGCGGCGCGGCGCGGCGCCCAGCAGGTGAAATGGATGTGGGCGATGCTGGAGGAGCGCCTGTTTGCACCGCTGCGCTCCGACCGCGCATTGAAGGGCGCACTGCCGAAGATCGAGGCCGACGTCGCCGCCGGCCGGCTCGCGCCGGCTTCCGCGGTCGAAAAAATCGCCGCAATGCTCAAAATCTGATGCGTGCCCTGATCACCGGCTTCGGCCCGTTTCCCGGCGCGCCAGTCAATCCGAGCGCGGCGCTCGCCAAGATTTTGGCGCGCCGGCGGCGGCCGGCCTTTGCCGGAATCGAGCGGCGACCCACGTGTTCGCCACGACCTACGCGTCGGTCGATCGCGATCTACCGAAGCTATTGGCGCAAAAGCCCGACATTGTCTGATGTTCGGCCTGGCCGGGCGCCGGCGTCACGTCTGCATCGAGACGCGGGCGCGCAACGCGGTGTCGGTGCTGTTTCCCGATGCCAGCGGGTATCGGCCGCAGCGGGCCACCATCAGACCGGGAGGGCCGGCGGCGCGCCGCGGCCATGCGCCGTTTGCCGCGCTCGCGGGCGTGACGCGGACAACCAAGGTTCCCGCCCGCGCGTCGCGCGATGCCGGCCGCTATCTGTGCAACTATCTCTATTGGCGCGCCTTGGAGCGCGCTGGCGGCGGCAAGCCGCTGGTGCAATTCGTTCGCATTCCGCCGCTCGACAACAAACCGCGGCGCAAAACCGCGACAAAATCGCGACCGACGCTTGCGCAACTCCTCAAGACCGCCGAAGCGGTGCTGCTCGCGCTTGTCGCCGCAAGGCGGCGTTAATCGTTAACGCGGAAACGCAAAGCTGCGCTTTGCGGAACGGCGTACATGTCGGGCATGAGGCCCGTTCCCCGCCGCCGCTTGCTTGCCGCCCTTGCCGGCGCTGCCGCAGCCGGCGCCGCCGCACCGGCATCGGCGCGCGACGCTTTATCGTCGATCGTCGACGCCACCGCGCTCGGGTTGCGGCCGAACGCGGCCGAGGATCAATCAAACGTCCTGCAGCGCGCCATCGACCGCGCCGCGGCCACCGGTGCCGTGCTCAATCTGCCGGCCGGCATCTATCGCGCCGGAGGGCTACTGCTACCGCGCTACGCCGCCATCGCCGGCGTTCCCGGCTTAACCCGCATTGTCATGGCGAGCGGCCCGTCGCTCCTCTCCGCGACCGGCAGCGATCATGTCTCGTTGCAAGGCCTCGTTCTCGACGGCGCCAACATTCCCCTGCCCGACCGCCGCGGCCTCGTCCACCTCGCGCAAGTGCGCGCGCTGCGCATCGCCGCTTGCGAGATCACCGCGGCCGGCCGCCACGGCATCGCGCTCGAGGCCAGCGACGGCGAAGTCACCGGCAACACCGTGAGCGCCGCCGACGCCGCCATCTTCTCGCTCGATGGGCGCGGCTTGCGCATCGCCGGCAACACCGTGCGCGGCGCCGGCAATGGCGGCATTTTGGTCTGGCGCACGAACGCGGGCGACGACGGCACGCTTGTCGTTGACAACCGCATCGACAACATCGCCAACCGCTCCGGCGGCTCCGGCCAGTACGGCAACGCCATCAATGTGTTTCGCGCCGGTAACGTCATGGTGCGCGGCAACCGCATCGCCAACGCCGCGTTCTCGGCGGTACGCGGTAATGCCGCGTCGAATTTGCAGATCCTCGGCAACACCTGCAGCGCGATCGGCGAGGTCGCGCTTTATTCCGAGTTCGGCTTCGAAGGCGCGGTGATCGCCAACAACATCGTCGACGGCGCCGCCGTCGGCGTCTCGGTGACGAATTTCAACGAGGGCGGCCGGCTCGCCGTGGTACAGGGCAACCTCATCCGCAATCTCAAATCGCAGCGGCCGGCGGGCACAGATCCCAACGACGGCGCCGGCATCGGCATCGGCGTCGAAGCCGACACCGCGGTGTCCGGCAACGTCATCGAGAACGCACCGTTTATCGGCATCTCCGCCGGCTACGGCCAATACCTGCGCGACGTCACCGTCAACGCCAATGTCATCCGCGGCGCCGACTACGGCATCGCCGTCTCGGTCGCTCCCGGCGCCGGCGCCGCCGTGATCGCCGACAACATGATCTCCGGCGCGCGGCGCGCAGCCATCGTCGGCATGGAATGGAACAAGCCGGCGACCGGCGATCTCAGCCAGGACGGCGCCGCGCGCTACGCGCAGTTGTCGGTCAGCGGCAACCGGGTGCGGTGATCGGCTCGCTCAGATCGCGTCGGTCACCCTTATTGCGCCGACTACGAATCCATTCCAGTTGCGCAAGCTTGGCTGTGTGAAACGCATCAGCGCTGTCCGCTCGGCATCGCTTAGCGGCAGGAACCGCGCGATCAGCGCCGCCGTGATGGCTTGCGCGGCGCGGCCGGCGCCGTCGTCGCATTTGAGCGCGATGCCGAGCCCGAGCTCGGGCAGCGCGCCGCAATAGACGCCTTCGGCGCCGGTTTTGACGAACACGCGGGCGCCGAACAGCTGCATGATTTCGGTGCAGAACCTGCCGGTGCCGGCGACATGCCAGGGCTTGTTGGCGCAGGCCGCGCGCAATCGCGCCGCGGCGCGGGCGCGTTGCGGCGCGAGCCCGCGGCCGCTACCGAATTTGGCGAAGGCGTGCGCCAGATTTTGCAGCGGGATCGCCCAGGTCGGCACCGAGCAACCGTCGATGGCGCGGCGATCCTCGCTCAAGGCCGCGCCGGTCAAATCTTCCAGGACGCTGCACACCTGCCGCTGCACCGGATGCTGTGGCCGCCAATAATCCGTTGGATCGACGCCCATGGCGCAGGCGTCGCAGAGGAAACCGGCATGCTTTCCGGAGCAATTGTTGTGCAGCGCGGTCGCTTCGCCGCGCCGCGCCAAGGCGGTCGCTGCAGGTTGCGACATCGGCCAATGGGCGCCGCAGCGCAGCGCCGACGGATCGAGCCCCGCCTTCGCCAGCATGCGCTCGACCACGGCGACGTGGCCCGGCTCGCCCGAGTGCGACGCGCAGGCGAGCGCTAGCTCCTCGTCGCCCAAGCCGTAGCGCTCGGCGGCGCCGCTCTCGATCAGCGGCAGCGCCTGCAGCGCCTTGACGGCGGAGCGCGGAAACACCGGCGCCGTCACGTCGCCGATCGCCAGCACCATTCCGCCGTCGGCATCGGCGACCGCAATGGCGCCCCGGTGCCGGCTCTCGACCAGCCCGCCGCGCAAAACTTCGACCAGGACGGGATTGCTCATCGCGGAATTCGCTTTCGGCCGCGCCGCGTCGGTATCGCGGCGGCGCTTCGACCTGTACAATTTGCCGATCGACGTTGACAACCTGCGCCGAGCAAGGGGGGCATTGCCGTGGCCGCAATCGACTTCTGGTTCACCATGGGCAGCACCTATTCGTACTTGAGCGTGATGCGGCTCGCCGATGTCGAGCGCGCACACGGCGTCGCCTTTCGCTGGCGGCCGTTTCATCTGCTGCTCATTCTCAACGAGATGAAGCATGTGCCATTCGCCGATAAGCCGGCGAAGATGCACTATATGTGGCGCGACATCGAACGGCGCGCCGCGATGTACGGGCTCGCCGCCAAGCTTCCGGCGCCCTACCCGGCCAGGCAATCGGTCGTCGCCAATCTGGTCGCGCTTACCGGAATGGGCGAAGGCTGGGGCGCCGATTTCGTTCGCGCCGCCTATCGGCGCTGGTTCGAGAACGGCGAAGAAACCGGCAGCGAGCCAAACGTGTCGTCGAGCTTGCGCGATATTGGGCAGGATCCCGCGCGCGTGCTGGCCCTGGCAAATTCCGCGGCAATGAACGAGCGGCTGGTCGCCGAGACGGAAGCGGCGAAGCAATTGGAGATTTTCGGCTCGCCGACCTTCACCGTCGGCCGCGAGCTGTTCTGGGGCGACGATCGGCTGGAAGACGCCGTGAACTGGCACAAGTACGGACGAATCGAGCCTTGATCGCGGCGGCCGTCATCGCTTGCGGATTTCCACCATGGCGCGGCTGACCATCGTCATCCCGGCGCTCAACGAGGCGGCGATCATCGTGCCGGCGCTGCAGGCGCTTAAGCCGCTTCGCGCCCGCGGCGCCGAGGTCATCGTCGCCGACGGCGGCAGCCGCGACGGTACGGCGCGCCTGGCGGAGTCGTTGGCCGACAAGGTCGTTGTCGTGCCGCGGGGCCGCGGCGCGCCGCTCAATGCCGGGGCGATGCTCGGGACCGGCGATGCGTTCCTGTTCCTCCACGCCGACACGGCGCTGCCTGATCATGCCGATCGTTTGACCGCGGCGGCGCTCGCCCGCCGCGCCTGGGGCCGTTTTGACCTGCGCATCGCCGGACGGCATCCGCTGTTCGCCGTCATCGCCCGCATGATCAATTGGCGCTCGCGGCTGACCGGCATCGCCAGCGGCGACCAGGCGATCTTCGTCAGCCGCGCGGCGTTTCTTGCAGTCGGCGGCTTTCCCGACCTGCCGCTGATGGAGGACATCGCCATCTCGCGGCGGCTGAAGCGATTGTGCCGGCCGTGCTGCATCGCGACGCCGGTGGTCACGTCGGGCCGGCGCTGGGAGCACAACGGCGTCATCCGCACCGTCGTGCTGATGTGGCGGTTGCGGCTTGCCTATTATCTCGGCGTCGCGCCGGCGCGGCTCGCCGCCTGGTACGGTCCGGCGCCGCGCTCAGCCGCGCAGAGCAACGCCCGGCCATAGCTTCGGCGCGGTGCGGGCATATTGGCTCGGCCGCGCCACCTCGGCGCCGAGCGTGTGCGCCGCGTGCCAGCCCCAATGCGGATCGTCGAGGAAGGCGCGCGCCATCGCCACCATGTCGGCCTTGCCCGAGGCGACGATGTCCTCGGCCTGCTTGGCGCCGGCGATCATGCCGACCACGCGGGTGGCGATGCCGGTCTCGCGGCGCACTCGCTCGGCGATCGGCACGTTGAAGCCCGGGTCGCTCGGCCAGCGGCTGTCCGGCGTGATGTTACCCGACGACACGTCGATATAATCGAGGCCGGCCTCCTTCAGCATCTTGGCCATGGCCACCGCATCGTCGGGGCCTAATCCGCCGTCGACCCATTCGGTGCCGGTGATGCGGGCGCCGAGCGGGACGTGGCGCGGCACCACGGCGCGCACCGAGCGCGTCACTTCGAGGGGGAAGCGCATGCGACCCTCGAACGAGCCGCCGTATTGGTCGTTGCGCTTGTTCGCCAGCGGCGACACGAAGCTGTGCAGCAGGTAGCCGTGGGCGAAGTGCAGCTCGATGGCGTCGAAGCCGATGCGCAGCGAGCGCCTGGCGGCGTCGGTGAAGGCTTCGTTGACCTTGGCCATGTCCTCCTCGTTCATGGCTTTCGGCGTATGCCAGCCCGGGCCGAACGGAATGGCCGACGGGCCGAGCGTCGGCCAGGCGTCCTCCTCCACGGTCAGCGCCTTGGCGCCTTCCCACGGCCGCTGCGAAGAGGCTTTGCGCCCGGCGTGGGCGAGCTGGATGGCGATCTTCGACTTACCGATATGGTGGCAGTGGTAGACGATGTGCTCGAGCGCCGCCTCGCAGGCGTCGGAATAAAGGCCGAGGCAGCCGTGGGTGATGCGGCCGCGGCGCTCCACATGGGTCGCCTCGATGACCAGCATGCCGGCGCCCGAATTGGCCAGCATGCCGAGATGGGTGATGTGCCAA
>Ga0335081_10009912_pt1 | contig 15353 bp, 14 predicted proteins | sample Lox_Sample_35_FD_206713 | JGI IMG/M metagenome (GOLD analysis project Ga0335081, IMG submission 206713) | Soil microbial communities from Loxahatchee National Wildlife Refuge, Florida, United States - Lox_Sample_3.5 | ecosystem: Environmental > Terrestrial > Soil > Wetlands | place: USA...
TACCCCGTGGAGACCGGCGGCAGAGAAGAACAAGCAATACGCAGGGCCTGGGGTTCCGCGAGGCCGGGTGTGAAGCAGCTCCTAGGAGCTCGCTTCGAGGAGGGCGCCATGAAGGGTTGGACGAAACTCAGAATCATTCTCGTCGCCGCCAAAACCCCTTAAACCGCGGACCGCGAGGAACTAGATTCTTGCCTAGGGTCATCGGCCACATCGATTTCGACTACTTCTACGCTCAGGTCGAGGAGGTGGAGAAACCATCCCTGAAAGCGAGACCGGTCATTGTCTGCGTCTTTTCCGGAAGGACCGAAGACAGCGGTGTCGTCAGCACCGCCAATTACAAGGCGAGAGCATTCGGGGTGCACTCCGGGATGCCAATCGTCCAGGCCAAGAAGAAGCTGGAAGGGCAGAATCCGGAAGTGATAAGGATGGACCACGAGAAGTACGAAATCATTTCGGGGAGGATTATGGACGACCTTGGGCGCATGGTCGACGCCCTGGAACCAACTGGCATAGACGAAGCATTCTTCGACGTCACTGATTCGACCGGGGGTGACTTCGATAGGGCGCGCAGGTCAGCTGAATCGATCAAGGAGGTCGTCATGAAGAATGAGCATCTGACGTGCTCCATAGGGATTGGGAGAAGCAAGGTGGTAGCGAAACTGGGCTCTGATATGGCGAAGCCAGGGGGCCTGATGGTCGTCTCTCCTGATGCCACCGAATCCTTCTTGGCTCCCCTGGACGCGTCGCGGCTCTATGGGGTCGGGCCGAAGACCACTTCCAGTCTAGAGGAGATGGGCATCAGAACCGTCAGGGAGCTGGCGAAGGCCGACCCTTCTGAACTTGAGAGGCGATTCGGGAGGAAATTCGGAGCGTACCTGGTGGCAGCTGCCTCCGGGAGCGATGCCGACCCCGTCGTGGCAGGCCTCGAGCCCACGCAGTTCAGCCGCATTGTGACCCTCAGGCGCGACACCAGAGACGCGAAGGAAGTGTCCGAGCAGCTTTCCGAGGGCATGCAATATATTCACGGCAAGCTCTCACAGTCAGGCAAATCGTTCAAAACTATTACTGTAATCGGCATACTCACTGACCTGTCTACGAAGACTAGGAGCAAGACCTTTGAAACCGCAGTGAGCGACCTGTCCCTGATTAGGGGGACTGTTCCCACGCTTTTCGACGAACTAAGCAGAACCATCGGGAGGGAGTTCAAGAGGGCTGGTGTCCGTGTCTCCGGCCTTGAGAACATCGAAGACCAGACTTCTCTCTCCGAGTTCCTCCGACCGGCTAGGTGAGAGGACTCGCTCCGCACCAAGTTTCCCATGTACGAAAAGTACGGCCAGAAGCTTGACCGGGCCATCGACACCGTCTTAGTCGGAGGCGTGAAGGAGAGCCTCTTCCTTCCCAGCGGAAGAAAGGTGATCACGGTGGTCGGCAGGCTCGGGGACGAGTTCATCGACCCGGATAGACCGTACTGCTCATGCAGTAACTTCTTCTTCCGTGTCCTCGGGGGGAGGGAAGAGACCTGCTACCACCTTCTGAGCTACAGAATAGCTATTGAGACCGGAAAGCTCGATGTCGTGAAGTTCAGTGACGAGGAGTACGGCGGGTACCTCGCGGCTGCAGTACGCGACGTCTTCGAAGTATTGCGGAAGAGCGCAGACTAGCTAGGACTGGAGGGAGCTACTCGGGAAGGCCTGCAGTGCGGGCCATACCAGAGAGGTTTGACTGATTGACTTGGGTCTTGCCAAACGAGGATTGCGCGATTGTAGGGTTGAGAACCCTAAGTCTAACACTTGTCCTAAGTGAGCCAGCGGCGAGATTCGATCTCGCGACCCCCTGCTCTCCTTTTGCGGGATACAAGGCAGGTGCTGAAGTCGGGTTCCCTCTAACCAGGCTGAGCTACGCTGGCCCAGCGCTTGTCGCTTAGAACTCGGTTTATCACCTTTCTCGCCATGAATAAAGCCGGGGGAAGCAGGTGCTCAGTCGTGGAATACCGCCAACTGGGCCGGACCGGGGAGAAGGTCTCGGTCATAGGCATGGGATGCTGGGGAATCGGACTGTCGAAGAACCACGGTGACTGGGCCGGAGAGGTCGCTTCATTGCGCAGGGGGGTCGAACTCGGGATGAATCTCATCGACACTGCTGAAAGCTACTCGTCGGGCAGGTCAGAAGAACTCGTGGGCGAAGCGGTCAGAGACTGTCGCAACGACGTGTTCATCGCGACCAAAGTGGCCCCCCCGCACCTCCACCATGACGCCGTGATCAGGGCGTGCAGGGACAGCATCAGGAGGCTCGGCGTTTCCTACGTCGACCTCTACCAGATTCACTGGCCCGACCCCGCCGTCCCGATCAAGGAGACCATGTCTGCGATGGAGCAGCTAGTCCAAGACGGCTTGGTGAGATACATAGGGGTGAGCAACTTCAGCGTCTCCGAGACTGACGACGCGAGAGCCGCACTGGCAAAGAACGAGATCGCGTCAAACCAAGTCGAATACGCACTGACGAACAAGTCAGTCGAGGCGGATATCCTGCCATACTGCGTCAGAGAGAAGATCACATTGATGGCCTACAGCCCTCTCGCCCATGGTAAAATTGCACGCTCTATTCCGAGCGACATCCTGCGAAGGTACGGCATGTCTCCTGCTCAGGCGATGCTAAACTGGGTGACTCGGAACGAGGATGTGGTTGCGATTCCCAAGGCGAGCAGCGTCAGGCATCAGGAGGATAACGCTTCGTCTGTAGCAGTGCGGTTCAGTCCCGCAGAATACGACAAGATGTCGTCGGGGTAGTATGAGTTACTCCGTCGGCAGTGGGTACAGACAGTCCGAGCAGCAGTTGTAGGACATCTCCAAACCACTGCTCTTGTCCAACTTGTTGTTACACCAGATACATCTGTCGGGTGCGACGTACACCTGCATGCCCCAAAACAAGCACTTTCGCTATATAAGATAATGCAAAAAGCGATTACGAGTTCTGCGTTAAACGAACTATTTGGTGATGTGGTGCATACGCACGAGATCCTTCTCGAACTGTTTCAGGTTCGGCGGTATTCTGGTGGTGATCGAATCCTTCAAGGCGAGCCCTTTGTCCCTCTTTGTCTTCCAAACCTGGGCGTTGAACTCCATTATGCTCTGGCTCACCTTCTCGCTCACATCAAACCTCATCGGCTTGGGGAAGGGCTGCAGGTGGATGTTCTGTGCTCCGTAGAGCTTCCTCCAGACGTAGTCTGTCATGTACGGGATGATTGGTGCCAGGAGCAGCAGCATGCTCTTCACCACCGTGTGAAGAGTGTACCAGGCCGCCTCCTGCTCCCCCTTGGTGGCTCCGTCTCCGTAGGCTCTCCCCTTTGCCATCTCTAGGTAGTTGGAAGCGAACACATTCCAGAGGAACTCCCTGATCTTGGTAGATACCGTGAACACGTCGAACCGCTCATAGGACGCCACACATTCCTGGATTAGTTTGCCGAGCTCGTTGAGCATCCACTTGTCCGTCCAGGTGAGCTCCGCGGTTTCCGGCATGGGAAACGAGCTGATGAACCTGCAAGTATTCCAGAGCTTCGTCAGGAACTTGCCTGACCCGGCAATCCTCTCCTCGCTGAAGCGGAAGTCGTAACCAAGCCCGGCCTCAGAAGCTCCCCAGAACCTGAAGGCGTCCGCCCCGAACCTCAGCAAGATGGGCTCCGGGTCCACGAAGTTCCCCAGGCTCTTCCTCATGGCCCTCCCTTGGGCGTCTTGGCCCAGCCCCCCGATCCAAGCATGCCGGAATGGTTCCTTCCCGGTGAGCAGGTAGCACTTCAGGAGCGTGTAGTAGAGCCATGTCCTTACGATGTCCTTCCCCTGCATCCTTATGGTCGCTGGGTAGGTCAGGCTGCGGAACTTACCCTCCTTCACGTACTTCGAGACGTAGAGCGGGGTGAGGCTGGAGTCCATCCACGTGTCGAATGTCCTTGTCTCGCCGATGAACCTCGTGTTCCCACACTTCTTGCACTTCTTGAACGGCGCTTCGTCTCTCCAGGGCCTGTAGTAGACCCCGGGCTTCGGCAGATGAGGCGTGTTGCACTTGCTACAGTACCAGACCGGTATTTCTGTGGAGTAGTACCTGCGCCTGGATATCGGGTAATCTGTGGTGAGCACATCAATCCAGTCGAACAGTATCTGCCGGTGCATCTCCGGATGAAACTCGATTTTCCTAGCGAGCTTCTTGAGGGCGGGCTTGTACTCGAGCTGCCTGAGATAGTACTCCTCCATGGGGATGATTTCAATCGGGGTATGGCTCCTCTCACAGAGCGGAGTCCTGTGCTGGATCTGCTCCACCTTTGTGGCGACTCCCATCTCCTGCAGGTCCTGTATGATCTGGGACCTGGCATCTTTTATCGCGACACCTGCATACTTCCCGGCCGCCCCGGTCATCTTCCCGTCCATGTCCACTGCGACAATCTCCTTCAGTTTGAATTCCCTGAACAGCATGACGTCATTGTAGTCCCCGTAGCTGCACACCATCACCACGCCGCTCCCGAACTTCGGATCCACGCTCTTGTGCCCCCTTATCGGAACCTCTCTGTTGTAGATTGGAACGATTGCAGTCTTACCGATGTGCTTCCTGTACCTACCATCCGCAGGGTTCACCACCAGCATTTGGCAGGCAGCAAGTAGCTCTGGACGCGTGGTCGCCACTGGGAGCTCGACCCTGCTTTCCTTGACCCTGAACGTGTTCGTCACGAGGAACGTGGGGAGTTCCTCGTACTCGATTTCGGCGTCTGCGATTGTCGTGTTGCAATCCACACAGTAGTTGTTGGGCCTGTTCGCCAAGTAGACGAGGCCCTTCTTCCAGAGTTCGATGAAGGACCACTGGGTGAGCTTCCTGTACTCCTCGGAGTCCGTCCTGTACTTGTTGTAGTAGTCCCCCGAGATTCCGAGAGTCTTTAGGAGGCCTATCATGTACGCCTCCAGGTCGTCCAAAGCGTGTTTGCAGAGGTTGATGAATTCCTCCCGTGGCGTTTTCCTCATCTGAACCCTGTACTTCCTCTCGGCGAAGATTTCGACCGGGAGGCCATTCCTGTCGATTCCCAACGGGTAAAGGACGTTGAAGCCCCTCATCCTCGCCGCCCTCGCCGTCATGTCGATCTGGGTGTACTGGGTGAGGGCTCCCGGATGCCAGGGCTTCCCAGACGGGTAGGGTGGAGGGGTGTCAACCACGAAATTACGATTCTTACTGTTTGAAGGTTTGAAATCGAAGATTCTTCTCTCCATGTCCCAAATCTGTCTCATCTCAGCTTCTAGCTTTGGGTCCCAGGAGGTCGCTTCAAGTTTCGCTGCAAACGATTCAGGCTGTCCCTTGAGACAGTATATTAGGTTAAGAGGGGTTTTGGGGCCTGGAAACCATGTTTCTGGAGGTTGCCCTGTCTACCGACTTGAGGAGGGGGTATCCAATGATGCCAATTGGAACTATTTCACTCGCCACGAACTCGACCCATCCTATCGATGCAGGGATTCCTGTCAGAATCACTACATATGTCCCAACGATTGCCGCCACCACGGCTATCTCCAGTGCTACTGCCAGAGGCCAGCTCCCCGAGAACTTCTTCCTCGTAATCGCCCACGCGAGCGTCGCGGCGAGCAAGTTCGCCGTCGGACCCCCGACGATGTCCACGACCCCGAGGTTGGGTCCCAGCGCATTCCCGACGAAGCACCCGACAGTGACTCCCACTATGGCAGGCGGCCCGAAGAGAATAGAGAGAGGAAGCAGGGCGTCTACAAGCCTGAACTGCAGCGGCCCGAAGCTGATGAAACCAAAATAGAGGACGTAGGCGGCATACAATGCGGCAAGCAGCGCTGCAAGCGCCACATTACGCGTGGTCCATGTTCTCTTCTTGTTCAATTCCTCCCACACCGGGATTTGTAAGGCGGATCGGGTGGAAGTCACTCACCCGCCATTTCTGGGCCTCCGGCAGCTGCGATTTAAGCTGTCAACGGAACCGCAGGTCTAATTCCTGCCTGTCGCCGTCAGTGAGTTCCCAGTCGCCCGCCCCCGCGTTGTCTATCACATGCTCGGGATTCGACGCCCTGGGGATGGGGAACACATTCGGCTTTCCGGCAAGCCATCTCAGGGCAACCTGAGCCTTCGACCGTCCATTTCCTGAGCTCACCTTCTCCAGCCTCGCATCGTTTGGAAGCTTGCCGTGCCCGAGCGGGTAGTACGCCAGTAGGGCGATTCCCTCTCTTTCGCAGTAGGGGAGTATCTCCTGCTCGATGTTTCTGTGGATAAGGCTGTAATCCAACTGTACGGAGCTCAGTTCCGACTTCGGCAGAGCCGACTGCGCCTCCCGAATCTGCTTGAGGTCGAAGTTGCTCACGCCTATGTGCCTGAGCTTCCCTTCACCCACCAGCTGTTCCATGGCCGCCATCGTATCCTTGATTGGTACCATGGGGTTCGGCCAGTGGACCAGGTAGAGGTCGACGTAGGACGTGTCCAGACGCCTCAAACTGCCGTTGAACGCTCTGACAAGCGCATCCCTTCGCAGGTGGTTCGGCCAGACCTTGGTCGCAAGGAAGATCTCATCCCTTCTCCTTCCATCGAGGGCCTTCGCAACAAGGGGCTCTGACCTGTAGATTTCGGCGGTGTCAACAATCGTGATACCCGAGTCCAGTCCTGCCTTGATCGCTTCCACCTTGGCAGAGGACCCTCTCCTCCACCCCATGAAAGCAGTGGTGATCCAGAGGGGGTCGTAGTAGGTGCCCATCCCTATTTCTGAGACCTTCCGGCCGGTCCTGCCAAAGTCCTTCAGCCGCATTATCCGAATGCCGGCGAGTCCCGGTTAAAGAAAACAGCGGGGATTCGAGCTTGCTTGCTACTGGGAACCCTTCTTCGCCGCTTCTCCAGAGATCACCTCCTTGGGCAGGAGCCAGTAGATGTCGGGGTGCTCCGCCTTGAGGGTCGTAAAAGTGGGTGGCAGAAGGCCGTTTCTCCTGGCTCTGCGGACGTTGTATTCGACGAAGCGCCTCATTGCGCTAGTCTCCCCTGCCGCTGCGACGAACGCCCTTATCTTCTCGATGGCCGTTTCGTCGTCGAATTTCTTCACATTCACCAGGTAGGGCGCCAACACCAACCACACGAGCCTGTGCCTCCCGTCAGAGACTGGGTGAGCCAAGAGGTCTTCCACGTAGAGGTATCCCTTACTGGTTCTTGGCTTGGGAGACGGCACATACTGAATCACGGCGGCCTTCGCCCCCAGCAGCTGCTTCGGAAACGGCCCTCTATGCAGGTTCCTCACACCATCGGCTATCGCGGCCAGAGACAGGTCCCCGAAGAAATCGTTGAGCATGTTGTCACTTATGTAGAGAGACCCTCTGTCCAGCTCCTGCCTGGCCAGCTTCCACTTCGGGTTCTTGGCGAGCTCGTGCCCAGAAACGAGGGAAAGATACCTCTCGAAGGGCATCGAATAGGTGGCTCGCCCGTTCGCGGCATCGACCAGCGTCGGAGCTGCGCCGAAGCACTCCGCCATGATTTCCACTTTGGACCCTGGCTCCTCCCTGACGAAGAACTCCTTTGCTCTCTCCGCCTCCTTCTTGGAGAACTTCGAGGTGAGGACCGGGTCCTGACTGGCGACGAGGGCGGCGGCGAAGAAGCTCGAGAACTCGACCAGCTCAGAGATGTGGGGCTCGTACTTCGCCCTCCCAAGGGAGCTGAGGAGCCTGCTCTCTGTCTGTCCGACCACCTCCCTGCTGGCCAGCCCCTCCTCGACAGGGATGGACTCGAAGAACTTCCTCGACCTGGGGGCGAAGGGATACCTCAGCTCAAGGTCGGACAGTAGCGGTCCGCCATAGGGCATCTATCCCCACCGGAGGTTCCGGCCTTCCAAGGCCCTCTTATCCTTCCTTCGCCGTTGAGACGATTGAGAGCACGTCCCTGTCCCTGAGCACGTAGTTGGTCGGGAGGTGGAGCCCCGTCCTGACGTCGATGGCATAGAGGAGCCCCTTGACCAGGTCCGTGTGTATGTCCCTGGCCAGATCCTCGACGGTGGACCCGCTGGGGAGGAGGTACACGTCCGGGAGTATCCGGCCATTCTTGTCCGAAAGCTTCTGCGGGTCGTGCACGGGGTAGACCGCGTTCTCCCTGAGCAGCTTGAAGATCACCGAGTTCAGCGCGAACTGCACTCCTGTCCTCAAGTACTCCCCGAAGACCTTCCTCCTGATGTAGGCCAGGGCGCTCTTCTGGGCGTCGTTCAGGTCCTGGGGTTTGAGTATCTCGAACCGCTCCTCGCCGGGGACGTACTTGATGAGCCCCTTCGCTTCAGCCCGCCTGAGCGTCAGCTCGGCCTCGCCGCTCGTGGGGACCACGATGAGCCCCTTGAACTTCTCCCGGAGCTTCTGGAAATTCTCCGCAGCGAACGGCAGGTCCATCTTGTTCGCGATGAGCAACGTCGGCTTGGAGTACTCGCGCAGGGACCAGCAGAAGTTCTGGACATCCTTCTCGTTCCACGAGTCGAATTGCTTCTCTTCGAGCATCGCCTCCTTTATCGCCGCTATCACGTGCTCCTTCCTGACTCCAATCCCGTGCATCACCTCCTCCACGGCAGTGGGGACGCCATAGCCGGGCGTCTTCGAAAGCTTGGATATCTTCGGAAGGTTGGTGTTGAAGAGCTTCGTGTACCAGAGGACGAGCTCCAGCTCCACGTCGGCGAAATCCGCGATAGGATCTCCGGTCCCTGGCTCCGATATCTTCCCGTCCTTGTCGACGCTTCCCGACGCGTCCACCACGTGCAGGAGCGCGTCCGACTGCGCGGCCACGCTCAGGAACTGGTTCCCCAGCCCCTTGCCCATCCAGGCGCCCTTGATCAGGCCGGGGAGGTCCGTGACCTCGACAGGTATGAATCTCCAGCCGTCCTCACACTTCGAGTTGGCCGGGTTGTCGGTGACCCCGAACTCCTTGTGGACGCAGAGCGTGACGACGGTCGCGACCCCGGTCTCAGGAGACTTCGTTGTGAACGGGTAGTTGGACACCTCCCCCGAAAGGAGGGTCATCGAATTGTACAGAGTCGTCTTGCCTGCATTCGTCTTGCCGATAATCCCAATTCGTATTACCATGGCTTCCACTTTGCGAGCATCCTTCACGGGATAAAAACAGTTGCACGAATCGGCCCCGTCAGGGGGAGGGGGCCGAACGCCATGCTCTCACGGCTTCGTACCAGAAGGCCGCCGCACACAGGGCGAGCACGACGGAGAACCACTCTACCACGGGCACGGCGCCGAAGTAGGGGTAGCCTACGAATGCGAGGTAGGCCGCAAAAACAGTGAAGACGACGGCGTAGAAGATGAACCGAGGGACGATCAGAGTCCCCACCCGGAGGAAGTCCCTCATCACATCCACCTTCACCTCCCCGGCGACCTCGTATTCGCCGTTGTTCTCTGAGACGAGCCCGAGATCCTTCAGCTTGTTCAGGTGGTACTGGGCCAGGGAGGGGTTGGACATCAGGAGGGCCCTCTGGACCTCCCTCACTCCCACCTTCCGCTTCTTGAGAGCGTAGACATACACCCGGAGCGTGTTCCCTTTGAGCTCCGCGTCGACCATTCCTTTCGTGCGCTTTTCGACGGAAGCAGGAGGTTCCTGTGGTGGCTGTTTAGCTGGTTCGGTCACGAATGGCCCTGCTCGGCCAGCGTGCCAGCCCCACGCTCAAAAACATTGGTTGACCAGTGCCGGGGAGGGACGGGTCTCACACGACCGGGTCGGCGACTCACGACGTTGCTGACGGGCATCGACGTCCAGTCAGCCTGACCGCGACCGCACCTAGCTCCTGTACCTCAGGATGGCGCCGACGCCTCCGAAGCTCTTGAACATGGCTCCCTCTTCCGTCCCCGACGAAATCACTTCGACCTTCGATCCCACCTGGAACGCAAGCTCCTCGAGCACGTCCACCAAGTCCTTCTCCACCACATCGTAGTCGGCCGCCCCGCACTTCGCGCAGGGGGAGGATGTCATGTCCTGGCGTTGCTGCACCTTCTTCGCGGCAGGGACGGTTTCCGACCTCACGGTTCCGCACTTCCGGCACGCCGCGTCTATCCTCATCATGTCGAGGTCTTCTGACACCAGGACCACTTCGGCGCTGGCTTTCTGAAGAGCATCCATCACCCTGGGGAGGCCGTAGACGGCAAGTCCCATCTGCTTGTTCACCTCCGCGAGGAATTTCTGGACCAGGCGCTTCTCCTCGACCAGTCGGACGTCCTTGAGCACGTCGGCCCCCTTGTCCACAAGCTCTCTCACGCCTTCTCTTCCCGAGTACCCCAGATCCAGGACTGCGATGATCTTCTTCTGCAGTTCGTAGTGCAGGTACCCCCCCTTCAGGAACTCATCCTTGGTAGGCCCCGGCCCTCCGACCAGAAGCCCGGTGACCTTGTTGTTATCTATGAAGACACGGGTGGCGTGCTCTCCGACCCTGTTGAAGTAATAGGTCAGCTCCATCTCCCTTCCGCGCTCATACCTCCTGGCGGACTGGCCCCCCTTCCTCGTCTTCCCCGAAATGCCAGATGTCAGCACGTCCTCTATCTCTAACCTGTCCCCGCTGAGAATCCCCATTCCGACCTCGCTCGAATCTATGACGAGGATTCCGTACACCTTCTCCTCCCTCAGCATGTCCTTCAGCCACTCGACGTGGAAATGGTCGTCGCACTGGTAGAGGTACTGGGTGACGGGTTTTGGTGGGATAATCTCCCACACGTTAACGACCTCGCTTCCCGGGCCGTTCGTCGGCAGAGCCCCCGAGAAGACCACCAGTCCGGTGTCGGGCGCGGTCCTGTAGAGCTTGAGCCTCTGCATTGCCTTTGTGAGGGCGTCCTGGACGTGGTTCCTAGTGGTGTCCGATTTTATGTTGCCCGCGGTCCCCCACTCCTCCCTCAGGTTCGCAATCGCTTCATGGATGGGCTTCTTGGGGGGAATGTAAAGAGAAACTAGCTCCGTCCCCCTACCTTCCTTGTTGCTGAGCTCGGAAATGAGCTTCCTTACCTTGTATAACCTCACAGAATCGGTCTTGGACATTGCAGAGCTACCCCTACGTCAGGCCGTAGAAACTGTCACTTCGAAAGAGACAGCGGTCATTCCGACACTCAAAATCTTCCTGACCCATTTATAAAACCTATCAGTCCGTCAACCTGCTCTAGCGAGGGCTTGTAAACATGAAAGCTGTGCTACGCATCGGCGGCTCGGTGCTCGGATCGCCACCTGCGGCCAAGGTGGTCAATGCCTACGCCGAGGTCATCGCCGACCTGAACTTCGAGGGGCACTCTGTCGCCGTCGTCGTTGGGGGCGGCGAAGTCTCCCGGGAGTACATCAGGTCTGCCGCGGCCATGGGCCTCTCAACCTACCAGCAGGACACGGTGGCAATACATGCTTCGAGGCTCAACGCGCGCCTTGTGGCAATGAAGCTGGGGGGCGTAAGCAGTGTGCCCACATCGATTGACGGCATGCTCCAGCGGCTCGCGAGGAACAGGGTCGCCGTGATGGGAGGGCTCAAGCCGGGCATAACGACCGACACCGTGGCGGCCATAGTGGCTGCGAGGTGGAGGGCTGACATCTTGGTGAAGGCCTCTGACCAGAACGGCATCTACACCGAAGACCCGAGGGTTAACAGGAAGGCGAAGAGGCTCGACAGGCTGACCTACGAGAGAATGAAGCAGATTCTGGGCGGCTCGCACAGGCCCGGGATCCACAGCATCGTCGATCCAGTGGCGGTAGACCAACTCGTCGAGTCGAGAGTGAAGCTTGTGGTACTGAACGGCGCAGACCCGAAGGGCGTCATCAAGGCTATTCATGGCGAGAAGATAGGTACTGTCGTAAGTTGAGAGTAGCAGCGGGAGTGAAGAGCAAGAGGAATTGGTCTCGGTCATAGTCTATGTGGCTCTCATCGTGGCAGTCTTCGTTGCCTTCTGGTCCTCCCTCGTCGAAGCCACCTACCTTACGCTCCGCCCCTTCTCGCTGAGCTCCTCCATCACAGCAGGATCGTCAAAGGCCTCCACGGCCCTCGAGATTGTGAGCGAGAAGACGAAGCTGGTGAGCGTGACGACCTTCGTCGACACCATTTCCAACGTGGCCCTCGCCACCACCATCGGGTTGATCCTCTCTGATGCCTTCGGCCCCATAGGCTGGATCTACAGCACCATCGGCGGGTCGTTTGTCATCATGACCCTGCTCTACCTCCTCCCGAAGGCCATAGGCATCGAGAACGCCCTGAGGATGTCGATTGTCCTAGCTTCTTCGACGAAGATGATCATGACGGGTCTCGCCCCCATAGCAGTTCCCCTGACGAGCTTCGCCCGGGCCCTGTCAGAGAGACTCGTCGGGAAGCCGGGGTACAAAGAGGTGGACCTGGCCGCAGAGTTCGAGGATGTGGTCACCATGCTCGAGAAGGCAGGGCACATCGAGCCGGACGCGGGGCGCCTCCTTAGGGCCCAGCTCGCCTCCTCCAGGAACAACGCCGCCAGTGTCCTCACCCCCGTGGAGGAGATAGTGTCAATCGACAGCGGCTCCACGGTGTTCGAGGCACTCCGGACCATGGGCCAGACCAACCATCCCCGGATGCCCGTCTACGACGAGAAACAGAAGACGTACATTGGCGCTGTCACATCGAGGACCATCTCAAAGGCCGTCTCCCGGGACCACACCGACTATTCCATTCTGGACTACATGATACAACCCGCACGTGTCTCCGAGGACGACAGCCTCCCCTCAGTCATTGATAAGATGCAGGACGCCGGCACCACCATAGCCTTCGTCTTCGACGGTGAGAGCATGGTCGGCATGATCACGCTTTCTGACATCCTTGAGCGCTTGCTCGGGGTCAAGGTCTAGCTGGCCCCTCTCGACGATAGCAGTCCGAAGCGCTCTTTGCCAGTCATGGCCAAAAGGAATTGGTTTCCAATGACCTTCGGATTCGCCAGGGCGGACCCCAACGAGATGAGTGATGCCGCCTCCGCCCGCCGGCTATTTCCTCGGGACGGCGAGCGAATTGAGTTCGTCGAACGTTATGGCGCCTTCGATAAGGGAATCGAAGGTACCCTTCTCCCGGACCTCCCTTGATGCGCGCTTTAGCAGCCCCATGGCCGCATACGAAGCGCTCGGCCCGAAGCTCACCCTGGCCACTCCCAGACGCTTCAGTTCGGGGACCGGCGGGAGGCCCTTCCGGACCATCACATTCGTCGGGAAATTGAGGGCCCTCACGAACCTCGAAATTGATTGGCCATCTGTCAGCCCCATCGGGTAGACGCAGTCAACCCCGAGGTCCCTGTAGGCCTTGGCCCTTGCAATCGCCTCTTTCATCTTCTCGTGGTCGTCTCCGGGGGCATACCTCAGCGCGTCCGTGCGGGCGTTGATGACGAACGGGACCTTCAGCGATTCACGGAGGCGAATCAGTGCTCTGAGCCTCGCCTTCTGCTTCTCGACAGGCAGGAGCTTCTTGGTGGCGTGCACGAAGTCCTCTATGTTGATTCCTACTGCGCCTGCCCTGATGACAGTCCTGACGCTCCTGACCACTCCCTCGGGAGTGTCCCCGAACCCCCCGACGACATCGACGCTCAGGGGAACGGAGAGCGCGCGCGAAATCCTCCTCACAGCAGCGTCGAACTCCTTGTGCGGGATCTCTTCTCCGTCAGGGTAGCCGAGCGAGACCAGCATGCCGGCGCTTGAAGTCGCGACAGCCGGGAACCCCTCCTCTTCGAAGACTCTGGCGCTTGGAACGTCCCAGGCGTTCGGCAGGACCAGGACCTCCCTTCGGCTGTGGAGCCTGCGGAACTTCTCGGCCTTCTCTGCCTGGGTGCTCATCTGGTCGGCGACCTTCCATGGACTGGACCGGTCATTCAGGTGTCAAGCTCCGCGGGGATGCTAAATTGTTTCTGGAATGAGAGTTGTGCGTCGGATGAAGGTTATCGATGTGGCACGCTATCTTACCATCAAGAAATAGTCTTCTGCATGCTAGCCAATCTGGAGATTCATCTGGTCTGTGGGCTTGGTCGTATATTCGACGCTCGTAACTAATTAGGGGACAGAAGTAAAAGCGCACCTTACGCCAAACAGGCAGAAATCGAATTGAAGATTCCAATGCGCCTGTTCGGCAGCTTCAAACCGACGGACTGGACCGAGGAAGCCTACATCACTCGCCCTCCTTTCACTGTAGAAACGGTCTCAGGGCGAGTCTACCTCGTGCCCCGAGACTACCATGTCGAGGAGACGCTCGACGCCATCTCGTCTCCACTCGGGCTGAAGAAGGCGAGCCAGGAGCGGAGACGGTTCCTGGTCACCAAGGCCAACGCAGCAAAGGGGCTCCATGAGTTCGACTGGTACGTGAGGCGGAGCTGGCAGAGCAGGGAGCTCGCCGCCCTTTGGGCTCTCGCCTACATTGGAGAGAAGGAGGACTGGTCGCAGACCAGTCTGAAGCTCCAGTATATTGCCGAGGTCGCGGGTCTCACAACGAAGGAATGCAGCCATGCACTCCAGAGTATCTTCCACCTCACTCCTCGAAACGGGTCGACAAGGAACCTGACCGAGTTCGGCACAGACAAGAGCCTTGTCCAGCAGACGCTGGAGAAGAAGATTGCAGAGCTGCCCATCTGGACGGAAGAGAGGGTGATGTCGGCGCTCTGCGCAGGTCCGGGTGGTTCGGTTACCGAACTCTACGAGGCCGTCTTGTCCCAGGGCCTCACCATAGGCGCCGTCTACAAGGTGTCCGAGCACCTGAAGTCGCAGGGATATGTCTACACCCAGAAGCACTACAGGGTCAACGAAAGGGGGCCCATGAGAGAGATGCTGGCCTCTGACTGCGGCCACTGCTTCTTCGGCTACGCAAACTCGGCCAAGTGCCTGGAGGGCACACTGAAGGAGATTGAAGAGGTGCTCGCCCGCGACTACGGCAAGGAGCCCACGAAAGACGAAAGATCTGCCATCTTCAACGCAGTCAAATCAATTCCATACGCGTCTCGGACGAACAGGAGGGTCCTCAGCTCGCTCAGACTCATGCACGAACTGGATGGCATCGCCGGCGAGGGCACGGTCTCCGATATGCTGGCCAAGATCTCCGACGGTTATGGGATAAAGTTCCCTGTGAAAATCGAGAGCTCGGCTCGGTAGCCGCGCCAGCCGGTGAGGCTTAGGCTCACTTCAGGAAGAAAAGAGATGGGGGAAGATCTACGATATGTTGCAGAGAGGGCTGCGCTAGGAGCAACTCGTCCCATATGAGCGGGGTCCGAGGTTCGTTTGGGGATGGATGCGGGGGGTGGGAACCTAACTTTAGGTTAGAATCGCACACCTGCTCCGGCCGATGCCTCTCTAGAAGGTCGAGGTAACGCGAATCTGCACCGAGGGACGCCTACGACCAA
>Ga0335081_10009913_pt1 | contig 15352 bp, 14 predicted proteins | sample Lox_Sample_35_FD_206713 | JGI IMG/M metagenome (GOLD analysis project Ga0335081, IMG submission 206713) | Soil microbial communities from Loxahatchee National Wildlife Refuge, Florida, United States - Lox_Sample_3.5 | ecosystem: Environmental > Terrestrial > Soil > Wetlands | place: USA...
CGATGACTGCAATCGAGACGGGTACGGATTGTCCGAGGACGCGGATGCGCATGAAGTAGTGCGGGAAACTTTACACCATAGCTTTTACACATAGTGTAAAGCCACGCCCGCACTCCGCCGGTGAGCTGGATCGCACTCCGGGACACCCCAGGGCGAGAGGGGGTGTGCGAATGTGCGGACACTTCACTGCGGGGTCGTCTGGGTACTCATCGGCGAAGTCGGGAGCATGGCAGGAGCCGAACTCAGCGGCTCGCCCGTAGGGTTAGCCGGCGGGATGAGGCCGTAGTAGGCGAGCAGACCCACCTGATTCGCAGCGTAACGGTGCGGCGTGAGCGCGCTGTGCGCGCAAACCAGTCGCAGGGCGAGTCGCTCGCCCGCCTGCCAGTGCAGATTCGCGATCGCATTCACCTGCTGCAGCGGTCCGCTGACCGCGGCAAAGTCCTGATGCTGGAATTCCGCGCCGATGCTCAAGTTGAGTACTGGACCCAGCTGACGCCCGATGAGGGCGTCCGCGACTTTGATGTCGTTGTTGAAACCTGAGTTGCCCGCGTAGCGCTGGCTGTAGTCGGAGACGGCCACGTCGAGGGAAGTGCGCCCGGCCTGAAATCGCCAGTCAGCGCCAACGGCGCGGTAGGCCATCTGATTGCCAGCAGCGAGCTGTAACGGCGCGCTGGTTGCGACCGGTTGGTCGAGGTTGAGCCGCAGCAGGCTGGCCGAGTCCGTGATCAAGCGCAGCGCGTACAGGTAGAGACGCTGGCTGGGGGAGATCAGCCTCGAGAGCTCCACCCGGTAGGTGCCGGTCGTGGGTGTCCCCGCGACCCCCGCGCGCAGCCGGTCGTACCCTGCGGAAAGATTCACGATTGTCCGGCCATCCACGAACCGGAATCCGGCGAACCCATTGTCCTCGCTGAAGTTGGTGTTGTCGGTGCGATCCCTGAAGTACACCTGCTCAGTCGACCAGACGGCATACAGACTCGAGGTGTTCGACAAGGCGTGGTCGATGCGCGCATCGCCCGCGTAGCGGTAATTGTCGAGGTTGACATAGTCGGGCGTCAGGGAACCGGACGCCAGGGAACCGGAGTTGACATAGGAATAGGTGCCATCGATGGTCACAGTCGTACGAAGTGTCGGGCGCAGGGTCAGGCTCGGCCCCGTCGTGAGGTAGTTGAGGGTCTCCATATTCTGCGGCGTAACGGGCGCGAGGGGGTTGACCGCGAGGTCAGTATAGGTCTCCCGGGCCGTCCACGAGAGCAGGCCCGGGACGATCTTCAGGTCCGCGTCCCCATCCAGGTAGCCGGTCGGCCGGGTCTGGAAGTTCTCGCGCAGGTACTTGACCAGCGTCAGATCCGAGTCCAGGTGGTAGTCGAGGAGCGACCCGTGCCGCGAGGTATCCGCCGCGAGTCCGAGAACTGCGAGCGTGTCGGAGGCGCCGTTCTCCGTAAAGGTCGCGTTGTCGGTACCGACAAAGCCCGCCACCGCCTCCAGGTAGTCACCTCTATGAACGTTTGAGGCCTGATCGAAGAATATCGTCTGGGACGTGAGCGGCCCGACCTGCGCGGCCGCGGGCAACGCCGCGAACGCGAGCCAGAACGCGAGCGCCAGCCGGTCACGCCCTCGCGGCCCTGTCTGCCGTCGCCTATTCATGTCACACGCCCCCTTGCGTGACCCAGTTATGGCGGGTTCGCTCGTGCGCGTTAGTGTTGCTCGTTAGAAGAGCGATTGCGGCACGACCAGTACGTCCCCCGGCTTCAACGGCACGTTCTCGCGGATGTCGCCGCTGTTGACAATATCGGCGACTTTAACGTGGATGACCGTTTCGTGCCCGCTTTCCATGCGCACGATGCGCGAGCGGTTGCCGGCGGCGAACTGGGTGAGACCACCGACCGCGAGGATGGCGTCGAGGACCGTCATCCCTTCGCGATAGGGCACGGCCTGTGGATGTGTGACCTGACCCACGACCTTGACGAGGCTGAACGCGCTCGCGGCTGTGGTCACGATGATGTTGACCTTCGGGCTGCGCACGTACTCCGACAGCATGCGTTCCATGTCGCGGGCGAGCTGCGGCGAGGTCTTACCCACCGCTACCATGTCCTCCACCAGTGGCGTGGATATCTTACCGTCGGGGCGCACCGGCACGGTGACCGACAGCTCCGGGTTCCGCCACACGAACACCTGCAAGATATCGCCGGGACCGATGACGTAGTCGCTGCTCGGGACCGTCGGCGGGCTCGGGGTGGCGGCAGACGGTGGTGCGGCGGGCAGCGGTGCCGGGGGCTCGAGTGCGCCGCTCATGATCGGTGCACTGATGCCTAGCCACCCTGCCAGCATCAGCACGCTCCGACGTCTCATCACAGTTCCTGACCCCCAAAAGCTTGAGCCTATCAGACCGTAGCTTGCGGTGGGCAGGCGAGCACGGTCAGCGGCCCGAGGAGAACGACGCAAACGAAAGATTCTGTTATCTCTGAGCCGCTCATCTCCGGGAGAGGGGCGGAATTTTGATCACATTTTGCTGCTAATAGATTGTTTTTACTCGAGCTATCTGTGCGGAAACACGCGGCGAAGGCACCGGCTGACGGGCGGGTTACACTCACCTCTGTGACGGCTGACGTCGAGACTCGCACCCAGCGGTTCCGGAGCGCCCTTGGAGCTTTTGCCACGGGGGTAACGATCGTGACGACTCGCAGCCGCTCCGGCGAAGACATCGGCTTGACCGCCAACAGCTTCAATTCAGTGTCCCTCGATCCGCCGATGGTGCTCTGGAGCCTGGCCAAGAGCGCCAAGAGCCTGCCAGCCTTTCTCGAGAGCGGCTATTTCGCCGTGCATGTGCTCGCTGCCTCGCAGGAGGGGTTGTCACAGACTTTCGCAACCCGAGGCGCCGACAAGTTCGCGGGGATCGCGCTCGAGCGCGGTCAGGCGGGCACGCCGCTGCTGTCCGGGTGCTCGGCGCGCTTCCAGTGCCGGACGAGTTTCACGTACGAAGGGGGCGATCACGTCATCTTCGTCGGGGAGGTCGAGGCTTTTGATCACTCCGGCCGCCCGCCGCTGGTGTTCCACGGCGGGCGGTTTGCGGCCACGGTCGAAAAGCGCAAGGCATCCGCCACGCCTGCGACCGACGGTGGTGAGCCCGGGAGCAGCTTCAGCCAGGACTTTCTCATCTACCTGCTCGGGCGCACCCACTTTCAGCTGTTCCTGGAGCTGCGACGCGACCTTGAGCGGCACGGACTCAGCGAACAGCAATGGTTCGTTCTCTGTATCCTCGGTGCCGGGGATACCCGAACGGTGGCTGAGCTCGATCGCATGCTGTGGTGCACCGGCACACGCGTGACCTACGAGCTCGTTGCCAGCCTGATGGCTGGTGGGTTCGCGCTGCTGCACGGCAGTTACGACCCCCAGGCACGCGTTACGCTTACGGAAGCTGGCAGACGGGTTGTGATCGAGCTGGTCGCAGTCGCGAAGGCTGCCGAGTCGCACGCGGAGCGCAATCTGGGGTTCGAGGAGACGCAGCTGCTCAAGCAAGCCCTGCGCACTATCATCCGCGAGACCGATCCCGGCCAGCCTACGCTGCTCGCGCCGGCGCATCCAGAATGAGGCGAGGGTTGCGCCGCACATGAGCTCGGAGAAGCCTGACCAATTTGCCACGGATCTTGCCGCGCTCAAAGCCTTGGCAAGCGAGGTCGCGGCGCCGAACGCCACGGACGTCGACACCGGCAGCCGCTTCCCACGTGAGACCCTTGCAGCGCTGCGGCAGGCGAAGCTGCTCTCTGCGCCCATCCCGCGGGAGCTGGGCGGCGCCGGCTACGGCCTGCGCGAGCTAGGCGAACTCTGCGCGGCCCTGGCCCGCGCGTGCGGCTCGAGCGCCATGGTGCTCGCCATGCACTACGCACAGCTCGCCTGCATCGTCCGGCATGCGTCTCAGGCGGCGTTCTTCCGCCGTTATCTCCAGGAGCTTGTCGATCGTCAGTACCTGCTGGCCTCGATGACCTCGGAGAACGGCACCTTCGGTGAGACTCGCACCAGCATCTGCGCGCTGGAGCACAAGGACGGACGCTTCAGGCTCGATAAGGACGCGACCACCGGCTCCTACTGCGAGTATGCGGATGGAATCCTGGTCACTTGCCGCCGGGATCCGGGTGCCGCCGGAAGCGATCAGATCCTCGTGCTCGTGCGCAAGGGCGACTATCAGCTGCGTCAGACCACGTCGTGGAACGCCATGGGAATGCGCGGCACCTGCAGTCCGGGATTCAAGCTCGAATCCGCCGGTCCGGAAGACCAGGTTCTGCCCGGCCCGTTCGCCGACATCGCGGCCCAGACCATGGTGCCCTACTCGCACATCCTGTGGTCGTCGCTCTGGTGGGGAATCGCCGCAGACGCGGTCGCACGGGCGTCGGAGTTTGTGCGCGGCGCGGCGCGCAAGAATCCAGGCACGGTGCCGCCAACTGCAATGCGTCTCGCTGAGGTGTCGGCGCAATTGCAGGCGATGCGCCACAACTGGCAGGCGCTCGCGGCCGAATTCGACGCTGTCGCCGCACGCGGGCCGGCCGGGGCCCAAGAGCTGCTCTCAATCGGCTGGGCGATCAAGATGAATGCCCTCAAGATCGCGGCATCGGAAGCCGCGCCGCAGATCGTGCACCAGGCGCTGAAGATCACGGGTCTCCTCGGCTACAAGAATGATTCGCCCTTCAGCCTCGGGCGCCACTACCGTGACGTGCTTTCTGCGGCGCTGATGATCTCCAACGACCGCATTGCCTCGAAGAACGCGTCAATGCTACTCATCTTCAAGGACGCCTGATTCGCTGCGCAGAGGTTCACTTGCTCCGCGGGGTGCGCGACCCCCTGGATCTCGCCGTGCGGCCGGCTCCCGGGGTCGACCCTGGAATACCGGCTTTCCTCGAAGCGCACTCGGCCGTCGCTCCCGGCCGGGAGGCCGGCGCAAGAAGACCTCAGCTCACTGTTGGATCTAGATCGTCTTGCTCGCCACGTTAGATGGCGAGCTCTGCGTGCCGACGCTAGTGTAAGCGTAGACGGTAAAGTACCACGTTCCCGTGGCCAGGCCCGTGACAGTGTAACCGGTCGCGGTTGCGCTCGAGACAGTGACCTGCTGATTCAGGTTCGTCGAGCTGGTCCCGTAGTTGATCACGAAGCCGGCGAGATCCGTAAGCGGCGAGCCGTCGGTGTTGGTCGTCGGCGCAACCCAGGATAGCGTCGCGCTGCCGCTCACCGCCTGGGCACTAACCTGGATACTGAACGCCGGAAGGGCCGCAGACGCCTGGCCGTCGCTCACGCTGATCACGATGTTGGAGAACGTGCCGACATTGGAACTCGAGGGCGTGCCGCTCAGGGTGCCCGTCGAGATGCTGAACTGCGCCCAGGACGGCATGTTCTGGACGCTGTAACTGAGCGTCGTGCCGGCCGGACCGCTGGCCGCGGGCGTGAAGGAGTAGGCCTGCCCCACGGTGACTGTTGTGGGCGGCGTCCCGCTGATGGTCGGGGGCGGCGGTGGACCTGACGAGACGGCGTCCGAGGAAGCCCCGCCACCACCGCCGCAACCTGCGAGCGCCGCGGACGCCAGAGCACCCAGCGCGAAGCTGCGGACGAGTAGTGCACTACGACTAAGAAACGTGTTCATTTCGCCCCGTTTCAACTGGCTTTCCATGTCCAGATGTCAGATCAAGACCTAAGCTCAACCCGACCAGTTGAACGACGGCGGAGTGACGACGAGCAGGCGAGCCGATTGGCTCTCTCGCCGGCAACCCCGCTATCTCAAGTGTTCGGCCTGAGACCGGAGGCTTTGCGTCCCCGCCTTACGGCGGGTTTGCCCCATGCAGCCGAAACCCTAAGTTAAATGGATTCCCGCTACCTATACGCACTTAGCACTAATGAAACGTCGTTCGACCGTTTCTTGCAACGCGTCGTAACCCGGCGACAGACGACAAAATGTTTGTCGCCAAGCGCCGACGGGCGCGTGAAGATAAGACGTCGTCGAGGTCCGCAAACCAACGCGCGGATCCACCTTGGGATTTTCATTTCCGGCTGCAGAGCACAAACAAAGCAGCGGGGAACTGCTGCACCACTCACGGCCCGCGCATCCCGGGCTCGTGAGCTAACTGTGCGACTGTGGATGTTCGGACTGAGCCCCGATCGCCGATCGGGGGCTGACCCAATCAGCAGGGCACGAAGAACTCGGTGTACGAGGCGATGTGTCCGTCGCGCACTTCGATGAGATCCACGAGCTCCGTCGGCACCAAGACGCCCGTGATCTTGGAGTGAATGTCCACCCGCCAGTGCGCCGCGGCCCTGTCGTCCTCGATGGTAAGTGACAACAACCGGTAGTCGCGCAGCCGGAAAGTCTTGACCAGAACCGAGAGCCACGGACGGATCTGCTCCGCGCCGCGCGCTTCGATCGCGATCGGCTTGCCGTCGCTCGTGCCCTGAATGCGCATGCGGGCATCGGATGAAAAGAGCGCGCACAGCCGCTCGAGGTCCGCCTCGAGGCGCGCGGTGTGCAGCGCCCGAAGCAGCTGCTCCACTCGCTGGCGTTGGGTCATGGTTTACTCCCCGTCACGGGCTCACCTCGCGAGCAGCGAGCGCAGGTCCGCGCCCATGAGCTGGAGCGCGGTAGTGGCATATGGAATGAGCGCACCCAGGCCATAAAACAGATGAATCATACCGGGGTGGCAGCGATATGTGCTCGAAACTCCGGCCGCGAGCAGCCGCTCGGCGTAGGCCGCCCCTTCATCGCGCAGCGGGTCGTACTCGGCCGTGTGCACGCAGGTGGGAGGCAGACCCCGCAGCTCTGGCGCACGCAGCGGGGAGACCCGCGGGTCGGACCGGTCCGCGCCGGCGGGCAGGTAGTGCCGTAGATCGTGCTCGAGCGTCGCCCGGTCCACGAGGTAGCCATCGGCCAAGCTGCGACGCGAGTCGCTCTCGGCCGCGTAATCCATGATCGGGCAGATCAGGAACTGGCACGCTAGGCGCGCCTGGCTCGCCGCCACGGCGGACTGACAGACGACCGCCGCGAGCGTCGCGCCCGCCGAGTCGCCCGAGATCCCGAGGCGCTCGGGATCGAGCCCAAGCTCGGCGGTGTGAGCTGCGACCCAGGCGGTGGCTGAGAGGCCGTCTTCGACGGCGCCGGGAAAGGGATGCTCGGGTGCGAGCCGGTAGTCGACGGCGAGGAGTCGACAGCCGCTGGCCTGGGTCAGTGCGCGGCAGATGCCGTCGTGCGTGTCGAGACTCCCGGCGACCAGCCCCCCGCCGTGAAAGTAGACCAGACCTGGCAGCACTGCGTGCGTCTCAACCCCGGCGGGGGTGTAGATCCGCAAGCGCAGTTGCGATGCAGGGCCGGGAAGAGTCCGCTCGGCGACGCTCCCGACCGTTGGCACCGGTCCGCCGAAGCTGAGCAGCTGCGCCAGTGAACGACGGCGTTCCTCGACGGTAAGTGCGAGCGTGCTCGCCGCCCCCGAGGCCGCCAACGTGTCCAGAAAGCGCCGGGCGCGTGCATCGAGTGGCATGGATTTCCCGGAGAGCTACCGGGCGGGCGATCGGGCTCGACTAGCGGCCGGTCACAGGGCGAGCGCGCGCCGCGCGGAAGCCGGCCATCGGTCGGGGTCAAGGCCGTGATTGGCAAACAGCGCCACGGTCAGGCGGTCCATGCCGAAGGCCACGCAGCCTGTGTGTACCGGCTCTTCGCCGCTTGCCTTGATGCTCCAGACCTGCCCGAAGTGCTCACGATGATAGTTGAAGCTCATGCAAGCGGTCGGCTTGGCGCCCGCATAGTAGGGAATCAGCAGCTCGAACTTGAGTGACTGCTGCAGCTGGCTCACGGCCATGACCTGCCCCACGCGGCCGAAGAACGGATCGTTGGCGATATCCACCGCGTGCGCCAGCGCGAGCTCGGCGGCGAGATCGCGCGCGCGCGCGATCCAGCCTTCGCGGAAGGTCGTGATGTCCTCCGGCGAGCCGATGCGCACGAACTCGCGCATGCGGAACGACTGCAACCGGTCGAGCGAGCGCGAGGGCTCGCGCCGAAAGCAATCGGCTGCGACGTCGACAATGAGTCCGCCGGGCGGGAGCGCTCCGCGGGCGGCCACGAGCGGATAGAGCGGGTAGCACGCAGCCGGCGTCAGCACGAGGTCGGCGGCCGCAAGCGAGGTCGTCCAGTCGCCGCCGGTTTCGTAGCGGTCGGCGGCGGCGCGGATCGCGGCCTCGCTCCCGTGCAACGCGCACACGCAGCCGAGCAGATTCGGGAAGCTCTTCAGGTACCCCGACTTCTCGAGCTGGCGGCGGCTCATGACCGGCGGAAAGCGCATCACTTCGGCCCGTGCGTCACGCAGCCGGTCAACCAGCGCCACGACCCGCTCGAACACACGCTCGTAGAGCGCCGTGCGGGCGTAGACCCCGTCGGACCCGAGCCCCATGAAAAGCGCCGGCGCAATGCCGGCGAGCGGATCGGCTGCCGGAGCCGCGTTGTCGGCCTGTGAGGCGCTCACCATCGAGCTGCTCATTCGCTCAGAAACCTCGGGATCGGGCTCATCAGCGCCGAAGACGCCAAGTTGGAGAGGATGCGGTCGTTGTTGATCATGATGGGCGAGGACAGCACGTCGCGGAGGTAGCGCCCGATGCTGTAATCGCCGTCATTGCGGTAGCCCGACAGTCCGCAGGCCCGCATCGCGCTCATCACCGTCGCGGCCGCGAGCTCGGAGGCCTCCACCTTGGTGAGCGTGATGAGCGTCTGGAAGTCGAGCGCGGCAAGCGCTTTGGGATCGTCCATGCACTCGCCGTAGCGGCGCAACGAGGTGGCCAGCATGCTGCGCAGCGTGCGCAGCGTCGTCACCGCCCGGGTGAACTGCGGCGCCCCGGGCGGCAGCTGGCCGTTGCCGTGGCGCATGGCGTTGCGCATAAACGACTGCGCGCGCTGGGTCGCGCCGGCGGCGATACCGGCCCACACCGAACCCCACAGGAGATGAGCAAACGGAACCATGGTGCGCGAGTGAATCACTTCATACGGCTCAGGGAGAATCTGCGCCGAGTCCGCCTGCGCCTTGAGCGTGTAGCCCTCGCTGCAGGTACCGCGCATGCCGAGCGCGTTCCAGCCCTGCAGTCTGGTGAGCGTGTAGTCGCTCTTGAGAAAGGCCACCAGTACCTGGTCGGAGGCGGCGGCATCGGCGGCGCGGCGCGCCGTGGTAACGACCCCGTCGGCATAGGCGCCGTAGGAGATGACGCTCGCCTTGCGTTCCAGGCTGATGCGCCCACCGTCGTGGTACTCGACCGGCGCCTCGCTCGAGCGGATGTCGCCGCCGCGCTGACCCTCGGTCGTCGAGGAGGCGAGTAGCAGTTGTTCGCTGCAAAGCGAGCGCAGCATGCGCTCGAGCACGGCCCGATCGCCATGGTGGCGCACGATGCACCCGACCTTCACCTGGTGCATCGCGTAGATCATGCCGCTCGAGGAGCACGATTGCCCAAGGAGAAAGCAGATGTCAGCGACGTCACTGATCGCGCGACCCTCGCCCCCGAGCGACGTCGGCACGAACACGCCGAGCAGGCGCTCCGCCTTGAGTGCCGCTACGGTCTCTTGTGGGAATCTCCCGGTGGCGTCGACCGCCGCGGCATGCTCCGCCGCCACCTTTGCGACGCGCTCGGCGCGCGCCTTCAAATCTCCGGGGACGGCAGTCGCGATACCCCGCCCCTCTGCCAGCAGCTGCGCTTCCATTAAGTTAATTAAGACTCCGCCTCGGTTGTTATGCTTTCTTGTTAGAAAGATAGCGCAAGCGGCCCCATAATGCACTGCAACTTCGAGGCTTTCTGGCCGGCCTTACAGCCGCGAACTGAAACAAGAACACCATGCCGGTAGAAATCGCCGCATATGACAGCCTAGGTAGGTCGGCGCATGCGCCGGTGCGGCGCGCGCGCAACAGCATCGTCATCGGGCTGGTGAACAATATGCCGGACACAGCGCTCGAATCGACCGAAGCGCAGTTTTCGGGCCTCTTGCAGGCGGCAGCCGGCTCGCGGCCGGTGCAGCTGCGCTTCACCTCCTTCCCGGAGCTGCCGCGCGACCGCGACGCGCGCGCACACATCGCGCGCTCTTACTGGCCAATCGAGACGCTCCTCGCGGAGCGACCCGATGCTCTCATAGTCACTGGAACCGAACCGATCGCCCCGCGGCTCCCCGACGAACCTTATTGGCCGCGCCTCGCCGCGCTCCTAGACTTCGCCGAAGAGCATACGACGGCGAGCATCTGGTCGTGCCTCGCCGCGCACGCAGCCGTCGAGCACTTCGACGGGATCGCACGGCGCCGATTGGCGGAGAAACGCTGCGGCGTGTATACCCACAGCCTACTCGCCGGCCATCCGCTGCTCGCAGGCGTCAGCGCACCGCTCGCCATGCCGCACTCGCGCTGGAACGAGCTGCCGGTGGATGCGCTGCGTGCTGCCGGGTACGAGGTTCTGAGCTTCTCGCCCGAAACCGGAGCGGACGCCTTCGTGCGCCGCGAGCGCAGCCTCATGCTCTTCTTCCAGGGCCACCCGGAGTACGAGCACACGACCCTGCTCAAGGAATACCGGCGCGATGTCGGGCGGTACCTGCGCGGCCGGCAGGCCCACTACCCGACGATGCCCCATGGCTACCTGTCGGCCGAGGCCGAGGGGCTGCTCGATCAATTCAAGGAGCGGGCGCATCGCGAGCGGACGCCGGCGCTGCTCGAGCAGTTTCCTTTTGCCGCCGTGGCCGCTGCGCTCGGCAATACCTGGCGCCCGGCAGCCGTGGCCCTCTATCGCAACTGGCTTGATTTCATCGCTACAGAGAGGACGCGGCGCGGCGCGGAAGAAGTATCATTAGCCGGCTTATGAGCCCGGCTGCCGAGGATCAAAACCCACAATCCGCGCTGCGTGACCGGCTGCTCGGTCTCGTCGAGAGAGTTCTCGAGCGACCCGGCGCGGGGTCGATGCTGCCGCCCGAAGCCGCGCTGAGTGAGCTCGGCGTGAGCTCCTTGAAGATGGTGAGCCTCATGCTCTTGATCGAAGCGGAGTTCGACTTGAGCATCCCGCAGAACGAGATCACTCCGGAGAACTTCCGCTCGATCAACTCCGTCCAGGCGCTGGTGACGCGCATCCTGGCCGCCAAGGGCTAGTTCACCCGTCGGCCGTTCGTCCTCGTCTTTCTTGCGCGCCGGATTGCAGGTCCGCACGATAAGCTTTGCCGTAATTGCCGACATCACCGACGGTGATGCGCGGCGAAGCAAACGGCTCTGCGAACAGCGTCGTCCATTGGGGAAACTGCCGGCCCAGCAGCTCGCTCAATTCCGACGTCTGACGCAGCTGAATCGGCCGTAGGTAGGCCTCGACGCTCTCCCGGGGCACGTCCGCGGTCCGGACCTCACGCACGGCAAGCCTCCGGGCGAGCTTGCGCATCCGGGCGGGAACGCGCGCCCCGATCCGGGCATAGACAGGTGATTTGCGCATGCGATTTAGCAGGCCGAATCCACGCGCCTGCTCGACGGTCGCAGGGGTCGGGTTCGTGAAAGCCCCGTGCAGCGCGGGCTGAAACGTGGGATCGACTCCCAGCCAGCCAAAAAGTGCTCTCAACTGCGTCAGCGGATCGGCAACGAGTTCCTCCAGGGTGAGCACGTACACGCGTTCACGCGGCACATGCCGTAGATACGTGCGCAGCTGATAGGCATAGTCGCTGGTGCTGAGGTAGTGCGGGTCCTCGAGGAGCGCTTCCACAGGCCGACGACGTTCGCCCCACCATTGGACGCGGTGCCAGTAGTGGCTGATCGTGCGCTCGACGGGGTCGCGCATGATGTAGATGAATTTCGCGTCAGGACACATTTCGAGGATCCGCTCGGGGACGTGGCGGAATAGCGGCGCCTGACTGTAGACGGGACTGCCTTCGGCGATGATTTTCGCGTCGCCCGCGTTGGCGAACAGACCGAAATACCGCCCGGTGCCGCGCCAATAGCCCCGCCTCCACATCTCCGGCCAGACCTGGCGGAGCACCTTCGGATCCGCGAAGTGGCACGGCTCGCGCGGCGAACTCATGAACACTTCCGTGTGCATCGCCAACAGCTCGCTCAGGTAGGTCGTTCCCGATTTCATCGAGCCGACTAGGAACGTATTTGGGCGCAGTGCCAAGCCTCCCTCTCAAGAGAAGTGTAGCAAATTGCCTGAATCGTCAGTTGAATGTAAAGTTTTCTTAAGATCGCTTATATCTTAACGGCGCATCTGCTTGTCAGACCGGACACTCACCGCGAATCATCATCACCGCGAAAACACCCTGTGCGGGTGGGTCTTAAAGCATGTGAGCAATCGAACCGTTCGAGCTCCGCCGCAGCCTCGCCGGGTCGAGCGGCGGGATGACCGGGCCGCAAACAGACGGTCACCGCCGGATCGAGGTCACGCGTCAGGAGGTCGTCGATCCGCGTGCGCGCCTCGCGCGGGACAAAGAGCCTGGCGACCGGGGGCGGCGGCCCGTGGAGGTGAAGCTTCAGCCGGCTGTCGCCACTGCGAGCGCCTGGTCGATGTCCTCGAGAATGTCGTCGATGTGCTCGATGCCGACGCTCAGGCGCATGGTCTCGGGCCCGATGCCCGCCTGGCGCTGCTCCTCGTGCGACATCTGGCGGTGCGTGGTCGAGGCCGGATGACAGGCGAGCGACTTGGCATCCCCGAGGTTCACCAGCCGCTTGAAGAGCCTGAGCGCGTCATAGAAGCGCGTGCCGGCGTCGTAGCCGCCGCGGGTCGTGAACGTCATGAGCGAGCAGGCGCGCCCGCGCAGGTACTTCTGGCAGAGCGCGTAGTAGCGGCTGTCGGGGAAGCCGGCGTAGCTCACGGAGGCGACCCGCGGGTCGGCGCGCAGAAACTCCGCCACCTTGCGGGCGTTCTCGACGTGCCGCTCGACCCGCAGCGTCACCGTCTCGATGCCCTGCAGCAACAGGAACGCGTTAAAGGGCGAGAGCACGGCGCCCATGGTGCGCTGGAAGACACTGCGGGCACGACCCAGAAAGGCCTTGTCGCCGTAGTGGTCGGTGTAGACCAGTCCGTGGTAGGACTCATCGGGCCGGGTGAGCCACGGATAGCGGTCGGCGTTCTCGCTCCAGCGGAAGCGGCCGCTGTCGATGATCGCGCCGCCGAGGGTTGTGCCATGGCCGCCGAAGAACTTGGTGAGCGAGTGCACCACGATGTCGGCGCCGAAGTCGATCGGCCGCAGCAGCACGGGGGTGGGCACCGTGTTGTCGACCACGAGCGGGATGCGTGCCCGGCGCGCGATCGCCGCCAGCGCCTCGAGATCGCAGATGTTGCCGGCGGGATTGCCCACGGTCTCGCAGAAGAGCGCGCGCGTGTTCTCATCGATCAGCGCCTCGAGCTCGGCGGGCCGGTCGGACTTGGCGAGCCGGACCTGGATGCCCTGTCGGGGCAGGATGTGCGCGAACAACGTATGCGTCGTGCCGTAGAGCTGCGGAACCGAAACGATGTTCTGCCCCATCTCGGCGAGATTCAGCATCGTGTAGTACATCGCCGTCTGTCCGGAGGCCACCGCGAGCGCATCGATCCCGCCCTCGAGCATCGCCACCCGGCGCTCGAGCACGTCCACCGTCGGGTTGCCGATGCGGGTGTAGCGATAGCCTTCGACCTCTAGGTCGAAGAGCGCCGCGCCGTGTGCCGCACTGTCGAAGGAGTAGGCGACGGTCTGGTAGATGGGGACGGCAACCGCTTTGGTGGCCGGGTCGCCGGCGAAGCCGCCGTGCAGGGCAATGGTCTCAGGCCTCATGACTCGCCTCATATAGAATCGCCCTCGAATGATGACAGCTACGCGCGATGAACGCATGCGCTCGCCTCTCAGGGCGTGGGTGCGTGCGCTCGAGCGCAGCAACGCCATCGGACGCGATCCTGCGTTCACCCTGCCGGTGCTGATCAGCGGACTCGCCGAACGCTTAGGTGATGCTCCGGCGCTCATCGGTCCCGAGGACCGCCTCTCCTATCGTGCCCTTGCCGAGGCCAGCCACCGCTGCGCTCGCTGGGGACTCGCCCAGGGTCTCGCGCGGGGCGACGTGATATGTCTTCTTATGAAGAACTGCCCGGAATACCTGGCGATCTGGCTTGGCTTAAGTCGCATCGGCGTCACCGTCGCGCTCATCAACACCAATCTCACCGGGGAGCTGCTCCGGCACTCAATCGCCATAGTTCGTCCCCGCTACGTGATCGCCGGCGCCTCGCTCGCGGCTGCCCTTACCGAGGTGCGCGGCCAGCTTGCCCCGGAGGTCGGCTCCTGGGTATACGGCTCGCCCGCGCGCGACCTGCCGCGCTTCGATCGTGCGGTCGAGAGCCTCTCCGCCGCGCCGCTCGGCGCAGCGGAGTGCCCGCTGCCCACACTCGCCGACCACGCGCTCTACATCTATACCTCGGGCACCACGGGGCTGCCGAAGGCAGCCAACGTGAGCCACCTGCGCCTTATGCAGTGGAGCCACTGGTTCGCCGGCCTCACCGATCTCAGCGCCGGCGACCGGCTCTTCAACTGCCTGCCCATGTACCACAGCGTCGGCGGCGTGGTGGCGACCGGGGCGGCGTTGGTTGGCGGTGGCGCCGTGGTGCTGCGCGAGCGTTTCTCGGTGAGCAGCTTCTGGAAGGACGTGGCTGACGAGCGCTGCACGCTCTTTCAGTACATCGGCGAGCTGTGCCGCTATCTCCTCAATGCAGCGCACGACCCCCATGAGACGAGCCACCAGCTGCGGCTCGCGTGCGGCAATGGATTGCGCGCCGAGGTGTGGGAGCCCTTCCAGCGCCGCTTCCGTATCCCGCAGATCCTAGAGTACTACGCCGCGACCGAAGGCAACTTCTCGCTCTACAACTGCGAGGGCCGCGTCGGCGCGATCGGGCGCATTCCTTCCTTCCTGGCGCACCGGATGCCCGTGGCCCTCGTGAAGCACGACCCCGATACGGGCGCGCCGGCGCGCGACGGGCAAGGGCGCTGTATCCCGTGCGCCGGCGGCGAAGCCGGCGAGGCGATCGGCCAGAGGGCTACGCGGATTCCGAGGCCTCGGGGAAAAAGGTCCTGCGCGACGTCTTCGCCGCCGGCGACTCCTGGTACCGCACCGGCGATCTCATGCGGCGCGACGCCCAAGGGTTCTTTTATTTCGTCGACCGGGTGGGCGATACCTTCCGCTGGAAGGGCGAGAACGTCTCGACCACCGAGGTTGCGGCCGCGATCTCGGGTTGTCGTGGAGTGGCCGAAGTCGCGGTGTTCGGGGTCGTCGTGCCGAACGCCGACGGACGCGCGGGCATGGCCGCACTGGTCGTAGGCCCGGGCTTCGGCCTCGCGGAGCTGCGGCGCATCGTCACGAACGCGCTCCCTGCCTACGCG
>Ga0335081_10009914_pt1 | contig 15351 bp, 14 predicted proteins | sample Lox_Sample_35_FD_206713 | JGI IMG/M metagenome (GOLD analysis project Ga0335081, IMG submission 206713) | Soil microbial communities from Loxahatchee National Wildlife Refuge, Florida, United States - Lox_Sample_3.5 | ecosystem: Environmental > Terrestrial > Soil > Wetlands | place: USA...
CCAGCTCGCGGATCCGGTCGAAGGCGGCGTACATGTCCGCGAGGTTCGCCACGATGGAGAACGGCCGGTCCCGTTCCAGCTCCTCGTAGTAGTGGACCGCGTCCGAGGCCAGCACGACCGGCCCGCCGGCCGTGGCCACGGTGACGATGGCCTGGCCGGGGGTGTGCCCGCCGACCTGGGTCAGCTCGATGCCGGGCGCTACCTGGTGAGCCCGGCCGGCCAGGGTCAGCCGGCCGGCCTCGCGCAGCTCGCGCAGGTGGTCCAGTTCGCTGGCCTCGGTGGTGTCCGCGAACTGCCCGCGGCGGCCCATCGGCCCGGTCCAGAAGTCGTACTCGTCCCTGGTCATGACGACCTCGGCGGCGGTGAAGGCCGGGAGCCCGCCGATGTGGTCGTAGTGCGCGTGGGTGAGCACGACCTGCGCCACGTCGTCCGGGGCGGTCCCGGCCGCCCGCAGCGCCGGCCCGGTGTCCATGAGCATGGTGCGGCCGCGGGCGGCGCCGCCGGCCGGCGAGAAGCCGGTGTCGATGGCGACCGAACGGGCCGGGCTCCGCGCCACCCAGAAGAAGTAGTCCATGCCGAGCGGCCGGTCCGGCTCGTGGTAGGCGTGGTAGTTGAGGAAGACCTCGGCCGCGCTCGCCTGCCGGGTCCCGTACCGGACCGCCAGCACCTCGTACTGCTCGCTCATGCCTGAAGCTAGCCCGCCGTGACGACGAGCAGCTGGCCGCCGGGATGCCGGTGCCAGTAGGTGCGGGCGCCCGGGGTGAAGATCACGGTGTTGACCATCACCCCGGGCGCGGTCAGGACCGGGTCCAGGTGCATCGTCCCGGTGAAGGTGGCGTGAGCTGCCCGGAGGGCTGGCCGGAGCGGCCGTGGCTGATGTGCATGGGTTCAGTCTTCCTGATCCGTGACCCGGACGCCTCCGGCCAGGTCGCCGAGCGCGTCGACGACGCGGTTGCTGATCATGTCGCCGTAGCCGAGGGCGTTGGACACCCGGAAGGCGGTCAGCGTGCCCGGGCCGACGAGCGTGGTCACCCCGAGCTCCTCGGCCAGCGCCAGGTAGAGCCGGACGTCCTTGGCCATCAGCCGGCCGGTCAGCCCGCCCTCGAGGTAGTCGCCCCTGATGATGTGCGGGAAGCGGTTGAGGGAGGCGTAGCTGACGCCGCTGGAGGTGTTGATGACCTCGAGCAGCTGGGCCAGGTCGAGCCCGGCCTTCTGGCCCGCCACCATGACCTCGGCGGTCGCGGCCAGCGTGACGCCGTTGAGGAAGTTGTTGAGCACCTTGGTCACGTGGCCCGCGCCGCTGCCGCCCATGTGATGGACGCGGGCGCTGAACGTGCCGAGCAGCGGGCGTACCCGGGCCAGCGCGGCGGCGTCGCCGCCGACCATCAGGGTCAGCGTGCCCTGCTCAGCGCCCGCGGCGCCGCCGGAAATCCCGGCGTCCAGGTAGCGCACGCCGCGGGCGGCGAGCCGGTGGTGCAGTGCGCGGGTCGAGGCGGGATCGGCCGTGCTGAGGTCCACGACGACCTGCCCGTCGCGGGCGTGCTCGAGCAGGCCGTCCGGTCCCCGGATCACGGTTTCGATCACCGCGCTGTCCGGCAGCGAGAGCATGATCACGTCACAGCGGGCCGCGAGCTCGGCCAGGTCTTTCGCGGGTATGGCACCGCAGGCGGGGATCCGGGCCGGGTCGGCGTCGACGGCCAGCACGTCGTACCCGGCCTCGACCATCCGGCGGGTCATCCGGCCGCCCATGTTGCCGGTGCCGACCATCCCGACCGGTCCGTGCTGCGCTGCCATCGGGGTTTGCTCCTGTCTGGGCGGGTGGCCCGATTTCCATAATGCGGGCAGAGGGGCGGGAAATTGTGGCGAGGACGGGGATGCGGAGCGTGGATCTTGTGGCGGAGGGGGAGGAAATCTTAGTCGGGATCGTCCGACAATCCTAGAGTCGGACCGTACGTGAGAATCTCGACGTCGAGGAGCAGGGCCGGTGAGTGACGCTATGGATTTCCCGAGCGACCTGGAGATCGCCCGCGGCGCGGCCCTGAAGCCACTCGAAGACGTCGCGGACGGGATGGGTATCCCCACTCACCTGCTCGAGCCGCACGGCGAAGAGGTGATGAAGATCAAGCTCGAGGCCATCGCGGAGCTGGCCGACCGGCCGGCGGCCAGGTACGTGGTGGTGAGCGCGATCACCCCCACGCCGCTCGGCGAGGGCAAGACCACCACGACGGTCGGACTCGGCCAGGGATTCCGGCACATCGGGAAGCGGGCCACGGTCGCGATCCGGCAGCCGTCGATGGGACCCACGTTCGGCATCAAGGGCGGCGCGGCCGGGGGCGGGTACAGCCAGGTCGTCCCCATGGAGGCGCTGAACCTGCACCTGACCGGTGACATGCACGCGGTCACGGCGGCCCACAACCTGCTGGCCGCGATGATCGACAACCACGTCTACCAGGGGAACACGCTCGGCATCGACCCGTACAACATCACCTGGCGGCGGGTGCTCGACGTCAACGACCGCGCGCTGCGCAACATCGTCATCGGCCTGGGCGGACGGGCGGACGGGGTGCCCCGCCAGACCGGCTTCGACATCACCGCCGCCTCCGAGGTCATGGCGACCCTGGCCCTAGCGGGCTCGCTGGCCGACCTGCGCGCCCGGCTCGGCCGGATCGTCATCGGCTACACCCGGGACCGGACGCCCGTCACCGCCGAGCAGCTGGCCGGGGCCGGGTCGATGGCGGTCCTGCTGCGGGACGCGGTCAAGCCGAACCTGCTGCAGACGCTGGAGAACACGCCCGTGCTCGTGCACGCGGGCCCGTTCGGGAACATCGCGACGGGGAACTCGTCCGTGATCGCCGACCTGATCGGCATCCACGCCGGCGACTACCTCGTCACCGAAGCCGGCTTCGGCGCGGACATGGGCGCCGAACGGTTCTTCAACATCAAGTGCCGCACCTCCGGGCTGCGCCCCGACGCCGCAGTCATCGTCGCCACCGTCCGTGCGCTCAAGGCGCACTCGGGCAAGTACAAGATCGTGGCCGGCCGGCCGCTGCCCGAGGACCTGCTCCGCGAGAACCCCGACGACGTGGCCGCGGGCGCGGCGAACCTGCGCAAGCAGATCGAGAACATCCGCCTGCACGGCGTCTCCCCCGTGGTGGCGATCAACAGCTTCCCCACCGACCATAGCCGCGAGCACCAGGTGATCAGGGACATCGCCGCGGAGATGGGAGCGCGGGCGGCGGTGTGCACGCACTTCGCCGACGGCGGCCGGGGCGCCATCGAGCTGGCCGAGGCGGTGAGCGAGGCCGCGGAGGAGCCGTCGGACTTCCGCTTCCTCTACCCCGACACGGCCAGCCTGCGGGACAAGATCGCGGCCGTGGCCACGCAGGTCTACGGTGCGGACGGGGTCAGCTACTCCACCCAGGCCGCCAAGCAGCTGGAGACCTACGAGCGGGCCGGCTTCGGGCACCTGCCGGTGTGCATCGCCAAGACGCACCTGTCGATCTCGTCCGATCCGGCGCTCAAGGGCGCACCGACCGGCTGGACCCTGCCCGTCCGCGAGGTGCGGGCGTCGGTCGGCGCGGGCTTCGTGTACCCGATCTGCGGCGACATGCGGACGATGCCAGGGCTCAGCTCGAACCCGGCCGCGGCCCGCATCGACATCGACGATGACGGCATGGTCGTGGGGCTATCGTGATTTCGTGAGCTCGCCCCTGGACTCGTTCCTGGACCGGCCGGTGCGGGGTTTCCTGGATCAGCTCGCGGCCCGCACGCCGGCCCCGGGCGGCGGCGGGGCGGCGGCGGTGACCGGCGCGATGGCCGCCGGGCTCGTCGCCATGGCCGCGCGGTTCTCCGCGAGGCAACTCCCCGAGGCCGGTGATCTGGCGGACCAGGCCGACCGGTTGCGCCGCCAGGCGGCCGACCTGGCCGACCTCGACGCCCGCGCCTATCAGGCCGTGCTCGACGCCGGGCCCGGCCAGCGGCGGGAGGCCCTGTACGGCGCGGCCCACGTGCCGCTGGAGATCGCGGGGATCGGCGCGCTGGTGGCTCAGCTGGCCGTGCGGGTGGCCGAGGCGGGCAACCCGAACCTGCGCGGCGACGCCGTGACCGGGGCGGTGCTGGCGGCGGCTTCGGCTCGCAGCGCGGCCTGCCTGGTGGACATCAACGTCCGTCTGGGCGGTCTTGAACCGGAGCTGTCGCGGCGGGCCGCGCAAGCGGTGGCGGACGCCACTGACGCTGCAGGTCGGGCGACGATGAGCACCGAACGGGCGGGCGAGGAGCACTGACTCTAACGACATGGTTGCCTCAGCCATGTCGTAAGAACTGCGTGAACGAGGCATCCAGCATCAGGGACGTGAACTGGGCGGCTAAGCCGAAGTTACGGCGGCAACTTCGGGCTAAGCGGCGCTTTCTGGGGGCAGTGGCGGGCGGCGGGCGGTGATCGCGGTCGCTGAGCCGGCGAGGAGGACGATCACGCCGTAGGCGCCCAGCGGCGCCGCGGCGGCGGGCCCGAACGCGGCCGTCGCGATCCCGGCCGCGACCGCGAAGTCCCGCAGGGCCACCGGGAGCAGCACGGCGGTCGCCTGGCCGGCCGGAGCCCGCAGGGCGAGACCCCAGCCGAGCGCCGCCGAGCCGGCCACGAAGACGACGAGCGCCACGATCACCGTGACGTAAGCGAAGTCCAGCCTGATCTGGCTGGCGACCTGCCAGAGCAGCAGGAGCAGGGCCAGCACCGTGACGAGGCGGATCACGGCATCGTCCCGGGGCGACCAGACCGTGCGCAGCGCCATCCCCGCGGCCAGCGGCAGCGCGACGACGACCGCGAGGGTGCCGAGCAGCCCAACCGAGGACACCGAGACCGACGCCCCGAGCAGGGACAGGATCGGGCCCGCCGCCACCACGGTGATAATCGTGGACGCCGCCAGCAGGGTCGCGCACACCGCCGCCTCGCCGCCCGCGATGACGCACAGCGCCACCGTGGCCACCTCGGCCGGGGCGACCCCGGCGGCCTGCACGCCGGCGCGCAATACCGGATCGCCGACCAGCAGGCTGGCGGCCCAGGCCAGGGCGGGCAGGACCGCGGTGCTGACCAGCAGCACGACCGCGATGCGCTGCCAGGCCAGGCGGACCGCGGCCAGGTCGGCGAGGCGCAGGGACAGGCCGGTCGAGAAGACCAGGACCGCCAGCGTGGCGTCGATGCCGTTTCCGGCCGCCAGGGCGCGCCCCGGCGCGGGACCGGCCAGGCCGGCCGCCGCGACCACGAGCACCAAGACCAGCAGCAGGCGCTCCGACGCGTCGGCCGCGGCCTTCATCATCGAGCCCTCCCTCAGCGGCAGAGCCTACCGAATACACTGCGCAGACCCCGAGGCGGAAGGAGTCGCTGGCGTGCAGGAGCCTCTGCCCCGCCGCGTGCTGCCCCGGGTCGACCGGCGGGAAATCGCGGCCATCTTCGCCGGCGGCGCGCTGGGCACGCTGGCCCGCGCCGGGCTGGCCGAGGCGTTCTCGCACGCGGCGACGGCGTGGCCGTGGCCCACGTTCGGCGTCAACATCGCGGCCGCCTTCATGCTCGGCTACTTCGTCACCCGGCTGACCGAACGGCTGCCGCTGTCCAGCTACCGGCGGCCGCTGCTGGGCACCGGCCTGTGCGGCGGGCTGTCCACGTTCTCCACCATGCAGGTGGAGATCCTGAACATGATCGACGCGGGCGCCTGGAGCCTGGCAGCCGAATACACGGCGGCCAGCGTCGCGGCCGGGTACGCGGCCATCCACCTGGCCACCGCGCTGGCCCGCCGGGTCCGGGTCCGGGCATGAGCATCGTGCTGTGGACCGCCGTGGTGCTGATCGGCGGCGCGGGCTCGGTGGTCCGCTTCCTGGTCGACGGCGCGGTCCAGGGCGGCCGGGACTTCCCGCTCGGCACGATGGCCGTCAACCTGTCCGGCGCGTTCATCCTGGGCCTGCTCACCGGGCTGGCCCTCGGCCACGAGCAGGCGCTGCTGGCCGGCACGGCCGCGGTCGGCTCGTACACCACGTTCTCGACGTGGATGCTGGAGACCCAGCGGCTGACCGAGGAACGCCAGTACGGCAAGGCCGTGGTCAACGTGGCCGCCAGCCTGGTGGCCGGCGTCGCCGCCGCCGCGCTCGGCCGGCTGATCGGCCAGCAGACCGGACTGCACCTATGACCGAGTACCAGAAGCTGACCAGCTACTTCGGCGAACGCCACCGCAGCGGCGGCATGTTCGTCGCGGACGCGCTGCTCGAGCTGTACGGGCGGCACGAGATCGCGGCCAGCATCCTGCTGCGCGGCACCGAGGGCTTCGGGCTCAAGCACCACCTGCGCACCGACCGGTCCCTGACGCTGTCCGAGGACCTGCCCCTGGTCGCGGTGGCGGTCGACACCCGGCCGCGGATCGAGGCGGTACTCGGCCCGGCCCTCGCGCTGAACCCGACCGGGCTGGTCACGCTGGAGGGCGCCCGGCTGCTGGCCGACACCGGCGTAGCGGGCCCCGACGAGGAGACCAAGCTGACCGTCTACCTGGGCCGCCAGGAGCGGGTCTACCGGGTGCCCGCCTTCGTCGCGGTCTGCGACCTGCTGCACCGCCGCGGCGTGGACGGCGCCACCGCGCTGCTCGGCGTGGACGGCACCGCGCACGGCCGCCGCCAGCGGGCCGCCTTCTTCAGCCGGAACGCCGAGGTCCCGATGATGATCATCGCGGTCGGCGCGGGCGAGCAGATCAGCCGGGTGCTGCCCGAGCTCGGCGCGCTGCTGCGCCGCCCGCTGCTCACCCTGGAGCGGGTCCGCGTCTGCAAGCGCGACGGCCGGTGCCTCGCCCTGCCCCTAGGGCCCCTCGGCGACAGCCGGTGGCAGAAGCTCATGGTCTACACCTCCGAGGCGGTCAAGCACCAGGGCCGGCCGGTGCACCGGGCGATCGTCCGGCGGCTACGTTCGGCCGGGATCAGCGGCGCCACCACGCTGCGCGGCATCTGGGGCTTCCACGGCGACCACGCCCCGCATGGCGACCGCCTGCTGCAGCTGGGCCGGCACGTGCCCGTCGTCACCATCGTCATCGACACGCCCGAGCGCATCGCCACGGCGTACGCGATCATCGACGAGCTCACCAGCGAGCGCGGGCTGGTCACCTGCGAGACCATCAGCCGCCTTGACGAGGCCGGCCGGCGGGCCCAGGCTCGTAGGTGAGCCGGGGTGCCCGCGGTCAGCATCTGCACTGACCCGTTCGTGCTGACGGCGGGGGCGATGGCGCGGTCCTACGGCTTCCCCGGCTTCGAGTACGTGAGCATCCCGCACCCGGTAGCCAGCCTGTCCGCCGGCCAGGTCCGGGAGCGGGCTTGCGGCCTGGTACCCGACCTGCTGCGGATCCTCGCGCCGTTCCTGATCGTCAACGGGCCGGTGCGCGAGCGGCTCGGCCTGAACAGCACGGGCAACGTGTTCGGCTCCGGCTTCCGGGCCAACGCCACGATCGGGCGGGCGATCCGGCTCGGCGCGATCAACGCGTTCGGCCTGCGCCCGCACGAGCTCGACCAGGCCACCCAGGGCACGCCGGCCAAGTACAGCGCGTGCATCGCCGAGAACGAGGAAGAGAGCCCGTGGCCGGCGCTGCACGAGGAGTTCGGCCGGCTGGTCCAAGGCCGACGTGCGGCAGGCAGTGTACGAGCGGGCCGTCCTCGGCTGGCCGGAGCTCGTGGCGGCGGGCAAGGACGGGGTGTCCAGCCGCACCCCGGTGGCGGCTGCCGGCCGACCATCCGGACGCGCTGCCGGTCTCTGGTACTTCTGAGGTGTTTCACGTGCTCACCTCGCCGGAGGCCGTGCTGGTGGTGGTGGCCGGGGCGGGCAACGCCGGGGTGTCGGCGGTGGTGGAGACGTTCGGGGCGCGGGGCGGTCCGCCGCCGGTGGTGCGCGTTCGCGACTTAGGGCCTGGATGCCTGGCCTGTACCGGGCGCTCGGAGGCCGTCGATGATGAGGCTAGCGAGGCCGGGTCACGAGGATCTTGTCGTCGTCTGGTCGGGGGTTCCCGCGGCCGTCGCGGTTGCTCGTGGTAAACCACAGCGAGCCGTCGGGTGCCCGCGCCACCGCCCGCAGCCTGCCGTACTCGCCGGTGAAGTGGGCCACCGGCGTGCCGAGCGCCCCCGTGCGGTTCAGCGGGATCTGCCAGAGCCGTTCGCCGCGAAGCGCGGCGACCCAGAGGCTGCCGACCGCTATCGCGGCTCCCGATGGCGATGCCTGATCTGTCGGCCAGGTGAGCTCGGGATCGGTGTACGTTCCGCCACCGCCGGCTCCCTCGACCACCGGCCAGCCGTAGTTGTGCCCCTTCTGGATCCTGTTTATTTCGTCAAAGCGGTTCTGGCCGAGTTCGGTGGCGTACATCCGCCCGGCGTCATCCCACGCCATGCCCTGCACGTTGCGGTGCCCGTACGTCCACACGAGCGTCCCGAACGGGTTGCCCGGGGCGGGCCTGCCGTCCGGGGTCATCCGGAGGATCTTGCCGCCCAGGGAACCCTTGTCCTGGGATATACCGGGTTCGGCGTGCTCTCCGGTGGACGCCCAGAGCATGCCGTCCGGCCCGAAGGCCAGGCGTCCGCCGTTGTGAATGGAGGCGCGCGGAATCCCGGTGACCACGGTCTCGAGCGACCCGATGCCGGTGCCCGAGTAGCGGAACCGCATGATCCGGTTGCCAGTGGCGGTGCTGAAGTACACATAGACCAGCCGGTCTTGGCCGAACGACGGGGATACCGCCACCCCGAGCAGACCGCCTTCGCCCAACGGTTCCACGCCCGGGACCGTGCCGACCGTACTGACCTGGCCGTGCGGGGTGACCCTTAGCAGCCGAGCGCTGTCGCGTTCGGTGACGAGTGCGTCGCCGTCCGGCAGGAATGCGATCGCCCACGGCACCGCCAGGTTCCGCGCGAGTACGGATGGCGTGCTGACCTGCGCCGCAGACTGGGACGCACCTCCTGGGGCGGTGCCGCCGCCACCCGGTGCCGGGGTCGGGACCGGAGCCGGGGTTGGGGCGCTGGAGCAGGCAGTGCACAGGAGACCCGCGCACAGCGCGATCACGGCAAGGGGTCGTATCACCGCAGCACGATAAGCGGCCAGGGACGGAAGCGTGGTGCCATCCGCATGGAGGCGGGATGGGGAGCTAGCCGTCAGGATGGCTCCCCGGTGATCGCAGGGACGGACCCGGGCTAGGTGCTGATTTCACTTCATTGGCCGCCTATAGCACCACAGGCCTCTTTGCCATCAGGCGTACTTATGGCGACACGGCGTGCAGGTTCCGGGAAATGTCGTAGCCACTCGGTAGAATCGAACTGAAATCCTAGAGAACTGTTCCGGAAGGAGGGGACCCGGCAGCACCAGCGATCAGACTGTGAGCACCAGGAGGGAGGTAGCCCAGATGAGCACTGCCCCGGCCTTCGCCAGCGTCACCGAGGCGATGGACATGGCGCGTGCCGCGCTGGGCTACCTCGCCGCCGCGGACGCCGCGTCGCTGCCCGCCGAGACCCAGGCCGAGTGCCTGCGGGGACTGGAGCGAACCGACGCGATCAGCACCGCGGTGCGGGCCTGGTTCCTGGCCGCGTTCACCGCGGGCAAGGGGTACTCGGGGGACGCGGATTACAGCGTCCGGGCCTGGCTGATGCACAAGACCGGGATCACCCGTGGCGCCGCCGCCTCGCACACCGCTTGGGCGACGCGGGCCGCCGCCCATCCGCGGGTGGTCGCGGCGCTGGCCGCCGAGGATTTGTCGGAGTCCTACGGGCGGGCGATCTGCCGGTGGACCGACAAGCTGCCGGAGAAGTACCGGGAGGAGTCCGACGAGCTGCTGCTCGCCGCCGCGATGGCCGGGCTGGGCCTGCCGGACCTGGCCGCGCTGTTCGCCGAGATGTACGAGCGGGCCCGCGGCGACCTGCCCGATGAGGATTCGACGCGGGACTTCAACGACCGCGGGGTCCGTCTGGAGACCACCTTCCAGGGCGCCGGGGTCATGACCGGGGATCTGACCCCGGAGTGCGCGGCGCTGGTGGCCGCGGTGCTGGACGCGCTGGCCGCCCCGGCCGGGGCCGAGGATGACCGGACCCGGGAGCAGCGGTACCACGACGCGCTCGGAGAGGCGATGCGGCGGCTGGCCGCCAGTGACCTGCTGCCGGAGCGGGCCGGGCAGCCGGTCAGGGCGTGGGCTCACCTGTCGCTGGCCGACCTGCTCCGGCTCGAGGGCAGCTCAGCCCTGCAGGAGGAGTGGACCGCGCAGGTCCGCGCGGCGTGGGCCGCGCACCGGGCAGAGGCGTCCGAGACCGGGGGCGATGGCGGGGCCTGGCTGGACGGCGACGCCGCCGAGGCCATCGCGTGCGACGCGGCGATGGCCCCGATCGTGACCGGCGACGTGAACGTCGCCGCGCTGGAGGACCTGGTCCGGCTGTGCACCGAGCTGGACTGGCACCGCCGCCAGGAGCAGCCCGGCCCGGACACCGGCCCGGCCTGGGAGGCTCTCGAGCAGGCCATCATCGGCAAAACCATAGATTTTCTACTGCATTCATGCTCGGCGTTTGACGTGCGGTGACGTCCATGACGGAGAACATTGCTAGCTTGCTGCCCGTGGGGAGGCTGAACGTCCTGCTGGCGTTGCTTCGTTCGGCACCAGGTTCTCTTTGCTTGCCCGAGCGGCGTTTCCAGAGGCGTTATCGGCGCCACCATGGGCATGCGGTGGCCGGCGCGAGGCGCTGGAAGATGACGATCTCACCGGACAGCCAGTGGCCTGCCGGGCCACGGAGACCGCGTAAGGGGGTAGCTCGCGCACTCAGCTGCCCGGCAGCCTCATGGTGACCTCGCAGAGGTCCGATTGCCGGAGATCTGGATCCCGTCCATGTACCTCGCCATGTATCAGGTCGCCCGGGCGGGCCTCCGAATATGCATGAGTCAAGAGCCTAATGCAGCACGGAGGCGACTGCCGTGGCCGCAACGGCGACCATGCGCACGTCGTCGCCATCTCGGCCAGCGGATGGATATCACTGCGATGACGATCGCGCTCTACCTGGTCGAGTACTACCGGAGGCTGATCTGATGAGCAAACCGACCATCCTGGCGGTCGACGACGAACCAGATGTTTCCGCCGCGATCACTCGCGACTTGCGGGGCCGCTACGCCACTGATTACCGCGTCGTGCGTGCGACGTCGGGGCCCGAGGCGCTGGAGGTGCTGGCCAGGCTGGCGCTGCGTGGCCAGCCGGTGGCGTTGATCGTCGCCGACCAGCGGATGCCGCAGATGACGGGCATCGAGATGCTCGAGCAGGCGCGTACGCATGCGCCGGGGGCGAAATACCTGCTGCTCACGGCGTACGCCGACACCGACGTGGCCATCAAGGCGATCAACGACATCGGCCTGGACTACTACCTGCTCAAGCCGTGGGACCCTCCGGATGAACGGCTGTTCCCGGTCATCGATGACCTGCTCGGCGACTGGCGGCAGGCGAATCCAGACCACACCTCCGACGTACGGGTGGTCGGGCACCGGTGGTCCGATCGCAGTCATGACATCAAGATGTTCCTGGCCGGCAACTACGTGCCGTACCGGTGGTACGACGTCGACCGCGACGCCGAGGCCCGGCGGTTGCGCGACCTCGCGCATGCGATGCCGGCTGATCTCCCGCTGGTGCTCGTCCCCGACGGTGACCCGCTCCGCTCGCCGTCGACGCTCGAGCTGGCGGGCGCGCTCGGGCTGCGCACCACCGCCCGGCAACGGTTGTATGACGTGTGCATCGTGGGCGGTGGCCCGGCCGGTCTGGCCGCTGCGGTGTACGCGGCGTCGGAAGGCCTGAGCACCGTGATAGTGGAGCGTGAGGCGCCCGGGGGCCAGGCAGGCCAGAGCGCGGCGATCGAGAACTACCTTGGGTTCCCGAAGGGGCTGACCGGCTCCGACCTGGCCCAGCGCGCCATCGCTCAGGTTTCTCGCTTTGGCGCCGAGATGGTCCTGGCGCGCGACGTCGTCGGCTTTGAGGCCCGCGGGCCCGTGCGCGCCGTGCTCTTGGGCGGTTCGGGAGAGATCGAGGCGCGCGCGCTTATCGGGGCGACGGGGGTGTCATACCGGCGCCTGGAAGCGGCCGGCCTCGCCGAGCTAACTGGCCGCGGCGTGTACTACGGCGCGAACGCCAGCGAGGCGAGCCAGACCCAGGGCGACGACGTCTACATCGCCGGGGCCGCCAACTCAGCGGGCCAGGCCGCGCTCAACCTGTCCCGCTACGCCAAGCGGGTAGTACTGGTGGTCCGGGCTGCGACGCTCGCGGGCACGATGTCCCGGTACCTGGTTGACAGGATCACGTCCGTGCCCAATATCGAGGTGCGGTACCGCAGCGAGGTGGTGGCGGGCCGGGGCGACGGCCACCTCGAGGAACTCACGCTCGCCGACAAGGACTCCGGCGTCGCGGAGGAGGTGCCGACGTGCTGGCTGTTCGTGTTCATCGGCGCCTCGCCCCGCACCGCGTGGCTCGGCCCCGATGTCGTCCGGGACGACCAAGGGTTCGTCGTCACGGGGCGAGACCTGTTGGGTCCCGGCTATGCCGGGCGCTGGCCGCTGCCTCGTGCGCCCTTCGCCCTCGAGTCGAGCGTGCCCGGCGTGTTTGCCGCCGGCGATGTTCGGCTTGACTCCATGAAGCGGGTCGCGTCGGCGGTCGGGGAGGGCGCGATGTCGATTTACCAGGTGCACCAGTACCTGGCCACCGTCTTATGCGCGCCGACGAGCTTCGCGCTCTGAGCCTGTTCGACGGCCTGGCCGATGATCAGCTCGCGGAGCTGACCGAGGGCAGTACCGAGGTTCGCGTCGAGCCCGGAGCCGATCTGTTCCGCGAGGGTGAGCACGCGGACTTCTGGTGGGTGCTCATCGATGGCGCCATCGACCTGGTGCGCCACATCGGCCGCGAGGACACCGTGGTCGCGAAGATGGATGTGCCTGGCAGATGGGCCGGTGGGTTTCGCGCATGGGACGAACACGGCGTCTATCTGGCGACCGGCCGGGGAGTTGCAGACGGGCGGGTGCTACGGGTGCCGGCCGAAGTGCTGCGTGAGTGGTTCAACGCCTGGTTTCCATTCGGCGGGCACCTGATCGAGGGGGTGTACCGCACCGCACGCTCCATCGAGTCGACGGCACGGCAGCGCCAGTCCCTCATCAGGCTCGGCACGCTCGCCGCCGGCCTCGCGCATGAGATCAATAACCCGGCAGCTGCCGCCACCAGGGCGGTCGACGCGCTCGAGACCGCGTCCCAGGTGCTCCTCTCGTCCCTGGGTCGGCTCGCCCAAGGCGAGATCTCGGCCCGGCAGTTCACCGAGCTCGATGCGCTGCGCCGTGACATAGAGCCTCAAGCAGCGATCCTGGACCCGCTGGCCCTGGCCGATCGCGAGGAGGCCCTGGCGTCATGGCTTAGCCGTCACGGCGTCGTCTGCGTGTGGATGATCGCACCGCCGCTGGCCGCCGCCGGGGTCACAGTCGCCTGGTGCGAGCGAGTAGCGCTGGTGCTAGAGGGACCGGCCCTAGGACCGAGCCTGGAGTGGGTAGCGAGCACATTGTCCGCCGCCACGCTGCTGTCAGAGCTGAAGGATTCGAGCCGACGGATCTCTGAGCTGGTCGCCGCCATCAAGTCATACTCGCAGATGGACCGCGCGTCGGTGCAGTACATCGACGTGACGGATGGTATCGAGAGCACCCTGCTGATGCTCAGGTACAAGCTCCGCGACGGTATCACCGTCGTGCGTGATTACAGCGCAAACGTCCCGCGGATCCACGCATTCCCCGGCGAGCTGAACCAGGTGTGGACCAACCTCATCGACAACGCCATCGATGCCATGGCCGGCGCGGGCACGCTCCGGCTGTCGACCCGGGTCGAGGGCAACGACGTCGTCATCGAGGTCGGCGACACTGGCCCGGGCATGCCGCCGCAGGTGACGGCCCGCGCGTTCGAGGCCTTTTACACGACCAAGGACGTCGGCACAGGCACCGGCCTGGGCCTTGACATCGCATGGCGCATCGTCGTGGAGCGCCACGGTGGCACGATCACCATCGACTCCAGGCCAGGCAAAACGGTACTGCGAGTCCGCATACCCATCCGGCCGCCCGTGCCCAGCGGCGAATGGCCGACCGACCGCCCCACCGCAGCGGGACCCATCCCGGGAGCGCCTCAGCCGGAAAACCGGGATGTGGCCATGACACCAGGGCGTGCTCATGATCACACTTTGAGCTCAGTCATAGTCAAGCCCTTCGGTGCCTAGCCGACCCGCCGACACGGTGTCTGAGCGGGCGGTCATCGGCAAGGCCGTGGACCTGCTGTCCGGCCCCGGCGGCCTGGCCAGCTTCCTGCGCCGCCGCCAGCTCGGGGTGCGGCTGGGCGGGCCGAGCCTGCCGCTGGACATCGGCTATAGCGAGTCAGTCCCGGCCGGGATCCGTAACGCGGTCATCCTGCGGGACCAGCACTGCCAGTGGGCCGGGCGGTGCGACCAGCCCGCGGCGGCGTGCCAGGTGCACCACACCAAGCACAAGGCCAACGGCGGCAAGACGTCCGTCAAGGACTGCGTCCTGCTGTGCTGGTTCCACCACCAAGTTGTCATCCATCGGTGGGGCTGGACCCTGGTCCTGAACCCCGACGGCACCACCACCGCCTGGAACAAAGACAAGACCAAGGTCCTGCACAGCCACGGACCGCCCGCCCGAAGTGGGTAACGGCCCCGATCTGCCTTAGGGCGGCCGGGAGACGCGGTGGTCAGGGCGGGGCCGCCCGCGTCGCGCCAGACGAAGTAGGCGAGCCCGATCAGCAGCAGCGGGGAGATGACCCAGCGCTCGGCGAGCTTGTTGGTGGTGATCCGTACCGGCTCGGGCAGCAGCCCGAACTCATAGCGGCTGACCGGGTACAGCAGCGGGCACCCGTCGTGGGTCAGCATGTCGCCGGCCAGGTGGGCGAGCGTGCCGAGGGCCACGCACACCGCCAGCACCGGCACGTGCCAGGAGGTGACCTCGACCAGGTCCCAGCCCTTCCAGATCACCAGGGCGGCCACCGCGATCCCGAACAGGTCGCCGTGGTGGCCGCCGATGTACAGGGCGCGGAAACCCGCCGAGAACAGCAGGGCCAGGATGAGCCCGGCCGGAACCAGGTGCCACCACAGCTCGGGATGCTGGGCGGTCGCTGCGGCGCTCCGCTGCCACGGCCAGCTGGGTGCCGCTGACGGGCAGCAGAGGCGCGATGGCGGCGAAAGCCAGGGCACCGGACAGCGCGTGGTCGTGGCCGAGCATGGGCGGGCTCCCGGGGGTTCGGAGGGGTCCAGCGGTCAAGCTAACCCGTAGCGCCGAGATTCCCCGGGAGCCGCGCC
>Ga0335081_10009916_pt1 | contig 15350 bp, 14 predicted proteins | sample Lox_Sample_35_FD_206713 | JGI IMG/M metagenome (GOLD analysis project Ga0335081, IMG submission 206713) | Soil microbial communities from Loxahatchee National Wildlife Refuge, Florida, United States - Lox_Sample_3.5 | ecosystem: Environmental > Terrestrial > Soil > Wetlands | place: USA...
CGCATCTCTCAGAGCTATCTGAACGCCATTGCTCTGCGGCTCAATCAGCGTCCGCGAAAGACCTTGGGCTTCGAAACGCCGGCCGATAGATTACAAGCGGTGTTGCACTGACCGGTTGAACGCACAAGGGTAAACCGGACATGGTTTGAGTGACCGGGAGTGATTTGACCGAATGGTCCGTGAGCGAAAGTGATCCACGGAGATTATCACAAATCAGCCACCACTTACCGTCCCCAGTTGCCGCCCCCAGGGATTCCGAAAAGTCAGTTTTCTCAAACCTTCTCAGCGCGTAGGCCGTTTACACCACGTCCTGCACAATCATCCCGGAGGAGACCCGACGCCGTCGCATGCCGATGTCCAGATGACCAAGGAATCGTTGCCGTGGCCGGCCCGCTCGGCATCGCCGTGCACGATCACATCATCGTCGGCAGGGAGGGACACGTGAGCCTGAAGGGGCTAAGATTAATCTGAGCACGCGGCAGTGCCGTGCTCAAAGTCTCAATCAAAAGTAGTTGCGTCAAGGGGAGAAACTACGATGAAACGGTGGGCGAGCTTTGCATTCCTCATCGCGTGCGGCATCGGTATTGTTTCGGCGCAATATCCGCGCCATGCCGTCGCACAGACCGACATCGGCTGGATCATGATGTTCGACGGCGAGACCCTTGCCGGCTGGACACCGATCGGTAATGCCAATTGGCGGCTCGAAAACGGCGCCATCGTCGCCGATAACGGCAACGGCTTTCTGGTCTCGGCGAATACCTATGCCGACTTCCAGCTGCGGGTCGAATTCTGGATCGAGGAAAAGACCAACAGCGGCGTTTTCATTCGCTGCACCGATCCGAGCAGCGTGACCGGCAAGACCGCTTACGAGGTCAATATCTGGGATACGCGGCCTGAGCCAAAATACGGCACCGGCGCGATCGTCGACGTTGCCGCGGTCGATCCGATGCCACACGCGGCGGGCCAATGGAACGTCTATGAGATCACGGCGAAGGGCAATACCTTCACCGTTGTGCTCAACGGCCAAAAGACGGTGGATGGCGCCCGCTCGGACAAGTTCGCCTCGGGGCGCATCTCCTTGCAGCACGGCAAGGGCGTGACCGACGAAAGCGGCGTGGTGAAATTCCGCAAGGTCGAGATCAGGCCGCTCTAAAGCCTAAGCGGCGCCGCTTTGCGACGCCGCCGTCGGCGGCTCGCCATGGCCGGCGCCGTTGCCGTTCTTAGACGGCCGCGTCTCCTTCGCGGCCTCTGCGGCGAGCGACGGCTCGGCTTGGGCGCTGCGCCGGCGCATAGCGCGCTCGGTCGCAATCTCGCGCTGCAGCCGCGTGTAGTCGCCGCGGGTCGCCTCCAGCGCGCCCTCGGCAACGGCACGCTCGGCGCGCTCGCGCTCGATCGTGGCGTTGAGCTGCTCGATGCGCTTTTCCGCCTTGGCCTGGTTCGCTGCCGCCTCGGCCTTGAGAACCTCGACCCGGTCCGTGAGCGACTTGATCTTGTCTTGAGCGAGCGACAACGCGCTGTCGCGCGCCTTGACGGTCTCGGCAAGGACCTTGCTGCGGTCGGTCAGCGCCAACCGGGTCTGCTCCAGCTTTTTGTTGTTGCGGTCGTGGGTATCGACCGCCGTCGACAATTGCTCCACCTTCTTCTCGGCGCCGCTGCGGCCGACGATCGCGTCCACCAGCTTGGCTTCCGTGACCCTGATCTCCTCGGTGCGCGCCACGAGGCTCTGCCGCATCTCGGCCAGCAGCTTTTCCGCCGCCGACGAGCGCGACCGCATGGCGTCGAGCTTGAGCGTCAGCGCATAGACCTCCGACTGCCGGCGTTCGTTGGCCTCGTCGCAGGCGGCGGCAAGCTTCCTGCGCTCGTCTTCCGCCGCGACAAGATTGCCTTCCAGCTGCTGCAAACGCGCCCGTGCGTCGGCCAGCGCGTTCTCGACCTCGCCGAGGCGCCGGGAGGTGCGCGACGATTGCGTCAACGTCTGATCGAGCGCCGACTGCAGCGATTCCTTCTCATTCTCCAGGAGCGAGTGTCGTTCGCGCGCCAGATTGGCCGCGGCCTCGGATTCCAGGATGCGCTTGTCGGCCGTATCGGCGCGCTCGATCAGAAGGCGCTTTTCGTCGCCGAGCGTTCGGGCATTGCCGGACTCTTCGCCGAGCTGCTTTTCGAGGCTGGCGATGGCGACCCGCACGGTCGCGAGCTCGCTGGTTAACTTGACCTTGTCGCCTTCCAGGTCCTGCACGGACTGCTGTGCGCCGCCGAGTTCGCGGGTCAGCCTTTGGTTGTCGCCATCGAGCTCGGATGACTTTTTCTCGAGTGTCTCGAATTCGGCGCGCAGCGCGTCGTGGCTGGTGCGCAGCTCGGACAGTGCGCCGCGGAGGCTGGCATTATCGAACTTGGCCTGCTCCAGCGTGTTCAGGAGCTTGTGCAGCGGATCGACCAGCTTGCTGAAGGTCTCTTTGAGCTCGTCGAGGGCGCCGAACTGCAGCCCGGTGTCGATGAGCAAATGCCGTAGCGCCTCGTTGTCCTCGCCGATGCGCTCGCCGACATGGACGAAAGGCGACTTGCCGTTGTCGTCGGGAGGGCTCGCGCCCTGCGGTTTGCCGGTCAAAGCCGCAAGTGTCTCAGGTGTCGATGCGACACCGCCGCGCGAGAGGAAGTCGGTAACCCTGCGCATCAAACAGCCCCACAACTAAACGCTGCGCGGGTCACCATAGCGTTTCCGCCGCGAAGCGACAACGGAAATGGCGCACGCCACGATGAAGCATTGCCGCGGCGATGACGCCGCCCGCGTGCAGCAACCGCCATTGCCAATGTGAAGCTCCAAGTAATTGAATACGGACAAGGAGATAGGCGCCAAGCCTCGGCGACTGGACTTATCGCTACGCGTGTCCGACCGCCTTGCCAAGGATTGCCACCGCGTCAGTCGGCGCGCTGCTTCCCGCCCAGGCGACGTAACGGTCCGGCCGCATCAGAATGAGGCTTGCCTCATAGGCCTTGCGTCCGTCGCGATAGCTGTCACGGACGAATTTCAGCGGAATGCTCAAACGCTTGGCGGCGTCGGCGAACGCCTGGATGGTCGCGTCGTCGGCATCAAATGCAATCAGCGTGAAATCGGCGCCGAGTTCCTCGAACACGTTGCGGCCGGAGCTTAGCAGCTGCGGCGGCAGATGGTGGCCGGCGCGGGCGGTGAAGGTGTGCGAGCCATGAGCGCTGCTCGCGCCGCCGGCCGGTCCCAGCACGATCGGCGAGCCTTCGTAGTGCGGTTCGTAGGTCAGCACCCGCGGCGCTGCGGCGTTGGCGTGTTCCTTCCAGGCGCGCTCAAACTCGGCCCGATCGCGGTCGGGGTTGAAACGGGCGAGGAACTCCTTGTCGCGGCGGATGCCCGCCTCGATGAAGTCCTCCGCCGTCTCCTTGAAGATCGGGCGGCGCTCCTCCGTATAGGTCTGCAGCAACGCGTCGTTGCCCCAACCTTTGAGTTTGGCGGCGAGCTTCCAGCCGAGATTGACCGCGTCGTCGAGCCCATTGTTCAGGCCGTAAGCGCCGTAGGGCGGATGCGAATGGGCGGCATCGCCGGCAATGAAGACGCGGCCGACTTGATATTTTTCGGCAACCGCGATGCGCAGGTCCCAGAAGCCGACATAGTCGAAGTCGCAGGCAAAGGGAAAGCCGGTCACGCGCTGCAGCAGGCCGTGAAAGTCGTAATTGTCACGCGTCGTATTGGCGGGCACCGGCGAGTGAAAGAACCAGCTCTCGCCGACATCGACGCGGCCGAAGAACTGCCAGTAGCCGTGCAAATCGGGATCGAGCACGCGATAAGTCGAACGCGGCGGAAAGCGCTTGAGTTTCTCGTGCAGCTCGCGTGAGCGGAACAGCGCCAGCACCATCAGTTCGTTGAAATCCGCGCCGCCGCGTTCGATGCCGACCTGCTGGCGCACGGTGGAGTGACCGCCGTCGCAGCCGACCACATAGTCCGCCTCCAGGATTTCCCGCTCGACGCCGCCGTCTCTGGCGACGGTGACGCGCACGCCGTCCGCGTCCTGCTCGATGTTTTCCGCAAGCCAGCCGAACTTCGGCGCGACGCTGGCAAGCTGCGCCATGCGCTTCCGCAGCACCTGTTCGCCTTGATATTGGGGCAGCCGCTCGTTGTTCTGGAAGTAATAGGAATTGACGATCTCGCGCAGCGGCGGCGCGTACCAATATTCGCTGTTGAGGTTGCGATAGGCGACGATGCCGCTCATCGGGTAGTCGGGCGGCAGCATGCGCGCAGCGCGAAGTTCGTCGGCAACGCCCCAAAAGTAGAAGTGCTCGACCGAGCGCTGGGTCAGGTTCTGTCCCTTGGGAATGCGCTGCGGCTCGAGGCGGCGCTCGACCAACGCGCAATCGATACCGCGTTGGCCGAGCTCGACGGCGAGCGCGACGCCCACGGGGCCACCGCCGACAATGACGACCTGATGCCGTTTGGTCATGGCTGCTCTGATGCCTGACGTGCTTTGAAGCCGCTACTGCCGGACCAGAAGAATGGGATCGGCGCTTTCCGGCAGGCGTTGCCAGGTGTTGGCATCGTTCTCTTCGAAGCGCCAAGACTGGCCGCGCGGCGATTGCAGCACCAGCTCGCCATTGTCCATGCGCCAGGAGGTCGGGCCGAAGCGAGTCACCAGCGCATCGCAGCCGGGCTTGATCTTGAGCGCCCGATTGTCGGTGCCGGCGGTGGCAGTGTTGGCCAGCGTCAAGCCGCAGATCGGCTTGCCGGTGCTCCGCGCAATCGCCCAATCGCCGATCATGTCGTCAGCCGAGCGGACGGCGGCGGCAGCGGCGGCCGCCTGCAAGATGTAGCGGCCCTCTTCCGGACTGAAGCCGTCGTACATGCCGCTCTCGACCTCGGTCAGCTCGATCACTGCATCGCCCCGCGCGTTGAGGAGCCGCAGGCTGCCGAAATTATCCACCGCCCATGCGGTGACGTCCTTGGTGGACGGGAAGACGCCGGGGCAGCTCTTGTCGACATCGAGCTTCAAGCCACCCGCGACCGCGTCGGCGCGGAAGTTCAGGCGGCAGGTCTTGTCATGGTCGGCATTGGAGAGCTCCCAGGCGCCGACCACGGCGGCGACGGGATCGGCCGCGGGGCCTTGTTGCTGCGAATCCGGCGGCTGTGGATTTTGCGGTTGCGCGTTCTGCGCCAGCGCGGCGCCAAGGCCAGCGACAAGGCCGGCGACGAGCGCGTACGCAACGATACCGCAACAACGCATGTCGAAACCGCTGAAGCTCAGATCGCGAAGGCTAGCACGTGCACGCCATGCCGTCATGCAAGGGCCCGGCATGGGCGCGATGCGGACGCCGAGGTCTCGATCTACGCTCGGGCCCAGGAACGCCACGGGGTTTCCGGCACCGGTGTCAGCGGCGGCTTGCCAGCGGCCCAGGCGCTGATGTTGTCGACGATGAGCTGGTCCATCTTGCCGCGCGTATAGATCGACGCCGAGCCGAGATGCGGGAACAGCACCACGCTGTCCATCGCGAGCAGCTCTTCCGGGACGTCGGGCTCCTTGGCGTAGACATCGAGGCCGGCGGCCATGATGCGCTTGTCCTGCAGCGCCTTGATCAGTGCCGGCTCGTCGACCACCGATCCGCGCGCCATGTTGATGACGATGCCGTTCGGTCCCAGCGCGTCGAGCACCTCGGCGTTGATCAGGTTCCGCGTCGCCGGACCGCCCGGGACGATGGCCAGGAGGATGTCGACCGCCCGCGCCATCTCGATCAAGCTCGGGCAATGCAGATAGCTGACATCGCGCCGCGGCTGGCGGGTGTGGTAGACGACCGGCACGCCGAAGGCATCGAGCCGCCGCGCGATCGCCTGGCCGATCGAGCCCATGCCGACCATGCCGACAGTGCGGTTGCGCAGTGTCGCCTTGGTCAGCGGATAGTCGCCTGCCCGCCATTTGCCGGCGCGCAGATAGCGCTCGGCCTGCGGCAACTCGCGCACCGTGCACAACAGCAAGCCAAACGCGGTGTCGGCGACTTCCTCGGTCAATACGTTCGGCGTGTTGGTGACGATGACGCCGTGCTCGGCGGCCCATTTCACGTCCATATGATCGTAGCCGACGCCGAAGCTCGAGACGATTTCGAGCTCGGGAAAGCGCGCCATGAAAGTGCCGGGAATCCGCTCAGTCGTGGCGCTGCAGGCGATGGCGCGCGCGCGGGAATTCATGGCGATGAACATGTCGCCGTTCGTCGCCTCAGCCATCTTGTGCACGACGCAGACGGCCTCCAGCCCCTTCACCACCAGCGGCTTGAGCGGACCAATCAGCACGATCTCGGGCTTGTCGGCGGTCATACTGTTCCTGGATCTCACACGAGCATGGTCACCGGCGTTTCCAGAAACGATTTGACGGCGGCCAACAGCTCGGCGCCGACCGCGCCGTCGAGCACCCGATGGTCGCAGGACAGCGTTGCCGCAAGCACGCTGGCGAAGGCAACCCCGCCGCCGGGCGTCTCGATCGCCTGGCGCCGCGCCGCGCCGACCGCGAGGATGGTGGCATGGGGCGGATTGATGATCGCGGTAAACTCGCGCACGCCGTACATGCCGAGATTGGAGATCGCCGCCACACCGCCTTGATAATCGGCGGGCCTGAGTTTCTTGTCGCGCGCGCGGGCGGCGAGCTCCTTCATCTCGGCGGAGATGATGCTGAGCGATTTGGTCTCGGCGCTGCGGATGATCGGCGTGATCAACCCGCCGTCGAGCGCCACCGCGACGCCGATGTCGGAATGCTTGAAGCGGAGGATGCGGTCGCCGGCCCACACTGCGTTCGCTGCCGGCAGGCGCTGCAAAGCGAGCGCCAGCGCGCGGATGACGAAATCGTTGAGCGAAAGCTTGAACGCCGGCTCGCCGTCCTTGTCCTTGGGCGCGGCGGCGTTGGCCTCCTCGCGCAGTGCAATCAGGCGGTCGATGACGATATCGGCCGTCAGATGGAAGTGCGGGATGGTTTGCACGGCTTGCGTGAGCCGCGCCGCGATGGTGCGGCGCATGCCGTCGAGCGGCACTTCTTCGTAAGCGTCGGGCGGGTAGAGCGCCTTCATGCTCTCGGCCGTCGGCCCTTCGGCATGGAAGAGCGGCGCAGGCCGCGGCGCTTGTTCGACATCGCGCGCGACGATTCGGCCGTGCGGGCCGGAGCCACTGACACGCTTAAGATCGATCCCGGATTCGGCGGCGAGCCGGCGTGCCCCCCGCGCCGCCGGGGAGCCGCGCCGGACCGAAATTGCGCGCCGGCGTGCGCACCTCGAAGAACGGATCGAGCTTGATCGGGCGTGTGTCTTGCGGCGCTGGTGCGCTTGGCGCCGCCGCCGCGGCCGGCTTTGCCGTCACCGGCGCAGCTGGCGCAGCCTGGGCCGACGGCGCGCCCGAGCCATCGGCTATGATTGCGACAATGGCGCCGACCGGCGCGATTTCGCCGACCGAAACGCGAATCTCGGCGAGTACGCCGGTCGTGGTCGACGGCACTTCCATCGAGACCTTGTCGGTCTCGATCTCGAACAGGTTGTCGCCCGGCTTGACCTGCTCGCCGGCGGCCTTGAACCACTTGGTGATTTTTCCCTCGGCGACCGTTTCGCCGAGTTGCGGCATCAGTACGTCCATCGCTCAAGCTTTCTGGAGCCGACTCATTTGATGCGTTCCCAGTGCACTTCCGTCGTCGTGCCCAAGGGACGCAAGATCAGCCGGTCGCCGACAAATTCATAGCCGCGGACGAGGTCGCCCTTGTCGCCCGGTTGCACGCTGCCCTGGCGATGATGCGTGACCGTGCGCGCCGTCTCGTCGACTGAATATTTGCCGAAATAGGCGACAACGCCGTCGAGCGCCGCCTTGGCTTCGTCGGCGGTCGGCTTGTCGCCGGCTTTGGTTACGATCCGGTCGGGCGCGACCTGGCAGGCCATATGGCCGTGCGCATCGTAGATGATGATGCCTTTGGGGTTCGCGCCTTGCCCCTGCCGCGGCTTGCCGTCGACGGTCGAGCCGATGTGGCGCCACGAGCCGATCAGGCGCGCTTTGTCCGATTGTCCGTTCACGTGATCATTCCTGATTCATCTTATGCGCTCCCACGTCACTTCCATCGTCGAGTTCGGTGGGCGCAAGATCAAACGGTCGCCGGCAAATTCGTAACGGCGGATGAGATCGCCGCCTTCGCCCGGCTGCAGATTGTCGTGACGATGATGGATCACGGTGCCGGCTGTCTCGTCGACCGTGTAGGTGCCGAAATAGGCGATATAATCCTTCAGCGCGGTGAACGCCTCCTGGGGCGTCATTACTGCGCCGGCGCGCGTGCGCGCGACGTCGGGCGCGATCTGCACCGCCATCTCGCCGTGCGGACCGTAGTAGAGCATGCCCTTCGGGTTCTTGCCGCGATCCCAATTGCCGCCGTGGATCTGGGTGCCGACATAGCGCCAGGCGCCGACCAGGCGCTGCGCCGCCGGTCGCGCCGCCTCGTTCACCAGGTCACCGCGATGTACTGGGTCTCGAGGAATTCCATCAGGCCTTCATGGGCGCCCTCGCGGCCGAGGCCCGACTGCTTGGTGCCGCCGAACGGCGCCGCCGGATCGGAGACGAGGCCGCGGTTGAGCCCGATCATGCCGAAGTCGAGCGCTTCGGAGACGCGCAAGCCCCGGCTCAAATCCTTGGTGTAGAGGTAAGCGACCAGGCCATATTCGGTGTCGTTGGCGCGGGCGATTACTTCGTCCTCGGATTTGAATGTCTGAATCGACGCCACCGGGCCGAAGATCTCCTCGCTGAGCATCTTGGAGTCGTTCGACACGTTCGCCAGCACGGTCGCCGGATAGAAGAAGCCGGGGCCGCTCGGCGCCTTGCCTCCGGTCAAGACCCTGGCGCCCTTCTGAACGGCGTCGTCGACGAGCTCAATGACCTTGTCGCGGCCGTCCTTGTTGACCAGCGGGCCGAGCGCGACGCCGTCGTCGAGACCGTTGCCCATTTTCAGGCCGGCCATCTTGGCGGTGAGCTTCTTAGCGAATTCGTCGTGCACCTGTTCGTGCACATAGAAGCGGTTGGCTGCGGTGCAGGCCTCGCCCATGTTGCGCATCTTCGCGATCATCGCGCCGTCGATGGCGGCATCGATGTCGGCGTCCTCGAACACGATGAAGGGCGCGTTGCCGCCGAGTTCCATGGCCGGCTTGACCACGCAGTCGGCGGCCTCGTGCAGGAGCTTGCGGCCGACTTCCGTCGAACCGGTGAACGACACGACGCGGACGCGCGGATCGTGCAGCATGGCGCTCACCACCTTGCCCGACGAGCGCGACGGAATGACGTTGACGACGCCGGCCGGCACGCCGGCCTCTTCGAGGATCGGCATCAGCGCCAACATGGTCAGCGGCGTGTCGGAGGCGGGCTTCAGCACCACCGGGCAGCCGGCCGCGAGCGCCGGTCCGATTTTCCGCGTCGCCATGGCGGCCGGGAAATTCCACGGCGTGACCAGCACCGCGACGCCGGCCGGCTTGTGCTGCACGAAGATGCGCGCGCCCGTGGACGGGCCCCTGGTATTCGAGCCGATATTGCGCACCGCTTCCTCCGCATACCAGCGGAAGAACTCGGCCGCATAGGCAACCTCGCCGCGGGAATCCGACAGCGCCTTGCCGTTCTCGATGGTGATCAGCTTGGCCAGCCGCTCGGCGTCGCGCATGATCAGGTCGTAGGCTTTACGCAAGATCTCGGCGCGCTCGCGCGGCTTCTTGGCGGCCCAGCCGGGAAACGCGGCGCTCGCCGCATCGATCGCGGCCTTGGCATCCTCGACCGTCGCGCTCGCTACCGAGGCGACCTTGTTCTCGGTCGCCGGATCGATCACGTCGAAGCGGCTGCCGTCGGACGATTTGCGCCATTTGCCGCCGATCCACAGGTCGGTGGGAACGTTGGCGAGAAGATTGTCGTACATGGCCATGAGACACCTACCCAAAACTACGATGAGAGCGAGCGCCGCACGCGCTCGACGATGCGATCGGGCGTCGGCAGCGCGATATCTTCCAAAATGTCGGCCGCCGGCAATGGAATGTGCGGCGTGGTGATGCGCACCGGTGGGCCGTCGAGATCGTAGAACGCCTCGTCGGCGACGATGGAAACGATCTCGGCGCCCCAGCCGCACAGCCGCGGATTTTCCTCCACGGTGAACAGGCGATGGGTGTGTGCCACCGAGCCGAGGATGGTCCGCGTATCGAGCGGCACCAGCGAGCGCACGTCGACAACTTCACAGTCGATGCCGTGTTCGCTCTTGAGCTTTTCCGCCGCTTCCAGCGCCCGCGGCACCATCAGCGCCAGCGCCAGGATAGTGGCGTCCTTGCCGGGGCGGACGATCTTCGCCGTGCCGAGCGTGTCGACAATCTCGCCGTCCGGTACGTCGCCTTTGATCGGATAGAGCGATTTATGCTCCAAGAAGATCACCGGATCGGGATCGCGCACCGCCGCGGCGAGCAGGCCGATGACATCGCGCGGCGTCGACGGTGCCACCACCTTCAGACCCGGGATCATCATGCACCAGTTCTCGACGCTCTGCGAATGCTGGGCACCGAAACGAGCGCCGCCGCCGTTGCCGGTGCGCACCACCAGCGGGCATTTGAGTTGCCCGTTCGACATGTAGCGGCTTTTGGCGAATTCGTTGGCGATATAGTCGAAGCAGACGGCGAAGAAATCCGAGAACATGATCTCGGCGATCGGCTTCAGGCCGGTCATCGCCGCGCCCATGGCAGCGCCGAGGATGGCTTGCTCGGAGATCGGAGTGTCGCGCACGCGGTGCGGCCCGAACTGCTCGTATAACCCGACGGTGGCCTTGAATACGCCGCCGGCTTTGGCCACGTCTTCGCCAAGAAACACCACGTCCGGATCGCGCGTCATTTCCTGGGCGATGCCGCGGGCGACGGCGTCGCGATAGGTCAGTTCCGCCATGCCCAGCCTCCGTCGGCGTAGACATCCGTGGTGAGAATATCGAGCGGCGGCATCGGCGCCGCTTTGCATTTCTCGGTCGCCTCGTCGACGCGCCGTTTCACGTCGGCATCGATGCCGGCGATCACGCTGTCGGCGATACCGAACTGCTTGAGCCGCTCGCGATAGATCTTGATCGGATCGCGCTCCTTCCATTTTTCCAGCTCGCCCTCGGGGCGGTACTTTGCCGGGTCGGCGCGCGAATGGCCGCTGTGACGATAGGTCAGACACTCGATCAACGATGGGCCGCCGCCGGCGCGTGCCTTCTCGTAAGCGGCGTTGGCGCTCCGAAACACCTCGTCGGCGTCGTTGCCGTCGACGATGATGCGCGGCAGACCGTAGGCCGCGGCGCGATCGGCGGCCGGGTGCGGCACCGCGGTGACGTCGCCGATCGGCGTGTACTCCATGTAGAGATTATTTTCGCAGACGAAGACCACCGGCAGCTTCCACACCGCGGCGAAATTCAGCGCTTCGTGGAACGCGCCGATATTGGTGGTGCCGTCGCCGAAGAAGCACACGGCGACATCGCTTGTTCCCTTGTACTGGGCGCGCCAGGCGGCGCCGCAGGCAATCGGCAGGTGGGCGCCGATGATGGCGTAGGAGCCCATCACGCCATGCTCGGCCGAGGTCAGATGCATCGAGCCGCCTTTGCCGCGCATCAGGCCGTTGTCGCGCTGCATCAATTCGCCCAGCACTTTTTCGATCGAAACGCCGCGGGCGAGCGTGTGGGCGTGGCCGCGATAGGTGCAGAAGCTCAAATCTCCCGGCCGCATGGCGGTGGCGAAGCCAGCGGCGACCGCCTCCTGGCCGAGCGATAAATGGCTCGTGCCCTTGACCAGGTTCTGCAGGAACAGGTCGAAGGCGCGCTGCTCGGCCTCGCGAATTTCGACCTGGATGCGGTAGAGGCGAAGCCGCGTCTCCTCGCCGATATCGTCATTGAGGTTTGTCTTCGACGCGAGCACGCGATCCTCGACTTTGGCCATGAAATGTCCTTGAGCGCCGGCCCAAATGGGTATGGGCGGCGCAACTTAGCGCTACTTGCGAAGCGGTGGCAATGTCGTCCCGGCGCCGCTTGCGCGGGGCGGGATTTGCTCCTAATTGACCCGCAGCGGGAGGCTTCGATGAGCCAACAGTCCCTGGAATCGCAGAAATCCCAAGATCACGTTCATCGCTTCTTCGGCGGGCCGCCGATGACGGTCATCGGCCGGCTGATCCTGCTGTCGATCCTGGTCGGCGTGGTGCTGACCGCCATCGGGCTCGACCCCTGGAACATCATCGACTCGGTGCGCCGGCTCATCGTGCACATCTGGGACATGGGCTTCGATGCGGTGCGCTGGCTGTGGCAGTACTTCCTGCTCGGCGCCGTGATCGTGCTGCCGATCTGGTTTCTGGTCCGGCTTGCCAAGGTGCCGCGCGGCGGCTGATCCTGCGGCCCAAACGCACTGACGCCCGGAACTGCTCCGGGCGTCAGCACAATCTCCTGATCGAAACGGCTTAGTCTTCGGCCGACCGCGGACCGGACGGCGGCGCATCGCCGTCGCCCGACATGGATTGATCGCGCGGCCCACGATGGCGCCGGCGGCGCCGGTGCAGCGGGAAGCGGTCGGGCGAGCCGTCATAGCCGTTCTGGCCGTTGGGACCACCGGCAGGACCACCGTTGCCGTCCTGCCCCTGTTGCACGGGCTGCTGCGCCTGGCCGCCGGTGATGAACGACGGCAGCCGCTCGATGTCCTCTTCGTTGGTCGGCTGAAAGTTCTGTTGCCGCGGCTGATAATGTTGCGGCTGCTGGTTCTGATGCGGCGGCGGCTGTTGCTCGCGCGGATAAAACGCCTGCTGCTCGCGCGGCGTAAACGGCTCGTTGCCGATCGCCGGCTGGTCGTCGTCGCCTTCGTCGAAGGAATCGTCGGCGGAATTGCCCCGCGTCTCGCCGGGCTGCTGCTGCTGGTAGTAGGCGGGCTGGCTCTGCCGCAGGTGCTCCTGCGCGGCCGCGATCAGGCGGAAATAATGTTCGGCATGCTGATAGTAGTTTTCGGCGGCGATCGGGTCGCCCGAACTCTGCGCGTCGCGGGCAAGCTGGAGGTATTTTTCGGCAATGTGCGACGCATTGCCCCTGATTTTCACGTCCGGCCCGTTCGACTCGTACATCCGCGATAGTGGATTTTGGTGGTGGTGATGATGGTGACCACCTTTACCGCGGTTGCGACCCCGCATGCGCTTATTCTGACCGTTTCTCATGATTTGCTGTTCCGCCAACCCCTGTCATGTGCGGCGGCACCGGTGCCGCCGTTTTCCTTTCGTCGAAGTCTTGTTCGCATCAAGCATCGGCACCGTGCCGGCATTCACGCAAGCGAACTCGCCGGTCGGCGTTCCCATGCAGCCCTCGCGTTAACCTCAGCAATACTGCCTTCACCAGCGGTTCGCCCGCGGTGTTGCCAATCCCTGTTATGCGCGCGACTGCCCTGTGCAAATGCGCGCCCGACCGATGAACGTTTCGGTATGAATCGTAGCGATCCCGTCTGCCGTATGTTGCTGCCGTATCTTGCGGCTTTCGCTGTTGCGGCTTTCGCTCTTTAACTCGCCTGCCAACCTCTGAGAGCCAAGCTCTTTCGAGTCGCGCTCCGGGTATCCATGGCGGCACGGCACCATCTCGGGCCGATTCCGTGGCCGCAAGCTAGTCGGTTCCGGCCAACATTCCAAGCGATTTTTTGCCGGGGTCCGATGCTCCACACTCATGCCCTGGTTGCACCGAGGGCGCGCGGCACATCGTTAAGATCGTTCCTGGCCGGCGATGGTACAAGCCCCGCCGCAGCAAATAAAGCGGCGACGGGTTCCGCCTGGCCAATGCCGAGCTCGGTAATCAAGGTGCCGCCGGCTTTGAGCAATACCGGAACGGCAGCGGCTATGGCGCGATAAACGGCAAGTCCGTCCGGACCGCCATCGAGCGCCGAGTGTGGGTCGAAATCGCGAACGTCCGCGGGCAGCGCGGCGATGTCGCCGGACGCAATATAGGGCGGATTGGACACGATCACGTCGAATGGTCCACGCAGCGCTGCCACCAGGTCACAGGCAACGAAGTGCGCCGAGAGCCCGAGCCGTTGCGCGTTGTCGCGGGCCACGGCGAGAGCGCCGCGGCTGACATCGGTGCCGACGCCGAACGCGTGCGGCAGCTCGCTCAGCAGCGCCAGCAGGATCGCGCCAGACCCGGTGCCGATGTCGGCGATGCGGAGCGGCCGCGTGCGTGGGCCGCCGTCGTCGACCGCCGCCAATGCGGCTTCGACGACGGTCTCGGTTTCCGGGCGCGGCACCAAAGTCGCGGCGTCGACCTTGAGCGGCAGGCTCCAGAATTCCTTGTGCCCGAGGATGCGCGCAACCGGTTCCCCGGCGAGACGGCGTTGCGCGAGCGTGCCGATCGCCGTCTCCTGATCCACGCCAAGGCTCCGCGCGTCGGCGGCCGCGAGCGCGGCGTGATCGAGACCGAGCGCATGGCCGACGAGGAGGCGGGCGTCGAGCTCGGGCGACGCAAGGCCGGCCGCGCGCAATCGCGCCGCCAGCGCGCGACGGGCATCGGAGACGGTGCGCGCATCGGAACGCGCGGATTGGACAAGCGCGTGCGTCAATGGACTTCCTCGGCCGCCAGCAGCGCCGCCTGGTTCTCGGTCACCAGCGCGTCGATGATTTCGCCGAGCGCTTCGCCTTCGAGAATCTGCGGCAACTTGTAGAGCGTCAGATTGATGCGGTGGTCGGACACGCGGCCCTGCGGATAATTGTAAGTGCGAATGCGCTCGGAGCGGTCGCCGGTGCCGACCTGGCCGCGGCGCTCGGCGGCGCGCGCGGCGTCCAGCTTCTGGCGCTCGAAATCGTACAGGCGGCTGCGCAGCACGGCCATCGCCTTGGCACGATTGCGGTGCTGCGAGCGGTCCTCCTGCATGGTGACCACGATCCCTGACGGAATATGCGTCACGCGCACCGCCGATTCGGTCTTGTTGACGTGCTGGCCGCCGGCGCCGCCCGAGCGCATCGTGTCGATCCGAAGATCGGCGTCGTTGATGGCGATGTCGAGATCCTCCGCCTCCGGCAGCACGGCAACCGTTGCGGTCGAAGTATGAATGCGGCCAGAGCCCTCGGTATCGGGCACACGCTGCACGCGATGCACGCCGGACTCGTATTTGAGCTTGGCGAAGGCGCCGCGGCCGCGAATTTCGGCGATGATTTCCTTGTAGCCGCCCATGGAGCCGTCGCTGGCGGCGATGATCTCGACCTTCCAGCCCTGGGTCGTGGCATAGCGCTCGTACATGCGAAACAGGTTGCCGGCGAACAGCGACGCCTCGTCGCCGCCGGTCCCGGCGCGGATTTCGAGGATGACGTTGCGCTCGTCCATGGCGTCCTTGGG
>Ga0335081_10009920_pt1 | contig 15347 bp, 11 predicted proteins | sample Lox_Sample_35_FD_206713 | JGI IMG/M metagenome (GOLD analysis project Ga0335081, IMG submission 206713) | Soil microbial communities from Loxahatchee National Wildlife Refuge, Florida, United States - Lox_Sample_3.5 | ecosystem: Environmental > Terrestrial > Soil > Wetlands | place: USA...
GGACGCGGTCGGCGGTGACGCTGGCCAGCAGTGGTTCGAGATCTACAACGCCACCGATCAGCCGCTCGACCTCGCCGGGCTCGAGCTGGTGTCGAGCCGGCCGGACGGCTCGTCGGTGCACGTGCATCACGTGGCGGGGCTGACCGTCGCGCCGCGTCGCTACGCGACGCTCGGTGATGTCCCGCCGGATCAGCTCGCGCCGTGGACCGACTACGGCTACGGCGACGATCTCGGCGATCTGTTCAACACCGGCGGCGGCGCGCTCGCGCTGCGCTGCGATGCCACCGTGATCGACGCCGCGGGCTACGGCGACGTCCGCGCCGGCCACGCGCGCGAGCTCGGCGAGGGCACGCTCGACGCGGTCGGCAACGACGACGCCTCGCGCTGGTGCGACGCCACCGCCACCGAGTTCGCGCCCGGCGAGTACGGCACGCCCGGCGAGCCCGCCGACTGCACGCCGCCCGGCCAGTGCACCGACGCCGGCGTGGTGCGCGCCGCGGTGCTGCCCGATCCCGGCCAGCTCGTGATCACCGAGGTCATGGCGAGCCCGGCCCGGGCGCCCGACGCGGTCGGCGAGTGGATCGAGCTGGTCGCGCTCGCCGACGTCGACCTCAACGGCCTCGCGATCGATCGCGCGAGCGACACCGCGCCGCCCGAGCCGATCGATCCCCCGCAATGCCTGCACGTCGCCGCCGGCAGCTACGCGATCCTCGCGCGCTCGGCCGACGCCGCGGTGAACGGCGAGCTGCCGCCGCCGATCGCGACGTTCGATCTCGCGCTGCCGACCGCCGGCGATGTCCGGCTGCTCGCCGGGTCGACCGTGATCGACGCGATCACCTGGCCGCACGCCAGCTCGGGCGCGGCGCTCCAGCTCGATCCGTCGGCGACCGACGCGCAGTCCAACGACGACCCCGCCAACTTCTGCGACGCGACCACGCCGTACGGCCTGGGCGATCTCGGTACGCCGGCCGCGCCCAACCTCGCGTGCGCCGCCGCGCCGCCGCCCGGCACGTGCGACGACGGCGGCGCTCCGCGCGCGATCGTGAAGCCGGCGCCCGGCCAGCTCGCGATCAGCGAGATCATGCCGAACCCGGTGGTCGAGCCCGCCGAGGAGTGGTTCGAGATCACGAACACCGGCACGGCCGCGTTCGACCTCAACGAGCTCGGCCTCGATCGCGCCGGCGACACCCGCGCGCCGGACGTCATCCACGCCGCCGACTGCAAGTCGGTGCCGCCCGGCGGCTTCGCGCTGTTCGCGCGCTCGGCCGACCCCTCCGACAACGGCGGGCTGCCGCAGGTCGACGCGACGTTCGGCTTCGCGATGGTCAACCGCGGCGGCGACGTGCGCGTGCTCGACGGCGACACCGTGCTCGACGCGGTGACCTGGTCGACCTCGAGCGACGGCGCGTCCCAGCAGCTGGTGCCGATCGCGTGCGCGGGTGCGACGCCGTACGGCGACGGCTCGAACCGCGGGACGCCGAGGGCTGCCAACGCGTGCATGTGATAGCGTGCTCGCATGCTCGGGACGATCGTGGTCGGCGTCGACCTGTCGATGCAGAGCGATCAGGCGCTCGACCGCGCGGCCGCGCTCGCCGAGCTGCACGGCGCGCGCCTGCTGATCGTCCACGCGCAGGCCGACGACGCCCCGGTCGCCAACGTCAGCAACGACATGCTCGAGCAGCTCGGCCGGGTCAGCGAGGCGATGCGCGCCGAGGAGGCGCGCCAGCTCGTCGAGCGTCTCGACAAGCTGCTCGCGCGCGGGATCGCGGCCGAGCTGGTCGGCCGGGTCGGCCCACCCGGCGAGGTGCTCGGGCAGGTCGCCAAGGAGCACGAGGCCTCGCTGATCGTCGTCGGCACCCATGGCTCGACCGGGATCTCGCGGTTCTTGCTCGGCAGCGTCGCGACCGCGACCCTGCGCTACGCGCCGTGCGACGTCCTGGTGTGCCGCGGCACGAGCGGCCCCAGCCCGTTCTTGCGCCCGCTGGTCGCGACCGACTTCTCGCCCGCCGCGGCGCGCGCGCTGCGCAACGCCGCCGAGCTGTCCGCGCCGGACGTCGCGATCGAGATCATCCACGCGTGGCAGCTGCCCGTCGGGTCGTGGGGCGCGTCGCTGCTCGGCCAGGCGCGCTTCCCGTGGTCGACCGTGCGGGACGCCGTGGTCTCGGGCGCGCAGACCCAGGCCGACCAGCTGGTCGCCGGCGCCGCCGACCTGGGCCGCACGCTGCACGTCGAGCTCGTCCAGGGCCCGCCGGCGTCGGTGATCACCCACGCGGCCGAGCGCGGCGGCCACGATCTGATCGCGATCGGCACGCATGGCCATCGCGGGTTCCGCCGGCTGCTGCTCGGCAGCGTCGCGGAGAGCACGATCCGTCATGCGCCGTGCTCGGTGCTGGTCGCGCACGGCGAGCACGCCGGCGAGACCGCGAAGTTCAAGAAGCAGTGACTATTCGCCGCCGGGCTCGAGCGTGAGCGCGGCGAGCTTGTTCTCTTCCTTGGCGGCGTCGTCGGCGCCGGGCAGCGGCTTCTTCTGCTCGGTGATGTTCGGCCACGTGCCGTCGGGCTTGAGATGGCCCGGCCATGCCTTGGTGTCGAGCTCGTCGAGCTTCTTGGCGCCGCTGACCAGCGCGTTGATGTCCTTGTAGATCGCCCATTTGCTGGGCAGCTCGCTCTCCTCGAAGATCGCCGTCGTCGGACACTCGGGCTCGCACGCACCGCAATCGATGCACTCGTCGGGGTTGATCGCGAGCGAGTTCTTGCCTTCGTAGAAGCAATCGACAGGACACACCGCGACGCAGTCGGTGTACTTGCACTTCACGCACGGGTCGGCGACGACGTATGCCATGGGCGCAATCTAGCCAATGTTCCACCGAAAGTGCAGAGTGTCCGCCATGAAGTGGATCGCGCTCGCGCTCGCGCTCGGCGCCTGCCAGCGCGGCGAGTCCGGCTCGCCGGCGAAGAAGATCGTCGCGCCGCCGGAGCACGCTCCGGTCACCGATGCGTACAAGGCCGACATCGGCGCGCTGTGCGACTGCGTCCGGCTGTCCGGCGCGGACAAGATCGCCGACGACGGCTCGCGCGCGCCGATCATCGCGATGTGGCTCGGCTCGAACCTCCACACCAAGGAGGCGCACGACTTCCTGGTCGCGATCCAGCCGCTCGAGGGCGAGCCCAAGGCGACCGCGCTCGAGTCCGAGGCCCATCGCGTCGGCCTGCCGGGCTGCGCGCTGGCGGCCGAGTGGCGCAAGTAATACGATCGCGGCCATGAGGAGGACGGTCGCCCTGGCGGCGCTCGCCGCGCTCGCGAGCTGCAACCAGATCTTCGGCCTGAAGCATACGCGCCAGGTCGACGCGACCCCGGACGTCGTGCCGGATGCACCGTTCCAGACGGTGTCGCTCGACTGGCAGATCCCGCAGACCGACAGCAGCGGCGCGCCGATCCCGACGCCGGCCTACGCGGTGATCACACCGGCACCTCACGTCCAGCTCGCGGCGGTCGGCGACCCGCTGCAGGACGCGACCTACGCCGCCAACGGCTCGGTCGACATTCCCAACGAGCTCGTCGGCAAGCCGTGGCGGTTCGTCTACACGCTCGACGGAGATCCGGTGCCGCACGAGGTCCAGTGGTCGGTGTCGTCGGCGCACCTGGTCGTGCCGCGGCTGTCGCCGGCGCCCGCGCCGGCCGTGCCGACCGGCAGCGGCTACGACATCATGCCGATCGGGATCGCGAACCCGGGGTTGATTGCTCCCTTCATCTTGACGTCCGGCACGTACACCGAGACCGCGGTCGCGAACGACCAGCGCGGCCCCGACGGCGTGACGTTCGACTTCCTCGGGTTGGGGATGGATTCCCCCGCCCAGCCCATCTACGGTCCGCTCGGCGCGCCGCAGACCGCCAGCGGCGACTGGGAGCTGCTGATCGACACGTCCAACCTCGACCTCAATGGCGGCTACACCACGAACGGCTGGGCGTACACCCAGATCGATCTCGCGGCCGGCTCGCTCACGACGCCGAGCCCACAGCCGCAATGGCACAGCGGGACGATGACGTTCGAGCCAAAGGGCGACCTCGCGGCCGCCGGCACACGCGTCGACAACGCGTGCAGGACCCCCGGCGGCGTGCCCGGCCCGGAAGAGCTGCGCTACGGCATCGGGCTGGCGAGCAACGTGCTGCCGATGGCGCAGACCGCCACGGGCGTCGACAAGCCGCTCATGCTGGTGCTGTTCCAGCAGTCCACGCCCCCGGTGGACGTCACGCTCGCAGATCCCGACAACGAGGTGCAGCAACCCCGCTGGCTGTTCAGCGAAGCCGAATGGAACCGAACGGTGAACGGCGCCTCGATCTCGTGCACCGTGCAGAACCTGCAGGCCGACAAGAGCGCGGATCGCGCGTTCGAGGCGCCGCTTGCCCAGATGAGCAGCGTGTTCTTCGGCACCGCGTCGCTCACCACGGCCGACCTGCTCCCGGTGCCGGCCACCTCGGCCCAGGTCGAGCTCAAGTGGCAGCTCGACCAGGGGCTCGCCGACGACTGGATCGTCACGGTGTACGAGATCGCGAGCTCCAAGCTCACGGCGATCCGCACCTACCAGGTGACCCAGCCCAGCGTCTTGATCGACGGCAGCCTGCTGCAGCGCGGCCACACGTACATCTTCGGCATCACCGGCCGCAACGGCATCGCCAACGCGGCGAGCGGCGACTACACCGCGATCACGATGCCGTTCAGCGAGGGCACCGCGTTCCCCGCCGCGATCGTGATGCAGTAGTCCGGCGCGGTGTCCGGTATGCGGACCACGCTGTCCGCCGGTCGGACAAACCGGACACGCGGTCCAGGCAGTTCGCGCAGTTGGCGCGGCACGCGACGTGGAATTGCCCGGCGCGGAGGCTTTTCATGTCGGCAGAGGAGAAGAAGAACAAGTCCATCGCGGAGGCGATCCGCGCGATCCACAAGCAGTTCGGCTCGGGCTCGATCATGCGGCTCGACGGCAGCGAGACCCAGCAGGTCGAGGTGATCCCGACCGGCTCGGTGGCGCTCGACGTCGCGCTCGGCTGCGGCGGACTGCCGCGCGGCCGCGTGATCGAGATCTACGGGCCCGAGTCGTCGGGCAAGACCACGCTGACCCTGCACGCGATCGCGGAGGCACAGCGCGCCGGCGGCGTGTGCGCGTTCATCGACGCCGAGCACGCGCTCGATACCGAGTACGCGCGCCGGCTCGGGGTCGAGCTCGATGATCTGCTGGTGAGCCAGCCCGATTGCGGCGAGCAAGCGCTCGAGATCTGCGACACCCTGGTGCGCACCGGCGCGATCGACCTGATCGTGGTCGACTCGGTCGCCGCGCTCACTCCGCGCGCCGAGATCGAGGGCGACATGGGCGACGCGCACATGGGCCTGCAGGCGCGGCTCATGAGCCAGGCGCTGCGCAAGCTCACCGCGGTGATCTCCAAGACCCGCACCATCGTGGTGTTCATCAACCAGCTCCGCCAGAAGATCGGCGTGGTGTACGGCAACCCGGAGACCACGACCGGCGGCAACGCGCTCAAGTTCTACTGCTCGGTCCGGCTCGACATTCGCCGCAAGAAGGCGATCAAGCGCGGCGAGGAGTCGATCGGCAGCGAGGTCAAGGTCAAGGTCGTCAAGAACAAGCTCGCGCCGCCGTTCCGCGAGGCGGAGTTCGAGATCCTCTACGGCAGCGGTGTCAACAAGCTCGGCGAGCTGGTCGACACGGCCGAGAAGCTCGGGGTGATGGAGAAGTCGGGCACCTGGTACTCGTACGAGGGCAACAAGATCGGCCAGGGCCGCGACAAGGTGCTCGCCCATCTCGACGAGCATCCGGCGCTACAGAACCAGCTGCGCACCGCGCTGGTCGCGCAGGCGCGTCGCGTGGCCGCCGGCCAGCCCGGAACCAACGGAGCCGCGTGAGCCGGTAACGTGTCGGCGTGGCGCTCGCCGGGACACCAGGCCAGGAGGGTGTCCCGGGGCAGCCTCGTGTCCCGCTCGGAACCGAAATGGCGGGTTCGCCGGCAAGCGCGGTGTCGGGCCACGTGCGACGTGACCGATCGGGAAGATGTGAGCTGGGCTGTCAAATGGAATGGACACGTGAACAACACGGTGTCCAATAGACTGGACACTTCCGGTCTGAGATGGTCCGGCCATGGAACCCGACGGTCCGAGGCGCGACGACGGCATCGCGAGCGAGCGTGATTTCTACCGCCGTCTGTTGGACTTGGGCGGGCAGCACGAGATCGAGCCGCTGCTCGATCAGGCGCTCGCGCTGATCGTCGAGGTGACGAGCGCACATACGGCGTACCTCGAGCTGTTCGAGGAGGATGCGGATCGTCCGTCGTTCTGGAAGGCGCACCACTGTACCGCCCGCGATCTCGCACAGATCCGCCAGTCGATCTCGCGCGGCATCATCGCCCGCGCGATCGGCGAAGGCGTCACGATCGAGACGCCCTCGGCGCACCTCGACGAACGGTTCCAGGATCTCGGGAGTGTCAGGCAGCACGAGATCGAAGCGGTGCTGTGTGCTCCGGTGGGTACCCCACCGATCGGTGTGGTCTATCTGCAAGGAAGATCGAAGCCCGGGCGGTTCACGCAGGGCGATCGCGAGCGCGCCGAGCTGTTCGCCCGGCAGCTCGCGCCGCTCGCCGATCGGCTGGTCCGACGCAACGACGCGGAGCGGATCGACCACACGCGCGAGGTGCGCGAGCGGCTGCGCTGTTCGGAGATCGTCGGGCGCTCGCGGGCGTTGGCGCAGCTCCTGCAATTGGCCTCCCACGTCGCGCCGCTGGATGTCGACGTGCTCATCACGGGTCCAAGCGGCAGCGGCAAGTCCATGCTGGCCAGAGCGATCGCCAATAACAGTCCTCGCGCGAACGGCCCGTTCGTCGAGGTGAACTGCGCGGCGATGCCGGAGACGCTGATCGAGAGCGAGCTGTTCGGCGCCGAGCGCGGCGCCCACTCGACCGCGCTGCGCAAGCAGAGCGGCAAGGTCGCCGCAGCCGAGGGCGGCACGCTGTTCCTGGACGAGATCGGCGAGCTCGCCGCGACCGCACAGGCCAAGCTGCTCCAGCTGCTGTCGACCCGCGAGTACCATCCGCTCGGCGCGACCACGGCGATCCGCGCCAACGTGCGGATCGTCAGCGCGACCAACGCGGATCTCGCGAAGCGCGTCGCGGCGCGCGAGTTCCGCGCCGACCTGTACTACCGCATGCACGTCGTCCCGATCGAGGTGCCCGGACTCGAGGCGCGGCGCGATGACATCCCGGAGCTGGTCGAGCACTTCTGCGCCGAGGCGTGTCGCCGCCACAAGATGACGTCGCTGGCGGTGGCGCGGCGCGCGCTCGTCGCGTGTCGCGAGGCATCGTGGCCGGGTCACACCCGCCAGCTCGCGCACGCGATCGAGGCCGCGGTGATCCGCGCGCACGGCGAGGGCTCGACCACGCTGCACGAGCATCACGTGTTCCCCAACGCGGCGCGCGCCGCCGGCTCCCCGACGATGATCGAGGCGACCCGGCAGTTCCAGAAGCGTCACGTGCTCGAGACGCTCGAACGTCACGACTGGAACGTCAGCGAGGCCGCGCGCGAGCTCGATCTGTCGCGCGCGCACCTCTACAACCTGATCAACATGTTCGAGCTCAAGCGTGGTTCTGGCGGCGGCGGCAAAACGACAGCCTGATCCGACCTGGAGCGTGTACATGAATATCGAGTCCCTGCTCGACCAACGTCATCTCGCCGTGATCTCGAGTGGAGCCGACTCCGACCTGGAGCTCGTGCGCGACACCGTCGCTCACAAGGCCGTGGTCGGCGGCCGGTGCGACCTCGAGTCGCTGTTCTGCGACCTGCTCGCCGCGGCCCGGCCCGAGGAGCGGCCCAAGACGCTCGACCTGATCGGTCATGCCGCGCCCGGTTACTCGCTGCTCACGCTGGGCAGCTGGGTGGTCGACGCGACCAACAAGGTCGTGTCGTCGTACTTCCGCGAGCTCGCCGAGAACAAGGTGCTGCCCCGGCTCGGCATTCATGCCGTGCGCTTGCTCGGCTCGCTGACCGCGGACTCGATGCTCGGCCAGGCGACGATCTGCGCGCTGTCGGACATCCTCGATGTCGAGGTCTACGGCACGCGCAACCTGCTCCACGCCGAGCACTTCATCGAGAACGGCTTCGACGATCGCCAGGACCACCTGCTCGCGAACTCGAGCGATCTGCGCCGCGAGCCGCCGAGCTCGCAGCCGCTGTTGCTCGGCCGCCGCGTGATGCGCGCGCTCGACCTCGACGCGCTGCCCGCGACCACGCTCGCCGCGATGCGTGCCACGGCCTGGCCGCGGCGGTTCGCGTCGCGGCTGCAGGCCGGCATGATGCTCGGCATGGTGCGGCGCGATGCCGGCTGGGCGATGCCCGGGCTGCTCGCCGCGCCGTCGTGCGAGGTCGCGATCCCGGCGGACGCGCCCGGCCGCTACCACGTCGTGCAGGTCATGCTCGAGGGCACGTTCCTGCGCGTCGAGCGCGACGCGAGCTCGCAGGGCGACTGCTACAAGGTGAGCGACCCGCGGGCGCTGCTCGAGCTGGTCGAGACGCTGCCGCAGTCCGTGCTGAGCTGACGCGTCGGCAAGCGATCGAGGTACCGCGCGCTGTTCGGCGCGCACCGTGCAACCGCGACCTGGAGGAGCGATGCGGACGATGTTCTATGGCTTCGGTGCGGTGGTCGGCAACATCATCGGACCGACGGTCTGCAAGTTCTGGCCGGACAACCCGGCGAGCTACAACTGGGACCCGAGCTTCCTGGTGCAGGTCGAGCTGTCGCTCACCCCGCAGGCCGCGCGCAACGGCACGATCAACCCGGCGGCGATCCAGGTCGACGACTTCTCCGGCTGGGGCACCGGCGGCATGACACGGATCGGGCCGATGTTCCCGGGCGGCACGACGACCGGCGCGTGCTGGCTCGAGTCCGGCTACTACAACAAGCTACCCAATCCGCCGCCGCGCGTCCCCAGCGGCGTCATGGCCCAGCCCTACGAGCTGTGCACGATGATCGACTGGGCGCAGCAGAACGGGCGCCGGTTCTACGGCGTGTTCGCCGAGATCAAGGCGGTGCAAGGCAACCTCGGGCTGATCGCGATGTGGAACCCGGGGACGTCGCTGATCCCGAACCAGCAGCCCGCCGGCACGTGGTGGGTCGACGTCGCGCAGGTGTCGGACCCGATCTCGGGCGGGCTCACCACGATCGGGCTCGCGCCGGGTCAGCCCAAGCTCGGCGCGCTGTTCATCGACGCGGCGACGTTCGCGCAGCACGCGCTGCACGGCCCCAAGCTGCCGCCGTGGGCGGGCCACCGGCTCGAGCCATGACGCTGTCGGCGATCACGCGCGACGTCGACGGCGAGCTGCGCGTGATCCAGCAGGTGGTCGATCCGATCGAGCGAGTCACCGGGCGCGACGAGCTCGAGGCGGCGCTCGCACGCGCGAGCAAGGCGCAGACGTGGCGCGCGCTCGACCTGATCGGACACGCGACGCCCGAGGGCGTGCTCCAGCTCGGCGACTGGGTGATCGACACCGCGGACCCCGAGGTGGTCGCGTGGTGGCGCGGCGCGGGGTGCGAGCTCGAGCGGCTCGGCATCGACGAGCTGCGCCTGCTCGGCTGCTCGACCGCGATCAGCGCACGCGGGCGCGCCACGGTCGCGATGCTGGCGGACGTGCTCGGGCTCGAGGTCTACGGCACGCGCGCCGGCGTGTTCAGCGCGCAGTTCCAGCGTGACGGGTTCTCGCAGGTGTGGCGCCACGTGCTGTTGCCGGCGAGCCAGCTGTGGCCGCGCAGCGAGCCGCCGCGCAGTGACCAGCGCGCGCTCGAGCTCGCCGAGCTCGCCGCCGAGCCGCTCGAACGCGAGCGCACGTGGCCGGTGGTGATCGCGACGCGCGACGAGGCCGAGGCGCTGCTCGCGCTGGTCCGCTCCGACGAGGGCGCCGCGTTCGCGTGCGCGGTCGATCCGCCGGTCGGCGAGATCGCGCTGCCCGCCGACGAGCCGGGCGCCTATCGCCGGATCGAGCTGGTGCTCGACGGCGCGATGATCCGCGTGTTCCCGCGCGATCGCCCGCACGGCATCGGCTTTCCGGTCACGGATCCCGCCGCAATGAGGGCGCTGGTGGATCGTCGGTCGCGACGCACCTGAACCCGAGGTTGTAGGTGCGCTCGCCTTCGGCGCGCCGGTTCTCGATCGCGAGGAAGTCGATCAGCGAGTCCGGCGTCGCCTGGCTGTAGTCGGCGCCGCGCGTGATGCGGAACGCGAACGCCTCGCCCGCCGGGCGCGACGCGGTCCACTCCATCACGTTGCCCGCGAGGTCGAGCACGCCGTACGGGCTGCGATCGAGCGGGTTGGCGCCCACCGCGGCGATCTTCTGCGAGCCGACGTTGGCCGGCAGCGGCTCGATCGGCGCGCCCCACGGCAGGTTGCGCCGCGGCTGCGGGTTGGGATGGCCGTCGAGCTCGCGCCCGCCGCGCAGCGCCTTCTGCCACTGCTCGGAGGTCGGCAGCCGCTTGCCGAGGAACCGGCAGTACGCGCGCGCCTCCTGCCAGGTCACCGCGACGATCGGGCGATCCGGCAGGGTCGCGCCCTCGAGCTCGTCGGTGCTGGGCAGCGGCGGCATCGCGATTCCCGTGACGTTCCACAGGTCGGCGAACGCGCGGAACGCGGCGTTGGTGACCTCGGTGCGATCGATCGCGTAGGCGGGCAGGTCGACCTCGCGCTCGGCGAGCTGCGGATACTGCGCGGCGACCGCCGACGCCGGCTCGCCCGCGCCGCCGTAGAGGAACGGCCCGCGCGCGATCGCGAGCGTGCCGGCGCGGCTGGCCGCGCAGGTCGGGACCGCGACGTGCAGCGTGCGCGCCGCGGCGCGCTGGATGTAGCCCGGCACCTGGGCGATCGGCACGATCGCCGGCGGGCAGCGCTCGCCGGCGCGACCCCGGCCGTCGATCACGAGGAACGCGCGCCCGCCGCGCGCCTCGACCTGGTCGATCAGCGTGGCGCCGAGCGTGCGCGCGCCGCGCACCAGGTGGCGGTCGGCGTAGGCCGCGCCGGGCGCGTCGGGATCGGCGGCGTCGGGATAGTACAGCTGCCAGGCCAGCCCCGGCAGCGAGCTCGCCGGGACCGGCGTCGCCCGCAGCGCAGCGGCGTCCCAGTCGAACGGCTGGAGCTCGAGCGCGAACGCGCCGAGATCGCGATCGCGGAGCGACTGCTCGGCGCGCGCGCGCGCGCGATCGAGCTGGTTGCGCACGACCGCGACGATCGCGACCGCGAGCATCGCCGCGACCAGGCCGCCATAGCCGAGCGCGCGCCGGCGCAGCGCCTGGCGCGAGCGCGCGACCAGCCGGGTCGGCGTCCAGCCCCCGCCGTCGCCGCGGCCGCGCCACTCGGCGTCGAGCTCGGCGATCGCGCCGGCGTGCGCGCGCAGCTCGCGCAGCTCGCCGCGGCCGAGCAGGCTGGGCGCGTCGACCCGCGAGCGCCGCAGGTGATAGCGCACCAGCTCGACCGCGCGGCGCCGCGCGAGATCGCGGCGCTCGAGCCAGGCCAGCACGCGCGGCACCAGGCTGTCGTGGACGAGCTCCCAGCTGGCCTCGCGCTCGCCGCGCACGCGCACGATCAGGCCCCGTGCGCGCAGCACCTCGAGCACGCCGGCGATCCGCTCGCGCCCGTGATGGGCGCCGACGATCGCGAGCAGCTCGGGCTCGGGCCGGACCGCGCGCTCGTGCGTGCCGGTGACCAGCGCGACCAGCACGTCGCGCGCGATCACGTCACGGCCGCCGGCGAGCTCGACGTCGAGCACGCGCTCGAGGTGCTCGCCGACGATCGCGGCGAAGCCGCCGAGCCGCTTGTAGTGCGCGAGCGTCAGCGTGGCCTCGCCCGAGCCGAGCGCCTCGAACAGGCACGAGCACGCGAGCTGGAGGTGCGGCGGATACACCGCGGCGGCGTCGCCCCAGCCCATCTCGGGCGCGAGCGCGGCCGCGGCGCGACGTAGATCGGCGAGCAGCGCGGCCTCGAGCTCGGGCTCGATCGCGAGCCGCGCCTCGGCGAGCGGCCCGACGATCGCGGCGCGCGCGCCGGCCGGCGACAGCGGCGGCAGGCGCACGACCGCGAGGTTGGGCTCGAGCTGCTGCGCGCGCGCGACCAGGCGCGCCAGGAAGTCCTCGCGGATCGACAGCACGACCGCGACGTCGGCGTCGGCCGGCCAGCGCTGGAAGCCGAGCAGCTCGGCGACCGCGTCGCCCGGCTCGCCGAGCGCGGCCTCGAGCTGATCGGCGACCACGACCAGCTTGCCGCCGCGCTCGCGCGCGTGCGCCGCGATCGCGTCGTCGAGCGAGCTCGCGCCGGGCCAGACCGCGGCGCACAGCTCGGCGAGACCACCGCCGCGGCAGCGCGCGTATGCCACGTGCGCGCCGAGCGCCTCGAGCCGCGGCACGAGCCCGGCGCGCAGCAACGACGTCTTGCCGGTGCCCGACGGCGCCGTGTACACCACGCTGCGCCGGTACAGCACGTGCTCGACCAGCGCGGCGATGTCGCCCTCGCGGCCGTACAGCCGGCCGCGATCGCTCTCGGTGAGCGGCGCGAACAGCCGGAACGGCACGCGCGCGGTCGGCTGCGTGATCGGCAACGGCGTCGGCGGCGCCGTGCCGGTGAGCGCCGCGGCGAGCTCCGCCGCGGTCTGGTAGCGCTGCGCCGGCTCGAGCGCGAGCGCGCGCCCGAGCACCGTGCGCAGCCCGCGATCGGCGATCGCGTCGAGCGGTGGCACGAGCGACAGCGCGTCGGGCCGGCGCCAGCCGGTGAGCAGATGCACCAGCACGAGCGCGGCCGAGAACAGGTCGCTGCGCGCGTCGACCCGGCCGTCGTGCAGCTGCTCCGGCGCCATGTACGCCGGCGTACCGCCCGCCGACTCGGCCGGTCGATCCGGCATGCGCAGGCGCGCCAGCCCGAAGTCGACCAGCACGACGCGCTCGCCGCCGTCGCGCGCGACCACGATCGCGTTCGCGGGCTTGACGTCGGCGTGGACCAGCCCGGCGGCGTGCGCCGCGCCGAGCCCGGCGAGCAGCTGGCGGACCAGCTCGATCGCGCGCGCGCGGTCGAGCGCGCCGGCGACCTGCTGGAGGTCGCGGCCGTCGAGCAGCTCCATCGCGTAGAACAGCCGGCCGTCGTGGGTCATGTCGGCCTGGTGGATGCGCACGACGTTCGGGTGATCGATCCGCCCGACCGCGCGGATCTCCTGCACGAACAGCCGGCCGTCCTCGGACGCGGCGTCGATGTCGGCGTGCAGCACCTTGACCGCGACGTCGCGCTCGACCGCGAGCTGGCGCGCGCGATACACCGTGCCGAACGTGCCGCGCGCGATCACCGCGTCGAGCCGGAACCGCCCGGGCAACACGCTGCCCGTCAGATCGTCCGGCGCGTCGGGCGTGCGCGGCGCGCGCGACAGCGACAGCTGCGAGCGCCGCACGTCCCATAGCCCGCCCAGCGGCGGCACCGACGCGATGGTGTGCGGCGCGGTCGAGCCCTGCAGCTCGGCGTCGGGCACGCGGCGCGCGAGGCACTCGCTCGCGCTCCGCATCGTGATCGTGCCGGTGCGCGGATCGAGCGCGTCACCGCACAGCGCCGCGAGCAGCGCGTCGACCACCGGCGCGCCGGCCCCGGGCGCGTGCACCGCGATCGCGTGCGACGCGCGGCCGGTGGCGAGCGCACCGAGCCACGCGCGCGGCGCGCGGCCGCGGCCCGACAGCACGACCAGCAGCTGCTCGGCCCGCGCGGCGCGCAGCCGCTCGCCGATCCACGCCAGCGGCAAGGTCGCGTCCTCGGGATAGGCGCGCAGGGCGCTGCTCGTGACCAGCGCCGGCTCCGCGGTCTCGTCGATCACGCCGAGCAGCACGATCAGCGCGGCGCGCACCGGCAGCTCGACCAGCTCGTCGAGGTGATGCTTGATCGAGCCGCGATCGGCGCCGTAGCGCTCGCCGACCGCCGCGCTCAGCCGGCGGATCTGCCACGGCGTGCCGGTCGCGAGCAGCGCCTCGCCGATCTGGCCGAGCGTGTGCACCGCCGAGGCATCGAGCGGCGTGCCGCCGATCGCACCGTGCCCGGCGACGAGGAGCGCGGCACCTTCGATCGACCGGGACATCGCGCGGCGAGCTTATGCCCGAACGTGCAGGTCGGTGGGTGGTCCGACCCTTGCTGTACGACCGGGCATGACGTGCAAGGGTCATCGCTCCTGCTCGCCGGGTGGTGGATCGATGGCGACATCGCGTTCGCGTTTCATGCGGTCGAGCAGCCGTAGCGTCACCGGTACGCCGCGACGGCCGCGACGTACGCGGCCACCAGGCCGACCAGCGCGAGCACGCAGGTGGCGACCCGCAGGACGGTGCGGCGGCGCCGGCCCTCGCGCACCCGCGCGATCACCTCGGCGGAATCGGGCGTGCCCCAGCCGGGCGTCGCCGCGGAGCGCACGGTGGCGCCGACCTGCTGGAGCGGCGCGATGTTGCCGATCAGCAGCTCGGCGCCCTCGCGATCGAAGCGCAGCCAGCTCGCGGCTTCCGCGCGATAGCCGCGCTCGCCGGCGCATCGCTCGGCACGCTCGACCCGCCGCGCGCAGCCGGCGACCGACGCGGGCTCGAACATCGCGAGCACGCGCTCCTCGATCCAGAGCTTCGAGCGCGAACCGACGTCGAGGCCGCGCGAGGCGCACAGCTGGACGATCTCGTCGGGCAGCTCGACGCGACGCGCCTGGCACAGCGCGCCCGCCGACAGCGCCAGCTCGGCGCTCGCGGGATCGACCAGGCACGCGTCGCCGCCATCGCGCAGCTCGAACGGGCACGACGCGCCCGCCACGCCTCGGACGAGCAGCTGGTGCTCGCCCAGGACGGAGTCGTAGCCGCGGATCCCGACCCGCAGCTGCCACGCCGCGCACGGCCGGTGCGACAGCGGCGCGGTGATCCAGTGGTCGTGCGGTTGGACCGTGCCGAGCACGCGGACCAGCGTACCGTCGCGCGCCGCCCACAGCGGCGTGGCGTCGAGTGCACACGCCTGGCCAGCCAGCGCGCCGTAGCTCGGCCTGGCCGCGGCGCGTGCGAAGGTCCTGATCAGCGTCCAGATCAGCGGGTAGAGCAGCATGGCGCCGGTTATCGGCCGCACCCGCCGCCGGTTGCGCCGCGCGAGTCCGCTACGACGCGGCGCGATCGCCGACCAGCTGGTGCTCGACCAGCCGGTGATACGTGCCGCGCCGCTCCATCAGCTCGTCGTGCGCGCCCTGCTCGACCACGCGCGCGCCGTCGATCACGATGATGCGGTCGGCGTCGCGCACGGTGGACAGCCGGTGCGCGACGATGAT
>Ga0335081_10009921_pt1 | contig 15343 bp, 11 predicted proteins | sample Lox_Sample_35_FD_206713 | JGI IMG/M metagenome (GOLD analysis project Ga0335081, IMG submission 206713) | Soil microbial communities from Loxahatchee National Wildlife Refuge, Florida, United States - Lox_Sample_3.5 | ecosystem: Environmental > Terrestrial > Soil > Wetlands | place: USA...
GATCGGGGCGCCGCTCGCTGGAAGCGTTGCGCTCGTCACCGGCGCCTCGAGCGGAATCGGGGAGGCGACCGCGCAGGCGCTGTCCGATCAAGGCGCCGCGGTCGCGATCGTCGCCCGGCGCGCGGAGCGCCTGCGGGCGCTGGCGGAGCGGATCGAGGACCGCGGCGGGACCGCGCTCGCGGTCCCCGCCGATGTCAGCTCCCAGCCGGCCGCTCAGAGCGCCGTGGAGCGCGCCGTTTCAGAGCTCGGCCGGCTCGACATCCTGGTCAACAACGCCGGCGTGATGTTGCTGGGTCCTGCGATCGCCGCGCCGCTGCACGACTGGCAGCGGATGCTCGACGTCAATGTCGCGGGGCTGTTGTGGTGCGCACACGCAGCTCTCCCCCACCTCCTGAGTGCCGCGCAGGGCAGTCCGCGCGCAGTGGCCGACATGGTCAACGTTAGCTCCGTCGCCGGCCGCACCACCCGTCCCGGCAGCAACGTTTACAACCTGACCAAGCACGGCGTGGGGGCGTTCAGCGAGTCCCTGCGCCAGGAGGTCACCGGCCGCAGCGTGCGCATTTCGCTGGTCGAGCCGGGAGCCGTGGACACGGAACTGCGCACGCACAACCGACCGGAGATCCAGGCACAGATGGCTAGGCGCTTCGCCGATGTGGAGTTGCTGGCGGCCGGCGACATCGCGGATGCAATCGTGTACATCGTCACGCGCCCGAGGCACGTTTCGATCAACGAGGTGCTCGTCCGCCCAACTGACCAGGCCGATTGAGCGCCTGCAACCGGCATGAAGCGCTGCTGCGTCGTGTCGGGCCGACCAGCACGACCGAAACGGCTGCGCACCTCGGGCCCTACTAGTAGGACCCGTTCAAGAATTATTGAGCGTCTTGACGGCATCTGCTCGGGCTCGCGGCCGGCTCGGCATCCGGCCTCGCGGGAACGGTCCGCGCCCGAGTCGTCCGACTGCCTGGTGCCGCCGGCTCGTCCTCAAATACTTCCGGGTATTATCCGGGCTGCGCCGGCGACGCCAGACACGCTCAGCCACTCGTCAACTCCGCTCACTAATTCTTGAACGGGCCCTAACTATCATCGGTCGCGTACCGTACGGGGGAGGCGGTCGGTGTGACCGAGGCTGTCAATCAAGGAGAACGTGTGCAAGAAAGACTCGGAATCGCCGGTGCCGGCACGATCGCGTGCGGACTGGCGACGGCGGCGGCGCGCAACAGCGAGGTGCTCCTCTGGGCACGCTCGCCCGAATCAGCGCAGCGCGCCCGCAAGACGGTCGCCAAGACCGCTGCGAAGCTGACCGACGGAGGCCTCGATCCGGACCGTGTCCGGATCGTCACGGACCTCGACGCGCTATCCGAGGCAACGTTCCTCGTCGAGGCGATCATCGAGCACCACGGCCACAAGACTGCGATGCTGACCGACTTGGGAGAGATCGCTCGCCACGCCGGGTCGAGCGCCGTGCTCGCCACCACGACCTCGTCGCTTTCGATCGCCGAGCTGGCGCAGGCGAGCGGCCACCCCGAGCGGTTCGTGGGACTGCACGTGTTCAACCCCGTTCCGCGGATGGAGCTGATCGAGCTGGTGTTCCCGCCCGAAGCGGTTGAGCCGACGCGTTCGCGGGCGTGGGCGCTGTGCGAGGCGCTGGGCAAGAAGCCCGTCGAGGTGCCCGATATTCCCGGATTCGTCGTCAACCGGCTGCTGTTCCCATATCTGTTCAGCGCCGTCACGCTGATGTCCGAGACAGGGATCTCGGCGAAGGATGTCGATGCGTGTATGAAGATGGGCGCGGGCATGCCGATGGGGCCGCTGGCGCTGCTCGACTACGTCGGCCTCGATGTCGCGCAGGCGATCGGTGTGGCGCTGCACATCGAGGTGCCGGACAGGCTGGCCAGGCTCGTCCTCGACGGTTCACTGGGCCGCAAGTCGGGCCAAGGCTTCTACGCGTATGACCGCTGACCTTCAGCTCTCACGAGGAACTCTTTAGGGGTCGTTCATCTGCTCCCTGCATCCTTGCAATCGCGACGTACCGCATAGCAGCACCTCCTCCCCAGAAGCACAGAGCCGGCCCGTGCCCCAACGGGCCGGCTCTTTTCTGATGCAAGCTCGCGCGGCTCGCGCTCGAATCCCCCCGATATGATCGCGGCGAGCCGGCGGCGCCAGGCGCGTCCAGACGCCGTCAGAACGAGCGGTGATTCTTGAACGGGCCTAATTCCTTGAACGAGCCCTTATCGCGGCACAATCCGCCAAGCCAAAATCCCGGAGGTCAGATCACTGTTTCGCAACCGCAGGGTCGCGACGGGCTGCCACCCTGAGACGGCGAAGCCGGCCCGGAGCGGGCCGGCTTCATCTCTCTCCTCTCAACCACCGGGCGGCCGACGCCGTGATTCCGTCACCCACCGGTCGTCGCGCAATTTGTGAAAAGTACCGAATGATGCGAGACGGTGCACGCGCGCCTGCGCGAACGGCTGTCACGTCGTTCGTCGTTGCCTGATCCTGACCGCCTCGATGCGATTCTGGCGCACGGATTCAACTCTGATCGAGTAGCCGTTGGCTGAGATCGTGTCGCCGCGCTTGGGTAACCGCCCGAGCTCGGCGAACACGAACCCGCCGACCGAGTTGTAAGCGTCGGTGTCGACGGGAAGCTCGAGCCCATAGTCCTCGAGGTCTGTGACCGCGACATGGCCGCGCACAAACCAATCGCCGTTGGCAAGGCGCCGGATCGCGCCTCCAGCCGGGTCTGTCTCGTCGGCGATCTCGCCGACCACCTCCTCGATGATGTCCTCGATCGTGACGATCCCAGCGGTCCGTCCGTACTCGTCGATCACGATCGCCAACTCGGTGCGCTCGCGCTGCAGGTCCGCGAGCAGGTCGTCAAGTGGCTTGGTCTCGGGCACCAGCGGGGCCTCGCGGACGAGCATGTCGAAGTGCGCCTCGTCGTCGTCGGTTGAGATCAGCAGCTTGACAAGCTGGTTGACGTGCACGATCCCCCTTACGCGATCGGGATTGTCGTCTTCGGTTACGACCAGCCGCGAGTGTCCGCTCGACACGCAGCGGCGCAGCGCGGCCCCGACGGTCTCGGTCAGATCCAAGGTGACGACCGCGGGAATCGGCGTCATCACCTGGCGCGCCTCCTGCTCGTGGAGGTGAAACACGCCCGTGAGCATGCTCGCCTCGCCGATGTCCAGCTGACCTCCCGTCTGCGACGCGACGATCATCCGTTTGATCTCGTCCGGGGTTCCGCTCTCAGGCTCGGCGTCGGGATCGGTGCCGAGCAGGCGCAGCAACCTCTCGGAGGCTGCATTGAGCACGACGATGAACGGAAGAAACAGGGTTCGGCAGAAGCGCAGCGGCGAAGCGACCCGGCGTGCGAGCCCCTCGGCATGCTGGATCGTGTAAAGCTTCGGGACGATCTCGCCGACGATGCTCTGAGCCGTGGTGATCAGCAGGTACGCCACGACCACAGAGATCACGATCGCCGCCTCGTGGCCCAGCGCCTTGCCGAGCGCCGGCTCCAGCAGGTGAGCGATCGCCGGCTCGCCGAGCGCCCCGATCCCGATCGAAGCCATCGTGATCCCCACCTGACAAGCAGAGATGTAGTCGCCGATGTCATCGATCTGCGTCAGCGCCAGTCGCGCACCGCGCGCGCCCGTTTCCGCCATCGCCTCGAGCCGCTCTCGACGAGAGCGCACCAGCGCGTACTCGGCAAGCACGAAGAAGGAGTTCACCAGAATCAGAAGTCCGGTGAAAATGATGAAGAGCGCCTTCACTGCGGCGCCCCCGAGCAGCAGCGCTCGAGCCGCGCGCCGCTACTTCGCGATGGGTCGTCGTCGGTCATTCAGCGACGCCGCGAACGGTAGCAGCCGCGGTGCCTGATGGCGACCAGCGGCCCGCCGGAACTCTCGAGGCCGGGGAGTATAAAGGCCCACATGTCAGACCTCATATTGGGGTCCACGAGGGTGAGGCTCGGTCGGTGACCTCGACCTGATCATGCGCTGGTCGACGGGCACCGACCTGCCGGGCGCTGCTTCTCGTCGAGCGACGGCTGGCACCCGCGCGGGCGGTGCACCTCCTGCGGCCGTCGCGCTCGCGCTCGCTGCGGCGCACCGGCGCCGCCTCGCCCACCGCGACGCAAGCCTCGACGGCATCGCCGCCACCGAGGGCCAAGGCTCGACCTGGGCCATCAGCAAGCAGACCAAGCGCCTGTATCGGATCTCGAACACGAGCGTGCCGGGCTCTGATTGGCATCGTGGCGTTGAAGAGCTCGCCGGTCGCGCTGGCTGTCAATGAGCAGACGGTCTGGTCGCGACCGAGGATGCAGAGCGTCAAGATCGACTGGACGAAGACCCTGAGGACCCGGCTGAGCCGAACGAACCCGAGCTGAGCGTGAAGACCGTGCACGGCCGCCTCAGGAGCGACCGTGCCGCCGTGCCATATCGTTTCGCTGATGCGAATCGTCAGCCTGGTGCCGTCCGCAACCGAGATGCTGTTCGCGCTCGGACTGGACGAGGAGATCGTCGCGGTCACCCACGAGTGCGACTACCCTCCACCTGCACGCGAGCTTCCCAGGGTCACTCGTGACGTGCTTCCCGCCGGTCTGTCCTCGGCCGAGATCGATGCCGCCGTCAGGCAGCGCACGCTCGGCGGACAGTCGATCTACGAGCTTGACGCCGAGGCGCTGCGCGAGCTCGCGCCCGATCTGATCGTCACACAGACGCTCTGCTCTGTGTGCGCGGTCTCCTATGACGATGTTCGCGCGCTCGCTGAGGAGATCGAGAGCCGGCCGCGCGTGATCTCGCTGGACCCTCACACTGTCGGCGAGGTCCTCGCCGATGCGCGCACGCTCGCCCAGGCCACCGACCGCAAGGACGCGGCCGCCGAGCTCGTCCGCGACGCCTCGCGGCGGATCGATCGGATCAGGCTCGCGGTGCGTGGCGCCCGGCGCCCCCGGGTCGTCGCGCTGGAATGGCTCGACCCACCGTTTGCCGCCGGCCACTGGACGCCGCAGCTGATCGAGTACGCGGGGGGCGAGGATGTCCTGGGGTTCGCGGGGGAGCGTTCCGAGCAACGCACGTGGGACGCGGTCGCAGCGTCGCAACCGGATATCGTCGTCGTGATGCCGTGCGGCTACGACGCGGAGATCGCCTACCGCGAGGCCGAGATGCACCGCGACGAGCTCGCCGCGCTCGGCGCGGGAGAGGTGGTGGCGGTCGACGCCGCGTCGTACTTCTCGCGCCCCGGGCCGAGAATCGTCGATGGGCTGGAGCTGCTGGCGCACATCATCCATCCCGAGCGGGTCCCCCAGGCGCCCGGCACCGCGCAGACGGTCGAGCTCTGAGGGCCCGCGACGCCTGCGCGTCAGTTCACCCTCCGAACCCGATTCCGTTGGGCGCAATCCCGCCGGCGCCCGCGACCGCGATCGCCCCGACGACGCTCGCGGCCGCGACCAGCGCACAACCCAACAGCGCCGCACCCTCCATGCGGCGCCGCTCGCCGAGCTCGACGATTAGCTCCCCGGTGATGAGCCCGGCGACGAGGCCGCCGAGATGGCCGCCGATCGAGATGTCCTTGACGCTGAGCGAAAAGATGATGTTGATTAGGAGCGTCAGGCCCAGGCCGCTCTGCCAGATCGAGATTCTCCTGGCGTGCGCGACGACGAGCAGCGCGCCGAGCACGCCGAAGCAGGCGGTCGACGCGCCGACGGTCGGGATGTGGGGCTGGAACAGCAGCGCGCCGAACGAACCCGCGAGCAGCGAGACGAAGTAGACCGCGAGGAAGTTCACAGTGCCGATCGCCGGCTCGAGCATCGCGCCGGCCACGTAGAGGAACAGCATGTTGAACGCGATGTGCAGGATCCCGTCGTGCAGGAAGCCGGAGCTCAACAGACGCCAGTACTGATGGCCGTGCGCGATCGCCGGCCCGAGCAGATCTCCGTGGGTGAACACCGTCCCGCCGGACGACGCGCCGCTGATCCCGCCGAGCGACACGCCGGTCGAAACCTCGACGACGAACACGATCACATTGGCCGCGATCAACGCCTGAGTGGCGATCGGCGTCTGCGGCAGCGAGCGGATCGTCTTGACCTTCGTCCGCTCGCGGGCGCATTCGGGACAGCGCATCCCCACCGGTGTCGGCGTCATGCAGTCGGGGCAGATCGGCCGTCCACACGACGAGCACGAGACTCCGGTCTCGCGCGACGGGTGGCGGTAGCAGACGGCCATCGCCAATGACGCTAGCAGCGGTCCGCTGACCGAGCGACTCGCCCGCGCACTATGGAAGGACTCGCTTCGCCTCTTCGGCGATGTCCTGCAACGTCCGCTCCGCCCGCTCGAGCAGGTTCCCCGATTTCTGCTGGCCCCCGCGGTGGCGCAACCGGACCCGCAGCACGACCAGCGCCGTGCCGGCTGTCGCGCCGACGATCAGGGCGGCCGCCGGACGGACCCAGTTTCGAGGGTCGCGCATCGCGGACAGCTCCCACGATTCGAGCTCGTCCTGGGCGAGCTCGGTGAGGCTCACGAGCGTCTGCTCGAGCCGCCCCGCAAGGTCGTCGGGCGGATCGATAGGCGAAAGCGCCTCTCGTAGGAGGGCTTCGAAGTCGGCGGCGCCGGTGCTCACTTGCGCTTCTCCCCTTCGCCAGAGGCGTTGCCGGCGACGATTTCCTCCAGCTGCCGGATCGCCCGATGCAGCAGCACCTTGGTCGCCCCATCCGTGCGACCCAGTGCCCTGGCGATCTCGCGGTTGTCCATCCCGAGGGCGAAGCGCATGATCAGCGCCTCCCGCCGATCATCGGGAAGCTGCGCGACGCCCGCGAGAATCGCCGCGAGCTGCTCGCGCCCCTCGACCAGCGATTCGGTTGTGTGCGGCGCGGAGACCATGCCCGCATCCTCGATCGCGGACTCGGGCCTGCGCGACCGGTCGCGGTAGAAGTTGGCGGCGAGATTGTGGGCGATGCGGATGAGCCACGGCCGCAGCGGCCGCCCGTTGGACTCCCGAAGGGCCCGCTCGAAGTGCCGGTACGCCTGCAGGAAGGTCTGCTCGGTGAGGTCCTCGGCATCGTGGTGGTTGCCGACCCGGTAGTAGCTGTACGAGTAGACGTCGCGCAGGTGCGTACGGTACAGCTCGCTGAACCGGGCATCGAGCTCGGCCTTGCTCTTCGGTTCGTCGTCGTCCACCACATTGCAGCCTACCTTTCGCTACGCAGCCCGCACAGGGTGTGTTCGTGTCGGACTGGCTCCCTCGATCACGCCCGTCGCGTCGGTGCTGATCGAGACGTTCAGTCGCGCGCCGCGCAGCGCGTCGGCCACCTGCCGGGCAAACTCAGCCTGATGCGACGAAAGCGTCACGGAGGTACCGCGGGCGACCATGTCCGTCGGCTGTTTGGGACCACCCATGACGGCGACCGCACGAGCGCTGCAACGTCGCGCGACGTACTCCGTCGGCTGCGTGTCTAGCGGTGGCACGACACCCTTGGACAGCACCAACAACCCCGACCGGCGCGCGATTCGCTCGCCGTGCGCCGCGAGCACGCTCGGCAGCGCATCCGCCGCCACCGCGAGGCAGATCAGGTCGTGCGCGGCGAACTCGAGGTCGGCGGCGCGCACCGCCGCCACCGTGCGGGGCAACTGCACCCCGGGCAGATTGCGGAGGTTCTCGCGCGATGAGCTCAACGCCGCAGCCTGCTCGCGCGTGCGGCAGCCGAGCTCCACCTCGAGCCCGGCCCGGCCGAGACATACGGCCAAGCCCGTGCCCCAGCTCCCAGCGCCGATGACGGCCGCGCGGCGGATCGGAGGCAGCCCTCCCAGCCACTCCCACTGCAGCATCACCGACGGCCAGATTCGGTTGGTGACGGCCTTGGCCAGAGCCGGTGCGGCGTCCGGCGCCTGCGCGAAGCACAGCGGACGCCCGGCGCGGATCCGGACTTTGTGGGGACGAATCCGCCATCCACGACGTACGGCCTCGGTGCCGATCACCGCGACCGGCACCACGGGCGCGCCGGTCTCGAGCGCCAGCCGGCCGACGCCGCGCTTTGGCTTCCCGAGCGAGCCCGGACGGATCCGCGTCCCCTCGGGGAAGATCAGCACGATCTCACCCCGCGCCAGAATCGCCTTCGCCGTCTCCATCATCTCGGCGTCGTGCGCCCCGCGCGCCACTGGAAACGCGCCGAGCGCCGTCAGCATCCACGCCACGAACCGGTTGGCGAACAATTCCTGCTTGGCGACGTAGTACATCGGCCGGCGCGCCATCGTCCCGATCACGAACGGGTCCAGGAAGCTGCGGTGGTTGGCCGCGACGATCACCGCACCCCGCTCGGGGATGTGTTCGCGTCCGATCCGGCTCATCCGGAAGTAGGCGCGGAAGAACGGCTGCAAAATCGCCCGTGCGAGCCAGTAAACGATTGGATTTGCACCCGTTTCTCTAGCGCGCCTGTGCAGCGACTCGTGATCCATCGCACATTGGCGTACCCAGCCCAGGGCCGGCCGTTACAGTTGCTGTTCTTGGGAACAGCTATCGATCCGACGCGCACCCTCAGAGGCGCCATCTGCGGCGCCCTGGCGGCGGCCGTCTGGGCACTCCAGCAACCTCTGGACAAGCTTGTGTTCGCAAGCGGCTGTGACGACGTCACGCTGCTCGGAATGGCGTTCACGCGCGGTGAGGGTTCGTATCCCCTCGGCTTGGCTTTGCACATGAACAACGGAGCGCTGTTCGGAGCCGCCTACGCCAACCTCGCTCCGGCCCTTCCCCTTCGCCGACATTTGCGCGGACCGGCGGTCGCGCTCGCCGAGCACCTGGTCACATGGCCGCTTGTCGGGCTCAGCGACCGATTCCACCCCTCCCGCGAGCGGCTGCCGGCGATGGCGCACAATCGCCGTGCATTCGCTCAGGCGACATGGCGCCACGCGCTGTTCGGGCTCGTGCTCGGAGAGCTTGAGTGGCGCCTGAGCGCCCAGCCCCCGCCCCCGGAGCCTCAGCCCGAAGCGACCTACTCGAGCAACGGGCACGGAACCCTCGAGCACGCCGTGTCGTTCGAGCCGGCGTCATAAACAGCCGATCTCCTCATGTCTCGCAGACGTTCAGCCGATCACCGACCCTGAGCGGAGCTGTCGCGCTGCTGCGGCGGAGGCTGGCTTCCGACGCGATTTTTCGAAAGACGTCGAAGTCGGCGCGAGCTACCGTGCGACACTGATCAGGGTCACGCCCGCCTAGCTCAACCGGTAGAGCACTTCACTTGTAATGAAGGGGTTCGGGGTTCGAGTCCCCGGGCGGGCTTCATTCAGTCATATTTTCGCTGCTATTGGCATATTTTTGCGGCTCCTATGAGGCGGATGGGAACGAGGCACAACGTCCATTCCGCGTCCATCAGGTTCTCCGGAGGTCTCGTTCGCCTGCCGCATGTGCGGCGTCGGCCTCGTCTTTTTGTGGCAATGGGTTATCCATTTGAGTCAGGTTCGACGGCGCTTGTTGCGCCGCGAGGGGCGCATCGCCGGACTCGCCCCCAGGCTGACGCGGTCTGCGCGGGCCTCCGCGCCGTAGCGACCGCCGCGTCCCGTCCGAGGATCCCCCCGAGTGATCCGCGCCGCTCGGGCGCGTACGATGCCTGACCTGAGCTAAATGGATAGCCCGTTTGTGGCAAAGCGCACACGTGGATAAGGCTCCTTGTCGAGCCGATTTGCGCGCGCCTCGCGTTCGATCTCGAGACCTCTGGGACGAAGTAGACGCCGTCGATGCAGGAGCTCGCGCGTCCCGATTCGAGGTTTCTTGGGACGCGCGGAGCTGCTCGGTCGTCCAGGCCGCCTGCGCCCCGTGGGAGCGGCGGTTGGCACCGTGGGTCGAGAATCGAACTCATCTCGTGCCTGCTTCGAGCTGCTCTCGAGCCGCGTTGATCTGATGATCAGCCGGAATTTGTTGCCCGTCCCACTTCTCGATCACGCCGGCGTAGTGGTTCTCGATCATCGTGACGCTGGTGCCGCATTGCTTTGCGATTGTCGTCAGCGGCACGCCGGCGTAGATCTGAACGGTGATGAAGCTCGAGCGCAGGTCGCGCGGGCGCGTCCCGGCTGGCGCGGCCCCCGGGGACGTCGGCTGACTGCGTTGGTGCGCTGGGCGCCTCTGGCCGTGCCAGATTCGCGCGCGCCAGTTTCTCCAGTCGTCATTGCCCCAGAAGTCACCGTCGTGTGCGGGGAACACGGCTTGCCGTCCGGGCGTCCGGAAGCGAGGAACCACTGACGCAGGTCGTCAGCGAGAGGCTGCAGCAGCGGCGTGAAACGAACCCGGTGGCGTTTGGTGTCGCGGTAGCGGATCGCACGTTCGCCGATGTCTTCCCAGGCTAAGCGACAAACGACTTCCTCTGGGCGAGGGCCGGAATACGCGAGCACTGAGACCAACGTCCGATCGCGATGGTTGGTGAGCTTGCCGCGGATCTCCTCGACCTCGGCCGGCAGGAAGATATGCGGCTGGCGCGCGCGCTCGTAACGTGGCTTGCGGACCGGCGCCGCAGCGTTGAACTCGATCAGCTCCTCCGCCACCGCGATAGGACAGAATCGACTGAACGATCGCCATCGCCTTACGGATTGTCGCGACGCCGACTCCGCCGCGCTCGAGCTCCTCACGGAATCGCGCCAGCCGCTTCGGCGTCAGCTCACGAACGCGGTAGTCGCCAAGCCGGGGCATGATGTGGTTGACCCACGTGATCTTGTAGAAATCGCGCGTCGACTGGGCGAGGTTCGGCACCGCGTGCAGCCGCCAGTAGGTTTCAACCAGCCCACGGAGGCGCACGTCCTCGGGGATGGCCGCCTGACCGAGTTGGCGGCGGACTGCCGGTTGATCTGTCTGACCCTGCGATCTACGTTCGCCGCGACGATCAACGCTGCGCGGTCGCCGAGCGGCTGGGGATCCCCGGCGGCCAGGCCGACGATCTCTCCCGGTGGGTGCTGGCGGCACCCGGCCAGTTCGACGCGGAGGACCTGCGCTGCTGGCGGATCGGGTCCGAGACGTGGCTGGCGCTGGCCGACGAGCAGCTCGAGCCGGTCGGGACCGTGCAACGGCCCGTCGGGCTGTTCGTAATGCCCGCGCTGCAAAGCGACGGCTGGCAGCTGCTGCCGGTGCTCTCACTGGACACGATCCGGCTCGTGATCGACCTCGGCGGGCAGCTTGACCGAAACCTCGCTGCCGCGACGGTGCCGATGACAGCGGTCGCGGCGCTGCTCGAGCGGATCAACGTGCAGACGCTGCACGCCGGACCCAAGGAGTGCCTGGACTCGGCCGGGCAGCTCGCCCAGGAGCTCTCCCGCGAGCTGCGCCAGCACGTCAGCCCCGGCGTAGCCCAGGACAAACGCGACCGATGGGGCCGACTGCTCGTCTCACGGCAGGGCTACAAGAGCCAGAACGGAACGGAGATCCACGAGCTGCGCCTACGGGTGGTGACCTTCCCCGCCCGCGGGTTCGGGCAGCGGCAGCTGGGCCGCCAGCCACTCACCGGCGGGGTCCTTGGGGGCGGGCACGAGCAGCCCAGCGCCGTGATGGACCTCGGCGAGGCGGTGCAGACGGCAGTGGAGCGCGAGCTGCCGCTGCTGCTGTCAACCGAAGCCGCCGGCCGCCTCAAAGACAGCGTCCGCGTCGGACGGATGAAGGGCAGACCCGGAATGATCACGATCACCAGCTCCGACGGGCTGTCAGCGACCACACGGCGTGTGTCAGCCGACCAGGCGGTCGCAGCGCTGCGCAAGCTAAAGCACGACCGGGCCCGAGTCACGCTCGACGCGGGCGCCCGCCAGCTGGTGCGCATGGCCCTGGCCCGGCCGCTCGAGGACGACCCGGTGCTGCTGGGCCGCCAAAGGGAGATCGCCGCGCTGAAGGTCGTCGGCTCCGGCGTCGACGCCAGCCAAGTGGGATCTGGTAAGACGATCACGACGGGTCGCGCGCTAGCCAATCGCGCTGCCGTGACCCGGCGGTTCCGCGGGATGGTGGTCGCCGAAGGCCGGCTGCTCGGGCAGTGGCGCGACGAACTCACCCGCGGAGCGCCCGGGCGCGGGCTGCCGCCCTTGGCGCCCAACGTCGAGGTGCTGGTGCTCGACGACCAGCGCCAGATCGCCGGTCAGCTCCGCGCATTCGACCGCGAACTGGGCGACCGCCCCGGGGTGGTGTTGTGCGCCAACAGCATCCTGGGTCGTTACCCGGCTGACCTGCAGGCGATCGGCTGGCACCTGCTGGTCGCCGATGAGGCGCTGCGCTACGCCAACCCGGCGACCGAGGCGCACCAGGCGCTCGCGCAGGTCCGGTTCGCCGCGGCCGCCGACTGCTGGCTTTTGACCGCCACCCCTCGCGGTAAGAGCTCAGAGGCCCTCGACGTGCTGGTCGGCCTCGCCGTCGGCGACCGGGCGATGATCGCCGAACGGCCGAACACCCGAGAGGCGGGCGATCTGATGGACGAGATCAACGCCCACCGGCTGCGGGTCAACTACGGGCCGCACCTGGTGCGCGTGACCTGCCAAGACATGCAGGCGTGGATGCCGGCCGTGCTGCCAGCCAAGGCGCTCGCGCTCGACCCCGACCCGGCGCTGGCCGAGCTGCTGGAGGCGATCCGCGGCGGCGGCCGCGACGCGTACCGCAGGCTGCTGGAGGCGCTGCGCGAGCTCAAGCGCCTTGAGTCCGGCAGCGCTCTGTTCAAGGCGGCGCTGGCTGAGCTGTCGCGGGTGCAGGGCGTGGTGTTAGGCAACGTCGGCGTGTACCTGGACGCGAGCGTCGACCCCGAGACGCTGACGCACTCCAAGGCGGCGCTGGCGCAGGCGCTCGTCCGCCAAGGGCTGGTGGCGCAGGCGATGCGCGGCGGCGACGACGGACAGCCCTTGTTGCGCGGCGTCGTCGCGCAAACCCTCGCGGGGATCGCCGCCGAGGAACAGGTGCTGGTGTTCGCCGACCGCGTGTGGTGCCTGCGCCAGCTCGCACGCACCCTGCGCGAACGCCACCAAGTCGAGGCGCACGTCGCCGACGGACACGTCAGCGACTGCGAGTTCGAGCATCTCAAACAGCGGTTCTGCGCCGGCGGGTTCCCCGTCCTGTGCCTGTCAAGGATCGGCCACGAGGGCCACAACCTCCAAAACGCGTCGGCTCTGGTCCATATCGACCTGCCGTGGGTGCCGAATTTTTTGGAGCAGCGGGTCGGGCGGGCCGCTCGACCCGGCGCTGTCCGCGCGTACGTGCAGACCTACATCCCCTACGTGCGCGGCGGGGCGATCGAACACGTCGTCTCGGTGCTCTCACCGCGAAGCGCGGAGTCGCATCAGATCCTCGACAGCTTCGAGGGCGTCGCCGCGAACGAGTCGACGATCGCGCTGCAGCTCGGCGAGATCACCGGCCAGGTCGCAGACCACAAAGACCAAGCCGGGTACGCCGCCACCGCCGCCCGGCTGCGGGTCGCCGCCAGCGTATTTGGCGGCTGAGCCATCCGCAGGCTTTCAGTCCCGCGAGCCGCTTCAAAGAGATCAACCGAAAGGAGGTCACTCGGTGACCGCGATTACCGCTGCGCTGACCACGATCGACCAGCTCGCCGCCGACGGCGACATGAACGCGAGCGCGACGCCGCGGCTCGACGAGCTCGAGCTCGAGCTCGACAGCATCGCCGAACCGGTCCTACTGCCCGACGGCCGGCGGATCTTCCCGCGCAGCCTGTTCGGCGAGCCGATCCACGAGCTCGCCGCCAAACTCATCGACACCCGCAACCCGGCCGCCAGCCGGTTTCTACGCCTCACCGGCCCACCAGGGACGGGCAAGTCTCAGGTGGCGCGTTGTATTGCCCACAAGCTGTGGCTCGACCGCGGCGAACAGATTGTCGAACGGCACGGCAACCCGTTCTACGGGCTGGTGGAGATCCAGCCCGGCCCATCCTCGGACGAGTACTTCTTCCGCCACGAGTTCGTCCCCGCCGCCGAACACGGCAGCGACGTCCGACTCGTCGACTCCGCGTTCGTCGAGGCGATGCGCCACGGCTGGCTGGTGATGATCGACGAGGTCAACACCGCCCGCGACGTCTGCCTGCTCTCGATCAACGCCTGCCTGGACGGCCGGCTCGCCTTGTATCTGCCAGCCACGGCCGAAACCGTGATCGCCCAACCAGGGTTCGCCGTGATCCTCGCCTACAACCCCGGGCTGGCCGGCGCCGCAGACATCCCCGACGCGTGGCGCTCCCGATTCCCCGCGACGCTCGAGGTGACCTCCAACTGGCCTGCGCTAGTCAAGCTCGGCGCCTCGCAGGCGCTGGTCGCAGCGGCGATGCGGCTCGACCGGCTGCGCCTCGCTGGCGACGACGGGCTCGTGTGGACACCGCAGTTCCGCGACCTCGAGTCGCTGCACGAGATGATGACCCGCGTCGGCGAACGTACCGCGCTCGCCTTCTTCGCCTCAAACCTGCACGAGCAGCAGGCCGCCGGGACGATCCAAGCGGCGGAAGCGGCCGCCGCGTGCCGGCTGCTCGACGAAGCCGGCTACGGCCGCCTGCGGGTCGGCCCCAGCTCGAAGATCCCCAACCTCCACGGCTACCCGCGAGCGATCGCAGGATGAGCACCGCCAGCACAAGCCAGCCGAGCGCCGGCGGGGTGTTCGCCCGCGAGCTCTCGCGCGCGATCGCCCAACGCGGCCGGCTTGACCCCGTCTACCGGGCGCTGTCTGACCACTGGACGCTGATCCTGCAACGCCTGTTCCCCGTCTGGGCGCTGGTCGGACCGGGTCTCGCGGACCCTGGCCACATCGAGCTGACATCCCGGACCGTGTACCTGGACTCAGGCAGCCTGCTCGGCAGCCGCCAGCAGATCATCGCCGGCACGCTCGAACCGAGCAGGATTCTGGCCGCGTTCGGGGTCGCGATCCACGAGGTGCTGCACGCCAAGCACACCAAGCTGTGGGTCTCAGACCGCGACATCCAGCTCGCCGGCAGCGAGCACGCGGACGACCGCCAGCTCGCCGTCGACCGGACGCTGCTCGAAGAGCCGCGGATGGAAGCCAACGGCGTGCGCGAATTCCCCGACACCACCCGCCGCGGCCAGTTCATCCGCCGCGCGCTCGCCGCCGCCGTGCCCGACGTAATCCTCCCGCGGCTAACCGAGGCCTTGATGCTCGACGCGCTCGCCACCGGCACAGTCACCCGCGACCTGTGCGCCCGCACCCTCGTGTACCTCAAAGCACGCTGCCACTACGGCGTCTGCGACCCGGCCCGGCTCGGACCGCTGCCCCGGCTCTGGGCCCAGGTTCTCGGCGACCATGACCTCGCCCGGCTCGACAACCTGTTCGCCCGGCTGATCTGGACACCCGACGGCGACAACGACACGCTCGACCGCTACGCAACCGAGTACCG
>Ga0335081_10009922_pt1 | contig 15342 bp, 8 predicted proteins | sample Lox_Sample_35_FD_206713 | JGI IMG/M metagenome (GOLD analysis project Ga0335081, IMG submission 206713) | Soil microbial communities from Loxahatchee National Wildlife Refuge, Florida, United States - Lox_Sample_3.5 | ecosystem: Environmental > Terrestrial > Soil > Wetlands | place: USA: Florida...
GGCGCCAACGGCTTCAGCGCGGCCGACGACGGGGTGCCGAATCTGATCAAATACGCGCTCGGCCTGAATCCAACCAATGCGGCGACCGCGGCCCAGTTGCCGTCCGGCAAAATTCAAACTGACAAGGGCACGAATTATCTGACGTTGACGGTCAATCGCGCGGCGAAACCTTCCGATATCAGCTACATCGTCGAAGTTTCCAGCAATCTGTTGAGCGGATGGGTTTCGGGCCCGGCGAACGCAGTCACGCTCACGAACACAACGACGCAACTGGTTGTGCGCGACAACACGCCGGCGCCGGCAGCAACAGCCCGATTCATCCGTTTGCGGGTCACGAATCCGTGATGCGAGGCGGCTCGCGGGTATCAGCCTTCGTTGAACTTCGGCCCGACAGGCGATTGCCCCACCGATTATCCCTTGTTCTCTTTGCCGGCCATCTCGGCGTCGCGCTCGGCCATCGCCGCCTTGCGCGATAACCGCACCCTGCCCTTCTCGTCCACGCCCAGACATTTCACGGTGATTTCGTCACCGACCTTCACGATGTCTTCGGTCTTCTTGACACGGAAGTTGGCGAGTTCGCTGATGTGGACCAGACCGTCTTTGCCGGGCAGAAACTCGACGAACGCGCCGAATTCTTTGATGGTGACAACTTTGCCGCGATAAATCTTTCCGGGTTCGGCTTCGGCGGTCATGCCCATAATCGCATCGCGGGCAATCTTCATGCCTTCCGCCGACACGGAGAAAATGTTCACGGTGCCATCGTCTTCGATGTCAATTTCGCAGCCGGATTCCTCGACGAGTTTCTTGATGTTCTTGCCGCCGGGGCCGATGAGCGCCCCGATTTTCTCCGGATTGATCTTGATGGTCTCGATGCGCGGCGCGTATTTGCTGATTTCTGCGCGCGGCACGGCCAGCGTTTTGGCCATCTCCGCCAGGATGTGCATTCGGGCGACGCGCGCCTTTTCGATCGCCTCGGCCATGAGCGCGTGCGGCAGCCCCTTCAACTTGAGGTCCAGTTGAAAACCGGTGATGCCCTTTTCCGTGCCGGCGATTTTGCAGTCCATGTCGCAGTAATGGTCCTCCGAGCCAAGAATGTCGGTCAGCAACTGGTACTTGGCGATTTTATCGCCGTTGTATTCGGTGCAGATGCCGATACTGATGCCGCCGACCGGCCGCACCAGCGGCACCCCCGCGTCCATCAACGCCAGTGACCCGCCGCACACGGTCGCCATTGAAGTCGAACCGTTTGATTCCATGATCTCGCTCGTGACGCGCACCGAGTAAGGATAATTTTCCAGCGGCAGCATCGGCTCGATGGAACGTTCGGCGAGCGCGCCGTGGCCGATCTCGCGGCGGCCGGGACCGGAAATGCGGCCGGTTTCGCCGACGGAAAAGTTCGGAAAATTATAATGCAGGATGAATTTCTTTTCGCTCTCGCCGCCGGTGTAGGAATCGAATTCCTGCACGTCTTCGCCCGTGCCGAGCGTAGCCAGGGTGAGCGCCTGCGTCTCGCCGCGGCTGAACAGGGCCGATCCATGCGCGCGCGGCAGGATGCCCACTTCGCTCAAAATCGGGCGGACGGCATCAAAGGAACGGCCATCGAGCCGCTTGCCATCTTTCAAAATCAGGCTGCGGACAGCTTCCTTCTGGATGGTGTAAAACGCGTCTTTGACGGTAAATTCGGTGACCTTTTCCTCGCCGAACTTTTCAACAAGTTTGGCGCCCACGTCGTCCTGGATGGCCTTCACCGCATCTTCTCGGGCGAGCTTGCCGGGTGTGAGCAGCGCCGGCACAAACCGATCGCCGACCAGTTTTTTGGCCTCCTGTAATATTTCGTCGGGCACGACATTGAACGTAATCTCGCGCTTCTTGCGGCCCGTTTTGGTCACCAGTTCTCTTTGGGCCGCGATGATGGGCTGGACGGCTTCGTGGCCGAATTTCAGGGCGGCGTTGAAGTCCGCCTCGCTGATTTCCTTCGCCGAGCCTTCATACATCACGATGTCGGATTCGTTGCCGACATAGACGAGATCAAGGTCACTCTCTTTCAATTCGGAATGCGTCGGGTTCGCGATGAATTTTCCGCCGACGCGGCCCACGCGCACGGCGCCTAGCGGGCCCGCCCAGGGAATGTCGCTGACCATCAGCGCGGTGCTGGCGCCGATGATGCTCAGGATATCCGGGTCATTTTCGCCGTCAGCGCTCAGCACGATGCTTTGCACCTGCACTTCGTTATACCATCCCTTGGGAAACAAAGGCCGGATCGGGCGGTCGGTAAGCCGTGATGTGAGGATTTCTTTTTCGGTAGGGCGGCCTTCGCGTTTGAAGTAACCGCCGGGGAACTTGCCCGCTGCCGCCGCCTTTTCGCGGTAATCCACCGTCAGCGGGAAAAATTCCTGCCCTTCTTTGGCTTTGGCCGCCGCAACAGCGGCCACGATGACGATGGTATCGCCGAGTTGGACAGTGACGGCACCGTCGGCCTGTTTGGCGAGTTTACCGGTTTCAATAATGACTTGTTTTTCGCCCACACGGGCGGTGATTTTCTCTGACATAACTATTTCTGTCCGTCACCGCCGGAGAAACTTCAGTGAACTCCGAGCGCTTTCGGAGCTGAATGAAATTACCCAGGGGTGACGGATTTTTCATACGCGATGTGGTTGGTTAAAGGATCGGGCCATTCGCGCGGGCTGGCTCAAATCCATTGGCGAAAGGCGGCCGGTTAAAGCAAGGCCGCATCTCCGCAAAATTCAGTGGCGCAGTTTTAATTTTTTTGTGACCGCCTGATAACGGTTCAAGTCGTTGTTTTGCAGGTATTCCAACAAACGCCGGCGCTGGCCGACCATCATCAACAGCCCGCGACGCGAGCTGTGATCCTTTTTGTTGTTCTGCAAATGCTCGGTCAAATGATTGATCCGCTGCGTCAGCAGGGCGATTTGCACGTCCGCCGACCCCGTGTCGCCGTCGTGCAACTTGAACGATTCAATTGTCTTCGTCTTTGCTTCCATATCGTATAAAACGCGAGAGAATAGTTATTCACCACCCCGGTGTAAAGCACTTTCCGGTCCGTGGATTCCGCATGATTTGGCGGGCGAGCGTACCCATCGCCAGACCAGGTGACGTTTTGTTCGCGGCGTCAGCATGAAAAGTTCGCCAATCCGCAGGCCTTCGACCCAGAATATCCCGCCCGTTTGCGCAGTTGCCACGACGAGTTCGCGACGACGCGCCCGGGGGATTTTCTGGTTCACGAACCAATCCTGGAGTTTCAGCGGCGACTTCATTCCGATGGGCTGAAAACGGTCACCCGGACGCCAATGGCGCAACGTGATTCTTCCGCCAACCGCGTCCGCATCGAAGAATTCCCGTCCGGCTCGTCGGGAGCCTCGCCCCATCGAAATTCCCTGCTGAAACTTCCAGCGAAATTGAACACCGGCAAAATGTGTCTCCCCCGCCCTGCCCGCCAGACTGACTGCGAGTTCGTCAGCCTTGAATTCGACCGGCGCTTGTGCCTGCAATTTCAACCAGCCGACCGCGTCGCGAGCCACGGAAAAATCCGGGCTGACACTGACAAAAACGCCGGGCGCGCACCGGAGTCGTTCCACCAAATCGAAATCAGGGGAAACGCCGGACTTAAGCAATTGCCATTGCAGGACCCGCCGCTGAACCGCAATGGGTAATCTCAAAAATCCGTTCCCCTCACCCAACCTTCCAACTCCGCTAAAGCTACGATGGACAAGTCGGCCGGCCTCTCCCCGCCTGGCGGAGCGAGGGGCACATCGCTCTTTTTTCAAATTCTTGATCCACCGCTGCGCCATTTCGCCGACGGCGTCTGCTTCCGCGCCGATGATTTCCATCAAACGCAACACGGTTTTCGCCACTCCCGGTTGATACTTCTTGCGCAGTAATGGCAGCAATTCATTGCGAATCCGGTTGCGTGGCGCGGCGAGCGAGGCATTGGTCGCATCTTCGCGGAAGCGGATCCGGTTTTCTCGGGCGAATTCGCGCAACTCGGCCCGGGTCACATCGAGCAACGGTCGGGCCAGCGTGATTCTCTTGTCTGCGGCCGAAGGTGAACGCCATTTCATGCCCGCCAGAGCTTCGGCACCTGCGCCGCGCAAAAGACGCAGAAAAAACAGCTCCACCTGGTCGTCTGCCTGGTGCGCCAGCGCCACCGTGCGGGCGCCGCGCTGTTTGCCGGCGCGCACAAAGAATTCGTGGCGCAATTTCCGGGCGGCCATTTCGATGGAGAGTTTGGATTTTTCGGCGAACCGTCTCACGTCAGCGCGTCCAACGACCATCGGTAATCCCATTGCCGCAGCGGTTTGTCGCACGAGTTTTTCATCGGCATCGCTGCTGCGTCCGCGGAGCTGGTGGTTGAAATGAGCAATTACCAGTTTCCATCGGTATCGCGCCGAGAGTGTGTGCAGCAAATGCAGCAAGGCCATCGAATCCAAACCCCCGGAGACGGCAACCAAAACCGGCCGGCCGCGCGCCAGCGGGCAGCTGTCCCGGACGTTATTTCCGACGCGCTGTAGCAAATCGCTCACGGCTTGATGCTACCGCAATGTCGGAGCGGGGCAAGCGTGGCAGAATCTCAAGGCATCACGATGCGATAGAACCGCGCCGGCGAGGTGTTCAGGACATTGACATCGGAGACGGTCACATTGCTGTTGGTGGCCGTGAATGGCAGGCCGAGGTTGGTCCAGTTGGTCTGCTGCAAACTGGTCTTGTATTGCACCTGATAAACCAGCCCCGGCGTCGCCAGCCACGATAGATTGAAATCGCCGGCAGTCATCGTGGCACCTGTGAACACCGGCGCGGAGACAGGCGTCACGCTGACGTCATCGAGGCCGAGGAAGTACGGGTCATCGCGGAACCCGAATTGGAGGACGGTGTTGGGGCCGGCAGCCATTACGGTGAATTGCATGTTGGTCCAGCCGATCTTGCCGACGTTGGTTCGATCGTAAAGCGTGCTGCCATTCCAGGAAACGCTGAATTCATTCGGCGTGAGCGTGCCGGATACATTCGGACTGCTCAGCCAGAACGAAAGGACATAAGTCTGCCCGGCAAAAGTCGGGACGGTCTGGGAAAGATAACCGAGCGTGCTGGACGGCCCCATTTTCGCGCCGTAGGTGCCGGAATGCACGAACTGCGAATTGCCGGTGGTAACCGAGCAGAAATTGGTATTGCCGGACTGGCTCCAGTTGGCAAAGGAGCCAAGCTCAAACCCGCCGTTTTGCAGCAGCGGTTGTCCGATCTGCAACGCGAACTGGCGAAGCTGCGACCCGCCGGAGGTTTGATTCGTGAACCAGACATTGGCGGAATAGATTCCCGAACCCAGGCTGTAAGCGTTGGCATTCAGGTTTGCCGTGACGGTGGTATGGGCGCCGGAGGCCAGCGCACCGCTGCCGGGCGAGACGTTGAGCCACTGCGATGTGTTGCTGAGCGTCCAGTTCAATGACGTTGCGCCCGAATTGGTCAGGAACAGATTCTCGGTGGTGACATTGAACGGCCCGCCGGCCGCGCCGCTCGCGATAAAACCGGACACCGGGCTGATGGTGAGCGGGTCGAGCGGGCCGGCCAGCGCGTTGATCAAATTCTGGCCATTGGGCGAGCCCCAGCCGGTGCACAGATCATAACCATTGACGGCAAAGAACAGGCTGGGACTCCCGGACCAGGTATTGTCACCCGTCGTCGTGTCGTGAAAATCGGCACCGTAATTGGTGCTTTTACCAATCGCATAAATCGCGGGGTTGACGAAGCCGACGCTGGATCGGCCGGCCGACGCCGCCTGTTGGTTGACCAGAGCGGTGAAGCCGGCCCACAACGGCGCGGCGCAACTCGTGCCGCTGGCGCTCTCCAGCTTGTTGGTGTCGGCGACAATAAAAACATTCTGGCCCGTCAGCGCCACGTCCGGCATGTTGCGCAGCGTCGTCGAACCCAGGTTGGTGGTCATATTGATGCCCTGCTGATAACCGGGAATCGTGTAGGTGGAACTGATACCGCCGCTGCTGCCCCAGTCGCCGAAATTGGGATTTGGGGTCCGCTCATTCCAGACCGATTCGGAGACGTAGGCGCCACCGGGACCAGTTGTGGCCAGCGACGTTCCGCCCACCAGAGTGATGTTCGTTTTATCCAACAGAAAGGGAATCGAACCGGTGAACGCATCGTAATCGCCCGAAGCGCAATAGAACGACTGCCCTTGCGTAGCCATTTGCTTGAAGATCGCGTCCACCGCCGGATCCGGCGAACCCCCACTCCAGGAACAGCCGATTTGTTTCGCCAGGTTATCATTGGCGATGCGGCTTAGCATCGTTGACCAACTCGTCGAACCGTTGGGCGCTTCATAAACGTATATTTTTGTAACGGCCGGCGCCATGGAGAAAACCATTTCGATGTCCAGGCACACTTCACCGTTGCCGGGGCCGGGAATGGAAACGCCGCCGTTGACCGGCACGTTGGTCAGGCTGACCGGATAATTGGTCAGCCCGGCCCGGGCGAGGTAAGCCGCAATATCATTGGAAACGTAACCGGCGAATTGCACCAACGCGACGCTTTGGCCGCTGCCGTTCAGCGATACGCCCGGAACGTAGGCCGCGCGAAAATCGTTGCCCATGTAGGTGTTGCCGGGGCCGGAACCGGAACTGGGAGCGGCCGCGGTTCCGGGAGTGATGGCTTCAACTTTCAGCGAGGATTGCGGCAGTGAAAAATTGTTCAATCCACCCACCTGCAAAATCGGCACGGCCAGATCCATTGAAGCTTCCACATCGGGCGCATAAAAATCGCGGGCTTCCCGCGGATGCCGATACGTGTGCAACGTCACATGAAAGGCACGTTCGATGTTGGCCACCGAACCGCTCACCTCCAGGACCACCCGGTTCGGGTGCGTCCCGGTCACCGTCAAGCCGTTCACCTTGGCGAAATCAATGACGGCTTGATAATCCTCCAGCGTCGGGCCGAATTGTTCCGCGAATTGTGCCGGGGTCAGGTATTGATGAAACCTCGGGCTGGCCGGGTCGTAGATTTGCCGCAGCAAATCGTCCAGCGCCGCCTCGTTGCGCAGCGGCAGGCTGATGGCCAGTTGCAGACTCCTGGTCGCCGGCAGTTCACCGGTCGGCTGCAAATTAAAACGTGCCACCGCCGCCGGAACTTGTCCGGACACAACCTGTCTTGCCTCCGCGAGGCCCGGATAATAAATCGCGGTGAAGAGAAGCAACAAGCCCAGGCTCCTTACATTTGATAGGAAGGGGAAGTTTGCCATAAAGTGCAGATTTGAATAAGGTGACAATCTTTGACAACTAAAATCCGCCGCGCCCTTTTTGGTTTTGGTTCGCACGGGTTGTAAAAGCAAACCGCATTTCACATTTAAACAGGAACAATGCGTGTTGGCAGCGCAATTTAGGCACGAACAGCGTCCAAAGTCAAACCGCGCAAACCCTTGATTTCAGGCCACGGTTCGGAGCCAACAGAAACGTGCCGGCAGAAAAAGGAGGCACCGCGGAATTTCAGTACAACACTTGAAGGCGATAGTACCGCTGTGGCGAGGAAGCGATGGCGTTGGTGTCGGAAACCGTGACGGTGTTGCCGGCCGCAATAATGGGGTTGCCGAGATTGGTCCAGTTCCCCTGAACCAGGTTGGTGTTGTATTGCACCTGATACTTGACGCCCGTCAACGCGTTCCACGAAAACTTGAACGTGCTGTTCGTTTTGATCAGCGTTTGGAACACGGGAACCGGCACGGGATTTACGCTGATGTCATCGAGGCCAAGATAATAGGGATCATCCCGGCCGCCGATTTGCAGGACCGTGTCGGGGCTGGTGGCTTTGATGGTGAATTGGAGGTTGGTCCAGCCGGTCCTGCCGATGTTGACCTGATCGAAGAGGGTGATGCCGTTCCAGGCCACGCTGAATTCGTTGGGTGTGGTTGCATGCCCGCGGGCGGGATTGGACGCACTGTCGAGCCAGAGAGAAAGCCGATAGAGCTGGTTGACCGCCGTGGGCACGGTTTGTGACAGGTAGGCCTGCACGGAAATTTCACCGAACGCGGCATAATAGCTGCCCGTGTGGGGAGCAAGCCCGGATATACTGGAACTATTGCCAACAAAATCAACGGCTCCGCCGTCACCCGCCAACGTCCAACCGGTGAAATCACCAGTCTCAAATCCGCCGTTCTGAACCAGCGGTTCCCCCGGCAGTAAAGCGAACGACAGGACAGCCGGACCGCCGTGCTGATTGGTGATGATCACGCTGGCGTTGTAAATACCCATGGCCAGGTTGGTCGCGGCGGGAGCCAAACTCACAGTCAATGATGCCTCTCCACCCGCTGCCAGGTTGCCGCCGCTGGACGAGGCATTGAGCCAGAGTGAGGTGTTGACGACGCCCCAGTTCAGCGCTGATGTACCGAGATTGGTCAGGGAAAAGCCCTGCGCGCTCACCACAAACGGCCCGCCCACCGGCCCGATGGCGACGAACCCACTGGCCGGCGAAACCGCCAACGGAGACAATACTTGCAGGGTAAACTGGCGAAGCTGCACCACACCCGAGGTTTGATTGGTGAACCAGACATTGGCGAAATAGGTCCCTGCCGGCAACCCCGCGGCCGCGGAATTCAGGTTCGCCGTTACCGTGTTTTGACCGCCGACATCCAGCGTTCCACTCGCGGGCGAGACGTCGAGCCACGGCGATGTGTTGGCGAGCGACCAGTCCAGGGAAGCCGCGCTGGAATTGGTCAATGAAAAGTTCAAGTTGGTAACATCGAAAGGACCTCCAGCCACGCCACTGGCGGCAAAGCCGGATACCGGTGTAATAACCAGTGTGTCGGGCGGGCCGGCCAGCGCGTTAATCAAATTCTGGCCATTGGGTGAGCCCCAGCCGGTGCAAAGATCGTAGCCGGACACCGCGAAGAATTTGCTGGGACTGCCGCTCCAGGTGTTGTCGCCGGTCGTCGTGTCATGAAAGTCACTTGTGTAATTCGCCCCCTGCCCGATCGCATAAATCGCCGGGTTGATGAAACCGATGCTGGGTCTGCTCGCAAGCGCGGCCTGCTGGTTCATCAAGGCGGTGAATCCCGCCCACAACGGGGCGGCACAACTGGTGCCAGCCGCATTCTCCTGTTGATTGGTGTCAGCCACGATAAAAACGTTCTGGGCTGTCAATGCCACGTCCGGCATGTTCCGCATGGTCGTCGAACCCAGGTTCGCCGTCATGCTGATGCCTTGCTGCCAGCCTGGGATGGTATAGGTTTGACTGATGCCGCCGCTGCTGCCCCAGTCACCGCCATTGGGATTGGGCGTCCTTTCATTCCAGACGGATTCCGAAACGTAAGAACCTCCCGGCCCCGTCGTGGTCAGAGACGTCCCGCCGACCAACGTGATGTTCGTGTCATCCAACAGAAATGGAATCGAACCGTTGAAGGCGTCGTAATCGCCCGAAGCGCAATAGAACGATTGCCCTTGAACGGCCATTTGCTTGAAGATGCCGTCCGCGGCCGCGTCGGGCGAGCCGCCGCTCCAGGACGAACTGATTTGTTTGGCCAGATTATCATTGGCGATGCGGCTTAACATCGTGGACCAGGTCGTCCCACCGTTGGGCGCTTCGTAAACATAAACTTTTGAAACTGCCGGCGCCATCGAAAGCACCATTTCGATGTCCAGGCACACCTCGCCGTTACCGCCGCCGGGCACAGAAACCCCGCCGTTGACCGGCACATTGGTCAGGCTGACCGGATAATTGGTCAGACCCGCGTCCTTGAGGTAGGCGGCAATGTCGTTGGAAACATAGCCATCGAACTGCACCAACGCGACACTTTGACCGCTGCCGTTCAGCGTTACACCCGGAACGTAGGCCGCCCGAAAATCGTTGCCCATGTAGGTGCTGCCGGGCCCGGAACCGGAGTTGGGCGTCACCCGCGCCGTTGGCGCAATGGCTTTGACTCTTAGTGTGGAATGCGGCAATGAATAATTGTTCAATCCACCCACCTGCAAAATCGGCACGGCCAGATCCACTGAAGGTTCCACATCCGGCGCAAAAAACTGGCGGGCTTCCCGCGGGTGCCGATACGTGTGCAACGTCACGTGAAAAGCGCGTTCGATATCGGCCACCGAACCGCTCACGTCCAGGACCACCCGATTCGGGTGCGTCCCGGTCACCGTCAGGCCGTTCGCCTTGGCGAAATCAATGACCGCCTGATAATCCAGCTCCGTCGGACCGAATTGCGCCGTGAACTGTGCCGGGGTCAGGTATTGATGAAACCTCGGGCTGGCCGGGTCGTAGATTTGCCGCAGCAAATCGTCCAGCGCCGCCTCGTTGCGCAGCGGCAGGCCGATGGCCAGTTGCAGACTCTTGGTCGCCGGCAGTTCACCGGTCGGCTGCAAATTAAAACGTGCCACCGCCGCCGGCACATGCCCGTGCAGGGCTTGTCTTTCTGCCGTAACACCATGATCGGTTGCTCCAAAAAACAGAGCCAGGCCGACGCATCTTACAACCAACCAGCACGGAAATCTCAAGGTAAAGCGCATGGATGAGCAGGAAAATTATCTGTAACGTCTAACCTCCGCCGGCCGCAGTCCTCATTGTGTTTTGCACAGTCAGTTCAGAGCAAACCGCGTTCCATATTTAAGCTAAACCTATACGAATTTGTAGCGTAATTTATGCTCGATTTATGCCGAAAGTCAAATGGCGGCGTGGAATAAATTTGCCCGCTACGGCGCGCGACACTAACGTTCACCCGTGGCCGTCAAGTTAACCATTCTCGGCAGCGGTTCGGGCGGGAATTGCGCCTATATCGAAACGGCTGAGGCCCGGATACTTGTGGACGCCGGGTTCAGCCCGCGCCAGATCCGCAAACGTCTCGAAGCCATCGGGCGCGTGCCGGAGAATCTGACCGCCATCCTCATCACCCACGAACACAGCGACCATATCCAGGGACTTCCCGGCATCGCCCAAAAGCTCAATATCCCCGTTTACTGCAATCGCGCCACCAAGGAGGAATTTGAACGCATCCTCGAAACCCATTTTGATTGCCGGCTCTTCGACAGCGGCGCCAGTTTTGAAATCGCCGATGTGCAAGTGGATACGTTCACCATTCCACACGACGCCCAGGACCCGGTCGGTTTTCTGTTGCGCACGGCCGACGGCAACATCGGATTCGTCACCGATCTCGGTCACATGACCAAGTTGGTGGTAGAACGCACGCGCGCGGCGAATGTCCTGGTGCTCGAATCCAATCACGACGTGAAAATGCTGAAGGAATGTCCGCATCGTTCGTGGCCGCTCAAGCAACGTATCCTCGGGCGTCACGGTCATCTCTCAAACGAAGCCGCCGCCGAGGCCGTCGCGCAAATCATGTCCGCCGATTTGCGGCATCTTTACCTCGCCCACTTAAGCCGCGAATGCAATCGGCCTGAACTGGCGCACTACGTCATGGCCGAACAACTCCACCACATCGGCGCCACGCATGTTCAACTCCAGCTCGCCGCGCAGGATGCGCCGTGTGCGACGCTGGAACTCTGAAAGAGCATGACACGGCGTTGTGCGGTTCGCACTGTTTCACCTGTTTGCCCCAAAATGAATTCGTGCTAATTCGTGTAATTCGTGTCTTGTTTTCTGCCTTGCGATTCAACGTCGCCACGCAAAAAATCATTGAAATGTTCCGTATCGAAAAAATCTCCTCGTTCGATTCGCCCGAACTCCAGCCCTACGCCACCATGAAACGACCGCTGGAACACGAGCGGCAGGGCATTTTCGTGGCTGAAGGGGTGAAAGTCGTGCGACGGCTGCTCGAAAGCCATTTCGCCGTCGCGTCGGTTGTGCTGCCGGAGAAATGGCTGGAAACTTTCCGCCCGCTGATCGAGGCGCGTCCGGAGCAAATCACGGTCTATCTCGCCGAAAAGAAATTTCTGGAAGGGCTGGTTGGCTTCTCCATGTTTCAAGGCGTCCTCGCCGTTGGAAAAATTCCGCTGCCCATTTCGCTCGACGACATTTTGCAGAAAAGTCCCCCGCCCCGGCTTTTTGTCGCCGTGGATGCGCTGACGAATGCGGAGAATCTGGGCGCACTCGTCCGCAACTGTGTCGCGTTCGGCGTGCAAGCGCTGATTGTCGGCGAAACTTCCAGCAGCCCGTTCCTGCGCCGGGCCGTTCGCAATTCCATGGGCACCATTTTTCAGTTGCCGGTGATTGAGGTAGGGACGGCGCGCTGCGCCGTCCGGTCATCGCAGCGCGATGACCCTACCCATCATTCTCTTTCTCAAACTCTGCGCGATTTGCGCGCCCACGGCCTCCGCTGCATCGCGGCGCATCCGCACACCGATCAAAGGATTTTGTCGCAGGCGGATTTTTCAAATGATTGCTGCATCGTCTTTGGCAGTGAAGGTGACGGCATTTCGGTATCGGTCCTGGAAGCGTGCGATGAGGCTGTCGCCATCCCGATGCCGCCGGCGGTGGATTCACTCAACGTCGGCGCCGCCGCAGCGGTATTTCTTTACGAAACCAGCCGGCAACGCGGACGTGCTTGAAGTCTCCGCAGTGCCCGTGTCCGGAGCGCGGCGTGGATGCCGCTTCATTATCCATTGGTTTTTACGCATTGAAGCGGGCTGAAGCCCGCGTTCCCTGACAGATTCGAGTGCCCCTAAAGTTCTGGACAAATGCCGGTGCCCGCCCAAAATTGCTTTTGCGGTTAAACCAAACCCACGAATTCTGTGAATCAAAAACAACTGGCGAATGTGCTCATCAGGATTCTGGGACTGTATTTTCTCGTGGATGGCGGCGTGCGCACGATGTCCGGCGCGCTCAGCCTGCTGGCTTCCCTGACCAACCTGCGAACCTTCGGCTCGTTCTACATTTGGATCACGCCCTTCACCGGGATGATCCTGGCTGCCGTTGGATTGGTACTCATCCTGGCAAGCCGTGCCCTTGCCGACATTTTATTCAAGGACGAATAACCGCCGAAATTCCTTTCCGAATCAATACGGAAACACCTTTGCATAAACCTCACGGATGACCGCGCGCCATTTCGCCAGCGCCTTCCGGAATTCCCCCGGCGTCACGAAGCCGCAACGCACGGAGACGCGGTAATATGCCGGCGCATCGTCGGGCAAAACCGTTTCACCCTCGTAACTCCACCGGCGCAGGATACCCTCGACGCGGCGCAACCGCCGATAATTCTCAATCAGCCTGTTCGCATCCGGCAAAATACCAGTGTCGCGCCCGCGTTCGAGCGCGCGTAGGGTGTTGGCCTCCTGCCAGCCGTTTTCCAAACACAACGCCTGCGCAATGAATTCGGCGTCCATGAACCCGCCCTTGCCGGTTTTGATGGCCAGGTCGTCCTGGCCGCGCGGCGTCCGTTCCTTTTCGATGCGCAACCGCATCTGATGAATTTGTTTCTTCCAATCCGGCGTGACACAGGTCGGCAACCCGGAGCGCCGATCTCCTGATCGGCCTCGTGCGCGGCGGGTTTTTACCTTCGCGCCAGTCGGGACCCCGGCGTTCCGAAAATCCGTCAGTCGTGCCGCCAGTTTTTGAAACTGGTCGCCCAATTTCAATTCGCCCGCCACCGGGCGCGTCCGGGTGAGCGCCTGGATTTCCCAAAGTTGCGCGCGTTGCCGATAATATTCCGCGTAAGCGTCCAGCGTATTGACGAGCAGGCCCTTCTCGCCGTCCGGCCGCAGCCGCGCGTCGGTCTGAAAAACGATCCCCTGTTCCGTCCGGCGGGACAGCAAATCCATCACTTCCACGGCCAGCCGCTGAAACGTCGCCAAGCCCTTCATTTTCGCGTCCGCGACAAACACGATGTCGAGGTCGGAACCGTAATCAATTTCACACCCGGCGAGTTTGCCGAGGCCGATGATGACGAACGGCGGCGTTTTGATTTTATTTTTGCGCAACACGACTTCGACCGCGTATTGCAGGCAGGCGTCGGCCAGCGCCGACAGCTCTTCCAGGTTCCGTTCGAAATCAGCGAGGCCGAGGATGTCGCGCAAGCCGAGCCGCATCAGTTCGACTTCGTGATAACGGCGCAACCACAGGAATTGGTCCTCGTCATTCAGGCCGTAACGCAGGTCCTTCAGAATTTCCGCCGCGGTTTTGTGTTGCCGCAGGCGGCCGCCGTTCACCAGGGCGTCCACCAGGTCCGGCGTGCGGATGGCGACTTCGGCCAGAAATTCGGAGCGATCGAACAGCATCAACAAAAGCTCAAACGCCGGCGGATTGCTGTTCCACATTTCAAACAGCGCCGTGCGCGTGCCGTACGCCTCGATGAAACTTTCCAGACGCGTCAGCACCCGGTCTGGATCGGAAAGGATATGCGACCGCGGTCCGTTTCCATAATCAATCCGTTTCTCAACGCGTTTCGGGCAAAGAGCCAGAAATTTCAGAATCAATTGCCGCACCAGTTCCCTGGTATGCGGCGAGACGTGAACGTAACCCGGTCCTTCGGCAAATTCTTTCATCAATCGGGCCGCTGTTTCCGGCTCGCGAAAGGAGTGCGTCGCCAGCAAATCTGTCCATTCCGCTTCCGCGCCGTCGAACTCCGCAGGCAAAATGGTATCGGCCGGACTGGTCGTTTCGGCTTTCAGGAGCCGGTCATAAACCCGGCGCACGTTGCCGGTGTGTAATTTCAGCGCCGTTGCAAATTCTGCCAGCGACCTGAAGCCCATCAGTTTTGCCAGCCGCAATCGGCTCGGGTTATCTTCGGGAATGATGTGGGTTTGCTGATTCTCCTCCATTTGCAGGCGATGCTCGACGTCGCGGAGAAAACGGTAGGCGGCATCGAGCTGCTGCGCTTCGTCGTCGGCGAGCAATTTATATTGCGCCAGTTTGGCGAGGCATGGCAGCGTCTGCGCAGTTTGCAGAAACGGAAGCCGGCCGGCGTGTAGGATTTGCAGAGACTGGACGATAAATTCAATTTCGCGTATGCCGCCGCGTCCCAACTTGACGTTGCGCTCCAATTCTTCGGCCCGCACGATTTCCCGCTCAATCCGGTCCTTGACCGCGGCGACTTCGCGCAGCACGTCGGCGCTCAGGGAAGGCGGGAACCGGAACGACTGGATCATTTCGAGGAACTCGGCGGCCAACCCGGCGTCGCCCGCCACACCGCGCGCCTTGATCAGCATCATGCGCTCCCAGGTCTGCCCCCATTGCGCATAATAATTTTCGTAACTGTCGAGCGAACGCGCCAACGGTCCGGCGTCGCCTTCCGGCCGCAACCGCAGGTCAATGCGGAACAGGAAACCTTCCGTCGTCGTCCGCGAAACCTCGGCCGCAAAGGCCTCGGCCAGCTTGTTGAAGTACTGATGGTTGGTCTGGGAGCGTCGGCTTCCAGGCGGCCCGGAGCGGTTTTCCCCCGTATCGCCG
>Ga0335081_10009924_pt1 | contig 15342 bp, 17 predicted proteins | sample Lox_Sample_35_FD_206713 | JGI IMG/M metagenome (GOLD analysis project Ga0335081, IMG submission 206713) | Soil microbial communities from Loxahatchee National Wildlife Refuge, Florida, United States - Lox_Sample_3.5 | ecosystem: Environmental > Terrestrial > Soil > Wetlands | place: USA...
TCCCGCTTGAACTGCGTTTCATACAGCTGGGCATATAACCCGTTTTGCATCAGCAACTCTTCGTGCGTGCCGCGCTCGACAATCTGCCCGCGATCCATCACCAGGATCATGTCCGCAGCAAGGATCGTGGATAGCCGGTGAGCGATCACAATGCTCGTGCGCCCAGCCATCACACGCTTCAACGCATCTTGAATCAACGCTTCCGATTCACTATCCAGCGAACTCGTGGCTTCATCCAAAACCAGAATCCGCGGGTCTTTCAGAATTACACGCGCCAACGCAATGCGTTGCTTCTCGCCGCCGCTCAAACGATAGCCGCGCTCACCCACGATCGTGTTGTAGCGTTCAGGCAAGTCCATAATGAATTGATGAATGTTTGCCGCCTTGGCCGCGACTTCGATCTCGGCTTGCGTGGCGTTCATCCTGGCATAGGTCAGGTTGGTGCGAATCGTATCGTGAAAAAGATACGTCTCCTGCGTCACCATGCCAATGGCGGCCGAAAGCGAATCGAGCGTGACATCCTTCAAATCATGTCCATCGATGCGGATCACTCCGCTGGTTGGATCGTAAAGCCGCGGGATCAGATACGTTAACGTGGTTTTGCCCGCGCCCGAAGGTCCGACCAGCGCCACCAGTTGTCCCGGCTCGGCACGAAAGGAAATACCTTCCAATGCCACCTCGCGCGCCTGTGACTTTGTATCCGACTCATCTCCGTTGCCGTTATCCTGTCCGTTCTTGCCCTCCCCGCGCCCGGCTAACGACAGCACCGCGCCGACGTCTTCCATGCGCCCGTAACGTTTCACATCTTTCAATAACTTGCTCTCATCCACATCGTAGTTGAACGTGACATTTTCAAACGTCAGATCGCCACGGACGTTTTTCAATTCCGCGGCATCCGGCTTCTCGATAATGTCATGCGGCAGGTCCAGCACTTCGAAGACGCGCTCGAAGCTGACCATCGACGTGGAGAAGTCAACCGGCGCGGAGGCAAGTCCTTGTAACGTGCCGTAAAGTTGACCGAGATACGCGCCAAAGGCGACGATGGTCCCAACCGTGAACGAACCTTGAATGACGTAGTAACCGCCCAAGCCGTAGACCAGGGCCGTGCCTACCGCGCTGACAAGGCCGAGGATCATGAAGAAGACTGAACCGATCACGGCGCGGCGCACGCCGATGTCACGCACGTTTCCGGCGCGTTCGCGGAAGCGGTTGCCTTCTTCCTTGGCGCGTCCGAATAACTTGACCAGCAGCGCCCCGCCGATGTTGAGCGTCTCGTTCATATGCGCGTTCATCTCGGCGTTCAGTTCCATTTGCCGGCGGGCGGCATCGCGCAAGACCGTGCCCAGACGTCGCGCGGCGATGATGAACAACGGCAGGATCAAGACGCTGACAATCGTCAGACGCCACTCCAGCGTGAGCATGACCGCCAGCAAGGCAATCGTCTCGATGATGTTGGTGATGATGTTGACAATCGTGTTGCTGATGGCATCCTGCGCGCCGACCACATCGTTATTGAGGCGGCTCATCAACTCGCCCACCTTGGTGTTGGTGAAGAACCGCAGACTCATACGCTGCAAGCGCGCAAACAGCGCCACGCGCAGGTCAAATGTCACGCCTTCGCCAACCGAGGCATTCAACTGTCTTTGGATGACTCCGATTCCGCCGCTGAGAATCGGCAGGATCAACAGCGCCAGCGCCAGGAGAATCAATTGGTGCAAATCCTTTTGCGGAAGCACCTGATCGATCATCGTGCGGAAGATGAGCGGCGAGATCAGGCTGATGCCCGTGGTGAAGAGGATCATCACCAACATCCCCGTGATTCCCTTCCAGTACGGACGCGCATACGCGATCACGCGTCCCAATAATTCGCGCGTCAGCTTGGGCTTCTGGTCGCCCGCGCGCATATAACTCCAACCACCGTGCCACATAGTTTTAAGTCTCCTGGTCTAAACCGTCGAACAACTCTAACTGCTCCAAGCATCGAACTCTCTCAACCAAAAAGGGATAAAGCACCTTCGACTCCGTTTCAGGCCCTACCGAAAGCGGTCCCACTTCTCGAACGGTTCTCCATCCTTGAAATTAAGCTCTCCATCGGTTCCCCTGCGCAGTGCATATCGGAGATACACCTCTGCAACAAACATCCTCCACCAGCCATGTTTGTTGGAAGGTTTTGCAACTAAAGTCCCCGCGGTCCAAGCCAGCTGGAGGGCGTTCCATGCTTGTTCCCTTTGCCGCTCTTCTTCGTCGAAAGCCATGGCAACCTCAGTTGCGGGCGGGTTCGGCGGGGAATTACGGGGATTTCGCCGGTCGAGTATTGGGTCGGGCGGGCTGCCAACCCCCATTTTGCCTCTGCTTGCCTATTTCCGCAACTGGACAAGCGGGGAGGTTAATGAAAATATGATGTAAGGGTATAATTTCCGCCAATGTTTCAGCCTGCCTTTTTATAAAGGAGCCAAATTCGTGATCTGATTGGCCGCCCAAGCTATGTATCCTCCTCCGTCCACTTGAATCTTTATGTTCGGTTGGAGGATATTATGCTGTCCCTGCATCAGCCCTTGCAGAAGGGATCTCATCAGCAGGATTGTCGACGAAACCCATCGTGTTCTTATACCTTGTTCAGGCACACCCGCTGGTCGCATCAGGCATGATGAATTTTGAACGCATCAATAAAGATGAAGTGGAACAAACGCCTTCTACGATGGGCCGCGACGGGATTGAACCCATGTCAAGCGGGGTTCTTGTGGAAGATGCGAATTATCCTGGCCGAACCTCTCCACTTCCTGGTGATTTTTATCCATATCTAGCTCCTGGTGGCACCTATCCGGGATAGGAAGGGCCATTAACAGAGATGGGCAGGATACGTGAGCTAGACATTGGTAGTCAGGAAGAGGCGCATCATTGGTTAGTATCGAAGTTAGCTTCCGAATTTTCTCAACAAGAATCCTGAAAGGCAGCTTGTCATGCAGCTTCTGAGTGTTAACATCGGACATAAGCGAACCCAGCAAAAGGGAAGCGAATTGGAAATAACGGGGATCTATAAGATTCCCGTTCAAGAACCTGTCGAAATCAAATCACTTGGAATACCAGGGGACGTTATCTGTGATACCAAAAATCACGGCGGTCCGGATCAGGCCATTTATGTCTATGGCAAGCCAGATTACGATTGGTGGTCAAATGAGTTGGGAAGGAAACTTGAGCCGGGAACCTTTGGAGAGAACCTGACCATCAGCGAACGGGAAAGCGCCGACTTCAACATCGGTGACCGGTTGTATGTCGGTTCGACGATTCTCGAGATCACGGCGCCGCGCATTCCATGTTCCACCCTGGCAGCCAGGATGGGCGATCCGCAATTCGTCAAGAAATATCGCCGTGCCGAACGGCCGGGATTATATTGTCGCGTGATCCAAGAGGGATCGGTTCGAACCGGAAATGAAATCAAGGTGGAGCGCCATCAAGGCGAGACGATTTCGATTCTTCAAATGTTCCGCGATTATTACGATAACAACAAAAGCGAAGAAACCTTGCGCCGTCACCTGCGTGCGCCGATTGCCATCCGTGCCCGAAGAGAAACCGAAGAAGATTTGCAAAAACTTTTGTCGAGAAGATAATTACACGGCCACGGGCACCAGGCGGTCCACCTTGTCAAAGAATTGCCATTGAAGGATGATGGCGACGAAATACAAAACGCCTGTGGCAATAAAGAGCGGCGCAAAGCCATAACTCTGCTGCACCACGCCGGAAACAAACGGTCCCACCGCCCAGCCGATATTCCACGACAGATTCAAAACGCTGTTGACGAATCCCTGCTGATGTTCGGACGTGCGTTCCATGCAAAATGCCGTGTACAAAGGCGAAGCCATGTTCATCAATCCGGTGCGGAACAAATAACCAATGGCAGAAAGCCACAGTGTGGGCGCGAAGCCCACCAAGTACAGGAATGCCAGACTACTGGCCTGGGTGACCACCATGGCGCGGACCTTGCCTCCCAGCCGCGTCGCCAAACGCGGACCGATCACCGTCCCGACACCGATCATGGCCGAGGAAAGGCTGAACAAGACCCCGAGCAGCGAATCGCTGATCTGGAAGCGATACTTGAAGAACACGTTCATGTAGGGGATGAGAATCCCCGCCCCCAAACCCAGCAGCACCTGGGGCATGAACATCTTCAGCGTCATCGCGGTCAGGCCGGATGCACGCCGGCGGGAGGTCGAACCGCTTGAGGCGCCCTCCCGAATCGCCGCGACCGGCGGCGAGGGCGGCTCCTCAATCATCAATATCGGAATCAGGGCGGTCATTCCCAACAGGATGCTGACCACCAGCACGGCCTGATAGGCCTCGGCGCTGTCTGCATGGACATGCAGGATGCTCCCGAAAAGTGCAGGCAGTTGCCCGGCGAATAAACTTCCCACCGCGCCCGCAACGGTCTGCAAGCCATACGTCAAACTGAACAGCATTGTGCGGTTGCGTTCGTTCGAGATCCTCACCATCAACGGAGCCTGGCTGATGAGGAAGAGCATGCTGAAGACACCGGACAGAAACGCGAAGACGAGGATCAGGGCCGGCCGGCGGAATGTGATCTCCATCAGCATGGTGACGCTGTAGAAGAAGAAGCCGATGATCAAGGAGACTTTGCGCCCGATGCGATCCGAAAGGCGGCCCAATGGAATCCCGGAGAGCAGGCTGGCAACAAATGGCAGGGAATTGACGAGGCCGAGGAAGTCGCGGCTGAACCCGTTTTGTAGAATGTAAAAGTTAAAGAACAATTGCCAGCCACTGTAAATCACGCCGTAAATGAGCATCACCAGCAGGAAGAGCCGCGCGGCGCGGTTGAAACTGCGGATGGGCTCGAGGTAATGAGTACGGATGGATGCGAGCATGTTCGATTCTTCGAGACAGCAAAAGCCTGACAGGTTTTCTGTCAGGCCTGCCTAACGAATCAGCGGCGATCACCGATGATTGAGCAGGGCCTTTAGATTTTCCTTCACTTGTGCCGGATCGCGGAAGAGTATCCCGTGCATCCCAAGCGCGTCCGCGGCCTCGACGTTCTTCGGCGTATCATCAACGAAAGCCGCTTCAGCCGCCTCCACTTGGGCTTGCTTCAGCGCCAACCGATAGACCTCTGGCTCAGGCTTCATCATCCCAATCTCCGCCGAGATGATGAGGGTATCAAAGGCATCGTCGAATTGATTCTTGACGATATACTCGCGCAGATCACCCCACGCGTTGGAGATCACTCCGGTCTTATGGCGCGGCCGCAGCGAACGAATGAAACTCAGCAGGTCGCGGTCAATGACATCGCCGGCAAAGAATTCGGCGTGGATGGCTTTTGCCTCAGAGGCTGGCAAATGCAGTTTCCGCGCTACCGCCAGCCAGTGTGCTTCCACGCTGATCTCACCGATGGAGGCCTTGCGCGCCGTCTCGGCTTCGAAGACAATCTTACCCAGGTCTTCGTAAGTCATGTTAAGGCGCTCCGCAAGCCGTTCACGGGGCGCCTGGTATTCGGTCCGTACGATGACCCCCCCAAGGTCAAAAAAGATGGCGCGCAGGGTCATTTCCGCTTGGTCTTCTTTTTCGCCGCCGGTTTCTTGACCGCCTTCTTGGGTTTGGCTTTCGCGACTTTCTTGGCGGGTTTCGCTTTCTTCACGGGCTTTTTTGCCGCAGGTTTTGGCGAAGCCTTTGGAGCTGACATGGGGGCCGGAGCCGGCGGCTTTGGCAAAAGCCGGGGCGCAGGCGGCTGAGGCGCAGGCATTGCCGGCTGTGCGGGTGGGACAGGTGCCGATTCGGGAGCCGCGGCCTTGACGGCCTCTTCCCAGCCGGGGGTGAACATCTCGAGGCGTTCGCGTGAGACGGCGTTTGCACGGCCACACCGTGGACAGTGGGCATCATAATGATGCAGGTTTTCGGCATGCATTCTCTGCAGAGCTGCCACTTTTTCCGTCATGCCTAATGTAAAAGGTGTTTGACAATACGAACAAGTCAGGTTCATGGGGCCTCCTTGGCTATATCTTTAGTATAGCCGATATTTTAAGATTCACAGCATCCTGGTTCATTGACCCACACCCGTAGCGATCTGTCCCGCCGTCAGTGCCTCCAGCGTTTGCTGCACGAGGCGCTGTCTGCCGGCGCTGAGGTTGGCCGAATTAACATCCCAAATTCCGAGCGGAGCGGGGATGTTCTGGCCTCCTTTTCCGGCGATCAGGTCCGGCCAGGCATTTTGAATCGCTTTGATCTCATCCGAGCGAATTGTCATCACCCAGCTGCCTGGCACAGGATTGGGCGTAGACAAGCCGATCAGGTCAACGCCCGTCGTACCCAGATAATCCATCAAGGATTTGACCGCTACGTCCGGATATACATAGATGGTGTTCACGCTGTAATCATTGATCAAGGCATTGGCATAGCCGCCATAACGGCTCGGATCTTCACTGGCAGGAATCTCAACGGCCTGAGGGTAACAGTAGGGAAGGCTGTTGGTGATGCAAAAGTTTTGATAATAGAATGGTCGGCACAGGCCGCAATAAAATATCATGCCGTTCTTGAAAGCGGCCAGCGCCTTTTGCGCATCCGGATTATCTTTGGGGAGAATCATACCGATTTGATAATCATCGGTGATCATGGCAGCAGTATAACCGGCCAGGAACGCCGGAAGATCCACTGACGCATTGGCCGCCAGGACACTGATATTGCCGCCGGCGGTAATGTTGGGAATATCCACTGAAAGGAATTGTGTGTGGGGTGCCGCCGCCGCCAGGGCAGCCAGCCCCGGGTCGGGAGGCAGCGCCACCACAACCTTAACACCCGGTGGCAAGTCCTTGGGCGAGAGGGTGTTGCGTACTTGAAAGTGCATCCCCGATGGCTGTGCCAGGTCATAGACAGTCTTCTGATACAAATCGGAAGTGGCTTTATCCAGGTCGGCAGGAATAATCAGAATCGCAAGCGGGACAACCGGCGACGGCGATTGCGCCGGGCGAGGTGTGGCGGTCGGAGCAGGCACGGACGTGGCAGCGCCGGCCGACGTGTCTGAGCCACAAGCGCTCAAAAGAGCTGCAATCCATAGAACGGGAAGGATGAATTTCGCGCGCACAGGTCTCTCCACAGAAAAGATTGTCTTGATTATACCTTGCGCCGTTTTCCATTTAAGGCGAACATCCCGCTGAATTGGCGGGATGTTCAAGCGGGATCAGATTCACATCATTTGGATGCGATCTTGATTTTCTTCGGCCTGGCAGATTCTGCTTTGGGCAGCTGCAGGGTTAGAATACCGTCGGCGATCTTTGCCTCGACTCTTTCCGATTGAATCGCGGAGGGCAGGCGGAGTTCGCGCCGAAAGGAACCGTTGGGCAATTCCTGCAAGAGATATTCATTCTGATCCTCGGGGAATTCACCTTCGATCCGAAGAACATCCTCCAGCACCTGAATATTCAAATCGTCGGCCTTGAGACCCGGAACGAGGGCGGTTAGAACGAACGCCTCGTCTGCATCCCGAATATTCACAGCCAGAAAGCGTGCGCTTTGCACACGGTCGCCGGCAGTGGCCCAACGGCGGGCCATGCCATGAGGGAAGGGATATGCGTAGAAAGTCATTTTGTTTCTCCTGTGATTACGATTAATTGCACGTATCTTAATCGGCGAATGTCAGAAAGCGGATAAAGAAAGATCAACTTTTTGTAAGAGGATTCGAAGCGAGCTTTCACGACGCTGATCGGGACAGATCCCTTATCAGACATGTACATTATCTTGACCCACCTCCGATTCTGAATTAAAATCTTCTTCTGCCTATGCTCCTGTAGCTCAGCGGATCAGAGCGTTTGGTTGCGGACCAAAAGGTCGCGCGTTCGAATCGCGCCAGGAGCGCCACTTTTTTGAAGCGGGACATCCCGCTTCTTTTTTTGCGAGAACCATGGAAAAGCCTCAAATCTTATTAACCAACGATGACGGCATTCGCTCACCCGGATTATGGGCGGCAGCGCGTGCCCTCGCTTCACTTGGCTACGTAACGGTCGCGGCCCCGAGAGAACAATCGTCAGGAACGGGGCGCAGTCTGCCAAACACTTCGAGCGGCATCATCCACGTGGAGAAATTGGAAATCAACGATCAGGAGTGGACCGTTTACGCAGTGGACGGAACGCCGGCGCAGGCTGTCCTTCACGCTGTCTTGGAAATCATGCCGGAGAAACCTGATTTGATTGTTTCAGGAATTAATTATGGCGAAAATATGGGCCTGGGCATTACCGTTTCCGGAACCGTTGGCGCTGCCATGGAAGGCGCTTCGCTTGGCTTTCCATCCTTGGCGGTTTCACTGCAAGCCGCTCCGAAGTACCACCTTTCGTATTCCGAAGAGATCGATTTTTCCTGTGCGGCATATTTCACTGCGCACTTTGCAGGCATTTTGCTCAAACAAAAACTATCCGATGAAATCCACCTGTTAAACGTAAATGTTCCTTCGGAGGCAACGATCAAGACGAGGTGGCAGGTCACACGGCTGGCCCGCCAACGATATTATGATCCGACGCCGCCTCATCGAAATTCGTGGGATGAGCCGGGGACGGTATCCTATGTGGAGGCGGCGATCCTCGACCATGAAGTGGAAGACAGCGATGTATATGTCATGCGCCGAAAACTTAGGGTGTCTGTCACGCCGATCAGCCTGGATATGACCTCGCGCGTGGAGCTGGGAAAACTGGAGAAGCAATTGCGGGCATCAAACCATTGAATAGAATTGAAGGACCGGCCGGTGCTGACCCGTCCTTCAATTCTAAACATGCGGATTAAGTTTTGTGAGCAATTTTTCTTTCGGCTGGTATCCCGTCACGCGTTCCCTAACCTCACCGCCTTTGAAAAGCATCAGGGTCGGAATGCCCAGCACGCCAAACTGCATCAAGATGTTTTGATTCTCATCTGCATCCAGCTTGACAACCTTGACTTTGCCGTCCCAATCCTGCGCCAACTCCTTCACGATCGGATCGATCATCTTGCAAGGTGGACACCATCCCGCGGTGAAGTCAACCAGAACAGGTTTGTCCGCGTTCAAGACTTCGTTCTGGAAATTATCTTCCTTTACATAATTCACTTCGATCATTTTGCCTCCGCTGCTTTGGATGGGGTGAGCATCCACTCTATTACGTTGACGGTGCGACTTGCCCATGATAGAATGCACTCCGCTTTCTCCTTCCTGAAGAAAGCAATTTACGGGCGCGTAGCTCAATGGTAGAGCAGTGGCCTTTTAAGCCATTGGTTGAGAGTTCGAGCCTCTCCGCGCTCATAGATAATCGCATATTTATGTTGATCGCAGGCATAAACATGGGGAGTTTCTCCCGCCATGACCTACCGTCAGGTAGGTTTTTTCGTTAATTCCTCCCACGGCGGCCAAATCCAAACCGATTGATTTGTCGCGCGCAGCCCTGAAATGTCCAATGTATTTCCTGAAAGGAATTTCGGTGTTGTCACGGGCAGGCGACCAAATTTAACAGAAAAGGGCCGAGCATGACAATCCATAAAGAGAGACGGATGGCGATCACACTCGAAAGGTGCGCCCAGATCGATTTATCAACTCTCGAAACGGAAGGAAAGAGTCCGAGCTATTTGGATTGGCTTGGGACTCGCCTTCAGTACTTCAACACGTTTGTTCATAAAGTGCATGGTGAGAATTTCAATCTGAAGGAATTAACAGTTGAAGATGACACGGAATTCATTCGAGAGCTGATGGACCGCGACGTGAAATATTCAATTCGCCCGCTATCCAAGCCTCGAAGCGGAAAACTCTCCATTCCTTACCTCAATGGAATCGGCCGCGCCATGCGTTCCTTCTCCAATTGAGCGTGCGAAGAAGGCGATTTGGAAGAGCATGTCACACATCGCTTGAAACTACCTCCCCCGCCCAAGACGCAGCCATAACCTGAAATTCAAAACACCGTCCTATTGAAGTTGACGGCAGTTGCAAGGCTGCTGACAATACTAAGGCGAATTCCGAGGACTTTCCACCTTCTTGTTCGTTTAAGATGAGCTCCCATCGGGGATCTGCCACGCATCCACGGTGTTCATGAACTCCCCAACTACATTCGGGTCAAAAGATTTCCCGCTCTGATCTCGAATGTAATCCAACGCCTCTGCTCTGGACCAAGGGGGCCGGTAGGGCCGATCCGAGGTCACGGCATCAAAAACATCCACAACCGAGAACAAACGCGCGGACAAGGGGATTTGATCCTGTTTCAGTCCATGGGGATATCCGGAGCCATCCCATTTCTCGTGATGGTAGAGGGGAATATCCAAGGCAGGGCGCAGGTAAGGAATGGGCGAAAGCATATCATAGGCATAGCGAGGATGCTGCTGTATGATCTCCCGCTCGGAGTCGGTCAGGGCCGTGGCCTTGAAAAGAATGGTGTCTGGGATAGCCATTTTCCCAATATCATGCAGAATTGCGCCGCGCCGGACGTGAACCAGTTCCTCTTCGCTGAAATTCATTTGACGCGCCAGTTGAACGGTACCGCTGGTAACGCGTTGTGTATGCCCCTCGGTTTCTCGATCTCGCAGCTCAAGGGCGCGCGACCAACCATCGATGGTGGCATCATAAGCCTGAGTTAATTCGATGTTCGAGCGTTGCAGCTCGCGAAAAAGAGTGGCATTCTCAATTGCAATGGCGGCTTGCCCAGCCAGTGTTTCCATGAAATCCAGCCAATCCGGATCGGGATCCAGCGCTGTCCTATGGAAGATTTCCAACACTCCGCAGACCTGCCCCTTTGCAATAAGCGGGATGCCAAAATAGGAAATAAAAGACTCTTGATAAAAAACCGGGGACCGCAAATAATCGGTTTTTCTATGTTGGAGGTTGGGTATATGAATGGTTTTCCTTTGCAGTGCGGCAAGACCGGCATAGCCCTCTCCGAGGCGCAAACGGGTGTCCCGCAACGCTTCCGTGCGGAAACCGACGCCGGTCGTATATTCAAAGAACCTGCTCTCCCGATTGAATAACAATATGGCGGCCGCGTCTACATTTAGTCTGGCGGTAACGTGGCTTAATAGGATCGAGAGCGTCAAATTAAGATCAAAACTTGATGAGATCAGAGTGTCAATGGCCCGCAATGCAGATAAATGCTTCAGCTGTCTCTGAATCTTTTCTTCCGCCTGTTTATATTTGGTCACGTCCCGCATAATGGCAATGACTCTGAATTGAGAGAAAGGAATGAGTCTTGTCTCAAACCAACGCAGGCCCTCTGGAAAATTGAGCGAGCAAGCCAGCGAAGCAGACTTTTGAGTAAGACTGGCCTGCTCAAGGGCCCTTTGGAATTCTTGTCCTATGTTCGTTGGCAGGAAATCCTCCAGGCGTCGATTAAGAAAGCCCTCTGGAGATAAATGCAGGAGCGTAAAGTCGCCAGCCTTATAATCCACGACCCTTCCCTGGTTGTCCAAATCGAGGAGCAGGTCGGGAAACGCCTCAAAGATGGCGCCCAACTGGACCGAGGCATTAGATCGATTCTCTGTAAGTAAACTCATCACAATCTCCGAACGCGGACGCGGGGCGCAGTAGTCCCCTCCATACCGCGCCCCCTGCTCCGCCGCGTCATCCTCACGAACGCCAGCTTGATGGGGGACGAAGAGCTGACGTCATTTATAAAATCGGTAATTATTTTCCTGAAACTAAAATAACCTGCCGCGCCAAATCTGCAAGGGAGCTGGCGTTGATGGAAAGGATCAGCGAAGTTTCGTTCTGACTCAGTGAAAATCCCTTCCCCAAATATCCTTGATCAAGCGCAGCGCTTGGATTGCGCAGCAGCGTCTCGCGGAAATCCTGATTGACGACGGCGGCTGCAAAGACACTGTTCAAACCAGTGTGGGGCTGCTGGGATAAATCAGCTTTGTAGTCCAAGTTTTCTTTGAACATTGTGGATGTGATCATATGACAACACCTTCCATACTCGAGGGGTTTAGTCTGGCAGTGGGCCTTACGAGCAACCAAAATGCGCCAAGACCTATCAAAACGTCGCCCAGACTAAATGCCACCTTATAGGGAAACCATGCCGGAAGGAGAAAACGATCTGCCAGAAACTCGAGCTGCATATTTTGTACGGGCAGAAGAACATCCTTTTCTCCAAATCTGCTACCCAGGTCCATAACCTGCAAAACATCCCTGCCGGCCAAAAGATTCGCGGTTTGCGGACTGATGGGCATCCAACCGCCATTGGCGACAATCACTACAAAATTCAGCAACAAGCCAACAATGAGGATTGGCATGCCAGGTAAATGGCGATTGAGCCAGGCAAAGATGAAAAACAATGTTAGCGAAGCCAATAAGCTCACGGAAGCCAAGCTACCGGTGAAGACCTGGTGCGTGGCCGGCAAATAGGCAATCAACAATTGAGGCAAGAAAGCAATCACTACCAGCCAAGCGGCCCTTAAGCTTGGAGCCTCATAAGGTTGTTTATACCAGTATGCCCGAAGCAGGCCTACCAAGAGCCCGGCAAAGACGGCAAGAAGAAGGATCATCTTAATGCGGAGCGCCACCGCCATCAGTGGGGGCGCCGACGCCCAAAACCAGCATAGCTAGGGCAAGGATGGCAAAAGCAAATTGAATGTGTTGGCGGTTTATTTTGCTGGTGAAGATGGCAAAGCGAGCGAGTTTGTTATTCATGGACTATTCTCCTTTTGTTGATGGCGCTAGCATACACCCTCCCAGGCTTCAAAACAGGCTTCAAAAGATTAAAAAAAACAGCCTGGCTGGGCTGTTTTTCATGGAAGTACCTTGCTGACCACTTAGGCCGTTAATTCCTGATACAGCCTTTGCGTCTCTTCAGAGGGCGGCAGATTATAGATATTGTGCATAACCTGCTCGCAGGTTTTGTAGGTGTAGATTACCGAGCCTCGATCCCCCAAACGGCGATATACCTGCATTTTCAGACGGTAGGTGGCCTCGGACGTCGAGTCGTGTTTCAGGGTATCCTCGCAGATTCTCAGGGCATTCTGCGTTTGACCTTCCTTCAGATAAAGTTCCGCCAAAGCCAGCGAGGTCCACAGGTAGGCCTGATTCAGCCTTTCACGTTCCGGCCCGACCCAGGTGGCATCTATATCTTCAAGATAATGTCCGTGGACCAAGTCTACGGCTCTTTGATAGAGACTGATGCGTTCGCCGGGATCGAAGCAAGATTTCCCCTTGGCCACGAAAGCATCAAAAGCCTCCACATCATACTCATGATCCAAGGCAGGGTTGAATTGATAACGGTTTTCCTTAAAGAGGATTACGTCCTGCCCGATGGCTCGCCTCAACCGATATATCTCATTCTTAAAACGGAGATTCAACTTGGCCGGCTCCGTGGTACTCGCCCAAAGCGTTTCTTCGATCTGTTCCCTGGTCATCGGCCGCCTCTGAGCAAGGAAATAGAAGAACAGCTCCCGAACCGACTGGGTCTGCCATTCTTTCATGGTGACAGGCTGGCCATTGATTTGAACATCGCCCTGTCCAAAGGAGCGGATGCTTAACTTTGGGGACGGGACCGCGATCGCCCGCGCCAGACGATGTAATTGACGGCGGGTTTTCGGAAGTTGAGCCTCCAAAGCATCGGCCCTCTTAAACAGGTCGCGCAAGCCCTGCTCTTTCCGAGGAGCATTGCGCAGGCCCTCCAACCAATGTCGCGATTGATGTAGGGCGAGAATAGCGCGGTGGTTAATGCGGCTGGGTTCCTGGAGGATGCCCTCCAACTCTTCCCAGGCGGCAGCTCGTTCCCCGGCTTCATGTCGGGCCGCCGCCATCCAAACGTGACTCGAGATGATTTCTGCCTGTCTGCCGTCCCGCTGAAAAGATTCCTTTGCTTTGGCTAGTTCCTCCACAGCCTGTTTCGGCTTCGCATCCAGGAGAGACAATCTGCCGCGCAGAAGCTCATAAAGGCCGTATTCATAGTTTGAGTCCTCCTCCCTGATCAAGCCGGCGCATCGAACGGAGGCAAGATCGGCCCTGGCTTGATCCTTTTTCAATAAGGCAAAATTGAATTCAGCCAGCGCCAGGTAATTGATCAAGAATCGCGAGCCCAGCTGCTGCGCCAATCCGTCGGCATGTTTGTAGTTTTGTTCCGCGATCTCGAAATCCTCCACTTCCGCGTAGAGATCGCCCAATCCGATCAAGATGAGCGCCTCGCCGCGCCGGTGGCCACCCTGCCTGGCACATAGCAAGCCTTCCTCCAACGTCTGTGCCGCTTGTTCATAATCACCTTGCTGATGATATGTAACACCAAGGTTGTTAAGCACATCCGCCTGCCAGGTCAGATTCCCCGCCCGTTGCCATATTCCCAGTGCCTCGCGATACGAGTCTCGGGCCTTGGAATATTCGCCTGTCTCAGTCTGTATCATTCCAGTTTCCATCAATAAAGTGGGTATGGCTGGGGCATCATTCAAACGAACATAAGTATCCAAAGCGCGATCCAGATAATGGGCAGCCTGAAAGGTATGGCCCTGACGAAATAGGCTGAGGCCCTTCACTCGCAACGCATCAGCCCAGATCCATTGCATTTGATCTTCTTTTTCAGCGAGCGCCAGGGCCTCATCGGCGTCGCGCATAGCTTCGTTATAATTTCCCAGCAATCGATAGGTAATTCCGCGTCGAACCAGAGTCAAGGCCAGGCCGTAGATATTCCTTGCCGCCCGAAACTTTTCAATGGCGCGATCGAACAACAAGATTCCCTCTGATCCATAACCCTTTTGTGTTTCTATCAGGCCGCGCAATGACAATAGAGCGGGGTGTTCCTGAAATATGGATGGGGGTAGGTCCTTAAGCCACGATTCAAGGGTGAGCATGGCATACTGATACATCGGAATGCCAGCGTGCTCAATCAATTGGACGAGTGCATCGAAATCGCCCAATTGTTTATAGAGTTGATAAGCTTTTTCCCAGTCGCCATGCGCTTCATGAAATTGTGCCAGCCGCTGCTGGATCATCGAGGTTTCTTCGGGCCGTTCGTTGCGAAAACGCTCCTGCAGGAAATCGCGGAAAAGGTGGTGATATCTCAGCCACTGTCCATTGGAGCCGACAGGCAAGGCGAACAGATTCTTCTGCAAGACTAGGTCTATCAGTCTCGACCAGTCCTGACGGTCTGAATAAAAGGGAGCCAGCACGGCCTCACACAGCACCGCGTCAAACTCTTCCAGCAGAGAACTCCTGAGCAAGAAAAGCTGAAGCCACTCAGACTGGCGCTCAAGTACCTGCTGGCCCAGATAGTCAAAGACGTCAACACCCACTACGGCCGAGGACAATCTGGATCCGGCGCCCTCCCCCTGAATCAGACTCGGATCGGTAAACTGCAGGCCGGTCACCCAGCCTTCGGTCGCCTCCGCCAGTCTGCGAGCATCCTCGTCGGAGAG